>Ga0222716_10000030_pt1 | contig 109013 bp, 83 predicted proteins | sample C33_13DmetaG_FD_165044 | JGI IMG/M metagenome (GOLD analysis project Ga0222716, IMG submission 165044) | Estuarine water microbial communities from San Francisco Bay, California, United States - C33_13D | ecosystem: Environmental > Aquatic > Marine > Unclassified | place: USA: California... | reverse complement strand
GCATTAGGTCAATTGATTTTTGATATGTAATTTCTACTACTGCACCATCGCCTGGAGGTGTGTTAAAGATAATGTATCCTTCTTGTGCTTTGTAGGTAGCATTTTCTTTAGTTGCAATACTAATATTATAACTTTCAATATATGCTGTTTCGTTATTGATATCAATTGTAAATTTACGTTTATCTAAAGTTGGTACATACGTTAATTTAAATTTAACTTGTCCAGGTAACGCTGTAAATGTATCAATTGCATTCAAAGTTTGAATTACTTTTTGGCTTGACAATCTATCAAACTTCATTTTGACTGTATTAATACGTACCTTTTTATTTTTAAGAATAGGTACTGCTTTTGCTAATCTGGTAACATCATCTGATCCACCGCCGCCAACAATACTTACTGTTGGTGCTGTTGTATATCCAGAACCTTCTTTGGTTAATCTAATTTCTCTTAATTTTCCTCGAGAAATAAATGCTTGAGCAAGTGCATCTTCTTGTACACCTGTTGGTAATACGTAGTTTCCATTTGGTATTAAAGGAACACCATAGTATGAAGGGCCAATGATATACGGATATACTGCTTTATCAACATCATTAGGATCAACAGTAACAAAGTAAGCATAAGTTCCACTTGGATACTCTGGTGTTACGGTATATCTACCATTGTGTTCATCTAGATCACCTAGACCTGCAACATATTCATAATCTTCAATGTAACGTCCATTAGGTATTGAGCCATCAGCACGTGGTGTTGTTTTTAATCTGTAACTAGATTGTATAAGTTTAATTTGACTAGGTCCGCTAACATTCTCATATGCATATGGACCATAAATTGGATGTCCATCAAAAGCATAACCGATAATAGGAGAATGTGTTGTTTTATCTTTTTCATACATTAATCTAGGATCTGAATGATAATGATAAACACCTTCTGCCTGTGCATGACCCGACCCGTCATCAATACCAAGTTCTACATGACTAGCAACTGCATTAATTTGATACGCAACACCATTTCTATTTTCTTTTTCAAGTGCTTTAGGATTAAACATAACAACTCCGTTAGTTGCAACAGCAATAGGACCTAATTGTGTGCTAACCTTAGTAGTTGCTTGTTGTGGTGTTCTAGCAATTTTAAAAATATAATTTTGTCTTTCAAGTTTTTCCGAATCAAAATTATGATTAGGAATATTACTGGTCTTGATGTAGAAATGTGTAGCATCATAATCTGTATCAACCAAACTTAAGAAAGGACTGGTTTGTAAGATATCTGGTTTTACTTCTCTACCTCCAGTTATTACAACCAAAGGATTTTGTGTATACCCTTCGCCTGAGTCACTAATTCTTACTTCTCCAACACTATATTGATAGTTGTCGAACCAATTAACATAAGGTTGCTCAGATATTTTAACACTGTTAGTATCTAAAACTTCAAACTTTTTAGTTTCACTATTATAGTAACTTGGTAAGTCAAAGTCTGTGTTACCAATGTTGCTTTGTTCTAACGTTTCATATGAAGTAATAAATTCTCTAATGCTCGAACGGTACGGTTTAACTTCCTTGATATATTCTTCAATATATGCAGGATCGTTTAAGTTGTAGTTTAGTTTTCTACTAAACCCGCCGATGTTGTTTTTAATATTAACAAAACTTGTTTTAAATACCCAGTCAACAAATAACTGTTCACTCATTGCGTACTTGATTGCAATGAAGAACAAATCATTCCACTTAGGACGTAACTCGTCAACAAAAATATAGTTTTGAATTACATCTAAAATTAATCTAGTTTCTGTAATTGGTTGTTCATCAAACAAGTTAATATCAAAATTTTCTAAACCACCAAACCCAAAATTTAGTAACGAATAGTCATATAAGTTTTCATTAAACTTAATTGTGCTATTTTGCTTATAAACAAGTTCATACTCATTGTTATAACTTCCACCTGATTCAACACGTTGTAGAATCATAATGTTACCGTCGCCTGCGTTTTCAATTCTTACATAATCTCCAACAGTTGGAACAATAGTATCTAACTGGTAAGGTGCTGAAATTTTGTAATTGATAATAGTATCTAGATCAAAGGTAGGTAATTTAAAATCAGCATATGACCAAAAACGTGATAAATCATAAGTTTGTGTATTAGTTCTTGTCCACAATTCTGTTGACGAATTCCATTCGTACATTGTCCAATAGTTGTTTGCTGTTTCGTCAACATCTACTAATACTTTAAATGGTCTAACCATCAACTCGCCGGTTGTATAATTTTTTCCTGTTTTTAGAATTTCAACTCCGGTAATCTTTCCCTTGCTATCAATAGTAGTTTGAACTTTTGCTCCGGAACCGTCACCAACAATAACTACTTCTGGTGCAATTTTATAACCAAATCCTTGTGTTACAATATTAACTTTACTTAAACGACCATTTTTAAACACTGGCGATAGTTTGCCTTGAATTAGTTCCTGTGTTCCAATAAGTTCTATATCGCTAAAGTTATCAACCTTAACATCATATTTTCCTGAAATAGCAGTTGGTTGTGGGTCGTTTTGACGAAGTTTTGAAATGTTTTTAGTATCAACAATTCTTTCACCTGTCATTACTTGGTTAACAAATGTAAGCACTACTTTTAACGCCTGTAATCTATCTTTAAACATAGACTGTCTTGGACGTATCTGTAATCCGTATTTTCGTTGTGCAGGTAAGTTAGGATCCGGAACAGCATTTCCTTGATCATCAAAACCAACTAAACTGTCGTATAATTTTTTGATTAATAAACTATGATCAATCTTAGCAGTTTGATTATTTCTTAATAGTAACCACTCGTTGTGTTCAGGTAAATCTGTTTCAACATTAGAATAGTAAATTGCAATACTTACATTTTTATCTGCTAATGTAGTTTTAATATTAGACAAACTAATACTATTTTTACTTAAAACTTGTAAACTTTTAATTCCGTAAGCAATAGGATTAGTAATGATATTCGCTACTTCAATTGCAGGAATTCTTCTTTTGTTATTTTCATCTGGAACAATAACTGAATTTTTAACCCAATAGTAATATCTTGTTTGGAATGAATTTGTGGTTGAATTGTACACACGTTTAACTGCTAGTGTGTTGTTATCATATCTTGCTTGTCCGCTAAATCCTATTGCAATACCTTCGTTGGTGTCTGCAATTTCATTCCATTCACTTGGTAATATGTCTGATTCAATCCATTCATAGATGTCAATTGACGATCCAGGAAATAATGTTCCCCAGTTATTAGTTCTAAATTCTGTATCTCCTTGTTCGTAATAAACATAACGAACCGAGTCTAAATCCCACCACAACTCGCCCACGTGTTCATCAGTCCAAGGCTTATTCTCATTAACATTTACATTTTTATCACTAACGCTATAAATTGCCGGATCTACGTTTGTTTTGTAACTTAATTCTGCTTCTGCTAGGAAAGGAATTTTTCCTTTAGCAGGGTCTAACACTTCTAAATAATCTTTTACTTCACTTTTTGTTGTATCATATGTGAATACGTTTTTAATTTTATAAGGGTTAGTAAATTCTGTTTCTTGTCTTAATAGATTCCAACCAGCAGTTTTTTCTTTCTGGTAAACATATAACGTACCAGTTTGCTCTCCTGTATCAAGATTTCCTTGCGGTGCACCAATTAATACACTATTAGTGGAATAATCTAATCCTTGACCAAAACCATCATTAGTTGAAATATCATAACTAACCAACTTTTGACCAAACACAAATTTAGTTCCTAGTTTAGTATAAGAGTAAACTGTACCTGTTGCTTGTGTAAAGTCTGTAATCTTTGTTGTGTTTGCATCAAAGGTAGTTGGGAAATCGTTCTCACCACTAGCAGGATTATTTGGTGTAATGTATTGATCAAATACTGTTTCGGTTTCGTTTCTACCGCCCTCAGCATATACCACAAAAGAATCACCTGCAGAATTCAAAGAAATGTTGGTTCCGAATCTTTCTCCTAAAAGTTTTTCTGGCGAAAGTATTACTTGATCAAGAACAAATGTATTACCTGATTTTTTAAAGTAGTATACTGCTCCATTGTTATTAGTCTTAATATCACTATAAGGTGTACCAACAACTAAAACTGTTCCGTCATCATTTAAAGAAATTGCTCTACCAAATTGGTCTCCTGTTGTTATTCCAAGACCAAGTGTAGATGCTGTTAGTGATTGCAATAAATCATATGAAGATGTTGATGTGTTATATGTATAGATATGAACAGCACCTTCTGAAATGTCATAAGTGCTATCCTCGTTTACTTCATAGCCTGACGCACTTACGGCAATAGTTGATAGGTCTTTTGATGAAGCAATAATTTCACCAAATCTATCTCCCGATCTAGCATTTGAAAATCCTAATTTATAGTTTGTTGCAACACGCCAATCGTCATTAACTTTTTCGAAAATAAACACATTACCTTGATCTCCTGTTTGTCCAGGGGCACCTACCAATAATCTTGTATCTGAAATAGCAACAGAATAACCAAACTCTGCATTTGATTGAGGATCTGGTGATCCTAAAACATATTCTGTATCATACAAGTTTGTTAGTGTGTTGTATTTTAAAACTTTTATAACGCCTGATTTTACGCTTCCTTGAACAGCAGAACCTGTTGCTCCAAAAAAGAATTTAGGTTTATTCGAATCGCTTGTAGATCTAAAGTTTGAGGCAAACGGTGCACCTGCAACCAAATGTGTATCTGTTTGTGATAGTGCTAAACTCCAACCGAACTTAGGTCTTCCATCAACAAGATTGTCTAGTGCGTTGGCACTGAGAGCAAAACCTTGTACTCCTTCAAGTGTTGATATATCAGTATTAAATTTTCTTCTTAATATATAAACGTTACCTTCATCGCCGCCCTGTGTTGCACCAACAACAATTAATCTTCCTGAGTCTCCAGAAATAACTGTTTGACCAAATGATTGATCAGGAATGTTATTAACACATCCAAATTTGTTTCTTACAAATGCTGTTGACTTTTCGTATACTCCCCAATTACCGTTAGAATCTGAATCAGCAAATACTTTACTTCCCACAGCAAATTCTGTTACTTCTTTTAGATCATTTAAATCGTCAATGTTTGCTAATCTGATTGAAACAAATTCTAATAAACTGCCTGTTGAACTATCAGACTGCAAAGGTAATGTATCATAATCTGTTCTTATAGTAAATGTATCAGAACTTAATACACTATTAACTTCATAAACATTATCAATTAAAGGATCAAAGTCTTTAATTGAAATAATTGATCCTTGTGATAAACCGTGCGGTAAATCTGTGTATAGTGTTACAATACCGTTACCGTCAATGCTAGGTGTTTTGTTTTCTGTTTGTGTTAATCTAGATCTAAGTCCTGTTAATCTTAAAACGTCCCAATCTTTTCTTTTATTTTTAGCAAGCCAGATAGTATCTCCTTCTTTTAAAGAATTTACAACAGCGTTACCAATAATATCATCATAATTAAAAAGCGTTATTGTTACATCATCAAGCCTAGGTGTTCCTGCAACAGGAAGTTTTTGAAGATAATCAATGGTGTTTTCAGATACTGATCTATCATACAACGGCCAAGGATTGTTATTATAGTCCGATGGCTTAACAGCAATATCTTTTGATAATAACTTAATAATGTTACTGCTTGTAGTTCCTGTAGATCGTTGAGAAACAAAATCGTAACCTTGAGGATTATCGACATTTAATGTTTCATCTAATGCAAACTCTATTTCTTTAACAGTCGAATTACTTCCTAAACTTCCGACCTTAAATGCCCATTCTTCGTCAATATCAATGTTTGTGTCAACGCCTTCAATTCTTAAACGTTGAATTTTTTCAATTGAATTTTTTGTTCCTTTTTCTTTAATAAATCCTTGATAGAATTTATACTGTGTAGTTTCGTCTTGAATTAAATTGTCAAGATATGTACGCTTTTGATATCCTACCAAATGTTGTGCAAATTTAGTTTGATTAACATCAAAGTTTTCACTTTCTAAACTATAAAAATCTTCAAAAGAACTTGCTTTATAATCTAAGTTTGGTAAAAGTTCAGCAATCGGTTTTGTTCCTAGATATATCCAATCATTGATTTCAAATTTATCTACTCCAGGAATAAACTTTTTAGCACTATAATAAACGCTTTTATATCTTACAACTTCACCTAGATAATAATCTTTAAACTGTAACCAATCTGTAATTTGTGCTTCATCGTAAATAAAACCTGGAGAATAGTAATCACCATTCCACTCACTAGTTTTAAACCCTAATAGTTTAATACGTTTTGCTCTATAACCTGCTTCTTGATCATAAAGAATATCACCGAACTGACTTTTATCATCAAATACAATAACGTGTTCTTTTTGTACAAGATTTAATTGTATAAAATAAATTCCGTTATTTGTATCGCGAGGTCTAATTGTAAACGCACCGTCTTGTCTTGTTGTGCTAAATTGATCACGCGGTAATATACTACCACTTGCTGTTAAAATAGTATAATCATAAAAACTGTTTAATACATTGTCAACTTGTCCTGCACTGAAACTAAATTTAATTCCGTCTGCAAAAGGAGCCAATGCAATAACACTGTTTGATGACCATCCTTGTGTGGTCCAGAATAAAAATTCTTTACCAGAGAATTCCCAGTTTTGAATTTCTAATAATTCTGATAGATATTTGTCAAATATAAAACCTTCATCTTCTAGCCATTTACCATAACCTAAGATAAGATCATAAACATCCTGTATTTTTTGATAAGTTGTGCCGTATGGAACAACTTTAGATTTAGTTTTCCATCGTCTTGGTTTTTGTACTTCGGCACCGCCTGTTAAAGGAAGATTTGGTAATGTTGTAAATTTGCTAGGATCAAATTCATTCGTGCTTGTGTGCTGTTCTTTACAACGATAATATCTTCCGCCTGATTCGACAATTTGTCCTATGCCATAGAATTTCTCTCTAGTCCATAAAACATATTTGGCACTTGTTCCGCCAACATTAATAACAGGATCGTCCTTTTGATGGATTGGATCATAAACTGTAAAGTAAGGCTGTAAATTATCATATCCTCTAACTAGATATCCTCTTTCTGTTTTTTCAACAATAATTCCACTTAGTTTTGATGATTTTACAGGATTAGATGTTCTAAATTTTAATTCGTAATTTTCTGCCGGTAAGAAAATGCTTGTTTCTTTGCTGTCAGGGTTTGAACTTTCTAATAAAACACGCAATCTGCTTTTAGCCGCAAAGCCGCCTAACTTATAAACCAAGTTCATACTTGTTTTAGAAATTTTTGTGTAATAACTTTCACTAACAGGTTTATCTAAACTTTTTAAGTACTCAACAACAAAAACATGATAGCCTAACCCAAAGTGCTTTACATTATTATAATCTAATGTGTGTATTTTTGCATCAGTTAAATCTAATATTTTTCCTGATGATTTATACAATAAACTTCCACTAGGTGCAATTTCATTTTGTGATGTATCAAACAAACTACCTAAATACTGTGCAGGTTTAGTTAGTGCTAATGCAATCTGTAATGCATATGGATACCAACTAGATGTTCTCCAAGAAATTTCTGCTGGATGAAAATCACCAAACACAAAGTCTCTAGTTAATGTTGCATTATTAAGTTCTCCAACAATTCCTACTCTAACAGGATCTAATAAATCACCATACTCATTAACAGGAATAATGCTTGACAGTTTTGATCTCGCATAAACAGGATTAATTTGTTCTCCTGTTTTATATCGTATTCTTCCTAGTTGTATATCATCCCATAATTTTTTGTTACCAGAAGTGTATGGTGCTGGACCGTATTCGCTTTCCCACCAATCAGGTTTTTCACTAAAACCTAAACACTCCCACGGAGCAATATTAGGTCTCCATGTTCCGTAAAACTTATTATAGATTCCTTTCCAGTAACCTGGCAATAATTCGTTATTAATTGTATCTAATGTTGAATTATAATTTATTGTAAAAAGATTATCAACATCCGTTACATTATTTGTTGTGATATCTACTTGATATAATGATGCCCATGATCCAAAATCATTACGCATAATTCTTGTAAATTCTTCTAAAGAATATTCTGTATCTCTAAATGCACCTGGTATGTATTCATTAATATCAAACACATCTCTGTTGTAAGAAACTTTAATATTGTTGTAAATTCTCTTTTCAAATTCTAATAATAAGTCATCTCTTACATCGCCGTATGTTGCTGTAATTGATCCGTCATGACCTTTAAGCATTTCACGAGGAGTTACATAAGACGTGTCAGTATAAATTTCTGGTTTAAATTTAGGATATAATCCTAACTTAGTTGGTGTTTGTGGAATGACGTTACCAACTGTATCATAATCTTTGATTGTAATTTTGTCGCCAACTGCTGTTTTCTTTAAAATAGTTACACCGTTATCGACAGGATCAAATTCATAATCTTGACCATAATATAATTGTTGATCATTAACATAAACATAGATTGATCTATTTGATAGTTCGGAAATTTTAAAGTTAGAATCTAAACCAAATACCTGTTGTGTTGGTGCTGACTTTGTATATTCTCTAATGGATACTTTTTTACCAAATCCAGCCATATCAGAATAGTAATAAGATGATGATATTTTTTTATCCAATGACATTGCATAAAGAATGTCGTCAACATCATTGCTTACGTTACCTGATAATTCAAGTTCTAAGCCTTTAACTAAAAACTGTTCTTTAAAGAAGTTATAATCTTTTGCTTGTTTTCTAATTGCTTTAATAAGATTAGTATCATAATCAACTAAACTAAAAATACTATTCAATAACGAACCACCGTGTTTAACATAGCGTAATCCACTTACATGAATATTTGTTAAATCTCTTGAATTGTTAGGTCCAAATGCTTCGCCTGTAATGTTAACATTGTTTTCAAATATAGTTTTGAAATGGTCACTTATACTACCTAAAGTAAATGTAGTTAAGTCGTTGTTTTCAGCATTGTTTGTTAAGTTAAGAGGTGGTTCATAAAAACCATTTGCATTTGGTTTTTGTTTTGTATGAACTTTTAAAACTGTTCTTGTATTTGCAGGTATTGTTACACTTGAAAACACCAAAGATACTGTGTTTGTAACTTCGTTTGTAATAAGATTAAAGTCAGTTGTTGGTTTGTATACCTTATCATTAAACTCAATTGTGATCTCCATATCATTGAGATAAAGATGTGGATTATCAATACAAACTATTTGTAATGTATTTGTTGCTTGTTCAATATCATTTAACTGTATAATACCTTGTCTTGTTTTTTGTTTTGCTTTTAACCATCCGCCTTCATAACGACTTGTTGTAGCATCAGAAAAGATTTTAACATATCCACTTGCTGTGTCAACCGTTTTAATTGTTGTATTGTCTGTAAAATTAAAAGTATTATCGTCCCAATCAAATTCAAAAACAATATCACCAACGTTGTTTACGTTTTGGTAGGAGATAGGAAATCCTAAAATTACGTCATTGGATCCGCTACCTACTTTGTAACTAACAAGTTCATTACCTTTAAATGTTGTTCCACTATAATAAGTTTCATCTGAATAACTATTACCTGCTTTGTCAAATAAATCAAATTTAGGTGCTTGGTTTAAAGAAGTTTTCTGCTGTCCTTGAATCCAAGTTGTTCCATTATAAAACCAACTCTTACCTTGATTACCTTCGCCGTCGACAACAACAACACCGTCGCCTACAACAGGAGTATATACTTCTTCTAAATGTACTCTTGATTTACCTTCAAATTCAACAAAGTCTACTTCATAAATTTTACCTTTAACAGTAATATCAGGATCTGCATTGAAAATAATACGCATTCCTTTTTTAAGAATAACTTCATCTACATAGTATCCAATTGACCCTTCAACATCACTCATAACATCTGTTGTTCGAGTATCGATTAGATCAATATAATCTCTACCATAAGAGGCAAAGTTATGTAATTTAATATTAGGATTAAATTCAATAATAGGTCTTTTTGCACGTTGATTTTCATCAAGAACAATAACTGTGTTATTGTATGTTGCAGATGCTTCGATAACATCTTTGTGAACCCATCTATTATATCTGCTCCATGGATTTTTATCTTGAGCACTTCTGTTAATTGTAATATATTCTTGCTTTGTTGGATAACTCTCAACATCATCAAACGGAGTGTCATCATATTCTTCAACATCAAACTCATAGTCAAAGTTTGAACTGTAAATTTCCGGAGTTCTTAATTGATCTTCTGGAATAAGTTTTATCTTATCTCCAACACCTTCAACATAAAAATTTCTATTCTTATAAGTTGTAGGAGTAACCTCTCCTTCAAAGTTAACCTTAAGTCCGTTAGTAAACTTAACACCGTTAGCACTGGTGTATTCTTTCTTACCTAAAATTTCTGTATTAATATTAACCGTTAATTCTTCTTCGGCATTTTTAATTTCAAAAAATCCCTGCATTGATTGATGTCTACCACAGACATAATATAATGTGTCTGGAGCAGATGACGGTACTGTAAAAGTAACTACTCCTACTTCTGTTCCGTTATTTTGTACACCATCATTGTATTGATCTACTGCACCAATCTGTTTTGATACTTTAAGATAGAAAGGATGTCCTACTGCATTAACATCAAAGACATATGTTGCACCTCTATACAATGTTAATATAGGATTTTTGCTAAAACCGTTAGGCGTAAACACCCATGCTTCGTTTCCGCTGTTTGTTACCTGAAATGTGCTTGTAGTACCTTCAGAATTTCCTGTTACTGTTACCGGAGAAGGACCATTAGGTAGCCAATAATATTGACGGTAATTAACAAACTTGTCAAAATCAATTAGTGGATTCCATACGTAATAATCGCTTGATGTTAATCTACTATGATTGGTTGTTTCACCGTTAAAATAATTAATTTGATTTATTAGATCATCATACGTTGCTACCCATTCTGTCTTATCCGCAAAATCATCTCGAATTACAACGCTAGGAAGAAAATTATATCTTCTTCTATTATTAGTTGGTTCAGGAATATAAACGTCTGAGGGTTTGCTATTTTTAGAATATCTTGAACCAACATAACCGTTTAATCTTTCTAAATTACCTTTAGAAATTAAACTGTCAAGTGTTGCACCTAAGAACTTTTTATTTGCTTCAGTTCTAAAATACAAAGGTAAAAGATCAGCACTATTACGGTGCTTGTCTTTATTTTCAACACTTATTGGTGTTTGATTGTCTTCGCTATATGCCATCTTTCAATTACCTTCTAGTAACCACTGCTCGATGTTGCGGTTCCAGAAGCAATTGAAACTCCGCCTGTAACCTGATCGATTGTGGTAATAATATTACCGTCTGCTTTTAAGTTAGCGGCTGTTATGCTATCTATGATTTCAACATTGTCCACAGTTGCAGTACTAATAAAAATTTCGTCTGATCTGCTTGATACCTGAAATAGTGATCCAAAAGTCTGACTGCTACTTCTTGGAACTATCACAAAGTTTGCAACATTAGGTATTAACTTGGTTTGTACATATGTTGCTAATTCTGTAAAATAAAAACTATCTCCAAAATTCCAATTATCAATTGTAAAGAATTCATTAATTGCCTCAATTACATTTGATCTAATTTCGTTATCACTTAGAGTTATTCCGGGCGATTTAACAACTTTAAATGTTGCCTGTAATGCTGTTTCCGAATCCGCACCAAATAATGATTTATATCTTACACTATGGAAAATGATTTCATCACTGATTGCTTTAACTTTATTCAATTCAGTTTCAAACTGCATACGAAGTTGTTCAGTTGTTGGTGCAGTTGGTTTAGACGCACCACCGTTAATATATGATCTATATTGATTGTCGTATGTATCTGTTAAAACATACAGGTCGATAATGTTAGTCTTACTTGGATCTAAACGTCTATCGTTTTCTGCATTATGAATATACTGAAACTTGATCGCATCTCGACCTGGTTTTGCATAATAATCATTTTTTAAAACCAAAGAACCTAGTGTTGCATTATACTGTTTTACAACATCTTCTGTTTGATCATAAAAATAAAATAATTGTCCATCTGTAAAGTTTGCTAGTGTTACTTTTTCTTCTTTGTCAAAAATTACAAAGTTGTCTGAACTTACTTTAGAAGTAATTGTATTGTTACCAACCACTGATGTTTGAAAGAAAACAAATTTATTTTTATATCCTCTATTATCTACATTATTAGGAGAAACAATGTTTATAAAAGAATCAGGATCATCTATCATTCCGTCGTCATCTGAATCATAAAAGTTTACTGCAATTTTATTAGTTTCTTGATATCCATCAATACTTGTTACAGGAGCAATAATTTCCCATTGGAAATCTTTTGCAAGAATTGTATCCTGTGTTGGATCTTCATTTACTTTAAGAACTTTTACCTGATCCTTAATTACTTTACCTGTTTCACTGTTGAACTTTTTACTACCAATATCAACAAAGAATTGAATTAGATTTTCGCTTTCAAATCTATAATCTAATCCACGATATGTTACAGTATATGTTTCACCGTCATTAGAAAATAAGACAAACCAACTTTTATCTGACTTGGTTCCTGTTGTATCACCTTGTCGATCTAAACTAAAGCCTTCTTTTGTGTTTAGGTTAGCGTTAGCAATAATTTTCCATGTTAAACTAGACTGATCATAGCGTAAACCAAATGTTTTGTAGTTAAACACTAGATCAACAATTTCTGTTTCAATATCAGTAGGTAAATCTGTAATAATATTAGGAATAACTTCACTTGGTATTGCTAGTGAAGGAATTTGTTCACTTAAAATTACAGGTCCTGTATCATCATCTAAATTACCTAGTCCGCCATTTGAACCGTCACCTACAACATTAATAACTTTTGCCCAAATATAATTGGAAGTTGTTTTTCCTCTAACTGTTGTTAGTGTACCATTAGGCAAAAAGTATCTTCCACTAGGTGGAACAAATTTAATCATTGAATCTGATTGCACAAATTTAAAGTTGTTACTTGTAAACGTTCCGACTGTAATTGGAGCATTGTTTACATTGTTACGGAAATAACCCGTTGATGAACTCGATGCTGATGTTGAATGCACCCAATCAATATTAATACCGCTTGTACTAATTCTTGGAAACTTATCATAGTAAAATGCTTTTGTTGGCAAACTTGTAATAATAGGTTCAATATTATTTCTTAATACACCCAATACATCATTACGTGTTTGGAATGTAAATGTAAAATCAGTTTCAAAATCATTTTTGTATAAAATACCATCGTCAGCAATTAAATTAGTTGTTGAATATTTTCCTGTTGGATCTGCAATATCATACTGTCTTGAAATTCCTGAACTTGCTCTATTAACTGCTTTTGCTTTGATAATTGATTGATTACTTGTTAATGGATATGTATTATAATCCTCACCGGTAATCATTCTGTTTTGTGTGTAGAATGCCTGTGGTGCATTTTCTCTAATCGAATCAACTGTTTCAGTTGCAGAAGAATTTGTTACAGAAGATTGTAATCCCATCTGTACAATTAATGTATGAGAAACACCGTTCTTGTTTACATAAGGAACTTCAATAACAATGTTTTGCATATTAGTTGGAGATATTATGTAACTTAACCCGTTTGAAGTTCTATAATACAAACGGAAATCACCTTTTGGTAATTCGCCAAAATTTCCGTCAGCAAAATTTAAACTAACCTGATCTTGATCTCTAGTTGCAATACTATAAATTGTTCTTGTTTTTTGATTGATAGAATTGTAAACAACATTGCTTCCATAAACAGAATCTAGTTTTGTCCATAGATTTGTGTAGTTGCCGAATCTATCTACTTGCCATAACCAAACATCAGAATTGTTAATATTAGGAACATCAACATTTACAATTTCGTTTGGACTTGGGTCATTTAATGTAAATGCTGAACTTTGTAGTGATCCTTGTTTAAAATGAAAGAAAAATCCTGTGTTAGGTGAACTGTTTCCTCTTTTGTCATTTCTATATAAAAATCCAACACTGTTTCCTAAAACTGGAGTTTCTTCAGTAACATCTGAGTTTTCAACACCCGCACTAACAATTTCAAATGTAACGTTTCTTCCTTGTATTGTTTTAGAAAAGTTAAACAAAGGAACATCAGTGTTTGTTGTGTTAAGTTTATATTGTTCTGTTTGAATTCCACCGACAACATTTGACTGTGATGGTTTACCAACTACCATTTGTCCTGGCATTGCTGAATTTAAAACTGTTTGAAATTGTTCTAACCAGTTTGTGTTTGTTTCATCGTTCCATACAATAAATCTGTTTGCAAGGCTAACACCTAAACTATCTTGTACTCCTTCTGTTGTTTGCACACCGATAACTTTTAGTAATCCTCTTGCACCCTGATTACGTTTTGTGTTATATCCTACTAATCTTGCTAATCTTAAAACACTATCTTTTTGTTCTGCTAATTCAATAAAGTTTTCCCTAGCATTTAAGTCAATTCTATAAGAGATACTTTGACCTAAAAATGCTATAAGATCTATTAAGGCAAGATATTCACTTGATTCAATGTAATCGTTAAAATCTTCTGGATAATTGTTACGAAGATATGTAAGCATTGTTCTACGTAAAGTAGGAAAATCATATGATGTGAAATCAGCGTCGGTGAAAGACTTATAAATCTTGCTCCAATCTTCGTTCGCTAATAGTGAATTCTGTCTGTTATTACTTGCCATAGCAATATTTACCTTTATCTTTAACTACCCAGTTAATTCGAGATGAGCCCATTGTCTCTGTCAAAATTTAACTGTAAAGTTTCACTTATGTTGTAAGTTTTATAGGTTACAGACGCTAAAATTTGAAGTCCGTAGTCCTTTTCAACTATGTTTAAACTATCTACTGTAATTCTTGGTTCGCTGTTTAAAATGTCAGCAACATCATTCGCTACTGCCTCTTTAACAACGTTTGTAAATGGCTCAAATAAAATGTTCCAAATAATTGTTCCAAATTCTGGATTATAAATCTTTTCACCCTTGCGTATATGAAAGTGATTAATAATATCCTGCTTGATAAGATTAATATCATATGTAGTAAAACTCCTGTTATCAGGATTAACCGTGCTGACGCCTCGGTAAACCTGGGTTCTACTGCCTTGGTTACCAAGCGTATTTGGGTTTGGTTTAATTCTTATATCATTGTATCTTGCCATGCTTGTATTTAACCCCTATATTAATTGCCCGAATCTCTGTCTGTGCTTGATGTAGAACTTCTAGACTTGGATATGTTTTCGTGATTTACCCAAGGTTCATGCACAGGTTTTCTCTTAACAATGTCAAATGTTTCAGGAACTTTATACCAATTAAATTCGTCCCATTTTGCTGTTGGATCTGTATTAGGATTAGACCACACAGGTAAATCTTGTGTTGGCTTACCTGGCGTTGCTAACGCTTCACTAGCCGATAGTGCCGCCGATGCATCAATGGCACCTGGTAAATTTAAATGCACTGCTTGTGTTCCATCAATGTAAACTGTTGCCGGAGTTTTTACATTAATATTGTCATCTGTAGAAACATAAATTTGTCCGTTGGTTAACATATGTATTTGTCCTGGTACTGCTCCTGAAGAATCTAATCTTATGTCATATCTTGGTGTTCCTTCATTTGTTACTGTAAATGATTCTTCCCAAGGAACAACTTCCCAGAAATCTGCCGCACCATCATCATTAGGATTAATAACTGTTCTTTCAGGATATTTGATATTTCTGTCTGTACACTGATAGATACCAAACCCACTGTAACCTTCTCCTATAACTTGGTAACCAGGATGATAAACTCTACCTATTACATGATCCGTAGCAAAAGTTTGAGGTGTGTTTGCACTTAGATCAATATTTTCAGAAGCGGTAATTCTTGCTGTGTTAACTGCGGATAAATCAAAGTTTGCTGATTTCATTCTCAGTTTATGTCTATTGACCCAATCAGTATTAAGTGTGTTTAGGTGTAGATTATTAATGTCTATCCTTGTATCTGTTGCACGTAAGTCGACAGTTCCTCTAACCTCAATAGTTGCATCATTTCTTGCAAGTAATCTTAGTTTACTGCCTTCCATATAAAATCTATTTGCGGCTTTGTAATTAATATTTCTTTTTGCTTCAAAATTAATATCTCTATCAGCAACAAAATTAAAGTCTGCTTTAGAATGAATACTAACACTGTCTGATGCAAATACATCTATCTTTCCATCTGCTGTCAATTCAATCCACGCTGTTCCTTTAGCATTACCAATATAGATTAAATCATCTGTATCATGCAATAAAATTTGATGGCCACTTCTAGAACGCAATCTTACTAAATTATTAAGACCTTGTTCATCACCATCATCCATTACAAAAACATGGCCTCCCATAGGAGTAACTTTAAATTTTGTTTTGTTTGGTCCTACTAATTTTTTATCAAAAGGATCATTACTTAATGCACCTGGTGTGTTAATACCAAACATTCTGTTCGATGTGTCTCTAGAAAAACTTGATGTTGTTGAACCTCTAATAGTGTCAACTAATAATCCTTGAGAACGCAACACATCTGCAAAAGGATGAATTGGTCTTCTTTCGTCGCCGTTTGCAACTTGTCCGACTGCTTGTTTTTTTAGGTATTCACCTGCAGGTAATCCTGTTGCAGAACTATAAGAATTATATGTTTGATTGTCAGCAGTAATACTTGTTGAGTTAGCATAATCTGGTAGTGCATGATTCATTCCCTCTTCATGTAAGTATCCGCACCAATAAGCATTAGATGTGTTACCATCTACACATAACACTATTCCTTTGGTTCCTATTTGTGGTGCTGGAAACACCATTCCATATGCTTGTTGTGTGTCACCAAAGCGTTGAGGATTGTCCCCGGAATTTCTATAATCTTTTAAACTATAAAAAGGAAACAACATCCTAACAGATGCTTGTCCTATTGCTTGTGTTCTATCAGTTTGTTTTGATGTTGAAAATAAACTTACTCTAAAAGTTCCAGTTTTTGTAAAGTCTGTCGTTGACTCAACAACACCTATTAGTATAGGACTATCAGTTAGTTTTTGTTTGTTTTCCTGACGAGAAACTCTAGCCGCTGATACTTTTCCTGACTTTGCTCCTTTATCATAAAATGGCATTATCTAGGTCCTCCAGTTGTGTTTTCGACTGATTTTGCTTTATCAACAAGACTTGTTGTTGTGTTTCCACCGGAAACATTTTTTCCTGTTACACTAGTTATTTGTCCTTCTACATTACTACCAGCACCTTTGACTGTATTAACAATCTGACCTATTGTTCCTGTAATTGCTCCGCCTACGCCGGTAATAACAGTACCAACACCTCCAGCAACCTGACTTATTCCGCTACCAATCTCGGTTGCTGTTTTTGATATAAAGTTTCCTGTTGCTTTTAAAGGTCCAACTTCAGATGCTTTTGCAAGTTCTTCTTGACTTATACGATCTGATTTTCCTTTTAATTCTGTAACAGGTTTTTCTCCCATCTTATCTTGTTGTGCAGGATCACCTTTATCCAGTAAAGGATTTTTAACTTCATCTAATTGAACTGTTGCTTCTTCAACAGGTTGTGCGTAATCAGATTTTTGATTAGGTCGTCTTAATAGTTGTAGTGTTTGTTTAAATTCGCCTCCGCCTAAAAAATTTTCAACTGTGGCTACTTGATATAAACCGCTGTATCTTGACTGTTGAGGCATAGCAACAAACTTCGACCCTCCAGCAAGTTCATTAGCCGTTGGATAATCGCCGGGAAATCTAAAATTAAAAATAATGTCACACTCTCTACTAAAAATATTTGCCTCTCCTTCAATTGTTTCACTGTTTTGTCCTGTTAGTTGCGGTCTAGCATCTATTCCCGAACCAATTAGATAAACAGGGTCTCCAATAATTTGTAATTGTGCATTTAATAAACCTTTTTCAGTTGCATTGTATAAACTGTCATGCAATATTTTTGCAATTTGTGTTCCGCTATCAGCCGGCATTCCACTAGCACTATTTCCTCCTGTGGCCGCCATCTCTTGTGATGCCGCACCGGCACCGCCAGTAACCATGTTAAGTTCAGCAAAAATAGATTTTAATGGCTCTGTATTATAAACCGGTTTTGGTTTTTCTTCTGCCTGTGGTGCTGTCTCACCTTTTGCTTGTTGATCCTCTGCTTTTGTACTTGCTTGAAAAAATAAATTATTATATTCTAAATCAAAATTTAGTACATCAATATTTTTTCCAGTAAAAATATAATTGTATTCTCTTACAGCATTTTTGTATGCTTTATCATAGTTATATGCACCAGCGATTCCGTACTGTGCGGCTATCTTGCTGTAATGTAGTTCATAAGGAACAATACAATAATGAAATGTATAAACAGGTTGATTATAATAAGTGTCGTATCCACGCTGTACAGCATATTTTTCAATTTTATACCAAGGTATGTAGTGAGATGTTTTAATTTTGTTTAACACTTCACCTGATTTTTGCAATAGTGTAGCATATGAACTATCTAATATAGTCATATGAATATTTGAATCTAATGTTGATCCTTTTTTCCAGTTCCAAGTTTTAGCATTGTCACCGTAACGTTTGTATTTTTGCGTTGTTTGTGTGTTGACGCTCTCTTTAATAGTTTTGTATCTGCTTTCTAAACTTCTAATATCTCTTTCCGCTTTGTTTAATCTTTCTCTTTCTTTATTAAGTTTATCAATTAATTGTTGTAATTTTTCTCGTGCTTCGTACACTGTTGGTTGTTTTACATCTCCGGGATCGGATATTGTGTATTGACTTCCTTTTGAACCTGCAAGTACGGCTTCAGGATCATTACCAATGTAATAGTAACTGCCTTCACCTTCTGGTTCTACATCCATTTTAATACTAAATCCTGTTTTTTTACTTTCTTCGTCTATTTCTTCTTCTAATTTTGCAATAGATGTTTTTGCCAGTGTTGCTTCATCCTGGGCAACTTTTAATTTAGGAGCAAGGTCTTTATCAACAACGTTCTTTTGTTCTTCAACAAAGTTTTCAATATCAGGTACTTCAAAATGACCAGAGTATGTAAATTCATCTTCTCTCATAGGAGAGTCACTGAATTTATTTTTGTATGCCATTTCAAATTTTAATTGATTTTCCTTACTGTTATATTGATTGTATGTTTTTTCTTTTATGTTAAGCATATCAATTTCTGCTGTAATCCAAGTTTCATAACTTAATCCCTTTAACGAAAACTCCTCGTTAGGATATGCTTCAGGGAACCATACACACCATTTATGCTCTAGAAAAGGTTGAACTATTAAACCGGCATCCTTGGCGGCAGTGGCCGCGGCCTCACGTGATGCTTTTACTTTTTCGTCAACCTGTTGAGGTTTTTTAAATCCTAATGCACTTTCGCCTTTGGCGTCGTCCATTCTTTTGTTTTCTTGGAAATTAAGTTTCAAAAATAAATCATATAATACCAAGCCAACCGTTTGTTTTACTGTTCCAGGACCATTGATGTTGTCTTTTAACTGTGTTACCGTGGCTTTGTTTGCTTCTTGATGGCTTCTAGAAACAAATTCTACGTTATATTTGGCACCTCCCGCATCAACTTTCATATTACTTTTTGTGATCATTATTGGAAAGTGTCTTGTTGATCTTGGAACATTTTCTAGTGTTGTTATATCACCAGAATTCAGTTGGGTCTTTCTTCCAATAAATTCAATTGTTAATAAAAAGGGTGCCGCCAAATAACTTTTATGTCCTGAAAACTTTGCCGCACTATATAACGCCTCATAAAACCCTCCCACTCCGTGTGGTTCTGTAATTTCAAAAGATCCTGAGGTCATATTACTTCCAGTAGGACCATTTATTCCCATAAAGGTTTTAAATTGTACATTGTCTATAAAAAGATCAAGGTGACGATTGCCGCTGTCTTTAAAATGATTGTTATCTCTATACCATACAGTGTTGCCATCAACTGACAAGTCAACATTGACAGTGGCTTCATTGGATCTTGCATAACCGCCGGAACGTGATATAATAAATCTATCGGCACCTTCGACGCCGCCTTTTTTATATGATGAAGGATCTTTAACCTCTAAATTACTTAAACTTGATAGAGTTATAACATAATTGTACAAATTATAATTGTGAAGAACATTATAACCTCCCTTCATTTCCATATCAAAGTCTGCCATATGGACATCGCGGTCGGTTGTGATTGTTTCTCCTGTTTCTTCGTCGGTAAATGATTTTGTTCCGAATGGATTTCGATTGTCTACCTTGATAGACTTTGGCATACTGATTGCTTCACCTGTATTTGTTTGAACATTTGTCATTGTTCCTACAGATTTAGAAGCACCTGTAACTACTCCTGTTTTTCCTTTGGCGGTTCCAACACTGTTGGCTTTGTCGATGAAGCCTGCATCTTTAGTTCTGCCCGAAGCACCTGCAACTTTTTGAGACATTATGCTCCTCCGACTACTTGTCTAATTGCGTCGATTGTTGGAATCCTGATAACTGTACCTGCAACAAAATCAAAAATAGGATCATCTATCTCCGATGGATTTCGATTTTTAAACACCCACCATAGATTAGGATCATCATACAAGTCACTTGCTAACAGATCTGGTCTGTAATTATATTGAGGTAAAATAGTATATGCAACATCTGTGTCCTTTTTAGGTATTTCAATATAATCTAGCACACCCAGGGCACTGTTTCTTTGTAGTGTTGTTGAATATAAACTTGTTTTAGAATAGAGAGCCATTTTATATAAATCCTTTGCCTTTTAATCCGCCTTTGGCGAATGCATTAATGGACCAAGTTGCTTGATCTCTTCTAGAAAATGCTGGTAAACATTCAACTGTAAATTCTGAACGTGATGGAACCATTACACTTGCTCCGTCAATTTCAACAGCAATATAATCTACGTCATCGTTCATGGTATAAAAGAAACTTGAAATTACAACAGGCATATTATTAAAAACATAATCACCATAACCGTGCAATCTACAAACAGGAGGTGGAGCACCTGCAAAGTCACTGGAGCCAAAATGCATTTTTGTTACAGTTCTAAGTGCGTGTATGGCACCCATAACTGTTTTTGCATCACCTTGATTCTGTGCTGTAAATGTTCCTACTATTGATATAGCGTCAATTTGTGAGTTCTGGTAAGCATAGAAGGCATAATTACTGTGTGTAGGATGGATAGGCGTATAGTTTGCTCTTGATTGTAAAACTATTTGTGGAGTATAAGGAAACACAACAGCATTATCTCCAATTTCTTGCAAACGCTGTGCTGGTCCTTGCAAATATAACACTGGAATTTTAATTTTGACTCTAAAATCATCGGTAAAAGCAGTATTAGGCATAACAGGTCCTGCTTCTTCTTGTTTGCCTCCTTTTAATAGGCCTGCAAGTCTACCAATTGCTGGACTTAATCCAGTTGCTTCTATGGCCGAACCTGCAACATTACCAAGGAACCCTGTTACAGCACCTCCAACGTTCCCTCCGGTGCCAGCAATGGTGGTTCCTGCGTCACCATTTCCGTTAATCTGGTTGGCTTGGACTTTATCGTTAAATGTACGATTGGCTAAATCTTTTTCTCTATCCATAACTTTTTGGTTCCTTTTGTTACAAATATTTATTGCATTTATTAACTGCGTAGTTTATAATAGTACTTATTATAGGAGAAATATATGAAAAGAGTAAAGTATCTTAACAATAGAGATCTGCTCAAAGAAATACATAAGTCTAAAAATTCGTTCAGTTCTTTTACTGATGATGCTTACTCTACTTATGACATTATCTTAAGTGGTTTGGATAAGGTGAACAGACTTACTGTTGCACAAGCCAAGCGTAATCGTGCAGATCGTATTGGAAAACAAGCATATGAACAAGCCAGAGAATCCGGCGACAAAAAGACAAAATTAGCAGAAGTTACTCCGGATTGGAAAAAGATTGAAAAAACTGATTTAATTTTTAGGGTTATGACCTTTGATCATGTTCCAGAAGAACCCGGTCGTAAACGTAAAACAAAAAGTGTAGCAGATAAACATACCAAAGTTAACTTTCCACCATTTCAACATTGGAAATATAATGATCAGGACAATTTAATTTGTGTTGGTAAAAGTCATTGGAAAGGCGGTATGGTTAATGGTGCATTTAGCAAAGAACATGGACGAATTACAGAAAACCTAGGTATGATGTTTTTAAAACTTGCTGATCGGTATGGAACAAGAAGCAATTGGCGTGGTTATACCTACAATGATGAAATGAGATCTCAGGCTGTGCTACAACTTTCGCAGATTGGATTGCAATTTGATGAGAGTAAATCAGAAAATCCATTTGCTTACTACACGGCGGCAGTTACAAACTCATTCACTCGTGTGCTAAACATTGAAAAGAAAAATCAAAGCATACGTGATGACATCCTTCAGGAAAATGGTTTGAACCCTTCATTTACAAGACAGAATGAAGAATATTTTAAAGAGGACAAGGAAAAATTAGCCGAGTTCTATAAAACTATGAGACGCCCAAAGGCTGATTATTAAGGTTGACAAATACAATTAAAGAGTGCTATAATTTTATAGTATAAGGAGAGGCATGGCAAATTTATTCGAAAAAGCGGCTGTTTTCACGGACATACACTTTGGTTTGAAGTCCAATAGTAAAATTCACAACGACGATTGTGAAGCATTTGTTGATTGGTATATTGAACAAGCAAAAGCAAATGGCTGTGATGTTGGTATATTCACCGGCGATTGGCATCATAATAGAAGTGCGTTAAATCTAACCACCATGGATGCTAGTTTGAGATCGCTGGAAAAACTTGGTGCGGCTTTTAAAAAGTTTTATTTCTTTCCGGGCAATCACGATTTGTATTACAAAGACAAGCGTGAAATTCATTCTGTGGTATTTGGTAAACACGTACCCGGCGTCACTGTGGTCAACGAACCAATGTTAATTGACAATGTTGCATTGATTCCTTGGTTGGTTGGTGAAGAATGGAAGAAAGTTTCTAAAATGAAATGCAAATATATGTTTGGACACTTTGAACTTCCACACTTTAAAATGAATGCCATGGTTGATATGCCTGACACAGGCGAAATCAAAGCGGACGATTTTACTAATCAAGAACTTGTATTCAGTGGTCACTTCCATAAAAGACAAAATAATAAAAATATTTGGTACATCGGCAATGCCTTTCCACACAACTACGCCGATGCTTGGGACGATGAACGCGGTATGATGATACTAGAATGGGGAGGACAACCACAGTTTGTTGATTGGCCTGACTGTCCAAAGTATAGAACTATGAAACTTTCTAACCTGTTGCACGAAACAGATACATTACTGAGTCCTAAAAACTTGTATATTCGTGTTGTATTAGATATTGATGTATCATATGAAGAGGCTACATTTATGAAAGAAACGTTTTCTAAACAGTATAATCTAAGAGAAATTAGTTTACTACCCGATACAGAAAATCAAGATAGTGATTTAAGTACCGATCGAGGAGATGTTGAGTTTGAAAGCGTTGATCAAATTGTAACTGAACAAATTACTAAAATTTCTAGTGAAAACTTCAAGAGCAGTCTATTATTAGACTTGTATAGGAACTTATAATGTTTAAAATTAAAACAATTACAGTTAAAAACTTTATGAGTGTGGGTAATTCTACCCAAGCCGTTGACTTTGATAGAGATCATTTAACACTTGTACTAGGTGAAAACATGGATCTAGGTGGTGATGATGCTGGGTCACGTAACGGTACTGGTAAAACTACAATTATTAATGCAATAAGTTATGCATTTTACGGTGAAGCACTTACAAAAATTAGGAAAGACAATCTAGTAAACAAAACCAACGGCAAAGATATGTTGGTTACTGTTGAATTTCAAGTTAACGGCAAGAGTTATAGAATTGAAAGAGGCCGTAAAAAGAATTTATTAAAGTTTTACATTGAAGACAACGAACAAATAGCAGATGACATCGACGAATCACAGGGTGATTCACGTAAAACACAAGAAGAAATTGATAGATTACTTGGTATGAGTCATACCATGTTCAAGCATTTGGTGGCACTTAACACATATACGGAGCCTTTCCTTTCCTTAAATCCGAACGCTCAACGAGAAATTATTGAGCAACTGTTAGGTATCACCATCTTATCTGAAAAAGCAGAAAAACTAAAAGAACAAATGAAAGTCGTTCGTGATGAAATCACGGCCGAAGATGCTAAAATTCGTTCAATTGAATCTGCAAATCAGAAAGTCCAAGAATCAATTGATAACTTGGAGATTAAAAGTAAAGCATGGGGTAGTTCAAGGATTGATGAAATCAATAAACTATCCCGTGCTATTACAGAACTTGAACAAGTTGATATTGAAAAAGAAATTAACAATCATAAACTTGCAGAAGAATGGAATACAAAAAATAACGAACTAACATCTTTGCAAAAAGAAAAAGCAAGTCTTGAAAGCACATTGATTAGAGCAGAAAGACAATTAAAACGTTATGAAAAAGATTTAGAAGAGGTTCAAGAAAAGAAATGTTATGCTTGTGGTCAAGAATTACATGACAAAGCACATCAAGACCTACTTGCACTAAAGCAAAACGATTACAACGAAAGTAAACAATACCATGACGGTGTTGTTGGCGAAACTTTGGCTGTTCAAACCAAGATTGACGACATTGGAGATATCAACGGCAAGCCTACAACATATTATGATGCGGCCGAAGAAGCATATAATCATAAAAATAATCTAAAAAGTTTACAAGAAAGAAAACAAGAAAAGGAAACTGAGGTTAACCCTTATGCTGAACAGATGACAGAACTTCAAAATACAGCATTGCAACAGGTAACCTGGGATCATATGAACTCCTTAACTGAGATTAAGGAACATCAGGAGTTTTTATATAAACTATTAACTTCAAAAGACTCGTTTATACGTAAACGTATTATTGATCAGAACCTTTACTTCTTAAACAAGAGATTAAAATACTATTTAGAAACACTAGGATTACCACATCAGGTTGTGTTTCAGAACGATTTAACTGTGGAAATTACAGAACTAGGACGCGACTTAGACTTTGATAACCTCAGCAGAGGTGAACGAAATAGACTCATCTTATCATTGAGTTGGACGTTCCGTGACGTTTGGGAAAGCCTATATCACAGTATTAATTTGTTGTTTATTGACGAATTGATTGATAGTGGTATGGATGCCGCTGGTGTTGAAAGTTCTATTGCTGTTCTTAAGAAGATGGCACGTGAAAGACAGAAAAACATTTATCTAATTTCACACAAAGACGAATTATCAAGCAGGGTTAATAATATATTAAAAGTAATAAAGGAAAACGGATTCACATCATATTCCAACGATACGGAAGTAATAGAAGATGTCAAATAAAAGCACACACGAGTTACTGGTACAAGCCGTTATGGATTACTATAATGCACAGGAACGATTTGAAGTTAAAGGGTTTGACGAAACAGGAAGAAAGGCTCGTGTAATTTTAAGTGACATTCGAAGATTGGCTACCGTAAGACGCAAAGAAATTCAAGAAAAACGCAAAAATCTCAAGGCTCAAAAGAGGCAAAGTCAGAATTTAGACACACAAGATTAGTACTCGGTAAGTATCACTATGCAGTGGACATATCGTGGACAATCAATCGACACAATTCCGGAAGAATATGAAGGGTTTGTGTATCTAATTACCAATACAACCACTGGTCGCAAGTACATAGGCAAGAAATTAGCAAAGTTTAAAACCACAAAACCACCACTCAAAGGCAGAAAGAATAAAAGACGCGGGCACAAAGAAAGTGATTGGCAGGAATATTGGGGATCCTCGGATGCTCTTATTGCCGACGTTAATCAATTGGGACCAGAAAAATTCACAAGAGAAGTATTATATTTTTGTAGATCAAGGGCAGAAATGTCCTACATAGAGGCAAGAGAGCAATTTGACCGCCGTGTATTAGAAACGGATGACTATTATAACGGAATTATTAATTGTAGGGTTGGCGGATCAAACAAATTGCGACAGGCACTTCAAGAGCAGGCAAAAAATACTAACACATAAGGTTGGCGGGCCAGTTTGTAATACCGCTGAGTAAAAGGTACCCGTGACACGGACACTCGTACACGTTAATCGACCCCCATTGGGAGATAGGCCATCAAAAGAATTGGGCTCACTGGTTAGCGTAGATTGACTGTTAGCAATCGAAAAACACAACATAGTTCATAAAAACTCCGTGCAAGGGAACGAAGCAGGAGGTAGCGAAGCGATCCGCGAAGCGGTAAAGCGGTAAAGCAGATTTTTTCGTGATGTCGATGTAGGTTGGGAAAGGTTAGAGCCCATTGAACTTGTGTATAAACAAACACCTACTTCCAGTCTTGGCTGTGACGAACTCACATGATGTTCAAGATTAGATGGAACCCTTTAACAGGTTCCGTCTGACTGAAACAATCTACATGATGCTAAATTGCTTCGCAATTATTAATTCCATATAATAAGGAATAAATGTGTTTGAGCGATAGCGAAAACACAAGTGAACGTAGTTCACTTACCAATATATTATCATATATCACGCTAAATACATTCACAAGGAGTTCGAACCATGAAAATAAATGACGTTATAGATGAAGCAGGTGTTTTTACACAACTTAAAAAGGGTATTCAAGGTGCTGTAAAGGGTGCTAAGACAGGATATCAACAGGGTGTAAAACAGGCTAAAGCACAGGGACCGATCGTTCCCAAGGGCACTAACGTTGTTGGTTTGGACAATCAAACATATGTTTGGCACGGTGCACAGTGGATAAACTCTAAAACCGGCCGCGTCGCTGGTCGCGACGTTGCTCCGCATCTAACCGCGGTGGCTCAACGCCAAGGACAGGGCGGAATCATGAAAGGTTTGGGCATGGTAGCCAAGGGCGTGGGTTCGGGCATTGCCAAGGGTGCTAGTGCATTAGGAAAAGGTGCTAAGGCCGTTGGTTCAACTGTGGGTCAAGCATACAAGGGTACCGTTACAGGAATGAAACGTGGCCAGGATGAATACGAAAAAAGCCTAATTGGTAAACTGCAACAAAAGATTGCTCCAACACCCAGCGATGGAATTCCAGGTTTTGTTCATGGACAGATGACCGGTGGCGAAAAGGTAAGACGCTGGGAACAGGAAATTGCAAAACATCGTGCTGTTCAACAAGCACAAAAGGCCGCTAAAAAAGCCGCTTCCTAGAGAAAATTAACACCACTATCTTTGGTAACCTTCATGTGGTTTTCAACCATCTTGCTTATTAGTTTTCTTTCTTCGAGTGTGGTGTGATATGCTTCGTGCAACTGTAAACCACCTCTCATGTAATAGCAGAGATTGATCAGTTCTTCTGTGATTGTGCTGACTTCTTTTTCATAACGCTTTACCAGAGCGTCCAACTCAGAGAAATCGAGTGTACTTACTTGCCAGCGAAAAAATTTGATTGGTCAAAAAGCACAGGAACTGATACAGTTTCTGGTGCTCCCCTTTCAATTAAATTGTGTGGTACCCTAACGGTTTGTTGTGGAATGTCAAACATTTCTTTTGCCTTGGTCAACGTTTCCTGTACCTTAACAAATGTGTCCTTGTCGGTGTTGTCAAAGAATTCTTTGATTACCTGTGGGCTCTGTTCAGTGCCTTCGGGAGTTTCGATCGCCAACACCTGTTTAAGCACAACATCAAGTGTTGTCTTGCTTAACAGTTTAAACCCTTGCACAAACGCTTCTTTTTTCTGCTCATCGGCAATATCGTTTCTAGACATCAGTGAAGCCAGTCTTGAAGTTTCATAGGTGCTCTGAAAGAATGAACTTTGATCCTTGTAACTTAGAGGTTTAATGTGAAACTTTAGATCACCATGCTCAACTGTTGTTGGAAATGTTTTTCCATATGTGCTGTCCAACAGTGGACGCAGGTCAAGTTCGGTTGCAATAATTTCGTTTTCATTGTTTGGTAGAGGAACCCTAACGTCAAGCGTCATCCTTTCACCATAGGTAGCAATTCTAATTGCTATTAGAATAGCATCTAGATCAATGCTGGGAATTTCCCATGGGTCATCGATCAAAGGACAGCAACTTTTAATAACGCTGGCTGTGGATTCACCGTTCATCAGTGAGTCCGGTGTACGCATCGTGATCTCGTCCTTGGCCGTCATGGAGTAAACAGGTAGTTCACCACTGCCCGAATTTTCCATAGGATTCTTTTTGTAGAATCTACCTTCGCTAGGCAACTTAATATAGATCTTAGGTTGTCTTTGATATTTGCTTAAAATGTTATTATCCGCCATTTTTTCCTCTACATAAATAATAATGTATAAAGATATTTATATACGTAGAAAATGGGGATTCCTAGATTATGGCAGTAAGAGGAGAAATTGGCGGACAGCAGGTCGAATTAAACAATGCGGCCGAAGAAGCAACGCTACAAAAACTTTTGGATGTAATGTCCTCGGGTAAAACCGGGTTCTCTGGTGCTGTCGCGGATGCACAAAAGCAACTAAAAGGCGTTGAAAAAAGCAGTATGAATGTTGCCTCAGCGTTTGATAAACTAGCCAGCGTACTAACCAAAGCGGCTTCAACGCTTAACGGACTAGCCAAAATAGGTGGTGCGGCGGTTGGACTAGCGGGTGCAATGGTGCAGTCACAACCAAAGGTCACGGATCTAGCAAAAACAGTTAAAAATGTTACAGGCGACTTTTTAGGACTAGGAACAGTGTTGGAAACATTGGTAACAATGTTAAACACCAACTACGATATGTTCCAAAAGTTATCCAAAACTGGTATCGCATTTGGGTTAAGGGTTGAAAGATTACAGTCTGATTTTGCGGCACTGGGTGTTGATTCGGGACAACTGCTAAAATCATTGGGAGCAAACGTTGAAGCATTTGCCACACTAGGCACAGCAACACGTGGTGCTGAAATGGCCCTTGACATGAACAAACGTGCAATGTTGGCCAACGGTAGAACATTAATGCGTTTTGGTATGGACTTTGATGAGCAGAATGACAGGTTCATGAGTTTCTTTGCCATGAACGCTGTGGCTATGCAAAGACGTAACATGAGCGAAGCACAGATGGTTAACCTATCAGGTGACTACGCAAAATATCTAAGAGAATTATCTGAACTAACAGGTAAACAATCAGACGAAATTGAAAACGGATTAAAACAAGCCAACATGAACAAAGGTTTCGAAAGATTCCTTGCAGGTCTTGACGGAGAAACTCGTGCAAGAATGTTAAAGATAGTTGGTACCGCTGAAGCAGGATTTGGTGAAGCGGGTAAAGAAGCGGCCATGGCGGCTATCATGGGCGTTGGACCTGTTACTGATGCGGCACAGCAGATAACTGCCTTGATGCCAGGCTTTAATCAAACAATCACCGGTTCAGCCAATGCGGCAAGAAATTTTGCAGGATCACAAGAAGACTTTAACAAGATGTTGATGGGAGACTTTAACAATCTTGCTAATTCAAATCAAGGATTTGCGGATGCCAATGCCAAACTTGCTGGTACGTTGATGTTGATGGGAGATCCATATGGTACAGCACTCAGCAACATTATCAATGGTATTAATCTATTTGGTGGTAGCGTTGAAGAGGTCCAAGGTAAGATGGGCAAGAGTGGTGGTGCTGTTGATCTGTTTAACACACTGAACATTGCACTTAAAGATGTTAGATCGGCATTTTCCGATTTGTTTACAAAAGTATTCTCAAGTGGCGAGTTCCAAACAGCCATGGACAACTTTGCAAAATGGATTAGAGAAAAAACTCCTGACGTAATAAAATTCCTAGAGAGGTTTAACGGAGACCTAAATCCTTTTGATGAAAAAGGCAGAGAAAATATCATGAATGGGTTAAAGGACCTTCTGGTGCAAATAGGAAATGCACTTATGACGGCAATAAGAGAAGGAGCGGGTGGAACTGCTGGCAGTGATATGGGTGTAGGATTTACTGGTTCATTGGCAACTAGAGATTTAAGTCAGAAAAGACAAGACAACGGAAGATCATTCAGCGATGAAGAAATTAACGATATCCTACAGGAAGTGAAAACACTCCAACTTGAAAAAATGAAGCAAGATGAGAGTTGGATGAATCGTAGTTTTGCTCACATTATGAGTGCTATTGGCGTGGTAGCAAGACCTATAGGTGATATTTTTGGAAATATGGAAGCAGATATTCACGGTGATAAATTTACCGATGAAGAAATGCAAGGTCTTGCTAAAATGTTGCAAGAACACAAAAAGAACAGTATGTCCCAAGGTACCGTAGGAATGGGAAGTTTATTCAAAAACTTTGGCAAGGGTCAGGCCGCTATGTTACACGGCGAAGAAGCGGTTATTCCTAAAAATTCACCATTGGGTGGTATGCTAAACATGATGCAGGGCGACATGGGTAACATGATGGCCGGAATGAAAGACGGCAAAATGGATATTGGTTCCATGATTAATCAAGCACAGTCGATGGGAGCCAAATATGATGCATATGCCAAAGAGAATGAAGCCGGTATTAAATCACAAACACGCGGAATGGCAAAAGATATCACCGGTTTGAGTGACGAACAACTTGACAAACTGGAGCAAGAGAGTGTAAAATCAAATAATAGTCAAGGTTCTGGAACATCGGTAAATAACATTAACGGTGGCGGACTTGGTGCTAAGTTTGACGAATTAATAAGAATTAATAAAGATATGCTGTCAGAACTACAAAGTATGTAGAATCAGCATAGAGGAAAATAAATGGGTTGGAAAAAATACTTTCAGGAATATAAACCAAAAGATACATCAGGAACTCTCAGTCCTATTACAGGATCGGGACAGGCCGGCCCTGCGAGGTCCAATTATTCATCATTTTTACCCGATGTTTATTCAGGACATCCTAATCGTATTGAACGTTATGGCCAATATGAAACAATGGACGTGGACAGTGAAGTAAACGCGGCATTAGATATCCTTGCTGAGTTTTGTACACAAACTAATGTAGAAAACAAAACACCATTTAATATTTTCTTTAAAGCCGCAACTACAAGTCCTGAAACAAAAATCTTAAAAAGTTATCTGCAACAATGGTGCGATCTAAACAACTTTGAAAGACGTATTTTTAAAATTGTTCGTAACATATTCAAATATGGTGATGCTTTCTTTGTTAGAGATCCGGAAACATTTAAATGGTATCACGTTGACCCTGCAAAGTTAGATAAAATTATTGTAAACGAAAGCGAAGGCAAAGAGCCTGAACAATATGTATTAAGAGATCCTAATCCTAACTTTCAAAATCTATCAGTAACACAACTTACAGCACAGGCAGGATCAGGACAGGTTGATTACACAACCAGCGGTGGTGCATATGGTAGAGGTTATGTAGGATCTGGTCCACAAAACTTTGGTACAAGATTTGAGAGACAAAACAACCAATTAGCAATTGATGCCAATCACGTTGTGCATTTAAGTTTAAGTGAAGGACTGGACAGAAATTTTCCGTTTGGTAATTCACTGTTAGAATCAGTTTTTAAAGTTTACAAGCAAAAAGAATTACTTGAAGATGCAATTATTATCTACCGTGTGCAAAGAGCACCAGAGCGTAGAGTATTTTATATTGACGTAGGTAATATGCCTACCCACCTTGCTATGGGATTTGTTGAAAGAGTTAAAAACGAAATTCATCAAAGACGTATTCCAAGTTCAACAGGTGGTGGAACTAATGTTATTGATGCTAGTTTTAATCCATTATCAATTAATGAAGATTACTTTTTCCCACAAACAGCAGAAGGACGTGGATCTAAAGTTGAAACATTACCAGGTGGTACTAACCTAGGCGAAATTGACGACTTAAAATATTTTACAAATAAATTATTCCGTGGATTACGTATTCCAAGTTCATACTTACCAACAGGTGCAGACGACAGTGCCGCACAATATAATGATGGTAGAGTGGGCACAGCATACATTCAAGAACTGCGTTTTAACAAGTACTGTGTACGATTACAAAGTTTAATAAGTCATATTTTTGATAGAGAATTTAAAATGTACTTGAACGCTAAAGGCGTTAACATTGATAATAATCTATTTGATTTACAAATGAATCCACCACAAAACTTTGCCGCATACAGACAAAGTGAAATGGATAACGCTCGTGTTAATACATTTGCTTCATTGCAAGAAGTTCCGTATATGTCAAAACGTTTTGCACTAAAACGTTTCTTAGGATTAAGCCAAGAAGAAATTGCAGAAAACGAAACTATGTGGCGTGAAGAAAATTCAGGTGAAGCAATTGATAATGTTGGTTCACAACAACAGATGCGTGGTGTTGGAGTAACCCCAGGAGGAATGCAATCTGATTTAGATACACTTGGTTCAGCAGAACCAGGAGTAGATGCACCGGAACCACCAGCAGAAGATACAGGTACAGAACCTACACCTGGTGAAACTACGCCAACAGGAACATAAATATTATCATGCTATTACAAGAGTTTTTTTATTTTAATAAAGACGGTAAAAACTTCGAAGACGACAAACGTTATGACGCGGAGAGAGATATCTCTGTGGTAAAAGCAGATGATACTAGAAAAACACGTCTTACATTAAGTCAAATCAATACCATCAGACGCACATCTGAAGCACGTGAGTTGGAACAGGCAAAAGAATTAGACTTTATAAAGTTAATGTACGGTCTGCCTGCACCAGAAGCCGCAATAGCATAATCTATCTTTTTTAAATAAAACTATGAGCAAAGCGTTTGTCATAGGTAACGGAACATCACGACAGGATTTTGATTTACAACGACTAGTTGGTAAAGGCAAAATTTATGCCTGTAATGCCGTTTATCGAACATTTGCTCCTGATTATCTAATAGCAGTAGATCCAAAAATGGTTCATGAAATAGTTGGCAACAACTATCATCTAGATGGACAGGTTTGGACTAACTTTAACAAAGCATACGAAAAGTATAGCGGACTGTTTTACTTTAATCCTAATAAAGGATGGAGCAGTGGACCCACAGCACTGTGGAAAGCGGCCAGCGATTGGTACCAAGATATCTATATATTAGGCTTTGATTATCAGGGTTTATTTGACGGTAAACGTGTTAATAACATATATGCTGACACTCCTAACTATAAAAAAAGCGTAGAACCAGCAACATATTACGGTAATTGGCTTAGACAAACAGAATCAGTTATTAAAGAGCGTAGCGATATAACGTTTTATAGGGTCACGAAACCAGGTGATTTCAGTCCTACTATATTAAATAACCACAGTAACTATAAAGTTATTACATATGAACAGTTTGAAAAGCAAGTTTTTGACAAAGAATAGTCAAAAAAGCGGTTTTTTACCTATTTTAGTCGGTAAAACTGGTTTTTTTGTAAATATGTATTGACAGCCTTGCCTAATATTAACAAACAAAGGAGAAAAACAATGTCAGATAATTCAAAATTTGAACAATTATTAGACTTGCTAGTAAACGAAGATAAGGAAAAAGCAGAAGAACTTTTTCATGATATCGTTGTAGAAAAGTCAAAAGAAATCTATCAGGGACTTATTGAGTCTGCTGAAGACAAGGAAGAAGATGCTGTAGAAGAAGCATCTAAAGAGTCAGACGACGAAGCAGTAGAAGAAACTGCAAAATCAGAAGACGATGAAGCAGTTGAAGAAGCAACAGAAGAAGATGAAGATGCTGTTGAAGAAGCAACTGATGAAGAAACAGATGAAGAAGTTTCAGAAAACGAAGAGTCAATCGAAGAAATCGGCGGCGACGCGGCAGATGACATGATGTCAGATGTTGAAAAAGACGGCGAAATGGACTTCGATAAAGACGGTGAAATGGATGATCATGAAGAAGAACATGATGACATTGAAGACCGTGTAGTTGACTTAGAAGACGCTCTTGATGAACTTAAAGCAGAATTCGATGCTATGGTTGGTGATAAAGCCGACGACGAAGGCGAAGAAGGTGCTGAAGACGAAGGTGAAGAAGAGGGTCCAGAAGAAGAATCAGCAACAGCCGAACTGACAGGGGAAGAAATTCCATTTGAAGGAACAACACAAAGCAAATCCGCTGGCGAGACTATGAGAGAATATGTTGAAAAAGTCTCTGCTCCTAAAAATTCAGAAGGTGCTGATAACACTGCATCACCAGTTGCGTCGAAAGGCGGAGCAAGTGAAGGTGCTGATGGTAAAAACATTGCACAAGGCGGTGAAGAAAAGGGCGGTAGTGCCGTTAAAGCCAAGGACATGGGAAAATCTTTCGAGAATGAACCAGGTTCAAAAGCAGGCGACACTTTTAAGAAAGCATCTGTAAAAAGTGCTGAATAATTTTGAAATAGGAGGAAGCCGTTAATGGCATCTTTATATTTACGAGAAAACTTAACGTTTGATCAGGCGAAAGTCACTTTGGAGTCGCAAGGTGAAGGGGATAATAAATCTCTTTATTTAAAGGGCATTTGTATTCAGGGTGGTGTTAAAAACGCTAACCAGCGAATCTACCCTGTCTCCGAGATAGGCAACGCTGTTAAGACTCTAAAAGATCAAATCGATGGTGGATATTCGGTTCTTGGTGAAGTAGATCACCCAGATGATTTAAAAGTAAACTTGGACAGAGTTAGCCACATGATTACCGATATGTGGATGGATGGTCCTAACGGGTACGGCAAAATGAAAATTTTGCCTACTCCTATGGGTAACCTAGTAAAGACAATGCTGGAAAGCGGAGTCAAACTAGGTGTATCCAGCAGAGGAAGTGGAAATGTTAACGAAGGCGATGGTCACGTTAGCGATTTCGAAATTATCACAGTTGATGTGGTAGCACAACCTAGTGCACCGGGAGCCTACCCTACACCAATCTATGAACACATCATGAATACAAGAGGTGGTTATAGTGCGATGAGGTCGGTGCATGAGATCAGCAATGATCAAAAGGCACAAAAGTATCTCAAAGAACAGATACTACGAGTCATAAAAGGCTTGCAGTAACAATAAGGAGAAGCCAATGAGTGATGTTTTTAATAAACTTTTTGAAACAGGCATCCTAAGTGAGGAAGTAAGATCTTCACTAGAAGAAGCATGGAACGAAAAAGTAAAAGAGAACAAAAACAGTGTTACTGCTGAACTTCGTGAAGAGTTTGCGAAACGCTATGAGCATGATAAACAAAACATGGTTGAAGCACTTGATCGCATGGTCTCCGAGAAATTGTCATCAGAAATCGCTGAATTTGCCGAAGATAAGAAAGCACTTGCGGAAGCAAGAGTGGCTTATAAAAAGCAAGTAAGTGAGCATTCTAATTTGTTGAAAGAATTCGTTCTAAAACAATTGACAAAAGAAATTGCAGAAGTTAATGAAGACCGTAAAAAAGTTTCAGAAAACTTTGCAAAACTTGAAGACTTTGTAGTCAAACAACTCGCAAAAGAAATTCACGAGTTTGCAGAAGACAAAAAAGATTTGGCAGAAACCAAGGTAAAACTTGTAAAAGAAGCCAAAGTTAAATTAGATGAAGTAAAACAACGCTTCATTGAGAAATCCGCTAAGATCGTTCAAGAATCTGTTAACAAAAAATTAGCAGAGGAAATCACACAATTGAAAGAAGACATCAAGGGTGCTAGAGAGAACCATTTTGGTAGAAAACTATTCGAAGCATTTGCTAATGAATACAGTTCATCATATCTAAACGAAAAATCAGAAACTGCGAAGTTAATGAAAGTCGTTGCTGAAAAAGATGAGCAATTAGCAGAAGCAGAGAAAAAGGTCACAGAGAAGCAACATTTAGTTGAGTCTAAGGAGCAAGAAATTGCAAAAGCCAAAGACGAAGCAAAACGTGTTGCAGTGATGACTGAGTTGTTAACACCTTTAGGGAAAGACAAAAGAGAAATCATGTCCGAACTATTGGAATCTGTAGCAACTGAAAAGTTGCATACGGCGTTTGACAAATACCTTCCAGCGGTAATGGATGATAAAACATCTATTAAAGCAAAACGTGTGGCGTTAACCGAAGCATCTGAAGTTACAGGTGATAAGGAAAGCAATATCGTTACAGAAGAAAAGTCAAACTTAATTGAACTCCGCAGATTAGCGGGATTAAACTAAAAGGAGAGACAGAAAATGTCAGACATACTAAAAGAAAATTGGTCCGAAACTAAGACCGCTCTATTAGAGGGTCTACAAGGCCATAAGAAAAGCGTCATGGATGTCACTCTCGAGAACACTCGCAAGTATCTCGCTGAGGCGGCTTCAAGTGGTGCAACTAGTGCCGGTAACGTAGCAACTCTAAACAGAGTCATCCTACCAGTTATTAGACGTGTAATGCCAACCGTTATTGCTAACGAAATCGTTGGTGTACAACCTATGACAGGTCCAGTGGGTCAAATCCACACATTGAGAGTAAGATATGCTGAAACTTTCGATTCTGCAACAGCAGGCGAAGAAGCACTATCACCTTTCAAAATTGCTGAAGGCTATTCAGGTAACGCTTCAACTAATAAAGCAGATGCGACTGCTACATTAGAAGGTACACCTGGTAAGAAAATGTCAATTCAGATCTTAAAACAAGCAGTAGAGGCGAAAACTCGTAAACTATCTGCTCGTTGGACATTTGAAGCGGCACAAGACGCTCAAGCACAACAAGGCATTGATATCGAAGCAGAAATCATGGCCGCTCTTGCTCAAGAAATTACTTCTGAGATCGACCAAGAGATTCTTGCTTCATTAAGATCACTTGCTTCAGTTGAAGAAACTTACAACCAAGCGGCTGTATCTGGTACTGCTACTTTTGTTGGTGATGAACACGCGGCATTGGCTGTTCAAATCAACAGAACTGCTAACAAGATCGCTCAAAGAACAAGACGCGGTGCAGGTAACTTTGCAGTGGTTTCAAACCAAGCATTGACTATCCTACAATCTGCGACTACTTCTGCGTTCGCAAGAACAACAGAAGGTACTTTCGAAGCACCTACTAACACTAAATTTGTTGGTACACTAAACGGTGCAATGAAAGTGTTCGTTGACGCTTACTTGGCTGACACAGGTGCTGATGACAATCAAGTACTTGTTGGATACAAAGGTTCTTCAGAGGCTGATGCGGCGGCATTCTATTGCCCATACATTCCTCTAATGTCATCTGGCGTTGTTCTAGATCCTGCAACTTTTGAACCAGTTGTTGGCTTTATGACACGTTACGGTTACATTGAACTGAACAACTCTGCATCATCTTTAGGAAATGCGGCTGATTACTTAGGCAAAGTGTCAATCACTTCTGCTAACGTATCATTCTCATAATCCAAGAGAGCAGTAGTAAGTAACTTTAAAAGGGCGGATCGAAAGGTTCGCCCTTTTTTTATGACCAAACGATTGTAAATATTGTTATGGACATTAAAGAAATTACACATTCCTTAGATTGGCACGAAGCAGAAACCCAAATTAGACAACTTTCAAAGTCAGCACCAGAATTTCATTTTGATGTTGTTAAGTTTTGTGCAAGTATGGGTTCTGAAGTAAGAAAACTTTCTGATATAGAAATGAAAATTAGAACAACACATAGAGATTCTTATGTTTTAAAACATAAAGACAAATGTAAAGAAATAAATCGTGCAATAAAAGACTTTGCAAATGTACATCTTATGCACCTCTTCAGTAGAACAGACTAAATACATTGTCGTTAAACGTGCCTACACAACGTAGGACTTATGCGGAATGACCCACCGCGTAGCCCCTAGAACGGGATTTAAAGGAGAAAAAAATGGGAAGACCAGTAAACAAAAAATACTTCGGATTATTAGCAGACGGTACTAACTTTACAGTAAACGTACAGGTTGGTGCTAACGCTGAATCAGAAGAAGGTTATATCATAAGACAACGTTCAACTAATAAATTTTTAGTTAACGATACTAAGACAGGATCAAAGACAAAAGTTGGCGGTTCTGGAACTGGTAACGTTGGAGTTGTAACTTTAGTAGATAAAGCGGCAGGTTCATTAGCGGCTGATGAAATGTCATTACAAGGTACATTATCAGGCGGTGGTGGAGACCAAGTGCGTATTAAGAAACTTTACAATAGAACTTGTAGAGATTTCAATAATAATCGCTATACTTGGGTTATCCAAGACGACTCTACAGAATCTATCATGGTTCTTACAGCAATCTAATTGCAAACACGGAAAGGGTAAAGTTCGCTTTACCCTTTTCTCTTGACTAAATAAGTGTAATAAGCAAAGGAACCTTGTACACATGGCAAAAGACGTTTTAAGAGTTGCTGGCGATTATGCAATCGAAACAGTATCAAACGGAACAATAACACTAAACACCGGAAACGAAACCGGTAGTGTGGTTGTTACTGGCGATTTAACAGTACTAGGTAACACTTCAACTGTAAGTTCAGAAAATTTAACAATTAAAGATAATATTATTGTTTTAAATCAGGGCGAAACAGGTAGTGGAGTAACACTAGGATCGGCTGGTATACAGATTGATCGAGGCACAGGCGATGATGCTACAATATTATTCGACGATACAGATTCATACATTATGCCTGGTGGTGCAACAGGCCCAGGAATTTTTAAATTTAAAGTAGGAACAGCATTAGGTTCCATACAAGCACATCAAATTAACACAACAGGTGAAGATTTAGTATTGCTAGGAACTAAGGCTCCTAATGCTAAAGTTAGCATTAGAGGAACAACAGATTATGAACTAAATCTAGAAGACGATGATTTAGTCAACAAAAAATATGTTGATGATGCTATTTCAGGTGGTGTTCAAATTCCATTGATTAGAAGTGATAACACAAAAGTTGAAACACAAGATGTTCAAAGTGGTGATGCTCGTAGCAGAGTATTTGCTGAAGTTGACGGCGTTGTTCGTTTTGAACTTACTAATCAAGAGATACAGTTGGGCGACTTAGAAATTGATGGAACAACTATTAGACCTTCAAATTCAAACAGCACACTATTTTTAGAGTCAAACGGATCCGCAGAAGTAGTAGTAAATGACGTATTATCTTTGGTAGGAACAGTAACTCCTGCTCCTCCTAGTGCAGATTCTGGTAGAATTAAGTTATATGTCCAATCCGAAGATGTGGGGGGTTCTGGACTATTTTTTGTAAATACATCTAGTACAAGGGATGAACTTGTAAGTAAGAAAAAAGCGTTACTAATGAGTATATTATTTTAGGATAAAACATGGCAATAGCAAATGGATATATAGATGCAACCATTACTGAACTGTACAGAAGTACAGGCGGAAGCAATGCAGTGACTACTATGATTTTCTGTAACTATGCAGACACATCAAACATTTCTGGTGGTGGTAATGTATTAACAGATGCAGATACATTTATGGATTTACACATTGTAAAAGCCGGAGATGCAGTTAGTGATGCAAACAAAATATTACACAATGTAAGTATTCCTGCAGGGGAAACTTTTATAATGGATTCAGAAAGAATAGTACTAGACACAGATGACAAAGTAATGGCTCAAACCACTTCGCCAGCAACTATTAGTTTCATGATTTCAACTATACCGGTGTAATAATATGAGATTTGTAAAACAAGCAATATTAAAAAATAAATTTATTGTTGACAAAAGTGTTTTTGTTGACATTAATGGTGTTGTATCATTTGAAGGTTCTAGAACTGGTTTAACTATCGGTGCTGGATCTACAGAAGACAGATCAGCCGCACCTGTTAATGGAACAATTAGATATAATACAACTTTAAATGAAATTGAAGTATATGTTAATAATGCTTGGGAGCAAGTTAGAACTAATAGACCAGGTAGAATTATTGTACAAAATTTAGGTACCGGTGATGCTAACATTACAGACTTTGGTCCTCTTAATCCTACACCATTAGCGGCAGGAAATATTTTAGTATTAGTTGAAAACGTTGTTCAAATTCCAGATGTAAACTATACATTAGTACAAGGATCCGGCGTTAAAAATGTACGCTTTGATTCACCAGTGCCGTTCGGCAAAGACGTAACAGTAATACACGGTTACGACGGTAGTATATTAAGTTAATCACTACCTATCTTAATCCTTTTTCCAAAACAGACTAAATAATATTAATTGCAGTAATAACGACCAGTAAACTGCAAGTACAAACTGTGGTTAACCCGCAATGTAAGGTGGTTAGAGGCACAGGATGCCCGCTAAAGGAGAATAGACAATGGCCGTCGGTCGTATTTCGGGTCCGTTGCTAAAGGCAAATCTATTGCGTAATGGCGTAGATCTGGCTTTTGAAACTGACTTATTATATCTAGATGTTAACAACGGTAGAGTTGGTATTAAAACAACTTCGCCCACACACGATCTCCAAGTAGCAGGCAAAATTTACACAGACAATTTACAAGTTGGACCAGCAAATCAAAATCCAACTCAAGGTTTATTACAAATAGGTAACTTAGAAATGCAAGGGAACGAAATACGTTCCAGCCTAAGTACCATTTCACTTATTCCAGCAGGTAACGATCCAGTTATCTATCATTCAAAAATTCATGTAGATTCATTAGAATTAAATGACAACTATATTACGACATTAGATTCTAATGCACCTATTGAATTGCGTCCAAACGGTACAGGTACTATTGAATTAGTAGGTAACACAAATGTTACTGGTAATTTATATGCAACTGGAAACATTACCGCAGGTGGAAATATTAATTTAGGTGATGCAAATACAGATACTGTTAAGTTTAACGCAGATATTATATCAGATTTTTTACCTGATGAAAGCGACAAGTACGTACTAGGTAATCCAAGCAAACGTTGGAAAACATTAGATTCAAATTATGCTAATATTGGAACAATCCAACTAGGCGATAATGTAATTCAAACAGTTAATTCAAACGAAGATTTAATAATTCGTGCTAATGGTACTGGTAAAGTTAGAATTACAAATTTACTATTAAACGAAGAAGGCAACACTTACTTTGTCACAACTAACGGCGATGACACGGAAGAAGGAACTAGTACTGATAGTGCGTTCGCTACAATTAAACACGCTTTGAGCGTAGCAACATCAGGAGATGTTATTAGAATTGCCGCAGGAACATACACTGAAATTTTTCCAATGGTAATCCCTGCAGGAGTTACAATCCAAGGTGCTGGACTTAGAGCAACACAAATTAAACCAACTGTTGGAACACAAGATTTAGATTGTTTTTATATGAACGAAGGCGTAGTAGTTCAAGATTTAACAATCAGAGATATGCTTTACAATAGTGGAAATGATACAGGATATGCGTTTGCATTTAATCCTGTTGTAGGAACTATTGCATTAAGATCACCATATCTTTATAATATTACAATTTTAAACAAAGGTTCAACAACATCAGGAACTGATCCATATGGTTACGTTGCCGGCGATGCTGGTAGAGGAATTAAAGCCGATGGTCAGTATGTTGCAAGAAATTCAATCGAAGCCGCATTGCTTTGTAATGAAGTAACAATTTTTGCACCAAATCAAATTGGTTTGTTTATGACCAACGGTATAAGAGTTGAATGGTTGAACTGTTTTACATATTTCTGTGCCGACGGTATCAAAGCAGTTGCAGGAACACAAGGTAGAGGCGGCGACGGAAAAACTTGGATAACATTTTCAGGTGTAAGTGGTTCAGGATGGAGCGTAGGTGAAACTATCACAGTTACATCATCAGATGGTTCTTCTACATTTAATTTTGTAGTTGACAGTGTTAGTGCAGATGGCAATACTGTTTATGTTGACGGAAGATATGATGATCTTAATGAACAAGATTTAACTCCAGGAAATGGCGGATCAATTTTAGGCGGTGTTTCAGGAACAACAGCAACAGGAATTACAAGATACAGCAGACAAGAATTTGCCGCTGAAATGAGATCAAACGGTAGTGCTTGTGTTTATGGTATCAGAGGCGTTACTGCTGATGGTCCAGATGTAAGCCTAAGACTTATGTCTCAAAACTTTGGTTACATTGGTGTTGGTTATGATTTATCAAACAACCTTGATAATGTAATTCAAACTAACGAAGTTATTGAGCAAAATGGCGGTAGAGTTTACTTTACATCTGTTGACAGTAAAGGTGATTACAGAGTAGGAAATTCATTCTATGTTAATCAGGATACAGGAGATGTAACATTTACTGCACCATTAACAGAAATTGCTTCATCACTTGGATTACAATTTACAGATGGAACAAATACATCAGTAATTAATCCAACAAAAATAGAAACAGGAAATTTAAGATTATCTGGAAATACTATATCGTCCACTGGCGGAGATATTTTTATAGATCCAATTGGTGATAATAAAACAATTATTACAGGCGATGCAGAAATCACAGGCGGTATTGCACAAATTACAGATAAAGATGGTGATACAAGAGTTCAACTAGAAAGTGTTCTAGGTGCTGATGAAGATGAAATTAAATTTTATGCACAGGGTAACTTAGTTGCAACTATTGACAAAGACAAATTTAGTGCTACACAATTCGAAGTTGACTTAGTACGTTTGGTTAATAACTCATTACAAACATATCAAGACAATAACACATTAGAAATTTTTGCACACGGTACAGGTTATGTTGATTTTCCAGATACCAATGCTTTAAGAATTGCTAGAGGAACAACGCTTCAAAGACCAGGAACACCTCAAGAAGGTATGGTACGTTTTAACACAAACAGTTTAAACTTTGAAGGGTATGACGGTGCGTTCTGGAACGTACTTGGTGGTAGTAAAGGTATTATTATCGACCAAGATCAAAACACTTACATGACTGCGGAATTAACGCAGGGTGCTAACGATGATACTATTAGAAGTTATATTGGAGGCATTTTACGTGCAGATTTAAACGGTACTAGACTTAATACACCTAGAATACACACAGATGTTATTAGTACAGAAGGAACAGACGCCGATTTAACGCTTACTCCTAACGGTACAGGTAAGGTTGTTATTGGTGATTTAGAGATAGATCAAACAACAAATACGATAACTAATGTAGCAACAAACGGAAGAACTAACTTTGCTGTACCAAATGGTGAAGGTTGGGTAAGTTTTAGCGGAACATATGGTATTAAGGTTCCAATTGGTGATATTAATAGTAGACCAATTGGATCAATTGATACAGGACTTTTACGTTATAACACCGGTCTAGGTAGATTAGAAATTTGGACAGGAACAACTTGGGGTTCGGTTGTTGGTGCAGGCGGTGGTGCGACATTACAAGAAGCAGAAGATTTGTCGATCATCAATGCTTTAATATTTGGGTAGAGAAAAATGGCAACGATATTTAGAAATGCAATTATAAAAGACGTAGGAACAAAACCTATTGAAATATTTCAAGTAGGTCAAAACAAAAAGAACATTGTGTTAGGTATAAGTTTAACTAACATTACAGATTCTACTGTTTTAGCAACCATACTTATTTCAGATGAAGGTAGTGTTACTGCAAATTATATTAAGGATGTGCCAATTCCACCAAACACAAGTTTAAGAGCATTGAATGGTGGTGAAAAATTAATTTTAGATCAGTATCATAGATTGAGTATTCAATCTAGTTGGAGTGATTCAATGGATGCTATAATCAGTTTTGTTGAACAGGTATAAGGGGATATAGATGACACAATATATAGGATCAAATTCAAATGACTTAATAAGTCAAATGGGCGAAAGATACTTTTACGGTCTTCGTAGAAACGATGATGGAGAAGTTTTTTTAGCGGTATTAGATCAACTAAGTCAAACAGATGCAATTACAATTAATATTCCTGGTAACCAAGAAGACAACTATGATGGGTTTGCAGTTGGACAAGATTTCTTCGAAGGTAGAGATGTTAATCACAACAAAGTATTTGCAAACTTAAATTATGAACAATTTAGATGGGATAATAGAAAAATTAATTATTACATTAATGAAGATGGTGAATTAGTCGCAAGATTAAATCAACCGTACAACTATGAAAGTTAAATACAAGGGTAAGAGATAATGGCTGAATTTAAACTAGATAGATTTACGTATACTTTCCAGGGAGTCTGGTCGGCGGCGAGAGCATATCGATTAGATGATATTGTTGTTTCAGGAGGTAGAGTATATTTCTGTACAACAGCACATACTTCGTCAAATAACTTCTCTAGAGATTATTTGTACGATTACACTTATCCTGCTCCATATACAGCACCAAATGCCATAGATGCCGCATTTGATTTAGATGAAATTTTACCCGAAGGTGTTGCTCAAAATCCAGGATCAAATTTAGAATTTACAATTACTAGATCTGGAAATAGATATACTGTTACAATTAAAGAACCAGGTATTTCTTATATTCCTAAAATTGCTTTTACAATTACAGGTAGTCAATTAGGTGGTGTCAACGGTGTTAATGATGCTACGGTAACAATTCAAACAGTAGATGTTCAAGGCGGAGTCCTACAATTAAGTGTTGAAGGTAATCCTCAATTAACAAAATGGGAGTTAATGAGTGAAGGTTATCGCTGGCAGGGTAATTGGGAACAATCTTCAGGTGATGACACTTTTGGTCTTGTAGCGGCAACTAAAGCACAACCGGTTGTTATCACAACAAATGCTCCACACGGTTTAGCAAAAGGTCAAGCAATTACAATAACAGGTGTTAACGGTATGACCGAACTTAATGGAAACACATATTACGTGAATCCGTTGGGTGCAAACACACTACAACTTTATACTGACACTGCCGTAACAGTTGCAGTTGACGGAAGATTGTACACCACATATACTTCAAGTGGTACGCTTCGAACACCATTTGTACCATCAGAATATATTTTAAACGATTTAGTTAACAGAGGTGGACAGGTATATAGATGTATACAAGGTCACATTGCTCTTAAAGATGCGGCATTTGGCTTTGAAAGAAACAGTCAGTACTGGACAACGCATACCAGAGGAGCCAAATGGAAGGGCGACTGGCAACCTGAAACATCTTACATTGTTGGAGACCTAGTAAAATACAATGGCATTCTATACAGATGTAAATTTGAACATGACTCTGCCGACACTGCACTTGGTCTTGAATCGTCAGGATCAGGATTCTGGGACGTTATTGATAAAACAGATAATTGGGCAGACTACTGGCAAGTAGATACAAGATATAGAGAAAAAGATGTTGTTAGATATGGCGGATATGTTTATAGATGTTTAACTGGACACACATCTGCACCAGGAGAAGTTTATGTGAATATGCAAGAACCTGGTGGACTAGAACAAGATATCGGTAATTGGCAGATTGTTTTTGAAGGAATTCAATTTAGAAGTGTTTACGCCGCGGGTGCCAGATATTATCTAGGAGATTTAGTTAAACACGGACAATCAGTTTATAGATGTACAAATACACACACTGCACCATCGGCATTTGATGAACAATATTTTGAAGAATATATTCCAGGTATTGGATTCGATAATACATGGAACTCCGGTTTAACATATCAAACAGGTGATATTGTAGTACACGGCGGATATTCTTATCGTGCATTAAAGTTTAGTATAGGTATTGCTCCTCCAACTGACGCTCTTACTTGGGCATTAATGGGTGAATGGTATAATTTAAGAGGTAATTGGACCATTGCCACCGATTATAAAGTTGGTGATATGGTTAGAAACAACGGTTATCTATACCTTGCAACTGCTGATCATACTTCAGGTGCAATCGATGGACCCGATGTTAGTAGCAATAACCAAACATTTAAAGTTGACGTAAGAGTATTCAATGGTACAAACAAATATTATATTAATGATGTTTTAGCAGAAAGTTTTACTTTACAAAGAGGCTCAACATATACATTTGAACAGTCAGACAGAAGTAACAACACACATCCTTTATATCTATCAAAAATTGTAGATGGAATTTTAGGCGGTGGTTATGCTTATGAAGACGAAGGTGTTGAAGTAACTTATATATTAGATTCAAAAGTTGTTCCAACACTAGCGGCGTATGTTGCTGGATTCGACAATGCGGTATCAAGATTTGTGCAGTATCAAATTCCAAACGATGCTCCAGATACATTATACTATGCTTGTTACAATCACACAGGAATGGCATATGGAACACAACAAGGTACAATTACTGTAACAGGATCTACTAATTGGCAGATCTTAATGACAGGAAAGTTTTTTGTTGGACCGTGGGTTCAAGAAAACGACGACTCGACTATAAAATATTATGAACTAGGTGATATTATCACCTGGGCCGGCACTGCTTATCAGTGTATTAAGAGACACGGAGCAATAACTCCTAACAGTAGACCAGATCAGGATCTAAAAAAAGCACTTCCTGAATACTGGACATACTACATGAGAGGTATTAAAACTAACGTTCTTGCAGAAGTTGGTGATATAAAATCTTATTGGCAAAATAGTGACGAAAGAATTGTACACGGTGACTTAGGTACATCTCTTAAAGTATTACCAAGATCAGCAGAAGACAGCGGAAGTTACAATTATCCAACATGGGCATTGTTAGGAAGATCTCCTAAAGTTTATTATGTTTCACCTAATGGTGTTGATGCAACAGACAAAGGTGGTACTGAAAACAATCCATTTAAAACAGTAAAATATGCTTGTGATTATATTTTAGCAGACGAAAGTGCTAGAGCACCTGCAACTATTTTTATTGCTACCGGTGAATACAAAGAAGTATTACCTATCAGTGTTCCAGCCGATGTTGCATTAGTCGGTCATGAATTAAGATCAACAAGAATTATGCCAGCCGCTGGTTATGAAGCATCGAATATGTTCTATGTGAGAAACGGCTGTGGTATTAGAAATATGACACTGGAAGGATTAACAGGTGGATTAAGCGACGTTAATGAATATGGAACTAGACGACCATCTGGTGGTGCGTTTGTATCATTGGATCCAGGTACCGGACCTGACGATTCTACTGTATGGGTTACAAATAAATCTACATATGTACAAAACGTAACAACAATCGGTACTGGTTGTGTGGGTATGAAGATTGACGGTAACCTACACGATGGCGGTAATAAATCTATTGTTGCTAACGACTTTACACAGGTATTAAGTGATGGTATAGGTGTATGGTGTACTAACTTAGGTTTAACAGAACTTGTATCAGTGTTTACATATTATTGTCACATTGGTTATCTATCAGAAATTGGTGGTAAAATTCGTGCAACAAACGGTAACAACTCTTATGGAGATTACGGATCAGTTGCTGAAGGATACGACTTATCAGAAACACCGATTACTGCTGTTGTTGATAACAGAACTAAAGAAGCACAAGTGGGCGTGGTTTATACAGACCAAGATGATGAAATTTTACTATTTGGTTATACACACGCCGGAGAACATTATACATCAGCATCAGTTAAATCATTTTCAGGTACAGGTAGCGGACTTGTTACAGAATATGAAGAATTTAGAGATGGTGCAATTAAAGAAGTTAGACTTATGGATCCAGGTGATTCATCAACCGCGGGTGGATTTGGATTCGAGGTTATTCAAGGTCTAGGTCAAAGAGGAACAACTACATCGTTGACACTTTCTTTAACTGATACTCAAGAAGATTCAACCGGAGGTTACAACGGAAAACTAATTAGAATTATTGGTGGTACTGGTGTTGGTCAATACGGTATTATTGACACATATGACCCTTCAACCAAAATTGCAAACGTTTATAAATTATCAAATGGTCAACCAGGATGGGATCATTTAATTTCAGGTACTCCTATAGAACCTGTTATTGATGATACAGCATACTATCAAATTCAACCGTTGGTAGAGTTTAGTAAACCACCATTCAGCAAAACAACTGCTAATCTTCCTGTACCAATTGACTGGTCAAACTGTGTATACGGTAACGGAAGATTTGTTGCTATTGCACAAAGTGAATTTGGTAAACCAAACACAGATTCATATGCAACAAGTTTAGATGGTGTAACTTGGACTCAAGGAACATTCCCTAACTTTCCTCCTAATGTACCGTCAGGTTCATGGAGTTGGAGAGACATAGTATACGGTAACGGAAGGTTTGTTGCTGTTGCTGATGAAGGTATTGTTGCTGTGTCAACAGATGGAGAAAACTGGCTAGTAAGAGAACTTGCTGAAGACTCTTCATTGGTATCAAGTAGATTTATTGAATATGGTAGTGGATACTTTGTCGTTATGACAACTGACGGATCTGTATGGTGGCAATCAACAGACGGAATTAACTGGATTGAATATGAATCACCAGGTGTTGTGTTAGGCGGCGGAATAATTGTTCGTGGTATAGCATATGGTCAAGGACACTTTATTGTTACCACAAATGATTTTGATTCAACAGCAAATAGAATTTGGTTTAAATCACCTAGTGCAACTACATGGAGTGAAAACTTTACAACCACAAATATTTCAAACTTAGATCAATTAACATTTGGTAACAATAGATTTGTTGGTGTGCAACCAGGAACTGATACTGTATACTACAATGTAAGAAACGGAAAAGATACTTGGGTTGAAGTAACAGGTGCACTGCCTTCTCCAGGAAACTGGAAATTAGGGTACGGTCAAGGTGTATTCCTTGCTGTGAGAGAAAATAGCACAGAATTAGCAACATCTGAAGACGCAATTACTTGGACTGCTCAAACAACAACTGGTTCTAGAAAATGGACACACGTTTGTTTCGGTGCTCCAAACTATATTGGAAAATTCTTGTTGTTATCTTCAGGTAATCCTTTACAATCATCAGGATCAAACATTGTTGAAATAGTAAGACAAGGTAAAACAGCATTTGCATTTATTGAAGTTTCAAACAACAGGGTTGGTTCGTTTACATTATTAGATCCAGGATCAGGTTACAGTGGTGCAGAAGAAACTTTATACGTTGTAAAAACTGTTACCGTTGAAAGAAATGCAGGAGATTCACAAAATGTATTCTTTATTGACGGTAGTGAACGTCCACATCTAGATATGTCAAGAGGTATTACATACAAGTTTGATTTAAATGATAGTTCTTTAACTGATTTCCCACAAGATGATTCAACAACAACTACACATCCGTTCTTCTTTGCAGACAGTGCCGAAGGTATCGGAGATGGTGGCAACTATTATGAACAAGGATTATTATACTACATCGACGGAAGCGTTGTAACTAGAAATGCATTTATTAATAATTTTGCAACTGCATCAGATAGATATATCGAAATTGAAGTCCAATTTAATGCACCTAGTACTTTTTATTATCATTCAACATCTACCGCTGGAATGGGTAATGCAACATCTATAACAGAAACAGGTAATGCTGTTATGACGATAACTGATCCTCAATCTACATCTCAACCTAGATGGAATTTGAGATTAGCCAACGGTGTATTACCTCAACCATCATTTATTAGTAGAGGTACAAGATTTAGAAGTGCGACAGCAACAGTAACAGGTGACGGTTATGCAGACATTTTCCAATTAGGTGGTAGCGTTAACGTACAAGCATTGTCTCGTTTACCAGGACCAGGTGATAACTTAGACATCGCAGGTATTGACGGATTAACATATAAAGTTACCAGCGTTGAAAACGTAGCAGGTAATACAGGAAGCCTAACAGCAAAAATTAATATATCTCCTAAATTAGGAAGAGCAGAATCACCAGAACACGGTGCGGCAATTTCTATTAGACAGAGATACTCACAGGTACGTTTAACATTCCACGATTTCCTAGATATCGGTACAGGTAACTTTGGAGAATCAGCATATCCTCAAAGATATGTTGAAGGTTTCGTTGAAGGTGCAGATAATTCACCAAAACCATTTAATGAAGTACAACAATCAGATGGTGGACGAGTGTTCTACGCTTCAACTGACCAAGATGGTAACTTCCGTGTTGGAGAATTATTTGAAGTTGAACAGGCTAGAGGTACTGTTACACTTAACGCAGATCAATTTGAACTACAAGGACTAACAGAACTAAGTTTAGGTGGTGTTACTTTAGGCGGTACTGGTGCTGTAATTAGTGAATTCTCAATTGATCCACTGTTTACTGCTAACTCAGATAGAATTATCCCGACACAAAAAGCAATCGCGGCTTATGTTGCAAACAGAATTACAGGTGGTGGTACAAGCATTAACGTTAACGGGTTGGTTGCAGGTGTTATTCAAATTAATTTCCAAACAATTACTATGACAACACTTGAAGAAGATCCAACTAGAGCAATCAATGTATTAACAAAATTAACAGCACAGGGCGGTGTTGGCGGACAAGTAGCGGCCATGGCATTTTTTGCCGCAGGAACCGACTTTCCGGCACCGGACGATATGGGCGGAACCGACGAAACGGGAGGCGGCACATAATGGTTGTTATACATAATATGGTAAATAACTATACAATTGGAGTGATCAATGGCTGAATTTAAACTAGGTAGAATTAAATTTGTATGGCAAGGTGAGTGGGTAACCGCAAAAGCCTATGTTAAGGACGACATCATTAGATATGGTGGTCAGGTTTACATCTGTGTTCAGGCACATACTGCCGGAGCGGATTTCTATTTAGATAGTGCGTACTGGAATGTTATGTCCGATGGACAAAACTGGGCAGGTAACTGGACAGTCAGCACATATTATAAAATTGGCGACGTAGTAAAATACGGAGGACTACTTTATGTTGCAAATAATGGTCACACATCAGCCGGAACAGCAACACTAGGTTTAGAACAGAACCAAGGTGACTGGGATCTTTACACAGAAAATACAGACTGGAAAGGTGACTGGACAGTCAACACAAGATATAAAGTTAATGACTTAGTTAAGTATGGTGGAAACATTTATCTATGTAACACATATCATACTTCAAGCACAACAGTTGCGACAGACATTGACGGACTAGAAGCAGATTTAGCCAAGTGGGACATTTATTCAAACGGATTTGATTGGAAAAATGCTTGGGACGAACAAACTAGATACAAACCAAATGATGTTGTTAGATACGGTGGACAACTTTATGTTTGTATCACAGGTCACTTGTCAGGAACAACAAGCGAAGGTCTAGAAGCAGATCAAGCCAAATGGCAGTATTTTCATAAAGGTGTTTTATATAGAAATGATTGGACATCAGGAACAAGATATCGTGTAAATGATATTGTTAAGTATGGAGCAAACATTTGGATTTGTATAACTCATCATACTTCAACTACTTCACTTGCCGCTGACGAAGTAAACTGGGAAAAATTTGTTCCAGGTTTAGAATTTGAAGATTCATGGAATATTCAAACACAATACCAGCCAGGTGATATTGTTTCTTATGGTGGTTATTCATATATTGCAACAACTAATAATTTAGGTAAGGCTCCTTATTCAAATACCAGTGATTGGGATTTATATCTAAAAGGATTCAACCTAAGAGGCGATTGGGGTGATGACTCATCCACACAAGATTATTATGTAGGTGATGTGGTAAGAGTTGGCGGTTACACTTATTTGTGTATCAAAGATCATGCCGACACTGCTTACAAACCACCTAACACAACTTACTGGGAAAGACTTAACCAAGGTTTTGAATGGCAAGGTGATTGGACAAACGTTACCTCATATGATTTAGGTGACATTGTTTACTACGGTGTAAACTCTTATATTGTTGTTCAAGCACACATTTCAAATCAATCAGTTGGTGGTAGAAGACCAGACTTAGATGTTGCTGGTAACTATTATAAAATTATTGCAGGCGGAAATGAGCAAAGTGCATTAACCACAGACGGTGATTTACTTTACTATTCAGGATCAGCACCAACACGATTACCTATCGGAAACGAAGGTGATGTACTTGTTGTTAATTCAAGTAATATGCCAGAATGGTCAGTTTTTGGTAAAACAGATCATGTGTATTATGTTGGTCCATCAGGTCAGGACGGAACATTCCCACAATGGGGTGCTACTGTTGATAGACCATTTGCATCTATTAGATATGCCACAGAAGCAATTGAGTGGGGTGTATTAAACAATAATGCAAGACAATTATTAGAACACAATAGACACTTTATTCAAGAACAGGTTGTTGAATATATTGATTATCAAACAACTAACTCTGTTGCACCATTTGTTGGATTTACATATCCTGTTTCAAAAGCAGATATGAAATCACGAATTGGTTGGTTAGTAGATAGAGTAGCACTTGATTTAGGTAAAGGTGGAAACACTGAAACTAGAGCGTTAGCATTAGAATATTTTGATGACTTTGTTGGTGCAAATACTGCCGTTGCAAACGCAATGGATTATGTTAAAACTCTTGCTGATGCAATTTTAACAAATTTAGATCCTGCACAAAACTATGCAACATTAAACAGCGTAGCAACTCCAGTACCTCAGTATAAAAATGGTAACTGGGTTGAAGAAGCAGGTGCTCAAGAAAGAATTGAATCATTAATTGATATTGTTTCAGATGCTGTTGCTATTGAAGATTCATCAACAGTTAATATTCCTGCAGAAATAGTTGTTAATAAAACTATTTTTGTAAAAACAGGAAGATACTATGAAGTATTACCGATCATTGTTCCAAAATTTACTGCGGTAGTTGGAGACGAGTTACGTTCAACTAACATTCGTCCTGCAACTGCTGAAATGTATACTCAAGCAAGTGACACAAACTATTCATTGGCTGGATATGAACATTTAAAATCTATTATTAGTACAGTAATTCAAGGTACAGGAATAATAAAAACACCTTCTAACACAAAAACACAGATCGAGCAAAGTAAACTAAACTTTGCAGGTACTTCTGCAGAAGGTACTTTTGTACAAGCAAGAATTCAAGACGCAATTAATTATGTTGAATACTATGTGAATAATACTGCACAAGACAGTAGTCCACCAGTAATTAATCCTTATGCTTCAAGCACAGTTCCATCGAATGATGACAACGTGTATGCCGCTATTGAAATGCTAAAACACAATACAGATTTCTTGGCAGAAGAAGTAACTGCTTACATTACAGCAACATATCCTGCGTACACATACAACACAGCAAAATGTCAGCGTGATGTTAGAAAATATATTGAAGGATTTATTTGGGAATTAAAACACGGCGGAAATTATAGAACAATCTATAATGCAAGATATTATGCAAACGCTGTTAACGGTTCATTAACTGAAGATATGTTCTATCTAAGAGATGGAACAGGTTTAAGAAATTGTACAGTACAAGGACTAACAGGAACTTTAAGTGCTCCTAACAATTATGGAACTAGAAGACCAACAGCAGGTTCATTCACATCACTTGATCCAGGTTGGGGTCCAACTGATCCAAGAGTTTGGATTCAAACACGTTCACCATATGTACAAAACGTAACAACATTTGGTACAGGATGTGTTGGTTGTAAAATTGATGGTAATTTACACGACGGCGGAAATGATTCGATCGTTGCCAACGACTTTACACAGGTACTATCAGATGGTATTGGTGTATGGTGTACTAACCTAGGTAGAACAGAACTTGTTTCCGTGTTCTCATACTACGGTCACATTGGTTACCTAGCAGAGAACGGTGGTAAGATTCGTGCTACAAACGGTAACTCATCATACGGTACATTTGGTACTGTTGCTGAAGGTGTTGATCCTACTGAAGTTCCTATTACAGGTACAGTTAATAATAGAAATAGAGAAGCAACAATTGATAATGTTATTACAAACCAAGCAAACATTTTAAGAGTTGAATATTCAAATGCAGGAGTTCATTATACAAATGCAACTTTTGAATTTGCTGGTGACGGAACAGGTGCTATTGCTCTTGCAGATGAATTTAGAGACAGTGGTATTTTTGATATTCGTATGTTGGATAACGATGTTGATGCAGACGGCGAAGGAGACTTCGGTGGTGCTGAATATTCACAAGCAGGAAATACAGCACAAACAGGTGATAGTACATCGATTGTAATTTCGAACACTGATACTGCAAACACTGGTCAATACAACGGAATGAGAATTGTAATTACCAGCGGTCTTGGTGTTGGTCAGTATGGTTACATTGGAACATACGGTGCTGGATCAAAATCAGCAACTGTGTTTAAGGAATCCGACGATACAGCAGGCTTTGACCATTTAATTCCAGGAACTGCTATTGCTTCATTAATCGATGGAACTACAAAGTACGAAATTGAACCTAGAATTACATTACCACATCCAGGATATGCAGACTCACAACAAGGTGTTGGAGCGGCATTACAATATGGAAGACAAAACTGGGGTATTGCAGGTGGAAGAATTATAGCGGTTGGACAAAACGTTCAATCAACAATAAGATCAGATGACGGTAGCACGTTTGCCGCTGGAGGAAATTTACCTTCAGGACTAAACTGGAATGCACTAGTTGGTGATGGCGGAGGCAACTGGGCGGTGTTTGGTAAAGGCACTTCGACTGCTTGTTTCTCAGCAGACAACGGTGTTTCTTGGACACAAACAACTGCTCCAAACGGTACTTGGACTGCAAGTGCATATAGCAAGATCAACGACACATGGGTTGCCATTACTGAAGATTCTACTGTGGGAGCATACTCAACAGATAGCGGTGCTACTTGGACACAAACAGCATTACCAAGCACAACAGGAAATTGGTTAAAAGTTATTTGGGGAAGAAACGAATTTGTTGCTATTGCAACAGACGGACAAGCGGCTAAATCGTCAGACGGTATTACATGGAACGGATTTGGATTACCAATTCCAACTGTAACTGATGCACAATATTTTGATATTGCATGGGGTAATGGAAGATATATTGTTACTTTAGATAGAGGTGACAAATACTATTATTCATTAAACGGAACTGTTTGGACAGAAGCAACATATCCAGCATATCTACACCATGAAGGATTTATTAACTATCAAATGGGAACATTTGTTTGGGCACAAACAAAACACGGACAAATTAAAACAATTAACAACGTAGGTGCCGCGGATGCTTTAAGAACACTTGGTACATACACAGGTGTAAGTGCTACGGGATCAGTTATTGGTGCTGATGCAGAATTTGATGTCGATGTTGACGGATCAGGTGCTTGTACAATTACTGTAAGAAATCCAGGTAAACTTTACGAAGTGGCTGAGACATTAACTATTGCGGCGGCAAGTATTGGTGGTACAGGTACTGATATCACGTTTGATGTTGCAACTATTACATCAGGTAATGAAGGTGCTCAAACACCAGATGGTATTAATTGGACACAAAGAACTAATACAGGAATTGCTTCTCCGGCAGAGTTTGCTGGGTTGGTTGGCGGATCTGTTTCAAACAGACCACAATGGTTTAGAATTCAAACATCAACAACAAATCAAAATAAAATTTTAACAGGTGCACAAGCACTTATAAGAGCGGTAGTTGCCACAGGAAAAATTGCAAGAATGAAAATTCTTGAACCTGGTTCAGGATACGTTACAACTCCTACACTAACAATTACAGATCCTTCAAACACAATTGAAGCACCATTTGAAGTTAGAGTTGGTAACGGTGTAATAGCACAACCAACAATGTTAAACAGAGGTATTGGTTACGAAACTGCTACTGCTACTGTTTCAGGTGATGGTTATGCAGACAAATATCAACCTGGAGCGAACGTATATCTTGAAGGATTAACTGAACCACCATTGGCTGGTTCAAACGTAACATTTAATAGTATTACAAGTGAAACATATCCATACACTTATGATCTATTAACTGTTAACAAAGAGTTTTTAAAAGATGAAGTTATTGCTTGGATCGAAGCACAAATATCAGCAGGAACTGGTATATGGAACGGATTCTCATATAATCAATCCAAGTGCGAAAGAGACACAGGATATATTGTTGATGCTATTGCACACGATATTAAATTTGGTGGTAACCTACAAAGTATTGCGGCATCAAAAAGTTATTGGGATGGTGCTACTTCACAAGTAGCAGGTCAACAAGCACAAACGGTTGCGGCTATTGAACAGTTAAAAACTATTATCAATAGTTACATTTTAATAAACACATCTTACTCAACTTTACAATCGCCTGTGGTAACAACACAGACAATTACAGGCAACGATGGCGAGAATGAAACGATTTCTAAAGTAACATACTTGTTAGATATTATGATTGATGTAATATCAAACGGTTTAGCAAACGTTCCAGCAGAAAAAGGAATTAATAATCCTTACTTTAAACTTGTTACTGTAAGAGAATTACTAGGCGTAGGACCTTATACAGCAAGAGTACAATTAAGTCCTGATGTTCCTGTTAACCAAGCACCAGAGCATGGTGATGCGGTAGAATTAAGAATTAGATATTCACAGGTTCGACTAACAGGACACGATTTCTTAGATATTGGTACAGGTAACTTTACTAATACTAACTATCCAGGAATTCCGTTAGTAGATCCAGATGCAACAAAAGAAACTGTTCAGTATGGTGGTGGTAGAGTGTTCTTTACGTCAACAGACCAAGACGGTAACTTTAGAGTTGGTGACTTGTTCTCAGTAGAACAGTCCACTGGTGTTGCAACGTTGGATGCAGATGCATTTAACATTGCAGGACTAAATGAACTTTCATTGGGTTCAGTTGAACTTGGTGGAACAGGTGCAGTAATTACTGAGTTTAGTACAGATGGAACATTTGCGGCTAACTCGGACAGTGTTGTGCCGACACAACGAGCAATTAGAACTTTCATTAATGCTCAAATTGGTGGTGGTAATTCCGAATTGAACGTAAATATAATGACCGCAGGTGTTATTGAGATCAAAGAAGATCAAATTGACACTACAACCGGTGTTGAAATCAAAGTTAAAGCCAAATTGAACTTCTTAGGCGGAGTTGATGGAGACATTGTTGCGTTACAAAGGATGTTATTATCATAAAGGTAAGTAACAAAAAGGAGAAAAAAATATGGCAACAGGAAGACTAGGAGCGGCAAGTATGGCACAAGGTAGTAATACCACGATTTATACAGTGCCTGCAAGTACCTATTCCGTTGTTACTGTGTCTATGTGCAACCGCTCAAATAACGCGGCGGCTGTAAGATTAGCAGTAGCGGCCGCTGATACACCTACAGATGCTGAATGGATTGAATTTGACGTTGAAATCCAAGCAAAAGGTGTGTTGGAGAGAACAGGTCTTGTGCTTGACGCAGGAAAAAAGATTGTAGCGTATTCGAGTGCCCCAGCAATGAGTTGTGTTGTAATGGGCATTGAAACACTAGCATAGATAAATAACAATAAGATAAGGAACAACAAATGGGAAGATATATTACAACAACTGGAACAAGCGGTGCAGTTATCCGTGAAATTAGCGGTACTTACCAAGCGGTAGTGAACGATAGAGTTCTTGCTGATACAAGCGGTGGTGCTTTTACTGTCACTTTGCCTGCAAACGCTTCGTTAGTCACTGGTGATACTATCCAAATTATTGATGTCACAGGTTCTTTCGGACAATACAATGTAACATTAGCAAGAAATGGTTCTAAGATACAAAACTTAAATGAAAATTTAGATCTTAACTTGAACAATGCTACTGTAACATTAATGTATTCTGGAGCAACTTACGGCTGGATTTTAATTTAATTTTAAGTTAAATACTAGCACACATTAAAAAAGAGGATTAAGGATAAAGTAAATGGCTAACTTAAAAAGTTTATTAGATAGAGCAACGAGTGATGAGTTTGATGCTACATCGCCTAATGCTCCTTGCAGAAAATATTATACCTGCCAAGTGACATTTACTCAACACTGTGGTATTTCACATAACACGGATCAATGTAGACACGAACACTGTTTCAATCCTGATCCTTCGGTCAACAAAATGACCATTGAGATGTGGGGCGGCGGCGGCGGAGCCGCAGGTGTATGCTGTTGCCAATGGGGATTTGACGGCGGCTCAGGTGCTTACGTAAGAAAATGTGTACAGAATTATCAAAACTGTAATCAAGAATTACAAATTTGTATTGGACCACCTTCTTGTTGTTCACCAGTTTTTGCTTGTGGATACAGAGGTTGTAAAAGTTGGATTAGTAACAATTATTGGTACTCGAATTTTTGTGCAGAAGGTGGAAACTCAGGTTGTTCACTCTGCTTTATGTTCAACTGTATTGGATGTGGAGTTTGTTTAGATCCTAGATATCCAAACTGTTGTGCTTGTTGGTTCGGCGGTGATATGGGCGTTCCAGGTAGATTAGGTGGTATCGCAACTCACTGTCAAAATAATAACTCATGTTGGTATAAACACTACACGCCATTGCCAGGACATTTATCAATGCAAGGTATGAGATGGGATATGCATAGATTTTGTGCTTACAATATGCCGGGCGGATTTGACGGCTGTAGAGGCGGACAAGGTTTAATCGGTGGTGGTGGATCACACCAAAGAGCACCAGGTCAAGGTGGTATTTCAGGTTCGGCATTAGGCGGAAACTGTTACTGCGGTGGACCAGGCGGCCCAGGTTTAGTAAGAATAACATTGGATCCATAGGAGAAGAAATGGCAAATTTAAAATCATTATTAGGAGCAGTTAGTCCAACAGACATTAGACCGTTAGAACCGGGATGTCAAGTGGTATTCTTCCCTCACTGTCAATGTTACTGTAACTCAGACTACGCAGGTAACTGTTATCTATATTGGTGTATGCCAGATGGTGCAAACTGTGCCAAATTTGAAGTTTGGGCAGGTGGCGGATCAGGTGGCGGTGCTTGTTGTTGTCAACAAGGTGTTCCAGGAGGATCTGGTGCATATGCTTACAAATGTTTAAAAGGTCACAACAATGGTGCCGACTATGCTGTAGGAGATTGTTACGCATTTTATCCAGGACCACCAACTTGTTGTGCTTCATGTTGTTGCGGTATTTTAGGTTGTAAAGGTTATATTGAAGGTGCAGGATTAAGTAATTTCTGTGTTGAAGGCGGAAACCCAGGTAAAACTTGTTGTTGGATTATGTGGGGATATGGTTACTGTCAAGGTAACAACTGCGGATATTATTATACAGAACAATACTGTTGCTTATGTTGTAAAATGTATTACGGTGCCGATGGAGGAACTTATGGAAGACCTTCATTTATATGGGCACAATGTAACTGTGGACCATGCTATTGGGGATTATGGTATCATTATCCAGGTGGTCTAGTAAACAAAAATGGCGGACATTCTCATGTAAGAAATATGGGTGACGCTTGTTTCTCAGACTGGGCACGATGTGTGTTTGATATTGGATGGGCAACAGGTGAATCAGGTTTAACACCTGGTGTTGGTGGACAGTCAGCAACATCATGTGGTGGTGGATGCTGTTATGGTTATCCAGGAAATGCTGGATTCGTCAGAGTAACATGGAACGACTGTTGTTAAGGTAAATATTAATATGGCAAAACTATCATCATACATAAACGATTTAGTACTACCAGCAGGTGAGAGCGTAACAGACTTACCAGGAGGCTGTACATTAATTTGGAGATCATCTTGTTGGAGTTGTCCATCATTTGGTAACTATCAACAATATTGCTGTTTTGCTTTTATTGTTCCAACCGATGCCGTTCGTGCTACATTTGAAGCATGGGGCTCAGGTGGCGGTGGCGGTGTAAACTGCTGTTGTATGGGTGGTGCACCAGGTGGATCAGGTGCATATGCACGTAGAACTATTTCAGTATCATCAGGCGACTGTTATGATATGTGTATGGGTGAAGGTGCTTGTTGTACCAACGGTAGAAACGGATTTAGAGGATGTCGTTCTTCCATTAAAGGTACAGGATTAAGTAACTTCTGTGCTGATGGTGGTATTGAAGGATGTTCTTACTGCTTCCCAGGTTATGGATGTTATGTAACAGGTTATTGTAACTGTCGTTCATGGTGCTGTGGATGTCAACAAAACTCAGGTACTGCGTGTGCTTACGGTGGTGATATTAATATTTGCGGTGTGCGTGGTTGGTGGGTTAATAGATCATGCGGTGATCACTGCTGTTATAAACACTATCTACCATATCCAGGCGGACTTGTTAATAAATGCGGTGGTACAGTTGGTGTAGGTGTAGGTGGTAGACACTTTGATACTTACGTAAACTGTGCGGCGGCAAACAATATTGGTTGGTCAAGACTTTCACCACAATACGTACCAGGATTTGGTGGCGTAACATTCTACACATGGTCAGGACACTGCCATTGTGGATCATATGGTGCTCCAGGAATGATCAGAATCACATGGTATCAAACGTAAATAGAGTTATAGGAGTTTAAAAGATAATATGGCAAGTTCAAATAATGTACCAAATATTGAAGTAGATTTTACGTATGATATGCCTGACAAGTATCTATACGATACAAATGAGTTAGGTCTTACTGCTGACTTTACATATGTAGGTCCTGCAAAATTTTGGTGTTATGTTACCAGAGAAACAGGTTATGTTATTCCGTCCTATGATCAAGAAGCATATGATGGTACTCCTGAACAAGCAGAGCGTTGGCACCAACAAGGTGGTAATGATGCGGCGGCTATACTAGTAGATGCTAGAAAAGAACCATTATTAGGTGCTCTTCTTTGGATGAAAGTTGATCAAGCAGACTATCCTCAAACAGAATTTACAAGAACAGACATTGATCCTTCAGACACAACAGTTTATTATTCTAGAGCAACTATTCCTGTACCAGATCACACATACGAAGTAAGTGAAGTACAGTACGATTTTGTTGCAGAAGAATGGAAAAAGCCTTTTCCATGGAAAAGACCGCATATGACATTTGAAAATTTAGATGTCGCGGCGGCAAGTTTAGTTTCAGAGGCAACAGACGCAATAGCAACATATACAGAACAAGGTAACACGGATATGATTGCTAAAATGACAGCATTCAAAGAAGATTTAGTATCAATTCCTACTAAATTTCCAAGAGATACTTGGGATCCATGGATGATTCCATTCCCACAAGACCCTAGAGCACAGACAGTTATGAATCCAGATGATCCGCCTCCAGGACAATTACAGGTAGAGATGCCTATTATGCCTGCGGAAACACTAGCAACTTTCCAGGATACTGCTGTTGATAACGCTCCAGAACCAGTAGATCCAAATGCGGCAAATGTTGCTCCGGATACTTCCACAAATACATAAAACCAAGATCTAAACCTCATCTAGTTTTGTTAGTTAAATATTCTTGCATTAGAAGTGATCTGATGCTATTATAAAGACTGCAAAAAATATAGATTAGAGGAAAAAAATGAAAAGATCAACAGCGTTTTTTATAAACGGCGGTGCTGGTAGAGTCCTTACTTCCATTCCGGGTTTAGAAAAATTTAGAGAAGAAAATCCAGATGATGATTTTATCATTGTTTGTGAAGGTGGTACTGAATTCTATAAAGGTCATCACGATTTAGATAAACGTGCATACGACGTATGGCACAAAAATTTGTTTCAAGACAAAATTAAAGATAGAAATTGTGTAAGTCCTGAACCATATAGAGTTTGGCATTACTACAATCAAAAAGCAAGTTTGGCACAGTGCTTCGATATTATTTTTAATAATAGAGAAGAACCCAGAGATTTACCAAAACCTACACTTAAATTAAGCAAAGACGAAATGCTTAATGGTGTTATTACTATGAACGAAGTGCAACAAATGACCGGTAAGGACAAGGTTGCAATTATTCAACCTTTTGGTCGTGGAATTGAATTTAGAGATGGAATATTTAACGATAGTACATCACGCAGTCTAGAATACTCTAATCTAGTTTCTATAATTCAAAAGTTACAGAAAAAAGGATATGCTACAATGATCATGGCTGAGTTGCAGATTGATTTTAGTGGCGAAAAATTTGATGTTCCTATTCCACAACCAGCAGGTATTAGTTTAAGACAGTGGTCAGGTTTAATTAAGGACGCAGATATTTTTATCGGGTGTGATAGCGTAGGTCAGCACATTGCATATGCACTGGACGTTCCGTGTGTATCAGTTGTTTCTTCGACATATCCTATCAATATTTCCTATCCAAATGAAAAAACTTTCAAGATTATTGATACAGGTGAAAAAGGAAGAGAATATGCACCTATCAGAATTGCACCAGATGAACATACTGACAGAATGAATGATGGGTTATCACGTATGAGCAATGCACAGGAAGATGATTTAGTTAAAGCGGCAGTTGATCTGACTAAGAAATTTCCTAAGCAACGTGATCCTAGTGTCAAAGTTGCTAAATTAAAAGGACAAGAACCTCAACACCAACAGGTATGTCCTGTACATGGTGTAGTTCACGAACACGGACATATGCATCAACATCCACAGCAACCACAAACACCAGCGGCAATGGCTCCAGCAATGCCATCACAATTTGGCATAACAGGACCTGCCGGAGGAGCAAAAGGACTTCCTCCGTTTATGAATCCTAAACAGGAGATAAAATAATGAGTGAAAATAAAAAACCAGTATGGATTGCCGGTATTGCTAGAGGACATAACTCAGGTGTATGTCTACTAAAAGACGGCGAAATTGTATTCTCTATCGAAGAAGAAAGACTATCAAGACAAAAGTATGATGGTGGCCCATTTGCTTCAATGGTTAAAATTTTAGATTACACAGATAAACTTGATTATCTAGTTATTGCACATACGCAAAGTGTAGACGAATCAGCAGGTAGAATTGACTACACAGGTGACAATGTGTATACTGGATTAGCACGTAAATTAGGCTTAATTAGTAGAGCAGAGAATCCTTATCAACACAGTCAGGTTGTTGATTTAAGTTTTGTGCATCATAAATTACACGCCGCTTGTGCTTTTTATAGATCAGGATTTGATAAAGCAGTTGCAGTAATTGTTGATGGTGCTGGAACATTTATTCCTTTAAATTTTGGTGGACAACAAACAACAGGTTGGGAAACTGAAACTATTTTTAGTTGTGAATATCCTAGCAACTTTAAAACATTATACAAACACATTGGTTTACGTGGTCCAATGGTAGGTGCTGTTAATACAAACTTTGATAGTTCTATGTATAATGAAGATGGAAAACACGAATGCGTTATTTCTGATACCGCTGGTATTACAAAAGCCTATGAGGCAGTAACAGAATACTGTGGCTTCAGTTCAATTGAAGCAGGAAAAACTATGGGACTTTTCCCATATGGTGAGCCTAATGATAAAATCCCAAGTCTTTTTGTTCGAGATGGTAAAGTAACTCTTACAAACAGAAACGTTATTATTCCAAACTATCCTCAAAGTTCTATTATCAATGCGTTAATGTATGATGAACTAGAAGGTGAACTTGGTATTAATGGCGGAGATGAGAAAAAAGACTATACTAAATTAAAAAATAGAAGAGACCTCGCATATAAGGTACAACAAGAAACACAAGAAGAAGTGTTAAAATTAATTCTTAAAGCCGTTGAAATGACAGGAGAGAAAAATGTTGTGCTATCTGGAGGATATGCATTAAACTGTGTTGCTAATTATCATTATTTAGAAACACTTAAAAAGAACAATATTAATTTATATGTTGAACCGATTTCTAGTGATGCAGGAACGGCTATGGGTGCGGCTATGTTTATTCATAGAAGTATTTCTCAGGACGAAACTATCAAAACATGGACTGACAATTTATACTTAGGTCCAGCATATTGCTACACAGAAGAAGAACTTCAAGAAAAAGTGGATGCTGTTAACGGCGAAATACTTGAAGCATCAAACGAAATGGTAGTTGAACTATTAACTAACAGAAACATTGTTGCTATGTTCCAAGGTCGTTGTGAAAATGGTCCTAGAGCATTAGGTAATAGAAGCATACTTTTTGATCCAAGAGAAAAAGACGGTAAGGATTTTGTTAACACTGTAAAACACAGAGAATATTTCCGTCCTTTTGCTGGTACAATTCTTAAAGAAGATGTACATGAATGGTTTGATCTACGAGGTATGGAAGAATCACCAAGCATGATGTATGCTGTAAACTGTCAACCAGGTATTGAAGAAAAAATTCCTTCAATTATTCACGTTGATGGAACCTGCCGTATACAAACAGTTACAAAAGAACAAAATGAACATTATTATAATTTGATTAGCAAGTTTAAAGAAAAAACAGATTGTCCAATTATATTCAATACTTCATTTAACTTAGGTGGTGATCCTTTAGTGGAAACACTAGACGATGCATTACAAACACTTAAAAAGAGTCAAATCGAATATCTATATCTACCAGAATACGGAAAGTTAGTAAAAGTCGCAAATACTAAATAGTAGTATGACGATCGACGCTAATAAAGTTTTTGACAAAGGCGAAAAAGGCACCGTAGTATTAAAAAACGGTGCTCAATTCTCCTACAGAGGTCCTTGGATTTATCTCTTAGATGGTAAAACAACAAGGTTAGATCGATGGCATATGGGAACATTTATGGCCGCCGAGTACACTATTGTTGCAGAATTCAGCAATACACAAAAAGAAATAATCAAGTGCATTGTTGTAGCAGGTCCTGATAAAGCAGATTTAACAATTTACGGGAAAGCAGATCTAGGTCAAAATATACTCGATGTACAAGCAGTAGTAAACAATTCATACGTAGATATAAATCTTTCGCTGATTGCTAAAGCAGTTTCCGGTATAGATTACAGCAAAACAAAAGCAATTTTTCAAGCCACATATTTTGAGTCTATCAACCCTATTGTTGCTTAATTAAAGCGTTTTCTTTATATATAGGTGTATTGATAAATACTATAGACGGAGATAATTATGGCTATTACATTCAACCCTTTTTACAGCAAATACGGTTTTAATTCACCAGGATTCTCAGTGGATACTGAGGGCAATATTACTGTAAAATCTATTACCAGTGAAGTACCTATTGTTGAAGATAGTGCTGGTGGCGTTGAAGAAGTTTTTACTGTTAAAGATAGCGGAGGAAGTTTTGAAGTAAATGGAACAGCATCTAATCCTACATTAACTTTAACAAAACAAAAAACCTATCAATTTAATATATCATTAACAGGAGCATTTACTTGGAGTATTAGAACAAGTCAGGGTAACGATTATGAGACTGGTATAACTTTTGTCGACGATAATGGTGTAACAATTACAGGACCATTAGCACATAACAACGCTTCAGGAACTATGACTTGGGTTATTCCTAGCAATGCTCCTAGCGGAATATATTATTCTAATCAAGACGGAAGTGTTACAGGAACTATTGATTTAATTGAACCCACTATTACAGGTGAAGGATCTTTTACATCTTTATTAGTTACAGGTACATCAGAATTTAGAGATCAAGTAGACATTAATGCTTTATTAAGTGTTACTGGAAAAATTGCTACAACAAATATAACACAGTCTACATCATCAACATCAGGTGCTTTAACTGTTTCGGGTGGTGTTGGAATTGCAAAAAATTTAAATGTCGGTGGCAACTTTAACGTTGTTGGCGACATATCTGTTAACGATGTGTTTGCAGGTTCTATTCAATCTAATTTAATCGGAGCACCCGACGATGGAAGTTCATCTAGTAATTTAGTAGTATCAGCAACAGGTTATATTACACTTAGATTAGGTGATATGACAGAAACAACATTTACACCAACAGGTGCTACTTACAATCCAAGCACTGGTATAATGGAATTAACTATCGGAACTCATAGTTTAACAACAGATCATGTTATCAAATTAGCAACAGGAAGTTTAGTTTTCACTTGTGCAAAAGACAGTCATTCTACTACCCATGCTTATCCACGTGCTTCAGGTGTTCCTAACAGTATAGGCGGCGGTGCTGACGGTGTTTATCAAAAAAATATTTCTATAATTTCAACTACGTCAACAACAATTACAGTTGATGTTGGTGTTTCGTCGGATACATCGGAACATATATTTGTAAGTGCCGCCGCTGATGCAGTAACGGCAACTAGAAGAGAAGTAAAATTCACAAGTGCTGGATTACAAGCAGATATTATAAACAGCACGATTGATAATACAACAATAGGTGTGGCAAATCCTAGCAAAGGAAACTTTACACACGTAACAATTACTAATAATGTAACTCCTACATCGAATCAAGCAACTAGACGAGATTATGTAGATAGAACAGCATCGGCTTTAGCCGTAGCGTTCGGATTATAGGTAAATAATAGTGATTAAAATAGGAATTTTAGTACATGGCTAAGAAAAAAATTGACCAATATGTGTTTAAACCAGGCATTTCTTATCTTGGTAACAAACATCCAAACGGATGGGCACTATATAATGCAAACAAAGCCTTTATGTTGGCTGAAGCAAAAGCATTTCTTGCCGCAAAGGTAACACTTGGTCAAGGCGACTGGGCAGGGTATACATACGATTCTCCAAAATGTACTAGAGATATTAATTATGTCCTTGATGCTATTGAGCATGACTTAAGATACGGCGGAAACGAAGAAACAGAATATGTGGCCAATCATTATTGGGATGGTAACACACCTCAGGTGGATGGATCACGTACTCCAGAGATCGAAACGCACACATTTTTAAGAGATTTAGTTACACAAAACATTCTTACTAATCAAGTACAAGCAGATCCACAGCAAAATGCTGTACCTCAAGTAATTGATAATACTAAAACTGCTGAACTTGATGCCCTTACTATTTGTGAAGATTTATTTAATGTTATAATTGAAGTTATTAGAACAGGTTTAAGTGAACTACCTGCTATTGAAGAAGCGGGTTATGGTAGAATTAAAGTTGCTGAAAGAGTTAGAGAAGAAGATTTATTATTAATTACAAACGTAAGCCGAGGAGAACAAATTTTTAACTTCTCTGATCCGGAAAGAGTTGCACTTTGTGAGTTTAAAAAGGTAGATACTTCACAAAGAAGATTTGTACAAGATTCATTAAACACAACATATGATGCGGATTTTCCTTCGTTTTTACAAACAGGCGATTATGTTACTACAATTAAATTGTATCATGATACATCAAATCATTTAGCCACTGATAAAATACAGATTTTTAAAGAAGATAAAGAAGTAAGAACAAGACCATATGACTTTGGTACTGACGCTATTGAAAGACATAGAGTTGGTGCTCCGTTATCAATGCTTGACGCTGACTTTGAATATGGACTTCAGCCAACTAAGTGGCAAGCCATTGGAACACTAAGAGGTTATCCTTCAATTTATGAAATTCCAGGTACAGATACTGAAGTTGTTAGTGTTGTAACAGATGCTTCTGCAGGAACAGGCGGAATTGGTCAAAGTTTAATTACAGTTACCACACAAGGTAATCACGGATTTAGTGAAGGCGATCCTATTACAATCAAGGCATTAGAAAATTCGATTTCAGGTGCCGCTCGAGCGGAAGGTTCGTTTGTTATTGTTTCTATTCCTCAGGACAATAAGTTTAGTTACTATGCGAAAGCAAGGGTTGGAACACAAGCAGGACAAACGTTATCAACAGGATATACGCAATTAAGAAAAGGCGGATTTTACACAGGTTCGAATATTTCACAAAGTCCGAATTTTACAGTATCGTCTAATGGATCTTCAGGATCATTTACATTACCATTACCTGCTTACTCAGGTGACACAAGATTACCATTTATAGGAACTGTACCAGAACTTGGTGCACCATTAGTTTATAATCCTACCGGTCTACTAGATGTTATTCCTGTTGGATCTCAGGTAACTGGTGTTGTTGGTAGCGGTGCTAATCCAATCTTAACAGCAAATGTGGCAGGAGATTTTCCACTAGGATCAGGTAATTTTACTGTTGATGATGCAACAGGAATTCAACAAGGTATGGCTTGTGACATTGGTGACGGTTCAACTTTGTTCGTATCTAGTGTTGTTGGAACAACAATTAATGTTCATGCAAATACAGGACAATCACTATCAGGCGATAATATAACCTATAATGCTGTTGAAGGAGATAATGTACAACCTTCAGGTAATGGTGCAACATTTGATGTTACAAACAGCAGTGGTGTGTACAGTGTTCTATTAAACGGTATAGGTACTGGATATCAATCAGGTGATTACATTTCTATTTCTGGAAACCAAGTTGGAGGAAATAGTCCCGCAAATGATATTTTAATTAAAATTACAGAAGCAAACACTCCAGGCGAAATTATTACTTTTACATCTTCAGGAACTGCATTTGATGGTGTTGCTCAGTATAACAATTTTGGTGGCGTCACACAAGGTGGTAGCGGAAGTGGAGCATTATTTGATGTTGAGAAAGAGAATAATAGTTATACTGTTTCAAACAACAGTCCTGACACATCAATAGGTTATGTTCAAGGTGATAGAATTAGAATTCCTGGAAATTTATTAGGTGGTGATAGTACAAATGATTGTATTGTTGTAGTTCAAAGTGTCGGAGCAAGTGGTGAAATTACATCCTTAAGTGCATCAGGAACAGCCACAGATGCTAATACCTCATACGGTGGATTAATAATTACAACATCTTCAGCAGGAACTTTTGCATCATTTGATGTACAAAAAGTAGGAACAGTATATACACCGCAATTGAACAGTGGTGGTAGCGGATATTCACCGGCTGATAACTTGTTAATATCAGGAGATCAATTAGGTGGTGTCAGTCCTGCAAACGATTTAACAATTACTGTATCAACAGTTGACCAAAATGGATCTATTTTAACATTTACTGCTTCAGGTACTGGTTTAAACAGCCAGGCATATGAAGATTTAGGATATGCTCAAGGCGTTCAAAACATAGTTGGTTTTGGTGCACTATTTGATGTTTCAACATCTGCAGGTACTTACAGCGTAACGATTGCGAATAGTGGAGCAGACCTTGGACAAGATTATGGAACAGGAGATACTATTGTAATCGATGGTGGCCAATTAGGTGGTGTTTCACCAACCAACGATTTGATTATTACTGTTTCAGGTGTTGATGCTAACGGAGGTATCACAGGTGCAAATGCCAGTGGTACTGCTTATACTGGATTTGGAACATACAACGATGTTAACGGTAGTAATAGTTCACCAATTGGTAACGGTGGATCATTCACTGTTGTGAGAGCAGGCGGTGGATATACAGTTTCAATTAATACACCGGGTAACAATTATAGAGACGGTGATAGAATTTTAGTTAATGGACAATCAGTTGGAGGAAGTTCTCCAACCAATGATATACTTATTACCATTGTTTCGGTTAATGCTCCAGGTGGAGATATTGCAAGTGTATCACATGAAGGTACAGCAAGTTTAGGCGATGTTGTTACTTTTTATTCTACAGTTACAATGTCAGAAGCAACTGTGCAGGCAATTCCGCAAGGTGCCACAGTTGACTATGAAGCACTTGCTACAATAACTGTTAACTTTCCTTCCGCTCACGGTATGGTTCCAGGAACAACATTCATTACAACAATTCAATCAACAGGAACAAATCACGAATTAACGGCAGGTGCCTTTATTGCAACACAGATTAGTTCTTTAGATAGTATTTCATATCAAGCAAGATCGGTAGGAACAATTGATACTACTGTACAATTACAGGGAACAGTTTATCCAAGACCAGATTCGTTCTTTATTCACAGACCATTTGATGGTGGTGTGCAGTTAGGAACAGGTGGACCACAACACGGTGCACAGGCGATTAGACAGAGTAAAAAATATATTAGATATCAGTCAGGTAAAGGTATTATGTACACAACTGGTGCCTTGTTTGCTCCGAGTTATGATATCTTAACTGTTACAGCAAATGGTACAGGGTATGACAGTGTAATTACTGTTGTTACTGATGACGTTGACCACGGATTACAGGTCGGTGGTGTAGTTAGATTACTAGGAATTCAAACCGGTGGTTATAACGGCGATTATAGAGTTGATACAATTATCAATGAAAGAACGTTTACAGTTAGATCCAAATATTATTTAGGTAATACAACACCTACACTTTCAGATAATCCGCAGGTTAGCACACTAAACTGGCACGGTGCTACTGTTAGAGCGGGTGCATACGATGACCAAAATGGTATCTTTATGGAATACAACGGTAGAGAGTTTGCTGTTGTGCAACGCAGTGCTACTTTCCAGATTTCAGGTGTGATAGATATTGCTGTTGATTCAAACGTAGTTACTGGTACAGGTACACGATTCCAAGATCAGTTATCAGTTGGCGACAGAATTGTTATTAGAGGTATGACACACGTTGTAACTAGAATTCAATCACAAACATCTATGGATGTATCTCCTGACTTTAGAGGAGTTACTAACGTTACCGCTGGTAAGGTTGCAAAAGTAGTTGATAAACGTGTTGTACAGAAAAACTTTAACTTGGATCATTTAGACGGCACAGGACCAAGCGGTTACGATATAGACATATCAAAAATGCAGATGATCGGAATTCAATATTCATGGTATGGTGCTGGATTTATTGATTATATGCTTAGAGGATCCGATGGTAACTTTGTGTTCTTCCACAGAATGCGTAACTCAAACGTAAACACAGAAGCGTTTATGAGAACAGGTAATATGCCTGTGCGTTATGAAATTATTAACGAAAGTGCTGTTGGTAAGTTAGCAACATCAGTTGGAATATCAGATACAACACTTACATTAGAAAATGCAGATGATTTTCCAATAGATGGTGGAACAGTTTATATTAATAACGAATTAATTACATACACAGGTAAGGATAATAACAACTCAAACATTCTAACTGGTTGTACACGTTCAGCAAGTTTAATTAACTTTAATGCTGGATCTACAAGAACATATACAGCAGGTGCGGCCGCAGTCCATCAAGCCAAGACGGGTGTGGTATTGATTAGTAACACAACAACTCCAATTATTAGTCACTGGGGTTCGGCGTTTATTACAGACGGTGGTTTTGATTCAGATCGTGGATACTTGTTTAGTTACGCGGCGACCGGCGTTGATATTAGCACAACAAAAGCAACATCTTTCATGATTAGACTAGCACCAAGCGTATCAAACGCTATCATTGGTGACCTAGGTGAACGTGAATTGCTTAATAGAGCACAGTTGCTACTAGAAGGTTTAGAAATTACATCAGATACAAGCACAGGTGGTCTTGTTGTTCAGGGTGTGCTTAATCCACAGAACTATCCTGTAAATCCAGCAGACGTTGGTTGGACAGGATTATCAGGACTAGCACAGGGTGGTCAACCAAGTTTTGCTCAAATTGCTCCGGGTGGATCTGTTAACTGGAACGGTGGTGCATCTACAACAACAGGAACAGCAACTACTCTAGCATCAACAAACGTTAACATTACCGTACCTAACAACAACGCATTTAGAGTATTTGCAGGTAGAAACTATGGTTATGTAACAAAAGATTCTTGGGAAAACTCAAACGCATATGTATCAGGAAATGTTTTAAGTGTTAAAACTGATGTCGTTGTAAACAGTTCTCAGTTTCCTGCGGGAACAACAATTACAGGAGTTGGCGGTCCTTATAATTATGCTGGAGTAGATTACTATTTCTTAAGATTTAGTGCCAACATTACACAAAACTTAAATGCCAATGCAAACATACAGTTAACATTTGCCGGAGATCTTAATCAGTCTAACTACTTGTACTTTACTAAAGCAAGTTGGGAGGCACTTGGTGCTATTGCTGGTACAGAAACAGATGTTGGAGCAAACCAATTCCCGGCAGGTACTGCGGTTTCACAGGTATTAGGTCCATTTACAATTGGTGCTTCTACAGAATACTATCTGGTTCGATTCTCTCAAACGTCCTTGACAAACATTACAGCGTCAGGAACGGTTACGTTTACATTTGGTAACCCACCGTATGCACAACCAGGAGAAACTATCTTCTCATTCATTGCGAATCCGGGAGAAAGATCAACTCTAGATTTAAGTTCTATTAAAGAATTAACTAACACTACACTAGGTGGTAGAGGTACGTTCCCGAACGGTCCAGACGTGTTAGCAATTAACATCTTTAAAACTTCAGGTAGTTCTACTAAGGCTAATGTTATTTTACGTTGGTCTGAGGCACAGGCGTAACATCTTTTTGTGAATCGCCTGGAACAATTCGATAATTATCTTCAACGCTATCTGCTGTACTAACTTCAGTGATTGAACTATTATCTTCTAGTGCTTCTAGTTGATGAGGTTGTAATGGAGGGTTGTGCCAAACTTGGCCTTCTGTTAATTCTTGCTGATATAGTCTTGCTTCTTTGGTATCAATCCATCTTAGTAAAAACTTACCGTTGTTTACAAACCAAGTTTCATCTTTTTCTTTGTGAAAGTGCATGGAAAATTTGTTACCTTTTTTAGTAAACACCATAATTTTACCACAGTACTTGTCGTTGGTTGCCCAGATTAGTTCATAACCCCAACCTTTTTCGACTTTTCCAGTTAAACGTTTTTTATTTTCCATCTAAATATTCCTTGACTGTTTTAAATTTAACATCAACTATACTATTTAATTTGTCCATATTGGCACAGGTATATTCTTGATATTGACCCTTTAAATTATCAGGCATCGGAATATACTCAATTTGTGAATTATACTTTTTGGATATTAATTGTCCAATTTCTTCAAAACTAGTTGTACTTCCTGTTCCTAAATTCCAAATTCCACTGGTATCTTGGGTTAACATTAACTCATGTACTTTACAAATATCTTCCACACATATAAAGTCTCTTTGATATTGTTTGCTATTCTCAAATAATTGTATTTTTCCGGTTGATAGTGCTTGTTCTCGAAATTTACTAATAGGTGATTGTTGATCTTTTTTGTGTTCTTCGTGATCACCATAGACATTAAAATATCTAAAGCCTTGAACTAAGCATTTAAAATCCTGTATACTTGCTTGTGATATAAATCGATCAAATAAAAATTTACTCCAAGCATATGGACTTTGTGGTTGTAATTCTCCATCTTCATCAAATATTTTTTGATTTCCGTAAACACTTGCCGAACTGGCATATTGAAAGTTAACACCATAATGATCACATAATTGTAGTAAACGCATTGAAAAATCTAAATTATGTGTTAATACTTTTTCTACATTTCTTTCGGTTGTACTACTAATAGCACCGAGGTGTATTACCCAATCAAACCCTTCTGGGTTAGGTAATACATTTTCAATATAGTCATAACCTTCAACATCATGTCCTTTTGTTGTTAGATATGATGATAAATTTTTTCCTATAAATCCTTTATATCCTGTAACTAATATTTTCATATTGCAAAATCTACCATAAAACTTCTTCGAGGTGCTTTAGCAGGATAAACTCCGTGCCATACATCACTTGAAAAGACAACAAGTTTTCCTGGTTCAGGTGTAATTGTTTGATAATTATCATTGTGCATAGTATATAATAACCCGTTAAGGGTTGTCATTGTTTTTTCTTTGGGTTGTGAATCTAAAAACAATACAGTGTTTAATGTATTGTCGTTATGTTTATGCAATGTCTGATACCCACCGTCAAAATATTCTACTCCCCATACGTGTATTATCTTTCCGAACTCTATACCTAATGCTTTTTGATAATCTTCTTTTATTTTAGACCAAAAACTATTTGGAATTCCTTTTTGACCAATATCAAACCCTAATGTGTTAAATTCGGGTTCGTGTGTTGCTTTTTCTCTATAATATAACCAAAGGTCTTCGTAATACTTCCAATCATTAATAAAAGAATTAACTATCATTTCTAAGCCTATCTATTATATTAGTTGTACTATGTCCTTCGATTGTTGGAAATATTTTAACTTCTGCAAGTTCATGGCCAACTGTTGTTTCAGTAGTGTAATCGCCACCTTTTACAATAATATCAGGACGGATTTTTTCTAAAGTTTGCTGAGGAGTATCTTCTGCAAATACTACAACTTCATCAACCCATGGTAACATTTCTAATTGACGTTTTCTTGTTAAAAAACTATTAACTGGTCTACCTTCACCTTTCAATCTCTTAACACTGTCATCGTCGTTGATACCTACAATAAGTTTTTGACCTAGACTTTTTGCATACTTTAATAATTCTAAATGTCCTGGATGTAGTATATCAAAAACTCCGTTGGTCCATACAACACCTCTATATAAATCTTCAAACGTTACAGGATGTACTCCGCGTTTTTCTACATTTCTTGCACTTGCATAACAGGCTAATTTACAAGCATCTTGAATTGACATATTTTTTACACTGTATCCATAAACTAATACTGCTAAAAAAGTATCGCCTGCTCCGGTTACATCGGCAACTTCTCTTACTTCTTCTTTGTAGTGCCAATAATTGTCTTTGCAAATAACATGAACACCATTTGCACCATCTGTTACAACTAACCAAGTCCAATTGAATTGAATTAAGTGTTTTTGTGCTTTTGTAACATCAAATGCTCCAAACCAATCTACATATTCTGACATATTTGGTTTAACTAAAAAACAGTCTTTATACATTTGTGGCATTTGTTTAGGATCAACAAACACTTTTATATCTTTTAGTTTATTCATTAGTTCTAAATTAACAACACCTTTATTGTAATCACTTACTACAATAATATCATCATTTTTAAAATTTAATGAACGCTGTGCTTGACCATTATAATGTTTTTCTCTATCCCAACGTAATATATGTTGGCCGCCTTGACCTACTAATCTAGTTTTTGTGGTTGTTATTTCGCTATCAAAAGCAACATTACTTGTAAGTGTGTTACACTCTTTTAGAAGTTCAATTACCTTATAACCTTCTTTATCGCTACCTACTGCACCATGTAAACTAACTTCTACATTTAAGTTTGCTAGATTAAATGCAAGATTTCCTGCACCACCTACGCTATATTGTTGTGTTTCTTCTTTAAGTACAGGTACTGGTGCTTCCGGACTCATTCTATTTGCTGAGCCGATGATCCAACGATCTAACATTATGTCACCAATTACTTTAATCATTATAGTATTATACTAGATATTGTTTACAACATCAACCACTGTTTTTATTTTAATTTGATTTGTTTTATTTTGAAGTGTGTTTCTTAAGCCTACGTGCAATGGCTTAGGGTATGAATCAGAAAAGCACCAAGAATATCCTGAATGTTCTGAATTTAAATGAGGTATAAATTCTTTTTCAACTACTGCAATGTATGTATGAAAAAAGAACTTTTCGTCATTTGAAGTATATAATTCCAAAGGAATAACTTTTTTAATTGGAGGAGTTTCACCAATTTCTTCTTTGATTTCTCTTTGCAAAGAAGACCAAGGAGTTTCGCCTTTTTCAGCCATACCTCCAACTAAACCCCACTGACCGTGTGTTTTAGTTTTGGTTCTTTGTAAGTATAAAAAACGTTGGGTATCAAGTGCAAAAAATAATGCACCTGAGCAAATTATGTTTTCTTTTATAGTACTAGTCGCCATTTTTCCGCTTCGTATTCACCTTCAAAACTTTTGGTCCATTGACCATTATCGTATTTGTATTGAACTCCTGTATATGTATTAGTTATGTAAACAGGAGATGGTGATTGAGCAGAATCGGTTCCGCTGTCGTGTCCTGAAGCATCAAATGAAATACTCCATTTAGACCCGTCCCAAGTAATAATATCGTTAACACTAGCACTGAATACAGTCCCGTCAGCATTTTGCCACGCATTCATGTTTGCATCACTGCTATCATTTTTAAGTGCTGGATGAATATCATTTAAAATTAGATATTTTTTACCTGAAGTTAAATTATCAGTTGTTGGATTAAATTTTAAAGGATCAATTATAGCATCAACAGAGTCGGACGTGTTGCCTGGAAGTGTGTCAGGATCTATGTTTAATACCATTTGTGTTTCGTCCGTTGGATTTAAACTGCAAGTAGCAACTATTTCGTTACCATCAGATTTCATTAATCTTATTGTAGTAATTCCTGCTCTAAATTTTCCAGGATATAGATCTAATAATTTAAACCAACTAATAGGTGTTCCTGTTCTAACAACTTCTTCACCTTTGGTTCCTTGATTTTCAATCACCCCTTCACTACCTGCGAGTAATTTTGCAGTATTATTCAAAACTAATAAATCATAATTACCAGGAGATACTGTAACACTACCTAAAGACTTCCCTTCATCGATGATACCATCTGCAATACTACCAGTTTCATCGAAAATATTCATAATAATTTTTTCAATGACTCCGAGTTTTTTAACTTTAGCCGGAGGTGTAATCCAGATAGGCATAGTAAAAGTTAATTCGCCTACATCAATTTCTGTATCAATGCCTTGTGGTATTGATCTTGTACTAAAGTTAACAGATTGTAATTCTATTAAACTTAAACTTGTCCAATCAACATAATTATTTGTTGATTGTATTTCTAAACTAGGATTAAACAGAACAAGTATTTGTTCCATAATCTGTAATTTTTGGTCTGTATTTGTAGACCAAATATCTGTTTTCATTTGCAAAGTAAAAGGCACAGGCATAACACGTTCAACTGTATATCCTGGTCCTTGATTACTAGTATATAAATTTGTATTTGGATCAAACTCTCTTTCACGCAAATGAACTTTACTTACGTGTGACGGACTTTGCACTCTATCTCTTGCATATTCTAGTCCTGTGATATAAGCCGCAATACGTGGAGCACTAACAACTTTATTTTCACTGTTGTCTCTGATAATCATTGCAACTTGTCTAGTTAGGTTACCATAACTTACAGGAACCTTTCTTAATGTACCAGCACCGTCTTTGTAACTAAAGTTGCTCATAGCACGAACAAACTGTGTTACAAAACGTCTTATTTGTCCATCATAAAAATGTTGCATTAATTATCCGCCTTAGGTTTAAGTGCTTGAGATAAACTTTGTTTTTCAGTAACAGTCTCTCCGGCAATTTGATTAGTTTTTCTGTTGTTAATAAATGATGCTACACCTGTTGGAGAATTTTCAGTAAGTTCTACTCTAACTCCGTCCTCGATCTTAACCCATCGTGAACCATCATATCTAAACAATCTGTTCGGTAAGTAATCAGTTCTTAAATGATATGACCCTTCGGTTACACCGCTAGGAAAACTAGCACCGAATGTGTACGGAGCACCGTTTGGTGGAAGTTTATCACCACCGCCGTATGCTATATAATAATTGCCACTTGGTGTTTGTAACGTGCCGTTTGATTTTAAGTTAACAGCACCTTCAGAATCTGTAGGCACAACAAAAAAGTTATTTGTATCATAACCACTCTTTGGAGCATCTTCTTCTGCTTGATCTATAATTGCTTGATTAATTTGCATTTCTTTTTCGTATGTTGAAAGCACATCACGTACCGTAGAACCTGTACCTTCACCTGAATCTTTATCAAAAATATCTTTAAATTCTTGACTGTCTAGTATTGGTTTACATTTTGCTCTTAATAAATGTGGATACCAAGTTTGTGAAAATCCTTCTGCACTTCTAGTTACATCTTCAACAACATAAAATCTTTTAAGTGCTACTTGAAAATCATTAAGTGCATTTTCGTCTTTTAAGTGAGGCAATTCTAACACATCGCCACTCATTAATTTTCTTCCTAATAATCCAACGGAATGATTTAACGGAAATGTTATAAACACTGTGTCGTTTTGCAAAAACATTCCAAATTGTGATAGATCGAAATCAATATCTTGTACGTTGTATATTCCTCTAACAGTATAGACATCCTGTGAATATCGTCTATCTCTATTTTCTAAGAATAATAAATCTTGTATTTTTGTCTCAGGAATGTCGTTCTCACCAGCAGGTTGTGTAGGCGTGGAATTAGCAGAACCAGGATCAACTGGTCCTAAGTATTTGTGAACAAATATATCCGTACCCCCTACTTGAAAGGTCTCTGTAATGTTCCGATCTAAAAAGCAATAATCCGCTGATTTTTCTGGTTTATATAATGATAGTCTTGGCATAACAAATGTATTTATTGAAGGAGCAATCATATAAATACTTGTATGAACGACTTAGATACTGTTAAACAAAAGGTTTTCAACTATGTACGTACCATGCTCGGCGATGGTATGATTGATGTTGAACTTGATCCTAATCATTATGAAGTTGCACTCGAAAAAGCGTTAGGTAAATTAAAACAGCGAAGTGAAAACGCTGTTGAAGAGTCCTATGCAACACTAGAACTGCAAGAAGACACAAATGATTATATTCTTCCAAACGAAGTTATGGAAGTTAGAGAAGTATTCCGCAGAAGTATTGGCTCAAGAACCGGCGGCGGAGACGGCGGAACAATATTTGAGCCTTTCAATCTTGCTTACACAAATACATACCTGTTAAGTTCGACACAAATGGGTGGCCTAGCAACTTACTATGCTTTTGCAGGATACCAAGAACTAGTGGGTAAAATGTTTGGTAGTTTTATTAACTTTAAATTTGAACCCGTTAGCAAGAAATTAACAATTATGCAAAGACCTCGCGGAACAGAACAGGTGTTATTGCAACTTTATAATATTAGACCAGATGTTGCATTGTTAAATGATCCGTATGCAGGACAATGGCTTAAAGACTATACACTAGCAGTATGCAAATATATGCTAGGTGAAGCAAGAGGTAAATTTGCCACGATTGCTGGTCCACAGGGAGGTACTTCACTAAATGGTGATGCACTCAAAGCCGATGCAATAGCAGAAATGGAAAAACTTGAACAGGAAATTGGTAATTATATCGATGGTTCTAAACCATTATCGTTTATAATTGGCTAAAGATTACTTGACAAACTTATTCTAACATCATATAATAAACTTTTACATGAGATACATAAACATACTATGATTATTGGTTTCGTAGGCCTGATTGGGTCTGGAAAAGATACCTGTGCTGATATACTTGTTAGCGAAGGTGGGTTTAAACGTGTTAGTTTTGCAACTACACTTAAAGATTCGGTTGCGGCTGTATTTGGCTGGGATCGAGAAATGCTTGAAGGCAACACCGAAGAGTCTCGTGCTTGGCGTGAAGAAGTAGATGAATGGTGGGCAGAAAAATTAGGTATGCCTAAACTTACTCCTCGTTGGGTATTGCAATACTGGGGTACAGATGTACTACGCAAAGGCTTTCACGACGACATATGGATTGCTAGTTTAGAAAACAAATTGTTGCAAATGAAACAAGGTTCTGTTATTAGCGATGTGCGTTTTCCTAATGAAATTAAAATGATCAAACGTTTACGTGGTAAAGTATTTCGTGTTAAGCGTGGTCCAGAACCTAAATGGTTTGATGATGCTGTACGTCAAAATGAACACAACGAAGAAGCAAAACACGTAAAAAATATGATACTAGTTGATAAAATGGTTACGGACTGGCCAGACGTTCATCAAAGCGAATATGCTTGGGTTGGACATAAAGTTGATGACGTTATTGAAAACGATGGTACTTTAGAAGATCTACACGAAAAGGTTAGAAATCAGGTGTTAGGTCTCCCTGCTTCCAAGTAACACCTTCTTTTTGTAATATTCTTTGGCAGTTAGCACATATAGTTTTTAGATTAGAATACCTAGTATTATTCAGTTTACCGTCGATATGAAATACGTTAAACTGTTCTGAATATTTGCTTTCAAAGCCACATTTCTCACACTTGTTTTGCATACGATAACCAGACAAATACCATGAAGGTATATTAGGTTGTCTTCCTGATGCACACTGTTCGCACTTGCTTCTATAATAGGCTTTTTTACCTTTGTAATAGTTAATAGCAACTGGTCTTTTCTTACATTGTTTACATAAAGGTCTGCTCATAACTGTATTTACCCGCCCTTTTTAACCCCTTTTTTAATGTGAATTGCGACTGTTTTTTTGGAGAACAGTATAAATATGTTTAAGTAATAAAATGACTTACTTAATAAAAAGGAGTAACTAAAAATGGCACTATCATCACCAGGAGTAGAAGTCAACGTAATTGACGAAAGTTTTTATACGCCTGCCGCGGGTGCAACTGTTCCACTAATTATGGTGGCAACTGCTGAGTCTAAACCAAATGGCTCTGGCACAGGAACGGCCGCAGGTACATTAAAAGCAAATGCAGGAAAGGTGTACTTAATTACATCTCAAAGAGAATTAACAGATACATTTGGTAATCCAACGTTTTACACAGATGCATCAAACAATCCATTACATGGAAATGAATTAAACGAATACGGTCTACAATCGGCTTACTCATATTTGGGTGTGGCTAACCGAGCATATATTGTTAGAGCAGATGTTGATATGGGCGAACTAGCAGGTTCGTCTTCGGCTCCAGCAGGTCCGGCAGTAGATGGCACATATTGGTTTGACACAGACGATTCAAACTATGGTATTTTTGTATGGGAAAAATCACCACAGAAGTTTACAAATGTTACTCCGACAATTATTACTTCTGCAAGTGATTTAAGTGGCGTAAGTGGTGCTACTTATGGTGGTATCAAATCAAGTGTAGGTGCAGTTGGTGACTATGCTATTGTTACTTGGAATACAGAAAATAAAGTTTGGTACAAAAACTCAAGCAACAACTGGGTACTAGTAGGATCCGAAGACGAGTCATATTTTAATGATACAGGTTTTGATTCTGCAACAACTTGGTCTGCAACAACTTGGGCATCAAGCCATCCAACTATTGTTGGAACTAAATCCCCAGGTTCATTAGCAAACGGTGGTGCACTTATTATTAATGGTCAAACTGTTACTAACGGTGGATCAACAATTGAAACACTAGCACAAGCAATTAACACTAAATCTAGAGCATTAGGTATGGGCGTTGGTGCTAAAGTTACATTGGCTGGTAGATTAGAACTTTACAGCGATGGAACATCAAGTGCGGACGGATCAACAGCAGATGGCGGTATCTTAGTTCAAATTCCAAGAGACGGTTCTGGAAATGCAACAAGTACATATGTTGGACCTAATACAGTTGACACAGGTGACTTAGGTATTATTGAAGGTTACTATTCAGGACCAGCACTACAAATTAGTTCACACACTAGAGTTCCTCAATGGAAGTCAGGTGACACAGTTGACATTGGTGCTTCAACTTATGATGCAATTAGACCAAATGGTTCTGTTTGGATTAAATCAACAGATCCTAATTTAGGTGCAAGTTGGAAATTAAAACTTTACAGTTCTGCAACAGGGTTGTGGACAACTGTTGCGGCTCCAATTTACAACAGTTCCGCTGAAGCAATCAAATCAATGGATGCAACAGGTGGTACGAAAATTTCAACAGGTACATTGTTTATTAAAGCAAACACTACTGAATCAACAGATCCATTAGCACAGTTTAAAATTTATAGACGTGTAACTCCTGCTCCTACAACAGCAACAGGTGGAGTTAATAATCCAACTTTTGCGGCAGGAACAAAAACATTTACTATTAGCGAGTCAATTGCCGGAGATGCTACATTAAGAACTGCACAGTCTGTATCATTTACAGGTACAACTGCTGAAGATATGGCGGCGGCAATCAGTGCTAAAGGTTTAACAAACGTTTTAGCAGAAGTAACGGCAACTGGTGCTGTTAAAATTTCACACAAACTAGGCGGTGAAATTGTTTTAACAGAAGGTGCTGGTACTCCGTTAACTATTGCTGGTTTTGTAACTACTAAGCCAGACAACGTTTATACTGCTCCTGCAAACAGCGGTGCAACTATTGTTATTTCTAACTGGAAACCATTAGTTTACACAGCATCAGCAGGTGCTCCAAGTTCAACACCAGAAGATGGAACACTATGGTACTCAACTACACTTGATGAAGTTGATATGATGGTACACGATGGTGTTACATGGAGAGGTTATCATAATGTAAACCCAGGAACTGAAATTATTGTTTCTGCAACAGAGCCAACTACACAAACAGATGGAACTGCACTTGTTAACAAAGACATTTGGGTTGATTCATCTGCTTCAGAAGTATATGGTCAAAACATTTACAAGTGGGACGGTAACAACTTAGAATGGGTTGCTGTTGACGTTGCTGATCAAACTACTGAAGATGGTATCTTATTTGCAGATGCACGTTACGGTTACACTGGTGCAACTGGTGATACTGCGGCAGACATCAGCGAATACTTAACAAGTGATTACTTAGATCCAGACGCTCCAGATCCAGACTTATATCCAAGAGGTATGTTGTTATGGAACACTAGACGTTCAGGTTATAACGTTAAGAAATTTGTTAAAGGTCACGTTAACCTTAATGACAACAGTGGACGTAACATTAGATTCCAAGGTTCAGGAACTACTTACAATGGTGGTACTGATGAGTCAATGGCTTCTTACAAAGTTGATCGTTGGGTTGGATGGAACACAACAGCAGAAGATGGTTCAGGTTTATTTGGTAGACACGCACAACGTAAAACAATCGTTGCGGCACTTAAATCAGAAGTTGATACAAACGATGATCTAAGAGACGAAGAAACAAGAACATTTACATTGTTATCAGCACCAGGATACGCAGAATTAACAAGCAACCTTGTTAATCTAAACGTAGACAGAGGTATAACAGGATTTGTTGTAGCAGATACTCCTTTCAGATTAGGTTCTACTGCAACAGAATTGTTAGCATACGGTAACAACTCAAACAATGCTTTAGCAGATGGTGATAAAGGTTTCTTAACATATGATGAATATATGGCAACTTTTTATCCATCAGGATTTACAACTGATGTGAGCGGTAACAACATTGTTGTTCCACCAAGTTACATGATGCTAAGAACTATTGCATTAAGTGATGCAGTTTCTTATCCATGGTTTGCACCAGCAGGTACAAGACGTGGTGGTATTACTAACGCATCAAGCGTAGGTTACATTGATGCTGAAGGTGAATTCAAAGCAGTTGCATTGAATGAAGGTGTTAGAGACACAATGGCACAAGTTAAAATTAACCCATTAACTTATATCACAGGTAGTGGTTTGGTTAACTTCGGTCAATTTACTAGAGCAAGAAATGCCTCAGCACTTGATAGAATCAATGTTGCAAGATTAGTTGCGTACTTAAGACGTCAATTAACATTGTTGGCTAAACCATTTATGTTTGAGCCTAACGATAAGATTACACGTGATGAAATCAAACAAGCGGCAGAGAGTTTATTACTAGAACTTGTAGGTCAAAGAGCACTTTATGACTTCTTAGTAGTGTGTGATGAATCAAACAACACACCTGCAAGAATTGACAGAAGTGAACTTTACTTGGATATTGCTATTGAGCCAGTGAAAGCAGTGGAATTCATTTACATTCCATTACGCTTAAAGAACACAGGTGAGATTGCAACACTAGGTGCACAATAATGGTGATAAATAAATTTATAAAAGGAGCAAATTAAAATGGCAATATCAAGTTTATCAAGATTCACAGTGCCACTAGCAAGTGATCAATCAGCCTCTACACAAGGCTTGTTGATGCCGAAACTCAAGTATCGCTTTAGAGTGACGCTTGAAAACTTTGGTGCAGGAAGTCCAGTTGTTGAATTGACAAAACAAGTTATCGACGTTGCAAGACCAAACGTTAACTTTGAATCAATCGCAATTGACGTGTACAACTCAAAGGTCTACTATGCTGGTAAGCACACATGGCAACCGATTGCATTAACAGTACGTGATGACGTATCTAATGCAGTTAATAAATTATGTGGCGAACAGTTACAGAAACAATTCGACTTCTTCGAACAGTCGAGTGCGGCTTCTGGTATAGACTACAAATTTAAAACTAGAATCGAAATACTAGATGGTGGAAATGGTGCTAATGCTCCTGGCGTCCTTGAAACTTTTGAACTAGTAGGATGTTTCATTCAAGATATTAACTACAACCAGTTAACATACAGTGATTCAAATCCAGTTGATATCCAAATGTCAATACAATACGATAACGCTATCCAGACTAATGGTGCTGGTCAGCCAGATGGTATTGGTCAAGCAATTGGTAGATCAATTAGAACTTTAGCAACAGGCTAATAAAACTATTAAAATTAAGGCCGGAGACTAAAAAATCTTCGGCCTTTTTTTATGACTAAATAATAGTATGGCAAATAAAATTACAAAGTTTCTCGGTTCAGTTGTAGGTGGCATTTTCGGCGGCGAAGGTGATATGCGTGATTATCAACACGCGGCTAGATTGTTCACAGACAACACCATGGCCCTTGCACCAAAGGTAGGGTTCCTTTATCACGTGTATTTTGGATTTGATGGTGCGGCAAGTAGAGCACCTGTACCGTTTGGATTTGATCTATTTGGATTTGCAAAAAGTCAACCACAGATAGAATGTGGTATGTTAGTTAAGAATGTTAAACTTCCGGGTGTGCAAGTTAACACAGAAACAAAAAATCAATACGGTAAAAAAACAAACATTCAAACAGCAATACAATACACACCTGTAACGTTTACATTTCATGATGACAATTCAAATGTTGTATCGGGTATGTGGGAACAATATTTCAAATATAATTACGCTGATTCGCAATACATAGATGCACTGCAACAAACACCAACATACAGTCCTATACCTTCAGGACATTTTAAATTTGGTTTAGATTCAAATCGTTCTAGAAGATTTTTTAATGAGATTAGTATCTATCAATTAAGCAGACAAAAATTTAAACAGTTTCAACTTATTAATCCCATGATATCACAGTGGGACGCACCATCACATACAGCAGGTGATTCAAATCCTGTAGAAAATTCAATGACTGTTATCTACGAAGGCATTAGATATGCTGAAGGATCAGTAAGATCATCACCGGGTGGGTTTTCAAGCATACACTATGACAAGACACCATCACCTTTAAGTATTATGGGAGGTGGATCTGGTGGACTATTTGGTGCAGGTGGAGTTATTGCAGGTGGACTTGATGTGTTCGGAGATTTAATGGATCCTAATGTTACATCAAATCCATTAGCACTAATAGGAACAGCAATCAAGGCAAAGAACACAATCGAAAATGCAAAACAATTAACAAAAGAAGGTGTTAGCAGAGAAGTTGAAAGCATTGCCACTAAGGCAATTATTAACGGAACTCAAAGAACAATTAATGTTTCTGGTGCCAACAAATTAGATCAAAGTAAAATTACAGAAGCAAAGAGTACTGGATCAACTGGACTGCAACCAGGACAGTTACCTACTGGAACAGTAACTAGAACTGCCGACGGAGCGTTATTAACAGAGAATGCCAACGGAACTATAACAGTAGATCTAAATGGTGTTTCCGGTCAATAAGAGATAAAAATGTTAAAAGTTATTCCATTACGTGAACAATATGAACTAGGACCGTTAAGAGGTAAAGTTGAAGACTATATAACACAGACTTTAGCAAACATTGATCCTAATCAACTAGAAGATTTAGCAGTCAGAACAGGAAATAGATATTGCACAGGACCTATAAGAAAATGGTTAGGTGAAAAATTATCTGTTGCATTTTATTTTAATCTTCATAACACAAAAAATCAAAAAATATTAGACATAGGCACAGGTGCAGGTTGGATGGTTTATTTGTGCAAAAAATTAGGTCATGATATAGTAGGAACTGATATCAAAAATAGACCCGACTACGAACCTGTTTATGAATTTTTAAATATACATAATCAAGTTGTGCAAGAATTAGTTTATGCAAATACTAAGTTAAATTTACCAAACAAATATAATTTAATTACTTGCATGAGAGGATTTTTTTCAACCAGAGGCGAAACTGTGTGGACTAAAAAAGAATGGAAGTTTTTCTTTAAAGATATTATAAATTATTTAGAAGATGGCGGCCATATATATTTGGGAATGAATAGTGGTGGTAAAAGACTACCTTATAAATTATTACCTGAAGATCAAAAAAGTCATTGGGGTTCGAAAGATGTTGGGGAATGGTTAGAACCTTATGTGTTGCCTGCACCTTACAGAATAAAAGGATATATGAAACACGCAATATTATTAAACAAAAAACAATTAGAGGAGATAGTAAATGGCTGATTACTCTAATCTACCAAAAGAAGAACTAAATTCTAACGTTGGTAAAAGCAGTTCTGATGCTACTATTAAATATTTTGATGCTTATGGTAAAGCACCATTAGAGTTTAATGCGTCAGAAAGCGATACTGTAATTTCATTTTTTACAAAAAGAGGAATGGAAGAACAGGCGGCAAGGACAGTGGCACTTATTGTTTTAAAACAAGCAAAAATTGATGGTGTAAGAGTTAGAGACTTACTAGATGAAATAAAAGATTTTACTAGTGTTCAATTAAGTGATGTGCTTGGAGAAATTTTAAATGTTAATAGAATTAAAACTTCAGCACTAGGTACAGCAAAACCAATTGAAACTAATAACATAGCAAAAAGAAATATTTTAGCGTAATGAAATTTGCTCAAGGAAAATACGATCTCAAGAACCCTGAAAAATATATTGGTACCAAAACACCAAGATATAGATCAAGTTGGGAATGGCACTTTATGAAGATGTGTGACGAACATCCTGCGGTAGCCAAATGGGCAAGTGAAAGTATTAAGATTCCTTATAGAGATCCATTAACTGGCAAGTACACTGTATATGTTCCAGATTTTTTTATAGTCTATGCTAATAAAAAAGGAAAAACAAAAGCAGAGATAATTGAAATAAAGCCAGATAATCAAACCATGCGAGAAAATGTAGGTAAAAATGTATATAATCAAGCACAATATATCAAGAATCGTGCAAAATGGGAAGCCGCGGGTGCTTATGCAAAGCAACACGGTATATTTTTTAGGGTAATAACCGAAAAAGATTTATTCCACCAAGGCAAGAGAAGGTAAGTAATAGTATGACTAAGAAACTAGAAGAATTGTTAGATCTTCCAGAAGTGGAAGAAATAATGGCAGAGGTTGAACAACCAAAAGAAGAAAAGCCAAAAGAAACTGCTGTTAAAGAAACTGTCAGTATGCAACGATCTATTGCAGAATTTGATAAAATCACTGCCGCACTTCCTATGGTCAAAGGACTTGGGGAATTAGCGGATAAAGAATTGGATGATCTAGCAGATAGAGCCAAACAATCATATGAGGATCTAATGGATTTGGGTATGAATGTAGAATCACGTTATAGCGGTAGAGTATTTGAAGTAGCGTCTAATATGCTTAAAAATGCCATAGATGCTAAAAGCCAAAAATTGGATAAAAAACTAAAAATGATTGAATTGCAACTTAAAAAACAAGCAATCGATCAAAAAGCAGGCGATAATGTTGAAACAATAGACGGAGAAAGCGTTATTGTAACCGATCGTAACGCTCTGTTAGACCGTATATTGAATAAGGATAAAGATAAATAAACGTATATAAAGGAATTGTACTATGAGTGAATTTAAGAAATTTTTAGCAGAAGCATCAAAGCAATACGACTTTGTTATTAAGATTGCGGGTGAATTACCTGAGTCTTTTGAAAACAAACTAGAAACAGCACTTTCTAAATATGAAATTGCTAACTTATCATCGGCTAAAAAGACTCCAATTCAAAAACTTCCTTTAGATTTTCCAGAATTAAAAAACACAGAAGTAACAGTATATGAAACAACTGTTAACTATCCTGTAACAACAACAGAATTAAAACAATATCTAGCAGATTACTTTAGTCATGATTTGAATAAAATCAGAGTTCGCAAACCAGGTGAACCATATGAAGAATATCAAGTAGATACTGAAGTGAAACCATACGAAACAAAACTAACAGACGGTGAATACAAAGACGCTGGTGCTGTTGACAAAGATGGTTTAGTAACAACAGAAAAAGGTAAAGAATCTTTTTTAGCAGGCTTGGCCAAAGAAGCAAAAGAAAGATTTAAGGAGGAAGACTAATGGCTAGTTATGAAATGATTGATGTATTAACACGTTTAAGAGAATTAGATAAAAAGAGTCCTAATGTTGTTTCAGATGCTGTTAGCAATACTGAAAGAATGAATGGCGAACAAGTTGAAGAAGCAAAAAAGGCAAAGCCAGACTTTTTAGATGTCGATAAAGACGGCAATAAAAAAGAACCTATGAAAAAAGCAGTTAAAGATGCGAAGAAAAAAGTAGATGAAACAATTACTATTACTTCAGATTCTCCAGAAGATTTACCAGTGTTACAACAACTTATGAAACTTGCTGGATTGGCTAAAGTTGGTCAAGACATGATGCCTGATAAAGAAAATCTTCCTGTAATGAAAGCAGACCCTTCAGTTGGTTCATGTGGTGAAGAAGAACAAGAAGAAGGTTGGGACAACGAACCTGAAGAAGAATACAAAGAATATGATCCTAATTATGCACAATTATTTACTAGAGGTAAAACTCAAAAAATTGTAAGAAGTCAAGGCGACAATCCTTTAGAAAATATCGAAGGTACAATATCAAAAGCATACGAAGAATTTCTAACAGAAAAAAAATTAACAAAAGCCGAAACAAAAACAAAAGAAAAATATGTTAAAGGCATGAAGAAAGCCAAAGGCGATTTTAAAAAGAATTATGGTAAAGATGCAGAAGCAGTAATGTATGCAACTGCAACTAAGATGGCTAAAAAGAACGCTTAAAAATTCCTACTACCTTAGGATTTTAGCCCCGTATAAAAGCGGGGCTTTTTTTATCTCTGGTATTTCGGTAAATAATTATATGAAGGATCAATACATCCAAGCCTTCTATGATATTGTTTGTGAGACCAAGAATATACACGGTTACGAACTACCTGTTGAACTTGAATCTTACATTGTATTCCTTTTGGCAAGTCATATAGATCGTCCGGACTTTCTTCCTGAGCAATCTTTTGCTGAATCATTACTAAAACTTCAGACGCCTTATACACAGAATGCTAAAGAACTAGGAGATACTTGTTTGTTTGTAACAGGTGTGTTTCCTGAATATGGCACTAGAAAAGGTTTAAATATTACATATTACAGTAATATAGGTAAAAGCAGTTATAGTATGGCAAAGCAATACTTAAATTTAGAACTATTTGACAATCTAAGCACACACTTTGATTTCTTACGCAATTTCATTGATACTGCAATCAATAAGCAAAATCAGCCACTAAATTTAAGATAAGTAATAGTATGGTACAAAATAGTAAAAGTCTCGATGGTGTTCTTGTCAAAAAAGCACATAAGAGAACTAGGTATACAGAAAAAGAAATTAAAGAACTAGAAGCCTGTGCAAATCCAGATACAGGTGCAATGTTCTTTATGAAAAAATTCTTTTATATACAGCATCCTGTAAAAGGTAAGTTATTATTTTCACCATTTGAATTTCAAGAACGTTTAGTTGATTCATATCACGATCATAGATTTAATATCAATATGCTACCAAGACAAACAGGTAAGTCTACAACGGCGGCAGGATATCTACTGTGGTATGCTATGTTTAATCCAGATGTCACTGTGCTAATTGCCGCTCACAAATATGCAGGTGCTCAAGAGATTATGCACCGTATTCGTTATGCTTATGAAGACTGTCCAGATCATATAAGATGTGGTGTAACCTCATATAACAAAGGGTCGATGGAATTTGATAACGGTTCGCGTATTGTAGCACAAACAACAACAGACAACACAGGACGAGGTATGAGTATTTCGTTGCTATACTGTGATGAGTTTGCGTTCGTTAATCCTACTATTGCCAAAGAATTCTGGACTGCAATTTCTCCAACACTAGCAACAGGTGGTAAGGCAATTATTACTTCCACACCTAACAGTGACGAAGATCAGTTTGCACTTATTTGGACGGAGGCTTGTAAACGATTTGATGAACACGGTAACGACACTGAAGTAGGTATTAACGGATTCTTTGCTTTTACGGCTCATTGGAGTGAACATCCTGAACGTGACGAAGATTGGGCAAAAGAAGAACGTTCACGTATTGGTGAAGAACGTTTCCGTCGTGAACACGAATGTGAGTTCTTAATCTTTGATGAAACACTTATCAACAGTGTAAAACTTGCAGAATTAGAAGGAGTAGATCCTTCAAGCAAGATGGGACAAACACGTTGGTATAAAAAATGTAATTCTAAAATGACATATGTTGTAAGTTGGGATCCTAGTTTAGGTACAGGAGGAGACTATGCGGCCATACAGGTATTTGAATTACCTAGTTTCGAACAGATAGCAGAATGGCAACACAATACAACACCTATTCAAGCACAGGTAAGAGTACTTGCAGAAATTAATAAACATATTATGGAACAGTGTCAAGAAGATTCTCCCGACCTTCCACAATTATATTACAGTGTAGAAAACAATGCCATTGGTGAAGCGGCATTAATATCTATCAATGATTTTGGTGAACAAAACATCTACGGTATGTTTTTAAGTGAACCTATCAGAAAAGGTCATGTGCGTAAGTTCCGTAAAGGATTTAATACAACACACAAAACAAAGATAGGTGCGTGTGCAAAATTTAAACATCTGTTAGAAACAGGACAATTAAAAATACACAGCAAACCTTTGATTTCAGAATTAAAAGCATATGTGGCTCATGGCACAACCTATGGTGCTAAAACCGGAGAGCATGACGATTTGGTTAGTGCTACGCTGTTAAATGTGCGAATGCAAAAAATATTGGCTGATTGGGATCCAGCAATCTATGACAAGATGCGTGATACAGTAGAAGAACATACTCTTCCAATGCCGGTCTTTGTTTCTTTCTAATAGCATAAATAGTTATATGAAGGGTTTAGAAAATATATCATCATCTTTATTTGAAAAAATTAGGGCACGTTTTCCTAGAGTAGTAATGGGAGACGAAGCAGGATCACCTACATCTGATGAAAATCAAGCACGTTTTTTCGATTTTGATTGGGTTGTAGAAGGTGAAAATCAAGGTGCTGTTAGTATATCTATTAAAGATCCTAATGAATTAAAAATATATTATAGCCAAAATATGCTTGAAAATGCACCGGAAATAGTTGAAAATCAATGGTATGCTTTCCTTAAAGAACTGCGTTTTTTTGCTAAAAAGCACCTTATGGCCTTTGATGCACGTGACATCGCAAAGTCTAATTTAGACAAAAGAGACTATAAATACTTGGCAATGAAAGAGAATGTTCAGGAATCTAATATGTACGGTACAACAAAATCAAGTTATGAGAATCTTGATAAAACAAGACTTATTATAAGACACAAAAAAGAAATTAACGCAGAGCAAACAGGTGCTAGAGCACGTAATATTCAAACCTTGTTTATTGAAAACGACTCGGGTGAACGCTTTAAGTATCCATACAATCATTTAGCAGGTGCTAGAGCAATGACACGTCACGTTGCTAACGGTGGTCTTCCTCATGATGATTTTGGTAGACATATTATTGAAACTTCTGGAAACATTGCAAAACTTACAGCATTTAAAAGATATGTACAAAATAAAGATTTCATGAATCAAACTTCAAACGATATTATTGAAGGATCATCAGTTGAATTAGAAAACTTAAGAACGCATATTAAAAGATTACAATCACAACAATACTACAAAGAATGTTCAGAAAATTTTATTGCACCTCAAGTTGACACAGACTTAGGCGAAGACATTGTAAACGATTTAACATCTGCATTTACACTTAAAAACTTTAATGAAGAATTAAAAGATGTATTTCCATTACTACACAACATTCACAAAAAACGTACAGAGATTAATTTAGAAGATATTGCTAGAGAAGGAAATGATCCAACACTAGATAAAATTGTAGCACAATATCCTGAAGCCATTAAAGGAGTTGCGGATGGTGACTCAATAATGGATTTTGAGGAAGCCTATGAAGCACTGTTTGGATATTTTTTCGACAACGGCGAAATGCCATATGGTATTGCAAAAGCAAGAACTGGTATGCCAGACGAATGGATTGCTGACGAACTTGATAGACTTGGATATTTGAAGTCTGCAGAAAAAGAAGAAGTAGAAACAAAATCAATTGCTCCAGATGAGGAGTTTGAAGATTGGGCAGATGCCGTTGTTGACGAATCAATGGATAAAGCCAAAGTTGCTTTACTAAACAAATTAGTAAACAAACATTTTGCAGTTGGGCCTGATGCCACAAATGCAATCGAAAGCCTAAAAGGTATTATTGACGATGCAGGATTTATTGAATCATTAAAAGCATTAGCAGAAAAAGATCCTGATTCGTGTGCTAGACCTTTAATTTACAACTACATCAAATCCAATGATCCTGAAGCACTAGACCAACTAGAATTCGGTGATATGAAAATGGAAGATGATACTACCGACGTAACTGTTGATAAAGATGGTGCTATGAAATTAGCAGGCAATGACAAAGAGCCTAAAGATGAAAAAGCATCAACAGAAGATATTATCGAGTTTGTCCGCTCATTCTATGACACAGAAACTGGAGCGTTTCCAAGAGGCGAAACAGGCGTAGTTATTTCCGCTCGTAAGCGTTTTGGCGATTCCGTAGGGGATCTAGTCGAGAAGTTTGTATCTAAACTGACAGGTAAAAAGGTCGAACTTGCTGACGACGATAGTGATGTAGAAGAGGGTAGCATTAAGTATATGCACAGTCTTAAAGCCAAAGGTCACAGTGATGAAGAAATAGCCAAAGAATTAGAAATGACTGCTGACGAAGTTAAAAAGGCGATGGCTAAAACAGAAGAAGCAACAGAAAAAGATAATAAAGGTTTCTCAGATAAAGAAATCAAAATGGCATTTGGTGTATTGAACGATCCAAAATACAAAGGCGGCAACTATTCAGGAGCAGTCGACGTAATTGAAAAAATTGCAAAAGGTTTATCGGATCATCCTAGTGTAGCAAACGCTTTGAAACGAGCAAACGAAGAACTAGACTACATCAAAGACAAATTGGCAAAAATAATTAGATAATTTCAGAATTTATAGTTGACTTTGTAATCGAAGGTAACTATAATATAGATATGTTGTTAGAAAACATATCGACAACAGGCACAAACATTAAAGGCAAAAAAGGAGGCTTATTATGGCAACATTAGCAGAAATACGTGCAAAACTTAAAGAGCAAGAAACACGCCAAGGCGGTCAGTCTACAGGCGGTGGTGACAAAGCAATTTACCCACATTGGAATATGGCAGAAGGTAGCGAAGCAGTGCTTCGATTCTTACCAGATGCTGACAAAGAATCAACATTCTTTTGGAAAGAACGTTTGATGATCAAACTTCCATTCGCGGGTATCAAAGGACAAACTGATTCACGTCCAGTGACAGTAAACGTTCCATGTATGGAAATGTATGGAGAAACTTGTCCAATTCTATCAGAAGTACGTGGTTGGTTCAAAGACAAATCTTTAGAAGATCAAGGTCGTAAATACTGGAAGAAAAAATCATATATCTTCCAAGGTTTCGTAACCGAAAATCCACTTAAGGATGATGAACAACCAGAAAACCCAATTAGACGTTTTATTATTGGTCCACAAATTTTCCAAATTATCAAGGGTGCATTAATGGATCCTGAAATGGAAGAACTTCCTACAGATTTTGTAAGAGGTGTAGACTTTAGAATTAAGAAAACATCTAAAGGTGGATATGCAGACTATTCAACTTCACAATGGTCACGTAGAGAACGTGCATTAAGTGATGATGAAAAATCAGCAATTGATACACATGGGTTGTTTACTTTAAATGACTTTTTACCTAAGAAACCTTCGGACGTTGAAGTTAAAGTAATGACTGAAATGTTTGAAGCATCAGTTGATGGCGAAGCATATGATCCAGATCGTTGGGGTCAATACTTTAGAGCACCAGGAATGAGTGCATCTACAGGTGATCCAAATGTATCATCAAAACCATCTGCATCTGCAACAGTATCAGCACCAGTTGTTGAAACTAAAGCAGAAGAACCTGCACCAGCGGTAGCACAAGCAACTGCAACAGCAAGTTCAGATGACAAACCATCAAGCGAACGTGCTCAAGACATTTTAGCAATGATTCGTTCAAGACAATCGTAAGGAGTAATCATGACGAAACCATTCGACGTTAGTAAATTTCGTAAGAATCTTACCAAGAGCATTACAGGTCTAGGTGTAGGTTTTAACGATCCTACTGACTGGGTTTCGACCGGAAATTACGCACTTAACTATCTTATCTCTGGGGACTTCCATAAAGGAATCCCCTTAGGTAAGGTAACGGTGTTTGCTGGCGAATCCGGAGCAGGTAAAAGTTATTTTGCTTCAGGCAACATTGTAAAGGCCGCACAAGAACAAGGCATCTTTGTAGTCCTAGTTGACTCAGAGAACGCACTTGATGAAAAGTGGTTACAGGCACTTGGTGTTGACACAAGCGAAGACAAATTGTTACGTTTATCAATGAGTATGATTGATGATGTAGCAAAAACAGTATCAAACTTTATGAGTGAATACAAAACGGACTATGGAGATAAAGATCCACAAGAACGTCCTAAAGTATTATTTGTGATTGACTCACTAGGTATGTTACTAACTCCTACAGATGTTAATCAGTTTGAAGCAGGTGACTTAAAAGGTGATATGGGTAGAAAACCTAAGGCACTGACAGCACTTGTAAGAAACTGCGTTAATATGTTTGGTAGTTACAATATTGGTATGGTTTGTACTAATCACACTTATGCATCGCAGGATATGTTTGATCCAGATGATAAGATCAGTGGTGGCCAAGGCTTTATCTACGCAAGTTCAATTGTAATCGCAATGAAGAAATTGAAACTTAAAGAAGATGAAGACGGTAAAAAGGTAACAGATGTGCGTGGTATCAGAGCCGCTTGTAAGGTAATGAAAACACGTTACGCAAAACCTTTTGAAGGCGTACAGGTTAAGATTCCATATGAAACTGGCATGGATCCATACAGTGGCTTGGTTGATATGTTTGAAAAAGAAGGACTACTAAAGCAACAAGGTAACAGACTAAAGTTTGTTGATTCATCAGGTAAAGAATACCTGGATTATCGTAAAGATTGGACAGGTGATAAACTTGAAATCATTATGAAGGATTTTTCTTCTATCGAGGATAAGTATTCTGGTACAGATACAAGTGTATCAGATTCTAATTCAGAGGAAGAAAATACAGATGATCGAGATGAATGATGAACAACTCATAGATCTTTGGGATATGTTTACTTCACATATTGCAAAGAAAGATAAAGAATCCGCGGCACTGGGTTTTATTAAATGGTGCCAGGATAACGGTATTGAGGAAGAAGTGTTGTATAATTTGGCTGATGAAGATCCTTATCTTCAAGAAGCAGTTGAAGAAGTGCAAGGAACCCGAGAAACTCCGTATGCTCCTGATAAGGAGTATGCTGACGACGAAGATGGTTGGTCTGAATATACCGATGACGATAATGATGAGTGGAACTAGATGATTAATTGGTACTCAAGGGTTACACAGGATATTGCTAACATTCCAGACTGTATCACATGGTATGAGAATGAGATGCAAGACGCAAAAATAGAATGTGGGCTCAAAGGCAATCTTGAAAAGAATGCGGCAATGCTTCCTGGCGTTGTTGAAAAAAGATTTGCACAACTACAAGAAATTGAAGCAATCCTTGAGTACCTTAACATCGAGTTAAGAAGAACAAGATCGAAATTTTTCAAACAATATCTTGAAAATTATCAACGTGCATTAAGCAGTCGTGACGTAGAAAAATACGTAGACGGTGAAGCAGACGTTGTTGATATGGAAAAAATTATCAACGAGTTTGCACTGCTACGCAACAAGTGGTTAGGAATCTTAAAAGGCATTGACATGAAGCAATGGCAGATAACTAATATTACTAAATTACGTGTAGCAGGAATGGAAGATGCATCAATCTAGACCTATATAGTAATGTTACCGAACATACACTTGGTCCTTATACTCTTTTTGAATGTAGAAGCGAGTAAATATTGATATGAAAACAGTAGTTTTAACAAAATTAGATCCTAAAAATAATCCAACTGATAAGCAAAAGGCTTATAGTCGGGAAGCCGTCGACGTTTGTCGCAGGATGAACTTAAACCCTACGACGTTTGAATATTTTCCACCAGAAACATCATCTGCTTATTTTAACTCTTTAAATTTTAAACATTTTCCAAATATGAAAGATGTTTATTCTCGTGATCCTAATGCATTATCAAGATTTTTGACTCATTGGAAATGTTGGCAGGATTGTATGGAAACCAAAGAACCACATCTAATAGTTGACTATAATGGATATCAAATTACTGAGATTCCTGGCAACCTAGAAGATCTTTTTGTACACGCTTTGCATTTAAGCATCAAAGCCGATCATGCAGTTAATATTGTTAAAACATTAAAACCTACTTTGGTTGTTGAAGACGACGGAACATATAGAAATGTAGAAACAAAAGGTAAGATTAGTTTTCTAGAATACGAAAAAATGAGAGAAAATTTTATCCCCAATGTTGTTGCTTATGCAATTAAACCAGCAGGCGTTAGAAGACTTGCAACATTTGTTGCACGTGAAGGAGCCATGCCAATTGATGTTATGTTAAACGGTGCAATTATCAATCTTCAATATACAACTATGCCGTTTTTTACTAAAAACGTCGAATGATCATTCGATAAACTAATAATAAACTACCCATATAAATACTAGTATGAACATAGTACTAGTCACAGGTGGCTTCGATCCACTCCATTCAGGACACATCGAATATTTCAAAGCGGCAAAACAACTAGGAGATAAACTTCTAATTGGCATCAATTCAGACGGATGGCTTGAACGTAAAAAAGGTAGACCGTTTATGCCAAGCACTGAACGAACACAGATTGTTAGACACTTAGAAATGGTCGATAATGTTTTTTTGTTTGATGATAATGATGGCTCAGCCTTAGAAGCAATTAATAACGCTAGATTATTATATCCAGAAGCACACATCATCTTTGCCAATGGTGGAGATAGAACATCAACTAATATTCCGGAAATGTCACACCCTGATAAGAATTTATCCTTTGAATTTGGTGTAGGCGGAGAAGATAAAAAGAATTCAAGCAGTTGGATATTAGAAGATTACAAGTATCCAAAAACACAAAGACCATGGGGATATTATAGAGTTTTATTTGAAGTTGAAAATACTGTAAAAGTTAAAGAATTAGTAGTAGATCCGGGTCAACGACTTTCTATGCAACGACATGATCATCGTGCAGAACACTGGTTTGTTAGTGAAGGAGAAGCAACTGTATATACTCTAAATGTATCAACCGATACTGAATTATTAGGTAAGTATAGTAAATTCGAATCATTGCATATTAATAACAAAGAATGGCATCAATTGTGCAACGAATCAAAATTACCATTAAAAGTTGTAGAAATACAATACGGTGATAATTGTGTAGAAGATGACATTCAAAGAGTTGGTGTTAATACCAACTATGGAGAACAAGAATGACGAACACTGTTTTTATAGGCTGGGATAGTCGCGAGACGATTGCTAGTGATGTCTGTGAATATAGTTTAAAACATAGCACAGAAGAACCAATAAACATCAAATATCTTAAACAAGAAGAACTAAAACAAAAAGGCATTTATACTAGACCCGTTGACACATTAGGCTCAACAGAATTTACATTTACAAGATTCTTAGTTCCGTTTTTAATGAATTATGAAGGTTGGGCATTATTCTGTGACTGTGATTTTTTATGGTTAGAGGATGTTGATAAACTATTTGCACAACGCGACGACAAGTATGCTGTAATGTGTGTGCATCATGACTATACACCTAAGGAAGGTGTTAAGATGGACGGTAAGCAACAAACGTTGTACCCAAGAAAGAATTGGAGTTCTATGGTGTTATGGAATTGCGGTCATCCAAGTAATGCACAAGTTATTCCTGCTATGGTTAACAAAGAGACAGGAAAATTCATGCATCGTTTTAGTTGGCTCAAGGATAAAGAGATTGGCAAGATCAGTCATGAATGGAATTGGCTAGAAGGTTGGTACAAAGAACCTCAAGATGGTAAACCTAAAGCAATTCATTTTACAGAAGGTGGCCCGTGGTTTGCAAATTGTCAAGATGTTGACTATGCTGACTTATGGTTAAAGACAGCAGATAAAACGGGCAAGAAATGGTCAAAGTTATAAGCATACGTGGAGCCTGGAAAGGATTCCACGGATTACATAAAGGATTTACTAAACTAGGTGATAGTCACGAACTAGTAGAATTCACCGATCCTAAAGTTCAAGAAGCGGATATGTTCCTTCAAACTAACTTACTAAAACCTAAATTTATTAGTAAAGGAAAAGACGGTCCTTACGAATATATACTAAAATCAGGAAAACCTTTTTTAGTAGGGGAAAGTGCTTCGTTTAGAAAATATTTAGACTATACTCGACTAGGTTGGTGGAGTTATAAATGGACTGAAGGAAACTTTAATAATAATAATTGTCCACCAGACAGATGGAATAAGTTTGTTAAAGAAACAGGAATAAAAATTAAAGACTGGCATAGTCCTGGTGATAATATTATTTTAATGGGACAAAAAGTTGGTGACAGTAGTTTGAATAGACTGCACGACCAAGGAAAAAATTTCTATGATTGGGTTGGTGAGATTATATCAGAGATTAGAAAATACACAGATAGAAAAATAATTATTAGGCCACATCCTAGGGGAATGAGAGCAGGAAACAAAGGTGCTTATTGGATTTCAAGACAATATACAAACGTTGAAGTAAGTGAATACGTTGAAGTTGGTGGAGCACAAGGTGGTGCTGGATTACAAAAAGATTTAGACAGAGCGTGGTGTGTATTAACATACAATAGTTTAAGTGGAGTTGAATCAATCTGCGAAGGTATACCAACATACGCAATGGAAGATGGTAGTATGATTTGGCCTATTGCACATAAAGACATTAGCAAGATTGAAAAATTAGATTATAACGTAGATATAACGCAATGGTGTAACGATATTGCTTATACACAATGGAGTTCTAAGGAACACGGCCGAGGAGAAAGTTGGTCACATTTAAAACCAGTAATGGGGCAAAAATGAAGTACATAGCAATAACAACATTTAATAAACCGTACTACGATAATATGGCACATAAGATGGTTGAAACATATCTAAAGTTTTGGCCTAAAGATATTCCATTGTATGTGTATACCGAAGATATGAAACTTCCGGTTCAAGCAGAAAATTTAAAAGAACTTGACATATATGAAAACTGTCCAGGACTAAAAGAGTTTTTAGATTGGCGTGGTGATCATTTTACAAGAGGTATGGCATTTAAAACATACTCTTTTATTAGTGCATTTAAGAACATCGACTGTGATGTTATTATATATTTAGATGCTGATAGTGTTACATACAAAACTATTACACGTGAATTTTTAGATAGTTTATTACCTAATAAAGAGTTAACAGCATATATGGGTGTTACAATGAATAAAGGTAAATGGCAGGGCAATGAAACAGAAAATGCCGAAACGTGTATCTATTTGTTTAATAAACAACACGCTGGTGCTAAACAGTTTATGGATCATTACGAATACATTTACGAATCCAGAGAAATTGATGATCGTCAAAGATTTAAAAAACCTCACGATACTTGGGCATTTACAGAGTGTGTACAACGTGCATTAGCAAACGGTCATTTAATAAACGACTTACACCCTACTAGAAAAGCACACAGTCCTTTAAAAGAAACTATACTTGGTGATTATTTTAGACACTTTAAAGGTGCAAGAAAATTAGATAACAATATTGATTCTTATGTTGATGAATTAACAACAACAGGTGTTGATAATAAACAGAAGATCAAAAGAGCAGACAATCCGTTAAAAGATATTGAAAAGAAGAAACGATTCTTTAGGACACGCAATGGTTAAATTTAAACTATCATACGAAAAACAAATTTACAGTCAACAAGGCGAAGATGGTATTATTGAGAAACTAATCAATGCCATTAAAAAGCCAAACAAGATATGTGTTGAAATGGGTTGGGGTAAAGACCATGTTGGTAAAAAAGCAAAACAGATAGAATTTGCTCAAAATTGTATTAGCAATCTTATTCATACACACGGCTATAAAGGCTTTGCCTGGGACGCACAATTTCAACACGTTGTTCCTCCAACAGTTACATTTACACAAGAATTTTTAAGACCCGACAATGTTTCTAACTATCTTAAAACTATTAACGAACTTAGACCTGACTTTTACAGTTTAGATATCGATAGTTTTGATTATGAAATTATGACAGGTATGCTTAATTATGGGTTTAGGCCTAAAGCAATGGTATTAGAATTTAACATTAGATGGGGTTGGGATATTATACACTCAATGCCTTATGTTGACAAAGGTAAGTATGAGAAGACTAGTTTATTCCACGGAGTTAGTTATCGCAAGTATAGAAATCTTTTAGAAGCAAAAGGTTATAAATTTTTTACATTAGATAGTAGAGGAATTAATATGTTTTTCTATCATCCAAACGATGTAGATGAATCTTTATTACCAGAAGAAAGACAACTAAGAATTGAAACATCTCCAGGAAGAATAAAAAACAAAGACGAGATTAATGCAGAAATTAAACAACATCCTTTTTGGAACTCAAGGCTAGATATAATAAAATGATTTGTTTAAGTAAAAATGGATCAGATGAATATGTTAATATGTTTGCCGAAGGTGCAGGTATAACCCCAACTTCGGATAAGGAGTTTATATATGAATCATCGAACGACGCAATATTATTAAGAGGGATTCTCAAACACAAAGTTATGAAACAGTGTTGGGAAGACAAACGTGACTTTTACTACATGGACAGTGGTTACTTGGGTAACTATAAATCTTCCATTAATCCAAACGGTTGGAAATGGTTTCATCGTATTGTAAAAAATGATTTACAACATAATGAAATAATTGATCAATCCAGTGATAGATGGGAAAAACTAAAGTATAAAATTCCTAGTTGGAAAAAAGATGGACGTAATATTTTAGTTGTTATGCCAAGCGAAAAGCCTGCAAAGTTTTATAATATTGATATGGTAAAATGGCGTGAAGAAACTATTAATACAATCAAACAGTATACAGATCGTCCTATTGTTGTACGTGAAAAAGCAAGTCGTCCGGAACGTGTAGTTAAAACAATATACGAAGAATTAGACAATGCTTATGCAGTAGTTACACTACAAAGTATCGCGGCAACAGAATCAGTTTTATACGGAGTTCCTGCATTTGGACTTGCACCTAATGCCGCATCGCCAGTATCATTAAGCGATATAACCAAAATTGAAAATCCATTTTATCCAGATAGTGACCTGGTGTACAAATGGGCCTGTCATTTAGCATATGGACAGTTTCACATTGATGAACTGAAGAATGGCACAGCGTATAAAATAATAGTACAAGAGAGGAAACAATGAAACCAAAGTTTGTAGTAGTACACAGAACAGATGTAAACAACGTAGGTGATATGGCATCTAATCCATTAAAATATTTTTTAAAAGATGACGAATATATGGTATTAGATATAGACACCCTAGGGCAAGAACCTTATCCAGATGACATTCCTATTATTGTAGGAGGTGGAGGATTGATTGGTAATGAGTTTTTCGGAGAAAACATTCAGTTAGCACTAGAACATCCTGATGCTGTTCAAATTGAAAAGTTATGGCGTAATAGATGGGATTTAAGCAATCCTAAGTATAAAGAATTACATACTGATTTTTACACAAAATTTAAAGATATGGTTAATGATGCCTTAGCAACAATTGACAAAAACAAAACACCAAAAGTACTTTGGGGAGTAGGTCATAATGTACAAAAATATGGACAGGATGACGTTGATAAAATAAAATATCCTAAGTTCATGAGAGAGTTTAATATTGTTGGTATAAGAGATTATGTACCACAACAACCTTATGATTATGTTCCTTGTGCAAGTTGTATGCATCCTGAACTAAGAAAAACACATTCTATTAAAAATGACATAGTAATTATTGAACATAAGAAGCAACTTATTAAAGGTACAGATTTTGGTGCAATGTCTATTCCGAGATTTGTTAATAGTGGAAATAATTTAGAACAGATGATTGAATTAATTGGTTCAGCAAATACTGTTGTATCAAACAGTTATCATGCAATATACTGGGCAACATTAATGAAAAAGAAAACAATATGTGTAGGTGCATGGAGCAGTAAATTTTTTACATTAAAACACAAACCTGTACATATAAAATCAATTAACAAAGAACTTGCCGAAGCAATCGACGAAGCAAAGATTTATACCACCGCATTAGATGAATCAATTATGGCTAATCAAAAGATGTGGAATAATATACAGGCGTTAGTGTAATGAAAGTATGTAGTTTTTTAGCAGGCATTCCGCCTGGTAACAAAAATCCAAATAAACCGGTTATGTTAAAGAGCATTATCGAAGGCGTTAATGCTGTAGGCGATCAAGGTTTTGTTATTGAACAAAAACAATATGTAGATTGTGATGTAGCAGTAATACAAGGATTTGTTCATGAACACGGTAAAACAGCACCACATTTGTCTTTTAGAAAACAAGTTATTGATATTAATACTAGAAAACCCAAGCGTTGTATTATAATTGACAGCAATATGTTTTCTTATCATACAGGGCGTTTAGGAGACAGTGGTATGTGTCGTTACAGTTTTGATGGCGTGTTCCCTACAACAGGTGAGTATTGTAGTGATGGTGTTGGTCCAGAACATTGGGAAAGACTTCAAAAAAATTATGGATTAGAATTAAAACCTTGGACTAAACAAGGCGAACATATTCTAATTTGCTTACAACGTAATGGTGGTTGGAGTATGATGGGGGAGCCTGTAATTGATTGGCTAAGAAAAACTGTTAAAGAATTAAGAGAATACACCACTAGAAAAATTGTAATACGTTGTCATCCAGGAGATGGTAAGTTTAGACATTACATAGATGAAATTAAAAAGATAGGTGATTTAATTATTAGCGATCATACCACAAGACACATCATGGATGATTTAAAGGGTGCATGGGCCATGATTGTTAAAAATTCTAGTCCTAGTGTAGCATCAGTAATGAATGGTATTCCTGTATTTGTTACAGATCCTATTAATTGTCAAGCAGGACCTATTGCAAACACAAATCTACACAAAATAGATAAGCCTGACTATCATGATAGAGAAGAATGGTTATGGAAAATTTGTGCAAGCCATTGGAATGTTGAGGAGTTACGCAACGGTGCTTGTTGGAGTCATATGAGGAAGTATGTATGATAAGATTTATTAGCAGTCAGAGTTTTTCTCAAGTATCAGAACACGGTAAACATATGATTGATAGTTTTACCAAAGCATTTCCTAATCAAATTTTAAATCTATATACAGAAGATTATATTAAAGTTAAAATATCAATAGGTAACAATCCTAGTGTTAATGTAATTGATTTAAAATCATTAGGCGATACAGAATATACAAAATTTCAAGAAGATAAAAACATTCCAATACCTAGCAGAACAAAAGGATTTAGTCACAAAGCATTTGCAGTTATGGATAGTTTAAAAAATCATGACAAAGGACTATTAGTATGGATAGACTGTGATGTATTGTTTAAAAAGACTGTTCCATTAGAATGGGTTTCAAGTCTTGTTGGTGATAATCTCAGTGCCCATTTAGGATTAATATGGAAAGAAATATACGGTGCTGAAACAGGATTTTTTGTAATTAACTTAGAACACACATTAAAAAATAATTTCCTAGAAGAGTATAGAAGAAGTTATGTAGAAAGAGATTGGAACAATTTAAGAAAGCCTTTTGATAATGACATTTATGGAAGAACAATTAAAGTTATTGATGCACCTTACACAGAACTTTCAACTAATCTAAATCTAGTCAGTCCTTTTAACAGAAGTCAACTAAAAGAATATATGTATCATTACAAAGCACACCACAAAGAACGTATGCTTAATACTGGTGCTGATGTAGTTGCTAAACAACAGATCTAAAAATACAAGGCTGTACGTGCTGTACTCTTTGTAACTCACCTGTAATTTTATTTTTCTTTAAAGGATGTGGTAGAAAACTCCAAACAGTTTTGTTTTCTTTCTTGATGTTTACAGGATTAAATTCTACTTCAGGAATATTATTTGCAGTAACATATTCATCAAAATATTTTTTTACAGGATCAATTTGATAATCATCAAATACAATTACTGTACTCTTTTCTAGTTTGCTGTGATCAAACTTTACAGATTCATAACTGTGACCACCGTCAATATAAACAAAATCAAACACACTATCTTTAAGTGTATCTTGTGTCCACCCTTTAATTAATTCGTAATCAAATTTAGTAGGGTACTTTGATTTATAAATTCCAATACGACTAGACGCACCTGCAAGTGTTCCTGGTCCTTTGCCGTTAACTTCTGTTATATCTGATTGTCTGTCTGCTAATTCAAAAGCATCATACCCTGTATACTTTAATTTTTCAACTCCTACTGTTTCAAGTAAGTGTCCTATAAATTGCCCGGATGATTTTCCTTCGTGTGTTCCTATTTCACAAATATTTGTGGGTTTGTATGCATCTAAAATTTGTCTAAATTGATTGAATAGTATTTCTTTCATTTTGCTTTTTTCCAATATTCTTCTGTACGTTCTACTTTAAGATCTTTCTTTTCAGAAATACCTCTTGCTTTTCTTCCGCCTTTAAGGTGATCAATGTATGCTCCTAGATCACTATTAATAATAGGATGTCCCTCGCCGCTTGTGCCTGGACGACTTAAATTATGTTCTTTCCATCCTGGTATACGTCTAAACTCTTTTACAATTTCAAAAAACACAAAACTATCGTGCCATTCCTTCATTGTAAAAATTCCTTCTTCGGCATGATCATAAACCCATTGGAATCTGCTTAAAAATCGTTTTGTCATATCGTCACGCAAATTCATTGTGTACCAACCGCATTCTGGCCATTTAGGCTCGCGGCCGAAATAACCGATGTGTATATCTTCAGGAACGAACTTTTCTAAAAAGTCCGTGGTCATCGGAGAATGACATACTGTATCAGCGTCCATCCAAATTAACACATCTGCTTCTACTGATTTCGCGGCATCAAAAATTGCGTAGACTTTATGACAAAAACGAATAGCGTCCCATTTAAAACTCTTGTTTGCATCTACACGATGCTTGGGATTGTCTTGTCCATTTGCTTTAGGTACATTTTTCCATTTTGCTTTAAACTCTGCTATGTAACCTGTTCCCATTAAATCACGTATAACAACATTATCTTTGGTTTTTGTCGGTGTACAATCTTCCGCATAGACATACAATTTCACGTCGCTGGGCCAATTCTTTTCAAACGAATCAATCATTGCTTGACCGTATTGCTTTAATCCTGCATCATGAAATGTTGTAACAACCGCAAATTTTCTAGACATTTATAAACTCCATAAATAATGTATGCAGTTATTTAGTGGGGTCCTATGAAGGTTAAAATATTTTCTGAACATGGAGCAATGAACAGTCAACCCGTGTTTCAGGCATTTAGACAATCTCTAAAGCACTACGATATAACAGAGTCTGACGATTATGACGTTGCTGTTATATGGAGTGTGCTATGGAATGGTCGTATGGCAAAAAACAAACCCATATGGGATGAATGTCAGAAAAAGAATATTCCTGTTATTGTCATAGAAGTAGGCGGAATAAAACGAAACATAACCTGGAAGGTTGGAATAAACGGAATCAACAGAGAAGCATACTTTGGGGAACCAGGTAACTCAGACGACCGTGCTAAAATGTTTGGGTTAGAATTAAAGCCGTGGCAAACAGGTAGAGACATAATTATATGCTGTCAAAATCCACATAGTCATCAATGGCGTAGTATGCCGCCAGCAAGTACTTGGGTGTACAATACTGTCGAAACAATTAGAAAATACACAGCCAAGCCTATCATAATTAGAGAACATCCTAGAGCAAGACTTGATTGGATTGAAATAGAATTTATTAATGTAACAAGACAAACACCTATAAAAATAGACGGGACATATGATGACTTTAATTTTGACTTTCATAATGCTCATGCTGTTGTTAATTGGAGCAGTAATCCTGCTACCCAGGCCGTGATTGGTGGTGTTCCTGTATTTGTTGGTCCGGAAAGTTTGGCTTGGGATGTCGGCAATCATAGTTTAGAAACAATCATTGATCCTATCAAACCTGATAGAACACAATGGTTAAATGACCTGGCTTACACAGAATGGACCGTAGAAGAAATTCAAATTGGTAAACCTTTAAGTAGATTATACCCTAAATTAGAAGAATTAGTACTTGCTCAAAACTAAAAAGAGTGTTATAATAGCACTATGAGTTACAGTCCTAGTCATCAAGATATCGAAGAATGTATTCTACTATTAAGTGGTCAAACATTTTTCTGGCCTAATGAAATCCGTGATGTTGCAATTCAACCGTATGATCAAAGTATGATCGAAAGCCTAGGGCGACAACTATCAAACAATTTAGCATTCACAGAAAAACAAAGTGTTATTGGATTAAGGTTAGTTAACAAATATGAACCGTTACTAAAAAAGTTAGGGTTTGATACTACAACAATTTTATCAGGTCCTGTTTTTAGATGGCCATTTAGAACCATTGACAAAAATAAAGCATTGTATATTGACGGAGAACAGATAGTAGTAAAGAGTCCATTCATACCAGTGCTTGTTAATTCTATTAAGAAAAGAAAAACGCCAGGCTGGCAATCCGGAAACTATAATCCTGAAACCAAAGAATGGAGTTTTGATTACAACGAATCAAATGTAGAATTTTTAATGAATGCTGTTAAGGGTATGAATTTTAAAATTGATGACAAAATTAAAAGCGATTATGATGGTATCAAACTTATAAAAAATAATCCTGCAAAGCATTTGGATATGCTTAAATTAGTTAATGATAAAATAACGTTCAAAGAATTTGTATTTGAAAATAATGATTTAAGAGAATCATTTATACTTGCAAAATCGTATGGATGTGCAATTTATGATGACAATTTGGTTAAATCAATTCCAAATAAAGATCAAATTGATAAAATTTTATATAGTGATTGTAAAAATCATTATGTAAATAAAAGTAAGATTGATAGAAGAAAGTTTAAAAATATTATTTCTTCTAGCAGAAAAGTTTTTATTATGGTTTCGAGTAATGATTCAGACGAAATGAAAGGCTGGGTTAACTCTTTATTATCTGAAGACATTGATGCTAAAGACATTTGTGTTTGTTTTAGATATAAGTCCGACAAAGACGGAAATACATTTATTAAAGAAAAAGAAGTAAATGCATACGATCCTAACAAGAAGATTTTTATATTATCCGAACGGATTCCTAAGCCACTTGTTAAGGATTCAGTAAATCCGGATATAGTTATTGTTGATCTTCCTACAAGACCGAGCCATTTTAAAACGCAAATATATCTTGAAAATAAATCAACGGTAGTATTTTATTGTGCTACTAAGCCAACTGGAGTAGAGAACTGTGCCGACGTGTAAATTGGTAATTAAAGATGAAGTGAATGTAAAGTTTGAGGGACTTGATCTTCAAATGCGTAAAACATTGACTAACAAGTTTAAGTATGAAATTCCTTATGCACGTTACTTGCCAGCATACAAACTAGGACGTTGGGATGGCACTGTAAGTTTCTTTGGACTAGGTGGAACAACATATGTTAGTATGCTTGAAGAAGCATTAGTGGCATTGGAAGAACGTGGTTGGTATGTAGAAGTAGAAGATCTAAGAGATAAAACACAATTAAAATTTGATCTCATAGATGAATCTTTTTTATCACACATTAATTGGCCGGTAGGACATCAATTAGCCGGACAACCAATTGTATTACGTGACTATCAAGTTGAAGTTATTAATAACTTTTTAGAAAATCCACAAGCACTACAAGAAGTAGCCACAGGTGCTGGTAAAACTATTATTACAGCAACCTTGTCTAAAATATGTGAACAATATGGAGATACTATTGTTATTGTTCCTAATAAGAGTCTTGTAACACAGACGGAAGAAGACTATCTTAATGTCGGCCTTGATGTAGGCGTGTACTTTGGTGATAGAAAAGAACTAGGGCATAAGCATACTATTGTTACTTGGCAAAGTTTGAACATACTGGACAAAAAGTCAAAGAATGCTGAAGCAGTAACAACACTAGAAGAATTTATTAAAGACGTTCGTTGCATTATTGTTGACGAAGTGCATCAGGCTAAAGCAGATGTATTAAAGAGATTGCTTACACAAAACTTTGCACACGTTCCTATACGTTGGGGACTAACAGGCACAATACCAAAAGAACAGTTTGAGTTTCAAGGTATTAGAGCAGGACTAGGCGAAGTTATTAATAATATTAGTGCAAGTGACCTTCAAGAAAAAGGAGTACTTGCTCAGTGTCACGTGAATGTTATTCAAACAGAGGACACACAAGAATATAAAACATATCAAGAAGAATTAAAATATCTAACAACAAACGAAAAACGCATCGACTGGATTGCTAAATTAATTGCCAAAATTACAGAAAATGGTAATACTTTAATACTTGTCGATAGGATTTCCGCAGGAAATATGTTACAATCTAAATTAGAAAATAGTGTTTTTATTAGTGGAGAAACAAAAGCCAATGATAGAAAAGAACACTATGATGAAGTAAAAACAGTAAATGATAAAATTATTATTGCAACATATGGCGTGGCCGCAGTGGGTATTAACATTCCGCGTATCTTTAATCTTGTTCTTCTTGAACCTGGTAAGTCATTTGTTAGAGTTATACAAAGTATTGGTAGAGGCATTAGAAAGGCAGAAGACAAAGATCATGTTCAAATTTGGGACATTACAAGCAGGTGTAAGTTTGCAAAAAGGCATCTTACACAAAGAAAGAAATTTTACAAAGAAGCAAACTATCCTTTCACAATTGAAAGAATAGATATTGGATAGGAGAGATATGCAAATATTAACAGTAGAAAATAATTATTTTAGTTTAAACAACTTACCAAAAGAAATTACAGAAGATATTAGATACAGTGTATTAGATAATTCTGATCCCAAGGATCCGGATTATTTCTTTATGCCTTTAATATACTTAGAAAGTTTTAGTTCGCCGGCAGTTGTATTACAGATTGGCCCACATCAAATTCAAATGCCATTAGAGTGGAGCATGATTGTTGGAAGTGCTGACAGTGGTGAACTGTGCATACTTCCGTTGACAAGTTTAAATGACAGAGGCTTTGAAGCGTTTATTTTTAATCCTTTAGATGGATATAGACCAGAATGGCATACAGTAGACGTTATCAATGTTTATCAAGATGTTAAATGGTATTTTCCTAAA
>Ga0222716_10000028_pt1 | contig 117429 bp, 126 predicted proteins | sample C33_13DmetaG_FD_165044 | JGI IMG/M metagenome (GOLD analysis project Ga0222716, IMG submission 165044) | Estuarine water microbial communities from San Francisco Bay, California, United States - C33_13D | ecosystem: Environmental > Aquatic > Marine > Unclassified | place: USA: California... | reverse complement strand
TTTTTATTCTAAAACCCACCCATTACCAGTAGAATTAAATGCATCTATTTCAGTCTGAGTTAGCGTGCTAGGGTCTATAGCAGGTGGTAGATTATAATATAGGGTATTATCTAAGGTATTTATATTGTTATTGTGCGCTATAGATGCATCGTTTTTTCCTGCTATACCGTTAATTGCATTAGGTATTTCTACTAATGCGCTGTCTATAAACTCGTCACTATTTTTCTCAGTATCATATAATTCTTGAGCAGTGAGCTTATTTCTCTTGTATGTTATAAGATTATGTACCTGATTTTGAATATCTCCTCCAACGTAATTACAGTTTTCTTGAGATAATATAAATTCTCTAGTATCATCAGCATCACCTCTAATATTCTTAATTGCGCCTAGCATCTTATTACATATTGGCTGCAAATCAATAACACATTGTTCTACAGTTTGAGCTCCAAACGCTGTAGCAGTAATATTAGATACTACTTTGGCAGAACTCCCCTTTATAGTATCTGCAGCCTCTAAAGTTTTTGAAGGTGTAGATCCTATAGATGCTGTGCTTGATTGATTTGTCTTATATTCTTTTAACTTTTCTGGATAGCATAGAAAACTACTATTTTCTATAATCTCTCCAGTCGAGTCTGATTTATTATTTTTATAATCAACCATATAGTATATTTATGTTGATTTATCAAGAATCAAGTATATACTTATTAATATGAAGATATTAAAAGCGCATGAAGCTCCGATTGCTTTAATGGACGACGTTCAAAAAAGGACAGATTATGATTATGCTCTTGTTCATCACTTTGAGAACTATAAAAAATATTACGATTTTTTTACGAGAACTCTTGCTAATAATAGAGAGGTAATTTTAGATAATAGTATTTTTGAACTAAAAACTGCATTCGACCCAAAGGAATATATTAAGTGGGTTGATAAATTAATGCCAACATATTATATAGTTCCGGATGTTCTCGAAGATAGCGCTGAAACTATTAACGGGTTTATTAGCTGGGTAAATGAATATAAAAATGCACCTGGAATGAGAATGGGAACAGTTCAAGGATTTACCTATCAGGAAATTGTTGATTGCTATAAATTTATGGCTGAATATGCTGATTATATTGCTATCTCTTTTGATATGAAATATTTTGAAGTTACCGGGCTTGGAGACTCTCCTGACGAGAGACGATCTGAAGGTAGAGTGAGACTAATAGACCAGCTTATTCTTGACGGTTATTGGAACTGGAAAAAACCACACCATCTTCTAGGATGCTCTCTTGCTAAAGAATTTAAACATTATGGTGCAAATAATATTTATAATATAAGATCGGTTGATACTAGCAATCCAGTAATTGCTGGAATTAAACAAATGAAATATTACGGAGATAATGGGCTACTAAATGAAATACATTTAGCGGATAATGAAAATATTATAGATAAGGAAGATTTTGATGAAGATCAAAAGGAACATATTTACTATAATATAGAACAATTCGATAATATTTTAAACGGACACAAATAATGATAAAGAAGTGGGTAGCATTCTTTAGCCAAACAGGGTCAGAAATTCTAGATATTTCTCGTAAAATTGATTATTTTCCTGACATTGTTGTTACTAACAACAAATTTAATAACATTAATAAAAATTTGCTTGAGTTTTACAGACAGAGCGAGACTAAGTCGTTGATTGCAGTTGATGATAATATAACGAGTAGTACATATAAACGTATTATTGAAAGGCATGATGATACTCTAATAACCCTTAACGGTTGGTTAAAAATAATTCCAGCTGATATTTGTGAACAATATACTATATATAATGGGCATCCTGGTATTATAAGTTTATATAAAGACCTTAAAGGCAAAGATCCTGTCGAGAGAGTCTGGGAAAATTATCATATGTATGATTATGCTGGATGCGTAATCCATAAGGTAATACCAGAAATTGATGAGGGTGAAATTATTAGTGAGAAACGTTTCCCACTTGCTGATGGCTATGGCAAAGATCTATATAAAGATTTTGATAGTTTAAATGATAGCATTAGAAGAAACTCTCTCGGTCTTTGGGTAGATTTTATTAGGAACAACATTATTATATAAATATGATTATTTCATTTAGTGGAGCGCAAAGTACTGGAAAAACTACCCTTCTCGAGAATTGCAAACGTAATCATCTTTTTTCCAAGTGTGAGTTTATACCGGAAGTTACTAGATTAGTTAAAAGAAAATTTGGTGTTAGTATTAATGAGGAAGGCAATAATATAACGCAGCTATGCATTATTAACCAACACTTAGAAAATTATTTAACCTGTAGAGAGGGGCATGTTATAATGGATAGATGTATTCTTGACGGTGTTGTGTATACAGAGTATCTATTCAATAACAAAAAAGTGGATGAGTGGGTGCTAGATTATGCGAGAAAAATGTTCGGAGAGTTAATGCCTAAGATTGATACAATTTATTATACATGCCCAGATATACCTCTTGTCGATGATGGTGAACGTAGTATTAACAAGGAATTCCGAGACGATATTATTAAGTTATTTGATAAATATAAACCCTTATGTGAAAATATTGTTGAGCTGAAAGGGTCTGTAGAAGAAAGAATGGAAATATTAAAAGATAGTATAATTAATACTGGAATAAAAAAAAATATAGCCTATAATTATTAATATATGAGTAAACTCGATAATTCGCGAATCAGTAAACATCTAGGTCAGTCCTCTCAGTACAAGTCTCTGTATGATCCAAGTCTCCTTGTTAGAGAACCTCGGAAATCAAATAGAGAGCATCTAGATTTAGACGATGATAACTTACCTTTCGTAGGTAACGATACATGGAATGCATATGAAGTATCTGCTTTAACAGATAATGGTCTCCCGGTAACGGGTATTGCAAAAATTGTATATCCTTGTAATAGTAAATATATTGTAGAGTCTAAGTCTATTAAGTTATATTTTAATTCGTTTAATATGACTAAGCTTGGAAAAGACCCTATTGAGGTCGTTAATTCGATTGAATCAAAAGCTAAAAAAGATCTTTCTGAATTACTCGAAGCTGAAGTTAATATCAAAGTTGCGTTTAACTATGAGGTGCTTAAATGTACGTTTCCTGGTATCTATGAGTGGGAGCATGAAATTAATTCTACTTATGAAGAAGTACAGAAACTTTCATACTCGACGTTAGAAGATGATTATAATACATCAGAGATTGAATTTGATGTATATAATGAAACTCCAGATCTACTTGAAGTTATCGATAGCGAAGCTTCAGAGATCAGATATCATAGTGCTCTACTTAAATCTAATTGCAGGGTTACCTCTCAACCAGATTGGGGCGATGTTTATATTTATATGAAACATAGTAGCAAGACTATTGATCCAATCAGTATGCTAAAATACATTGTATCTTTCCGAGATGAGTGTCATTTTCATGAAGAGATTTGCGAAACAATTTATAAGAGAATTTGGGATGTTCTAGAACCGGAAGAGTTGTGTGTAAGATGTTTATATGCTCGACGTGGGGGTATTGACATTAACCCGGAGAGAGCATCAGATGTAACGTTGCTTCATCCTACCTTATCATCTGCTACGGTTCCGCATGCTAAGACCCCGAAACAGTAATTACTAGTCAATAAATGACTCTTTATCGAATGTTCCATTATTCATTTTTTCTTTGTAGATAATAATATCTTCAATCGAAACTGGTTTATAATGGTGTACATCGACGCCGACGTTAATTAGATTTTTTCTTACTTTCCACGCATCATGTACATGACCAGTTAGACAAAATTTACTTTTAGGGCATTTAGAGGGTATATGATTCATATAGATATCTATACCCTCTATTTTTCCTTCCCACTCATCTAGAACTTTCCGAAAAAAAGGTTTCAATGTTCGGAGTCTATTTTCGTCTTCGTCATGATTACCTTTTACAAGAACCATATTCTTACACTTTATCTTAGATAGGTACCTTCTTGCATCATCATGATAATCTGATAAATACACATCACCGAGATGCCATAATATATCATCTTTTTTAACTCTAGAATTAATATTGTTAATTATATTAACAAAACCTTCTTCTGGAGATCTAAAAGGTCTATTGTGACGCTTCATATCGGTGTCTAAAAAATGAGTATCTGCTGTAAACCAATGCATAATAATATTTATCAATAAAAACAAAAATGAAAGGTATAATTTTAGCTGGAGGTTTCGGTACACGCATGCTACCGGCCTCTCACACCAATAATAAGCATCTACTACCTGTTTATACTTGCGAGGGAGCTTTCCCAATGATAGAATATCCTATACGGACACTAACTGATATAGGTATAACAGAAATTCTAATTATAACATCACAAGATCATTGTGGTATTATTGTAGACTATTTAGGAGATGGTTATTCAAGAGGACTTGAATTTACATACAAGATTCAAGAGATGAATGATCCTCATAGACCTCCAGGAATAGCCAGTGCTTTAAAGCTCTGCAAAGATTATACTAAACAAGAGGACTTTGTTGCAATATTGGGCGATAATTATTTCGAGCCAATGAGTAATCGAATTGGAACGGGCGAAGTTTCAGAATTTATTTCGCGGTGCCGGTTTAATAATAAAACTAAATGTGGTCTATTCCTAAAGTATACAGATGATTGGAACCGATTCGGAGTTGCAGAATTCGATACTCCTTCTTATAAGATATTAGATATTGTTGAAAAACCGGTTAATTATATCTCTAATTACGCTGTAACTGGAATGTACTATTATACTCCAGATGTATATAATATAGTAGAGGATATACTACCCTCTGATAGAGGCGAGCTTGAAATTACTGATATTAATAGATATTACGCCAAACTCGATAATGTTGGCTACATGGTATATGATGGTTTCTGGTCAGATATGGGCACTCCTGAGAGTATGATCAATACTATAAATTTTATTAATAAAAAAATAAAATTGACTAAATATTAACATGGAAGTTCTTAATGAAGATTCTGTTAATATACTAAATTTATTTTATAACGTTATTACTGAGAGTAGGAGAGAAGCTAAACAACTTCTACAGCAAGGAAAGTTAGATAAACAAGAGTTTGATACTATTGTAGGTATTGACCCAACCGAACAAAAAAAATATACTGGGTGGTTAGCTCGAGTATATGTCAGAGGAGAAGAACAAGATATCGATAATCTCCGCAATACAATAGAAGAATTTGACGCTTTTGTTCGTAAAGGATTGATAAAAGATCAAAAGTCAAATATTCAATCTTACAAAAGTTTTAAGGATCTGTATAATATTGTTAATGAGCTTAATAAAACTGAAACGACTGCATCGAAAAGCGAATTGTCTGGTGATTTTGACGTTATTGTTGACAATGACGATATACGTATAGTTATACCTTATACACATGAAGCTTCTAGAAAGCTAGGCCTTACCCCTGTAGAACAGGGAGGTTTTGCTTTTAGAGAATGCAAAGGTGGTAAAAAAGATTCTGCATGGTGTACTACGTATAGTACTTCAACACATTGGGATGATTATTACTACAATAATAATGTTGATTTCTATTATACATTGATAAAGAGCGATAGTTTAAAAAATCAGCTTAAGCGTAGTGGGTTTGATGAGAAGCATTATGTGGTTGCGCTGGCAAGAATTCCGATTAACGATTCATCCAGAATTGACAAAGTCGGGGAAAAGATAATAACAAGAAAAGACAGTGAAGGTAATTTTTATACATATGACGCATATGACGGTACTGATAGTCAGATGGGTCGTGATATGTTAGATACGTGGATGAAAATAGTTGGTATTAATTAATCTTTCATGAAAATTAAATGGACCCTATATTTGAAGTATACAAACAAATTCTTAGAGAATCTATCGATTTAACTAACCATAAACCAAAATACACTAAAGAGGATAAGCAAGCTCATTTAAATAAATTAGCGTATAAAAAGGTACAAGATTATATCGATAGTGGATCTCAAGGCAATTTAGAACTAGCTAATACACAAATAACATCCCTACCAGATAATCTTAAAGTAGACGGTATTTTAGATTTACATAATACGCAAATAACATCCCTACCAGATAATCTTAAAGTAGGTGGATATTTAAATTTAGGTGGTACTAAAATAACATCCCTACCAGATAATCTAGAAGTAGGTGGTGATTTATATTTATCTTATACGCAAATAACATCCCTACCAGATAATCTAGAAGTAGGTGGTGGTTTATATTTAGGTAATACGCAAATAACATCACTGCCAGATAATCTTAAAGTAGACGGTATTTTAGATTTACATAATACGCAAATAACATCCCTACCAGATAATTTAAAAGTAGGTGAATATTTAAATTTAGAGAAAACACCAATAAGTAAAAAATATACTGCGAAAAAACTTAAAAGAATGCTCCCAGGGGTAGAAGGCAAAATATATACATAAATAATCAATATATGATTTAATAAAACATATGGACCCTATATTCGAAGCATACAAACAAATCCTAAGTGAACAGACTATCGATTTGACTAATCATAAACCAAAATACACTAAAGAGGATAAACAAGCTCATTTAGCGAGATTGGCGTATAAAAAGGTACAAGATTATATCGATAGTGGATCTCAAGGCAATTTAGATTTATCTTATACGCAAATAACATCCCTACCAGATAATCTAGAAGTAGGTGGTGGTTTAAATTTACGTAATACACAAATAACATCCCTACCAGATAATCTTAAAGTAGGTGGTGGTTTATATTTAGGTAATACGCAAATAACATCACTGCCAGATAATCTAGAAGTAGGTGGTGATTTATATTTAGATAATACACAAATAGCATCACTGCCAGATAATCTAGAAGTAGGTGGTGATTTAAATTTAGGTGGTACTAAAATAACATCCCTACCAGATAATCTAGAAGTAGGTGGTGGTTTATATTTACGTAATACCCAAATAACATCCCTACCAGATAATCTAGAAGTAGGTGGTCATTTATATTTACGTAATACCCCAATAAGTAAAAAATATACTGCGGAAGAACTTAAAAGAATGCTCCCAGGAGTAGAAGGCAAAATATATACATAAATAATCCTAAAAATTAAATGGACCCTATATTTGAAGCATACAAACAAATCCTTAGAGAATCTATCGATTTGACTAATCATAAACCAAAGTACTCTAGAGAGGATAAGCAAGCTCATTTAGAGAGATTGGCGTATAAAAAGATACAAGATTATATCGATAATGGGTCGCGAGGTGATTTAATTCTAACTAATACACCAATAACATCACTACCAAATAATCTTAAAGTGGGTCGCGGTTTATATTTATCTAGCACACCAATAGCCTCACTACCAGATAATCTACAAGTAGGTGGTAGTTTAGATTTACCTAATACACAAATAACATCATTACCAGATAATCTAGAAGTAAACGGTTATTTAGATCTATCTAACACACCAATAACATCACTATCAAATAATCTTAAAGTAAGCGGTTTTTTAGATTTACGTAATACGCAAATAACATCACTCCCAGATAATCTTAAAGTAGGTGGTGGTTTATATTTATCTAGCGCACCAATAGCCTCACTACCAGATAATCTAGAAGTAGGCAGTAGTTTAGATTTACGTAATACGCAAATAACATCACTGCCAGATAATCTACAAGTAGGTGGTGATTTAGATCTAACTAATACCCCGATAAGTAAAAAATATACTGCGGAAGAACTTAAAGGAATGTTACCGGGAGTAAGAGGCAGAATATTTACATAAAGAAACCTCGGAGATTTCTCTCCGAGGCTCTTAAAGGGATTCTGTACCTCTAAATTAGAAGTAAACAGACTGTGAAGCCGGCGTAAACGCCGCACCCAGTCCCTGAACAATAATGATGTGGTAATAGAGATTCGCACCAAAGATGTTGTCAACCACGCCGTAACGGGTGAGAAGACCAACACGAGGAGCGAAGTCCTGAGGACCAATCGTACGCTGTACCATGACAGGAATGTACGGGCAGTATATAATACCAGTGTCGTAGAACTCAGGCCCCTTGTAACCAAGGAGGGCGTACTCAACACCATCAGTGCGAGTATAAGTTGAACCACCAAGACTACCATCAGAGTAACCTTGCGATCCATATACGCCAGAGTTTTGGACTTCCGTACGAGTGTCACGATAAACGTTGAAACGACCACCGAGATTACCAACCTTAGCGATACCGACAGGCTGTGTATTCACGTTGCCTTGAACCGGAACCCACTGGAATTCCGGAAGCATTTCGAGAATAGCTGCAACACGAGGAGTACAAACAATAAAGTTTGCAGCGCCACGACGGTTGCGGACAGCAATACGGTTAGCTTCGATAATAAGTCTCTGGTAGAAGTCTCTGTTGCGCTCAACGAGCCAGCGACCATCTGCAGATGCAGGTGACCAAACAGAGAAACCAGCGCCGTATCCGGCGTTGAGTGCTGTCTGGATCATACGAACAATCATTTCACGATCGATTTCTGCCTGGATCTCGTACGCCATAGCGTTCGTGATTTCAGCATCAACGTCGATACCATTCATGTTCTTAAGGTCTTGCTCAAGCTCAACAGACCAACGAGCACCTAAACGTCTCGTACCTGCCTCAACAGCGGTCTTCTCAAAAGAAATGTCAACCTGAGGGATGTTGTTATTAATTTCCCAGTTCTTAAGGATCTCGGCTACACCTTGATCCTGAGCTGCGAAGTTAAAATAATCTCCATCGCCAGAGAGCTGACTGGAAGAAGTACCAGTAAAGCGGGTATCGAGATGCTGGTAACCTAATTCATCATTAGGTGGCGATCCAAGGTACGTGTTGTGTGTTCCGCCAGGACCAGTAGCCCCACCGTCAACACCGCCAGTACCGAGACCTTCCGTGTTGTACTTGTAACGCAAAGCGAAAGCAAGTCCAACAGGACCACTCATTGGCTGAACTCCAACGATCTCATTACTTATCAATTCAGGGAAAGTACGACGAATCATCGGAATAAGGATTTTTGGAAGACGAGCATCTCCGGACGCATATCCGTCGTTGCTAGTAACAGTTCCAGGAGGGGAGTAAACTCCACCCACAGAGGATCCAGATCCAAAAGAACCACCATTTCCGCCGTAGGAGCTCTCCATAAGGAGACCACCTTCAGGGTCCTGACACCAGTCCTCTTGGTTCTCAAGCATAATCGCGGTATTAACGCGGGTACGCTCATCTTCAATTGGAGCTATGTTCTTAGAGGAGTAGTCCAAAACTGGTGCCCACTTCTCAAGAAGTCTTTTAGCTGTATTTCCATCAATATTCGGATTTTTCATAATGTATATTCTTTCCTATTTTTTGACTAATTCAGGCTTCACGAGCCTCTACATTAAAGGGTTAAAAATTAGTTATATTTTTTAAGCTGTTCGATATAAGGATTAACTTGCTGCGCAGGCTTTTCAACCTTCTCGCGTATAATCCGTGGCTTTGGCTCTTCCTTTACAACTCGGGTATCCATCGCTTCTTCGCGAAGAATATCTAACTGATCATTCTCCCTCTTCTCAAAGAGTTTAAGAGTATAATCAAAATTTTCGTTAATAAATTCTGGAGTCTTGTTAGCAAGAACTTTTTGTAAATATTCTTTTTTCTTTGCAGGAAGACCAGCACTTTTCTTCTCAAGTAAAAGATTAGCTGCAGTTGCTCTTAATTGCTCGTTAAGAACCTTTACCTGATCATCTTTTTCTTTAAGAGATTCATTAAGTGTATCAATCTGGGTCTTACCGTCAAGAACTGCAGTTCTTACAGATTCATCTAATAGAGAAGATCCAACTGAAAGCTGACCACGTAATGCGGAAAGAACGGACATTGCCTTTTTATTCTTAACTGCTTCGTTAATCGCTTCTTGTGGAACGGTTTCTTCAAGATATAAATCTAAATAGTCGCTGATATGCTTGATCATAGACTCTTTAAACATGGTCGCATCCTGTCCTAAAGCTTTTTTATACTTTTTAGTGACGTTAACAAGCTTGCGTGCATTGCTTTTATCTACTGCTTCAAGAACTCTATAAAGTTTATTTGTTTTGTCTTTGTCAATAGCCTCAAGAACATGAATAAGCTTTTCAGAATATTCTTGATCTTGCATTTCTAGAGCAGCGCTTTCCCTTAAAGAAGCTCTTTCTTCGACTTCGCGATTAAAGGCCTCTTCGATTGCGGAAAGAGAATCATCATCAAGAAGACCGTCTGTGGCTTCTTTTAAGACTTTACCAATATCGCCCTTCTGTTGTGTTGTTTCTTCACTCATTAGTTAAAAAGTTTCTGGTTATTTGCATTATTAATTCTTGCTTTAAGCTTTTCGTTTATAGCTTTTTGAAGATTTATATTAGCAGTGTTGTACTCTTCATGCAGAAGAGCAGTTATAAAATTTTTTATATATTTGCGCTCGGGAGTGCTCATTTGTAATATATATTTATACAAACTACCTAATATTTTTAATAAAATTGATAATTTGTTCTGTAATAAAATCTTTTTTACAGCCTTTTGGTAGATTATGTAAAGATTTTTCAAACTCTTCGTAGTTTTCTTCGAAATGACCATCATCCTTCAATACCCATTCTTTAGATTCTAATATACCATTTACGAATGCTTCACTAAATGACGGATCTGCGACACAATCAATAGCGACCAATCTCATGTTGCTAACTTCGTTAAAGGAATTCTTCTCTGATAATTGACCTAAAGCTCTTGAAGACATTCCAACAGACACTCCATCATTAACTAATGAGTGAACAATTTTACCACAAGGGGTAGTAAGTACTTTTGATCTACCAGTAAATACATATCTGTCCCCCTCTTTCTCCTCTTTTAAATATTCTACTAAATGGCATGCGCGTTCTAAATCAACGTCCGCAGAGGTGGGGTGATTAAGCTCTCCCATAGCTCTCTGCTTATTGATCATATCATTTGTATATCTATCCACTTCTTTTCTCATCTCGTGGATAGGATATTTCCTCTTATTACGATTAACAGCTTCTGCTAGCATATATGGCCCTTGAATATAGAGCGATCTAGGTTCATTACGGTCTTTTTCTTCGAATATATATTCGAACTCGTCTAATGTAGCCGCTGCCTCATCAGTAATTAATCGGAATCCCATATTAATATTTATACAGATTAATTAAATTATCTTATAAAAACGATAAAAATTATATGTTTAATTCCTTTTCTGTTAATATAATAAATTCGGCACTATGTTTTTTAGCCCATTTGTTTGCTGCATCCCACTTAGCTTGATTTTGATTCCACATAGTTTGTTCGTATAATAAATTATCCTTATTTCTATACCTACTCGGATTCGGTGGTCTAGTTTGTTTAAAGGGCTTTATTTCGATTAAATATTTATTATGTTTTGAGCCTTCCTTTAAAACAATAAAGCTATCTACAAAATATTTAGATAATTTATTGGTATTAGGATTAACGTATGGTATTACAACATTCTCGCTACCCCATTTAAGAACATTTACGTTTTCATCACACCATCTAAAAAATTTTAGCTCGTAAGATGATCGATAGACTGCTGCAGACCCATCAAATTTGAGAGGATTTTTTGGTTTAAATACTCCCTGTTTATATGGTCTGGATGGTTTTTTTCTCTTTTTCACAGTAGATATTTTTGCAGGATTTTTAGTTCTACATTTATTTATAGCATACAATTTTAATTTATTAGTTAATGAAGCATCTTGTAAAAAAGTTTCAATATATACTCTATCAGCTATATTGTTGGTAATTTGGCGCACTTTTTTATTTATAAATTTGGATAGCATTAGGTATCCTGTATTTACTCTACGCTATGCCTATTACCAGCGATCTTCATTTTCTCTCATTACACTACCCTATGAGAAACATTGGAGGGTCCGCGTCACCCATTCCTGGAGAAGCACCTTCGTATAATTTACTTTCTAACTTTTCTTTTTCATTAGTACCTTCTGTAAGTATATCGGTAGAATTAAACGTTTGACCCCCAAATAGTGTTAGGTTGCCATATTTACCTCTTACCTGACCTAGAGTTATCTTGCATAGAGCTAAAGCATATTGATATACCCATTGCTCCTTTATAACGTCTCTTATTGGTCTTTCAACATAGCAGGAAATAACGCCATAAAATCTAGTATCGTCTGGTTCAGGATACATTTGCAATATTTGAGTCCTCTCGTCAAATGTATATGAGCGTCTTAGAGCTAAGAGTTTCTCTCTCATCTCTAACCATTCTTTAAGTGTATACCAAGAGACTAAATCAAAACCGTAATTGCCCATCGCATAAGAAAAATATGTTTGCTGCGCTAAAGTCTGCTCAATGGTGAACAATGTATTAATTCCAGTTGTAGACCCTTCCTCGAACTCACTAACAGCCATAACTTTTCTATAATCTAATATATCATAATCAAACATATTATTTTGCTTTAAGGTATCATCCTGTGTTAGCTCTTCACCGGATCTCGTCTTAACATTTTGAAAAGTTTCAATAAAGTAAGAAGATACAGGTATTGCGCTTGTACTTTGATTACTAGAGAATGTAGTGAGTAGTGTATTATATGTTGATTGATCTAAAATCTGATTAGTAAAAATACCATCAGTAAATACACCGCTAAGTGACGATAAAGAAGAAAAATTACTACTATCGATAGAGGATGTTGATACATACATTGTATCTCTCTGCTCTATATAGTAGCCGGATTCAGGAGCTTGAATTTGATGAGCTGCTTTCTGCTCTAAAGTAAGATCGGGATTAGATAATGTAAACAAATGATCTAACCGGAGACCTACATTTTTTTCATATAGATTTGAATCAAAAGCTAAATATTCAGCTGTATACCCCGCGAATTTAGTGTACATTTCAACAGCTATAGATATATTTTCGAATAGCTGGTCTTGATGTAGCTCGATTTTAATTAAGGGAGCACCGAGTGCTCTCACAATCCTATCAGCCAGACGGCTGTATGTATTAATCTTACTATTAAGATTAGTTGTCTGGAACGCAGATACAGGGGTTATGTTACATGCCATATTTATATTTATGGCTGCGCGGTAAATATTACTCTATAGGTGCTTCCGAAGCTACGTCTGTATCTGGAACTTCTGCCCCTACCGGTTCACCTACATCTTCACCACCTATATCTACTGCTGCTGGCCCTCCTCCAAAATCTGGAGGAACTCCTGCACCGCCTAGATCACCACCCATATCTCCTCCCATATCGCCACCCATTTCAGCACCACCTTCCATGGAGGCTGCCTGGGCTTCTATTTGATCTTTCCAGTTAGGTCCCATTGCCTCGATTTGGGCTAGCTCCCAGTTAAACTCTTTATCTACTCGCATATACTGTCTATTTGCAAGTATATCTCTATCCTCCCACCCGAGATATTTCTTTTGACAATATGTTGGAGATATCATTTCGGATTGAGAGAGGTTGGTGTAATTTTCAGCCTTTATTCCAAGCTTTTGAGCCTCTCTAAGCTCGTAAAAATTTGATGGAGGATTAAATTCGATATGAATATCGGATTCTTTCATATCTAAATCTTTCCATAATTCCGTCATCTTTAGATGAGTTATAAATCCTCTTTTTAAACCACCGGCGAAATGTTGCTGTAATCTTACTATAAACTTCGCAAATTTAAGCTCTTCTCTAAGCATAGTGCCCGGATCTGTGAGAGTAGATTCTGCTTCAAGTCTGTTAGTAGGCACTTTGAGAGCCTTGTATAGCTTCTTAACAAAATACATTAAATCAGCCAACTCGCCCAAGTTTGCACCCCCTTCAAGTTGATTTACAGTAGTACCATCTGAATTAGTTCTTTTCGCAAACCAGAATGCATCGAGCATTGACTGGGGATTAAATTTATTGACAATATCGTTTTGATTTGAATCAAATGTCTTAGTGGACCAATATTGAGACATTAATTTTCTCAAGTATTGCTCTGCCTTCGGAGGTGACATGTTACCCACATCTACGTTGAAAACCAGTCTTTCAGGAGCTCTAACTAAACGATAAATTAAAATAGCGTCCTCAACTAATGATAATTGTCTATACGACCGTCTTGCATTTTCAATAAACGGTAGTTTTATACTTTTATTTTCATTCCATGTACCGCTATCTATATAGACTACCTGATTTTGCTCCAGAGGTATAAAGTCAACCTCTTCGCCTTTTATTAATTTATCTGGGTCAATTTTAGGCTTTCTATACAAGTAGCCTTTAATTAATAAATTTTGTATATTTGAATAAATAGGGTCTACTAATTCAGTCGGGACCCTAACAATCCCAAGAACTCCCTTATCAGGGTATTTTGAATGCATTATATGCTCAAAATATATTTCCCCTTCGATTAATAGATCTCTAAAATAGGACCACCCCTTATCTTGAATGTCAAAAAAACCTATATACTTTTTAAATTCATCTAAAAGGTTATTTTTTATCTCCATTGAGAGATCCTCTTCTAATCTATTATCGATGATAATTTTACATGCATCCCCTTTATCATCAACATTTATTATCTCATCGCAAATTTCATCCAGAGCGTCTGAAACCTCTGCAAATGCAGCCATCACTCTGTAGTCCTGTATACGCGCGCCTTTATCTTTCTGCACGTTAGCATACATCATGTCCCCGAAGCTATTGTTACCGTCAATAACCCCCACAGCTTCATTATTAAAGCTATTTGATTGAGATACAGAATGTTTAGCTAAAACTTCGGAGCGGCGCGATCCTTGATTCTCGAAATATTTATATTTAGGATTATTTTCTTGCCCTGCATCAATAGCACTAAACCCAGAGTATGGTAATTTTTGCGCAACATAATTCATTAAATTACGTCCAAATGTAGAGTCTTTTCCCGCTCCTTTAAAATCTTTTGCCATTATACTATATATTTATTATTGTTTTGTGAAATTACCAGACATAGCGCTATAAGATGTATCCCACCCTGCCGGTGTTGTTACTAAAATATCAAATGTTCCTGAGCTTAGCGCAGGTAAATATATCTCCATTACATTATCTGTTATTACTCTATACGAACTATCTGGTAGGATAGCGCCTGAAGCATCAGGAAAATAATCAAAGCTAGTCAAAGATGTTAGCGATCCGTAAACAGTCGATCCAGAGCTGCTCAGCAGCACATTTGTAGTTTCATTAAATCTTTTACCATAAACAATTATAGTACCTGGGTCGTTAATAGTATAGCCTTGATTTAATATTGGGAAGCTATCCTTACCAGATACAGAGTAAAATATATTAGTGAGTGTAGGTGAACCAGAAACACTCGCAACATCAACGTCTGTTATAGATATTTCACCCTCGCTATAATTATAGTCATATCCAGACAATGCCGCATAATCATCATACCCTATAAAATTTCCAGCTGATAATATTTTATTATTATGAAAGTTTGCATCTATAAAAAATATATTCTTTACAGGGTCTAAATTTGAATCTTTAAATAACCATCCCTGAATTGTAAAATTAGCGTCTGCTGTTATAACAGATCTCTCTGAGTGGGTTACATCAACCGGATAGTCGAGAGCAATATTACCATCCCATTCCACTTTTGTGTTGATAGGCATTATATCAGGCAACCCAAACTCAGTCGGTACCTTCCATGTAATCATTATATATGGATTAGCATAAGCAGCAAAATTACTTATAATTTGATCCATATCTGTTTGATATGAAGCTATCAATGATAGCGTAACAGATATATCTATTGGAACAACGGGAGGTATTTTAACAGAGTTTGGACCAGGCTTGTATGGATCTCTCACTCCCGGGTATGTAAATCCTTCTACTTTATTGAACGCTCTTTCTGAGTTTCGGCTTATACTGTTTATAACAATCGCTCCCATGGGGAGCTTTAAATTTTGAGCTCTATTCTGCAGATCATGAATGACGCGTCGCTTTGGTTGATAGATATACCCTACCTCTACTTTATCTTGCTCTTCTCTATCGCGATTATATCTACCTATAACAACATCATCAAACGCCGCAATAAACTGCGTAATGATATCCTTAACTTCCCAACTAAAAGCTCGACTTTCCACTATCTTTATTTATCTATTGTAGTCGTTCTAGAAAGAATTTAGGTAATTTGTTTTTCGATCTCTTAAGAATATTAGTCGTATTTCCGTCGAGTATATAGGTAACACACCAATCATCGACACTTCTTACCCCTCTCCCAGCTGCCTGCACTAAGGAACTAATCATTTTATTAGTGTACCAGTCTGAGTCAATATCGAATAATTGTTTAATCCTTTTATCTCCTAGAGGCATATATGGTAATTTAACAATTATTTGAAATCTAGCCAGAGTATGTTTTAAATCTACACCGTGAGTTATAGAGGGGCTTACTAAAACTGTAGGTATTTTTCTTGATTTAATATGATCCTCGATTAGTTTTTCATTATTGATATCTTCAAATCGGTACAGAAATCTATCGCCTTGTAAGTTTTCCTTTAAAAATGAGGTGATATAACTAGTATGGGTATGTATTGCTCCTTTTTCATCCTTATGGTGATCGCAAATTTCTTGAATAATATCACATACTTTAGGTAAATTAGTTTTTATATTTTGATAATTTAACTTATATTTATTTGATACATATATCGGTGATTTTGATGCATCAAATGGAGATGGGGTTTCAATATATTTAAACCTTTCAATTCCTAACGACGTTGCGAATTTTTTCGGATCAATAATCGTTGCCGACATTAATAATATTTTCTTACCATATCTAAAAATCTCCGAGGTAAGAGAAGATATATGAAGAGGTACAATCGTTACTAAATCATCCCTCTTATCTAGTACATACTCACAGTCCTCCCATGAGTTAATAATAAGTTTGAGTTTATCATTAAACCGGGTAATTGCTTTATACCGCGTTACATCTTTTTCAGATTTATCCTTCGAGTTAATCTTTTGTAGAAGCTCAGTAACCTTATCAGAGATTTCCGAATCCAACGTTACAAGCCAACTATAGAATTTATTATAGTTTGTTATGTTCGGCATCTTACTATCTACATCCATGTATCTTAAAGTCTTGCTAGTAAAATTAAGAGAAAAATGCTTAACAATTTGATCCTCAAGCTCACTCGCCTCATCGCAAATTAAATACTCTTTCTTTTTAAGCTCATGAGGGAGCGCTAGAAACATACTATAGTTATAAACTGAAAACTTACTAACTAAAGATTCATTACGTTGGTTGTAATATGGGCATATATTTTTTTTCCAACAATCTTTTTTTATTTTAGGTAAATAAACGCATGGCCCGATTTCAACATCTACATTAGGGTCTACCTCACATACATAATTGTTCTTACCTTTAAGCTCTTCTGCATCTTCAAATAGGAATTTATATTGAGTTTGTAGCGCTTTTGTTATGGTCAACACCGAGGCCCCTTGATGATCGTACTCCTCTTCATGAGTTTGTGAAAATGCTCTATACGTAACAACATCATCTACAAAATCCGGGGCTGGTTCCTTGCTAGCATTCGCTAAGGTCTTCGCGAGGAACGATTTGCCTGTACCTGTTGGCGCGCTACATATCACAAAATCGTAATCTTCAAACGCTTTCTCAATATCATTAACCAATTTAATTTGACCCGGGCGAGGTTGAAAACCGCTCGGAAACTTAGAAATAAGAGACATAATATATATTGTAGTATATTATTCTAGTAAATCAATAGTTTTATTAAAAGGGGGGAGAGGTATTTAAATCTCCAACACATCTAAGACGCTACTCTAAATGAGTAGTATGATATGCCAATGCTATTCCCTCGGCTTAAATTTTAAAATTAAACAACTTCTGATATGCTGAGAATATTGTCATATAATTTATTCTTTTTAACTCGGTTAAGAACTTTTAATCTATAGAGCAACATTTTATTGCCATTCGATAAACTATCAAGAGTATAATCTAGCTCCGCGCCTGTATCTGTAACATTTACAGAAAACGGGTATGGTAAATCATAATATTTGGTCTCCCCTTTATCATTTATAATAGTGAAGGTTATATAAAAATCCTTTACTTTAAAAATTATAAGCTTACCCTTCCGGAGAATTTTATCACCAACCTTAAATTGAACACTTCTTTGTAAAAGGTGGGATATAGATTTTTCTAATTTCTCTGTATTTATCATGCGTTCATATAAAGTAGTTTTTGCTCTGGAGACATCACGTAAAATTTTTCATTAAAGACTTTCCAAAACTCATCATCAGCCGGATATTCCTGCAATAGCTCGCAATCATCCATAGATACAGCTCTAAAATCTTGCATTAAAATATCCCATGTAACAACAATATTTTTAGATAGAGGATTATATTTTAAGGATTTCGAAGGTGGGCTAAAGTTTAGTGTTGTTCTACCATTAGTACTATAAAGTAAAGAGTTACTATTAGTACATAACATCGTTCTATATGGCGCTCTTGTTGGATCGCTCGTACGACGACGAAACCTAATCTCCGCTACATTGTCTAGTAAAATAGATTGTAAATTACTTCTCGTTATCTTCATTTGCTACTGGTTCGCATGCACCGAAAATACGTGATTCATTCAAGAAAACTCCTTGTTTAACTTTACCATAATCCCCAACTTCAATTTTAGAAATCTCAACTCCATAGTTGTGAGGGAACATAACAATCTCACCCTCTTTTGTCCATTTAGCTTCTGTACCTGCTAGAACGACGCGGGCCTTTCTCCATGCCTTTGTTTGAGAGTGTATCGGTACAAAGATACCATTTCTTAAAATACTATCACCATCTTCTGAAACGTCGATAAATTCACATAGTAAAACATCACCATGGAGTCTAGTCAGCTTGTAATCATCGACATCAATATCTACTGACGCGTCAGATGATAGTTGAATAAGTCCGCGTTCAGGGTGGAGAGAATCAATATTTGCTTGCATATGTTATTATAATTATTAATTTTTACGTATAAGTCAACTGCCAAAGAGATCGTGATACATTCGAACTTCTCTCTCACTTATCTCATGATTCTTCGCAATCAAAGAAGTTAGATCTTCGGTTTTATCTTTTGTATTAGATTCCTTTTTGTTCTTTTTGATATAACTAATTTTTTTAAATCTAACTCTAGGAAACAAATTATAAAACCAATTATATTGATCTTGTTTAGTATCGAAAACATGTGCATATCTATTAGATGTATTATTAATAATATTGACCATATCAATTGAATACATAGATATCCATCTATTAATCATATATGCATTAAACTGACTCTCATCATCAGAATTAAGATCAATATGCTTCTTAGAAAAGAAGAGAGAATTAATTAATGTAAAAATATTCATTAGCTTCTATCAATAAATTTATTAGGATATGTACTAATAGTATCTTCTACATTTGATTCACGCTTACCGTACCCACATCTAGTGCAATAATCGGCTGGAACGGTCCAATATGTTTTAAACCCTATAACTACGGGGTGATAAAACCTGTGACCCACGATTCTACAAATCAATTTACTAAACATTATACACTTATCTTAGAGGTCGCTATAAACATATCATCATTTATAGCATAAAACATTGAGATAACATCATTCATAAACTCTTCGCATTGATCGTCTGATAAATTAGTAGAATATGCGAATGGCGGGGCCTTTCTACCAGCACTAACATTAATACCAGTATGACCTATTGCAACGTTATCACTCGAGTATGTAATGGATACACTACACTTACCTTTATCTCTTTTATTATTATCGCTACCTAAAAACTCATCTACAACCATTAGATCATCACCATCAACTTCAATCGGCTTTTGTATATACTTTGTTGATAGTAGGTTCGCTATCTGAGTATTAAGCAATCGCTGATATGCTACAGCGCCCATGGGGCACATATTAGGAATCTCCCAGCAGAAGTTAATAGAATCATCACTAATGATTGTATCGTTCTGTATTACATCCTCTTGATCAATCATATTGTCGATTGATACATCCATGCTTCCTCTAAATGCAACAATATTGCCTATTGGTAGTGTATGGTTTCTAAAAAAGTTATATGCGAATCTTTTATGAATTAAAGAGCCATCGTAGTGTTTTATATCCTTGAGAATCATATACTCTATTATATATCAATCAGTAGAGTATTCAACTAGAGTAGGGCTATTCTTTGTAAAGATACTCATTAAACTCTGCCAATTCTTGCAACTGGTCTACAAGATTGAGATTATTAATGTTTGAATATTTGGTCGAAAGGCTTCTATTACAATAATTGCCGCTATCGACTTTATTAACCTTCAAGTCGAGAGAAAACGCATCATTAATGATGTTTAGAAGTTCGAACTTATTGACTGTATTCGAATGAACATGTCTCTTACCAATCCACATATCATTTTTATCGATCAAATTGCAAACGATTTTAGCAAGCTGTAAACATGTAACACCATTCCAGTGATGATCCAAAAATCCATTAACCTCACCGCCTTTATTACTCTTTAGCCACTCAATTAAAGATCTCTGCTGACCTACTTCTTCACCAATTATAGATGTTCTCAAGACCATTACATTATCTGGCTCGCCGAGAAATTTAGTCAATCCATAATCATCTTCAACATCGTGTATACTGTCTTCATTATAAGACAAGGTTTGAGCTAAATCGCCACTATAAACACAATCGGTAGTAATATGAACTACCTTAGTATCGCTACCTTCAACTGCCTCGCTTAGCAAATATGGGAAAAGTGAATTTACCTTTATTGCAGACGACATGCTATACTTCGCAATTTGAGGCTTAATCATACCTACACAATTAATAATGACCTCAATATTGTTCTCATTAATTATACGCCTGATATTATCAACTGTAGCAGTTTCAGCATCCAACTCATCTCTAGAAAGCGATAAAACATTAAATTCGCTTTTTGTTTGCATATATTTTTGAAAATATCTACCCAACATTCCTTTATTGCCTAATAATAATATATTTTTCATCTAAAATCTTCCTCCCAAATATTCCATTTATCATAATCAAATCTAATATCATCCCCTAATGATTCCTCCAAGGTGGAAGTAGAATAAAATTGTATAATTGTGTCTTCTTCTAAACTCTTAAAACCATTCGCAAATCCAGGCGGTATATACAATATCTGCGGATTAGTATCTGATAATACCACCTTATCTGGATTTGCATCTTTGTTCTTAAAATCTACAAATCCAATTAGTGCTGCACCTTTTGCTACATAAACATATTTACCTTCCTTTTCATGCCCGTGCCATGCTCTTATAAAGCCTCTCCTATGATTAGAGACTTGGTAGAAGCGTTTAACATTATCGAAATTAAAATCATTAACAAATGACACTGACCCTCGATCATCAACTGCTTTACCCCCTTTTATAATTTCTGCAGAATTATTATTTTTTTCCATATATCTTTTTTATGTAATTACCATTGTGGTAAATGTCATCATCTAGACATTTAACTCTTTTATCTTTAAATATATCATATAGTTCTGATATACCATCTTCTAGCGAGAGTTCTGGCTTCCACCCTGTTTTAATAATTTTTTCATTAGAAACTTTATAATCTCTCATATCCTCAAACGGGATATCGCTATAATTGATTTCAGATCCCGGGACTATATTTGATACCGTTTTCGCTATGTCGGTAATGGTATAATTTTTCTCTGATAGATTAAAAATCCCCGTTAGATTATTTTTAATACCATAATTAATACCATTAGCTACATCCCTTACATGTAGTAGAGGTCTCCACTGCTCTCCTCCAAAAACGCTTAAAGTCTCACCGAGTGCTGCTTTAAGTGTCAACACATTGACAACAAGATCTAACCGCAGTCTACTATGTGTATCTCCTAAACCATACAGTGTACCTAACCTAAAAATAAGGCTATCCGGGCGAGCATTAATTAGATATTCTTCTGCTTCGAGTTTTGTTTCAGCATATATTGATAATGGGTTTGGATCTGCAGTTTCGTCAATTAAACTATCATTTTTACCATACACAGAGCAGGTCGACATGAAAATAATCTTACCCTTATAATTATCCGATACCCACTTAACTGGCGCTACATTAATATCATACGATAGTTGAGCATCAACAGCGCATGCAGGGTCTCCAACGAGAGCAGCTAAAAGTATAACAGCATCAAAATCATGAATTATTTCGTCAAGCTTATTAGTATCTCTAACATCTATATTAATAAATTTTACATCTTTGAGATATCTATCTTCATATATAAGATTATCTGCAACTGTTATATCATAATCTTGATCGTCTAAATATTTATCAACGAACGCCCCGCCTATATAACCAGCCCCGCCGGCAATTAAAATTTTCATATTATTATTTACAACTAGTACTAAGACTATCAACTATCTCACTAACCATTCCAACCCATCTTTTCTTTAATGCAGCGGTGCTATATCGACTACCAAAATATTCTCTTGGAGTATAATAATTATAATTATTGTACACAGTATTTATAGAATCTATATAATCTCTATAATCTAAACTATTAACATTTTCGCCCCATATCCCCGAATCAGTGTTGTAGTGTATACCTACATTTGACGTTATAACGGGTAGATCACATGCTGCAGCTTCTATTGAAGATAGGTGTAAAGTTTCCTCCCTACTAGTGCATAAAACTGCTTTACAGTTATTCATTATGTTCAGTAACTCTTTATGAGATACTCGATTTAAGCATTTAATACGCTTATGTTCGAATTTAATATTAGACTTTAATACTATACAAAAATTATAGTCTGTATGTTTTATTATATTTTTTAATATATCAAAACCTTTAGGAGTATCATTACAATCCCCTACCCATAGAATTGAATTAGGTAGTATGTTGAAATCATTATCTACTTCTTGAGGTTTAAAAAAATTAAAATCTGTACCTATTGGTAGTACCTCTATAGTATCTTCATCAATATCATTTTTGAACCTCTCTTTTACAAAATTAGAAACTGCTACAACTTTATCACTATTTTTACAAACGTCAAGCTGCCATTGCTTCAGTGTTGGCTCATTTCTAAAATCTTGAAGTATTGATATTATTTTACTATCTTTAAAATAGTACGGCGGCCAGTAGGAAGCGTTTCTTATAATATATTCCGGTTCTCTATTATGTTTTAAGAGCGAGTCAACATGGTCAGGTAATTCCCCTAATTCGCTATTATTGCATTTATTTTGTAATCCCGGTAACCATTCAACTAGGTCATGCCATAAAGTTCTTGTATTAGGTATACAAGTCATGTGGTCGTGTATTAGCCAGCCTTCCATTTTTAATAACCTCCGTTTATTGTGTTTGTATAATTTTTAAGAAATTCTTTAGTTTGTATACCATCCTCCAGATCTACATGAAGCTACACCCTCCGGGTAGATCTTGATTTCTCAATTTTGTGCGCGTTTCGTTTTTTCTAGTTACAATAGATAGTCCAGCCTCTTGAATTGGTAATGTAATTACATTAAGATTTTTGTCTAACTCTAGTTCATTTACAATTTTATATGCATCACCACAATAACCTTTACTGAATAGGCTGTCGCTCTCCGGATCGGTATCATGTAAAATTATTATACCTCCTCTATTTAAAATTTTTAGCGAGTTGTTAAAGTCTTTTTTAACGCTTTCGTAGCTATGATCCGCATCAATAAAAATCATATCAAAACTCTTTTCATTTTGAATAAAAAAATTATCTGTTGACATATTATAAAAAACACCATCGATAATTATATCTCGGGATATGTCAACCCCTACAACATTTTCTTTATTATCTATATATTTTGATACGTTATTAATTGTCTTGCCACGATACAGACCAAGCTCTAAATATGATTTTGGTCTTTTACCCGCTGCGATATATTCAATAAATTTCTCGTGTCTCATAACTCATCTTTTTCCCCTTCTTGCATATGATAAACTAAAGAATCAAAAACCGTAATATGTTTCATATTATATTCATTTTCTAAAATATCATGAAAATAATAATCATCTCCGGATTTTATAAACCCTGTATTGTGTTTACCAACACCGCCTTCATATAAATTACCTTCTGGATATCCACCTGTTTCTTTAAATTTCGCAGTATTTAAAAGGCAGGGCATATATAAACCTTTATCTCCAATGTTATCTATTTTTGAAATTTTTGAGCTTTCTTGCCATCCGGATCTATTAAAATTATCAGGATGATTACCGAAATTAAATGCTCTTGCCCACCCATTATTTGGTATGCCGGAGCCAACTGGTAATTTACCGCTCTCAACTAATCTACTACAAGGTATATTTATACCGTCATGATGCTTAAAAAGATTTTCTATCCAACCATCGCTAAATGCCATATCACTATTGACAAAAATTAAATTTTCTTTATTGCAAGTAAACCCGCCATAATTCCAAGCCCTATAAACTCTATTTAAATAATAATCCTCAGGTTTACTATCTTTATAGATTTTATAATTAACACCTGATTTCTCGATAAATTTAATAACGCGATCAGTTGCATCATTACATACAATAGTAAACGAGCAATCAATTGTATCACTTTTACAATATTGTTTGAGCTGATCAATTATGAATTCTGCAAACTTGGTACTTTTATATACCATTGCAATTACTTCCACTTCTTTATTCATTTAATTTATTTTTATAAAGACTTAGCAATGGCTCTTTTTCAGTAGGTTTTTCAGTATCCTCAATATTAAACCACTCTGGGTATATTTCACTAGGTACTTCATCAACATCCAACGTTTCTTCATCAATTAATCTATCTAAATCCCAGCCAGATTGGCCTAGACTTTTATAATGCAGATATTTACCAACAATCTTTTTCTCATTTTTAAATCCAAAATGGATAACACTAACATCGACGAGAGCTGCGCTTTGAGTTCCTTGCGGTACTTGCCCGTGATGTAATCCTGGCCTTTCATCAAACCATAATCTAGTAGGCTTACCCCATAAGGGGAACCAATGACCGTGTAGATTATGATATGAATTATCTTTACGATACCACTTATCTGAGCGCCATAAATTATAATGGCCAAAACGTGGGAGATCAACTCCAGCGTCATCCAGTTTGTTACAAAGCTTTTGTAAATTATCGTCTAGTAATAATCTACCATCTAAAAGCAAATCACCATCTAACCACAATACCCAATCCACATCCGGATGTTCCTTCAACAGTAACTTATAAAGCTCCGATTTACATATTAACTCTTCCTCAAATCTATTTGTTGGGCTATATATTACAGTAGTTTTATCTTTATATTTTTCGTAGATCTCTTTACTATTATCTGTACTTGCCTGATCAAATATATAAATGTGTTCGCATGGCTCCATACAACGAAACCAGTTCTCTAAATTACCATTTTCACTTTCATTTCGAAGTTGACCGAAACCAATAATCTTCTTTTTCATAATAACTCTTCTAATTTATTTGCTATAGATTTACTTGTATTGCCACTACCTAGCCATTCTATATTAGGGTTGAAAGATTCAATAAAATCCAAAGACTCTTTCAGATCAATTTCTTTATTTGCATTAACCATAATAGAACAGCCATTATATACTGACTCTGGGCGCTCGGTATAGTCTCTCGGAACAATCACCGGGGTGTTTAATAGTGCTGGCTCTTCTTGCGCTGTGCCAGAGTCACTTACCATACAATATGAGTCCCACTGAAACTGTAGGAACTCTTTATAAGACATTAAGTCGACGACTTCAATATTTTGATACTCACTCCAATCAATATTAAAATCATTGATATGTTTTATAGTTCGTGAGAAATTTAATAGTTTAACCGGGAGATCAAAACTATTAGCAAAATTTAATATATTAATTAATCTATCTTTATATTTAAAATTTTCTGGGCGGTGAATATCGAGACCAATATAATCTCTACTCTTGGAATTTAAATCATTATTGTCAAAATTTTCGCGAATGACCTCTACAATAGTATTACCGTAATTAAATACACCACTGGTTATATTTTCTCTAGAGAGCTTGTCGTTGTAGTTATCATGATATGTAAATAGGAAATCACTGCAGTGATCGCAGACAATTCTATTAATTTCTTCAAGCATTCTTTTATCGCCAGATCTCATTCCAGCTTCAATATGCGCTACTTTAAGACCCTCCTTCTTTACTGCCATTGCAGAGGTAACAGAATTTGAATCACCTAAATATATTACACAATCTATATTAGAATAGCCTATTGCCTTTAACTGTTCGATTAATTTAATAGATAAATGTGAAGATTGCTCATAGTGAGTTGATCCGGGAGAACCAATACCTAAATTATAATCCGGGCATCTAATTTGCAATTCATTAAAAAATACACCTGATAGAAGCTTATCATAATGCTGGCCGGTGTGTATTAAAATATGATTAAATCTATTATCCAACTCTTTAAAGATCTTACTCATTCTAATAAAATCCGGTCGGATACCTGTAACTGTAACTACCGTTTTCATTTCTTTATATAATCTACGGTTAAAGAAAGATCATTTCGAACACTATCATTATTATAATCAGATTGAGTGACTCTCTCGAACATGCTCCTATTATAATCTTGTTTTATCTGATTTTCAACTTGATTTGTTTGTTTATAATAATTTTCTAATCCATGCCATTGATGCAGTACAATGGGAGATTCAATAATATTGAGCTTGAGATCTCTTTTAGATCTAAAACTTAATTCATCATCATCATACGCAACCCCCTTAGAATACCTCTCATCAAACATTTTTATTTTTAATAGATCGTCACGATTGTAGGCATTACACCAATGATACCCTAATGGTCTATAAACAGGGTGATTATACCATCCCTTTTCCTCGCAATGAGTAACTGCGGCATTATTTGGAGGATTAATTAAATCAAGCAATTCATGAGGACTGTAATCTTTATCAGTCAATAAAGATTTAGTTTGTTCTTTATCAACAGAATAACAACTGTAAGAAAAATAATTATTAGCTGTTAAGTTTTTATTTGCATGATCAATAACATTGCCGAGATGAATACACTCTGCAGACTGGATTATTACAATATCTCCTCTGGCTTCTCGTATACCTATATTAAATGGTATACATGGATTATCATACCACTTATCCTTTTTATCTATTAAGATAATATCAATATTAAAATATTGATTATACTTTTTCTTTAAAGATATTAATTTTTTAATCTCTAGATCGTTACTACAGTCATCAACTATAATTACATTAAATTCTGCGGATTTGTTGTGTTTAAAAGAATATAAAGCCCTCTCTAGAAGATGTACTCTATTATAATGGGTGATGACAACTGTAACCATCTATTAGAATTGCTAGTCAGCGCTTTCACCAGACTCAAGAGTCTCAAGCTTTGCTTTTAGTTTCGTGAGCTGCCCTCTTAGACCTCCAATTGATTGAGCATCTTTAGTTTTCTGCTGTTTAAGCTCTGCAATTTCTTCAAGTAGAGGCTTGACTGCGTCTTGAACCATTTTATCAACTTCTTCGTCTGAGGGTTGCAATCTGTCTCTATTTTCATCGATTATTGTATCGATATCGATACTAGAAGCTTCTTCAGCGCCCCATCGATAGGAACTCACAAGTAAGGATGTAATAGCATCCACCAACTCTGGATCAACATTATCTAGCTGTAATTTTGACTTATTATCAGCCGATTCTATTATAGCAGAAATAGTCTTTTTAAGCGCATTTTGCTCGATTGGGCGCCAACTCCACTTTAGGTCTTCGTTCATATACATATTATTTACCAGCAATATTTTACATATCAAGTATATTTCTTATGGATTTCCTTCAAAATTTTCTTGATTTGATATTCACTTTTATCTGGAACATAATCATCCCAAGCTGGTTTATATCCATGCTTTTTATAAAATATTTCTGCACCTTTCATTATATTTTCCTGCCAGTCAGCTCGCGGTCGAATCGATGAAGACTCCTCACTACACTCAATTTCATCGAGATATTCATAGCTATCTGCAATATCAGGCCACCACCAGTAGCCTGGAATCATTCCAGCCTTTGCTATCATATATGAGTGATCCACATGCTCAAATGCATTATTATAACCCTCATCAAAAAGCCCTACTTCTTCCAAAACCAACCGACTATAATAGCAAAATGCACCAACACAATGTAGGTTGAGAAGTACTTTAATACCATCTCCATAATCAATAACGGATCTAGGTAGTGGCGATCCTTTAGAAACTCCACCTTTGTTTGCAGGCCCATGGTAACCATACATAAAGTGCTGAATACCGGTTGTTTGGGAGTATTCTATGTATTTGTCAAATACATTTACACTATTGTCTTTTTGTATAATATCATCCTCAATAATAAAAATATGATCAAACCCTCTACCCATCAATTCTTTTAACGCTAAATTTTTACTTTTACCAACCCCAAGATTTTTTTCGTTTTGTATCAAATCACCATATGATATACTTTTTTTGAGCGGTTTACCGTCATTAACTACAACTACATTATTATTTTTATGTTTAGAAATTCCTAACATAAATGAATTCATCGACCTATGAAGGAAATCCTCCCTATCGCATGTGATAAACGCTACTCCGAAGTTATTATTCATAAAGTAATTATATAGTATACTTGTTGTTTTTCAACTATTCATAATAAATATAAGTAGCTAATGGCCGATAATTTACGTAAAACTTTATCTGAAAAGAAATCTCTAATACAACCAGCTGATCAGGTTATAGTTGAGACCGATAAGGGAACTACTGTTTCAGACTTTGGAAGCATTATTTTCGATAAAGACAATTTCGATTTTAGTGATTCTATTGATAATGCGACTGACTCATTACCGATATTATCTGCAGGAATTCAACAACAAACTCAAGATAAATTTAATAATTTTGTAGCTCCGGAATTCTTGACAGCATTTTACAGTGTCCATAGTAATAGCCAGTCGGATCAAATAGGCATAGAAGGAATCGCGACTACAGTTTTGCCTTTATGTTCATTACATGTCAACACTATTAATAGCTTAGCAAGTAGTGTTAGTTCTTTGCCTATATCGCCTAATGCTGGTGATTATAATGCACTAGATGGTAATAAATTATTATTATCGCCAGGAATATATAGAGTTGAATGTAATGCTACTTTTACTCTAATAGGGCCACCCGGCGGTGTTGATGCAAATGGAAATCTATATGGGAATGGTGATAAAGCAGCTATATCATTAGAGCTGTTTAAGTTTACTGATCCTCAACAAACCTTACTTGCAAGCACACCAGCAATTGATCATGGGCTAGCGATTACAAACACCTCACCTCCAGACAGTTGGTGCTTACCAGCAATTGCATGGGTTCCAGAGGAACAGCAAATATTTACAAATTTACCATCACATACTTGTTATATGTATGGGTTTGTATCTATTTGTAACCCATCTTATGTTGATTTAAGAGCACACACAGCTGGAATTTATGTTGCGGGGTACCCATCTCCTGGCAATGTTAATGATCTGCCCCCTACATACACAAACCCGGTTCAAATATTATTTGAGAAAATATCTGATGATCCATTCCTTTTTAATATTGCTTCACCAGAACTCGACACACTCGAGTCAGTATCGCTTGCTCCTATAGTTGAAACACCTCCACCAGATATTACAGATAGAGTAGATGCGCTAGCTGCTAGCACATATAGCTTATCTTTCGATCGTGATGTAGTGAGAGAAGGAAACTCGTTTATAGCTAATTTAGAAACAGAGGATTTATCAAATGGTACACGTGTACCTTACATTATATCGGGAGTTACAACAAAAGATATAGATGTGAAGTCCTTAGTAGGAGACTTTATAGTAAACGACAATAAAGCTAGTATTACAATTAAAACATTGCCTAACAAAACTAGGAATACACTACGAATTAAACTTATTAGATATCCTAGTGTTGAGGATACTATACAAATACTACCAGTATTAATAGGCGCAAAAGAATTTACAAATACTACAACTTATAATTGGACAGTGCCTAAAGGTGTTACAGAAATATCTATGGTCGCTATAGGTGGGGGCGGCGGAGGGGCTGCTACCAATGATGCGAGACCGAACGCAGGTAATGGTGGGGATTTGAGATGGAGAAATTTTGTCAATGTAGAGGCTGGAGAAACAATAAGAGTTACTGTTGGTGATGGAGGCATTGCTAGACAATCTAATGCTAAGAGACAGCAGAATGCAGGAACAAATGGTGGAGATACAATAATAGAGGTAAGACGAAAAGGTAAGTATATACCCCTACTTAAAGCAGCTGGGGGTCGTGCGGGTACTGTAAATACTGCTCGACGAAATGGAGCTAATTCTGGCAGCACAGACAAATCAATAAAGAATGTAGGTGGTGGCAATGGTGGTCTTGGCGGTGTTGGTGGCGTTCAAAAGAAAGCTACTGGTGGTGGTGGTGGCGGTGGAGCTGGAGGATACTCCGGAAATGGCGGCAATGGGGGTGATTATGCAGGAAATCCTGGCGGTGCCGGCGCCGGCGGCGGCGGTGGCGGTGGTGAAGGTGGTAGGTTCGATGGCGGTGCCGGCGGCGGCGGTGGTGGTGTAGGGCTCTATGGTGAAGGGGATAATGGGCAACGTGGTATTGAGACTAGCAGTAAAAATGGCCAAAGAGGCGGTGCTGGGTCAAAAGAGAATCAAGGTCAGTCTGTAACAGACATCGGTGGTGAGTATGGTGGAGGGGGAGGGGCCAAGGGAGAGTTTATGGGATCGAGAAGTCGTGTAGTAGGGGTAAATGGGGGTCAAGGAGCAGCAAGAATTATATGGGGAGCAGATAAAGGTAAAATTAGATCCTTCCCAAACAATGCACGAAAACTTAAAGACGATGAATGAGCCAACAAAATTACATATCTAACAGTTCAATACCATTATTAAATTTAAATAAAAAATTTAATTTTTCTGGGTTCCTATTCTATGTTGATGGTTGGGATTGGAGTAATCTCCAATCTAATACAAATTATGATCAAGATGGGGTTTCTGATTTTATTAGAGACCTGAAATTAAGTTTTCCTAATAACCCTCTAGATGTTATAGATTATATTGTAGATGAGTATGAAGGTTTATCGAGAATTTCTAACAGTGATGCTTTCAAAAAAATTAGATTATACCTATTAGCAGCAACATGTAGAAAATATCAAATATATTCTCCATGGAATTCAACATGCCAAACAAGATCTATTCCAGATTTCTTACAGACATATAGTATAGATACCCCTAATAGAACACCATCTACAGATGGATTTACCTCTTGGTCTATGTCAAGTGGAGATATTCAAGCATATACAAATGAAGATTCAGGTAACCTCAGATTAGGCAGTTATGTCTTTGCAAAAAAATTAGATGCACAAGCATTTACCCCAGTATCTATAGATAATAGCACCAGAAATTTTTATACAGAACCAGGTGGGTTTGGTGAGAATATATCATCCAATACTGTAAGTAATTATTACAATATAAATAATGTATTTGTTAATGATTTACTACCCTTAAAAGATGGATGGTATGGTATTGTTACTGAGAATAGTGTGCCATATGGCATATATGGTGGTATTGGTATAAATTTCGATACATTTTTTAAATTGGAAGGTAGCGTACTTATTGAATTTCATGATAAATATCCTCAATCTGATTATATAGATAATATATCTGAATATGGTAAAAATTTTAAATCTTATATGGTAGAAGAGCCATGGGATTATAATAGTTACACAAAATAAACACAAATAATGGCGATCTCTAACAACATTAAAAATCTACCTAGAGCTGATAAGTTTATCTCTGGAGATAAAATTATTATACAAGAGCCAGCTGCTGGAATAAAATTAATCGACTTTGATAATATTTACGTGACTTCCGATCAAATTAATTTCTTACCTCAAATTGAGAGCAACTATACAGAGTTTTTAGATTTATTATCTTATAGTACCTCAAATTTACAATTCTTATCTGCAACTGCAGAAGAATTAAACATAGCTCAAAAAATAATACATACATTTAATACAACTACTGTGTCATCTGTAGGAGATGATGATAGTAGTGATTTTGTTGAGGCTATAATAGCTAGTGAGGGGTATAGTGGGCCTGAAAACCATGTACTACTTACTGATACAGCAGTTAATGAGCTTCAAACGGCAATAGATCTAGAGAGTGACTCTATAGCAGAGTGTGATTCAGCTTCTATAACTATTGGAGAGGGAACATTTTCAGTACCAAGAGGTACATATAGAGTCAAATCTTGTGTCAGTGTAACACCAAATCAAAAACTAGCTGATGGGTCATGTTCATATGAGCCCATTAGATCGTATTTATCTCTAAAAAAGTTGACACCACCTATAAGAGATATATTAATAGGGAGTGAAGGTTATACATATGGTGGGGTAGGTAAGAGCATTACACTAAATTTAAATGGATATTTTTATGTTAACCAAAAGACTGAATTCAGTTTAAATTTAAATGTTCAGGGAACGTTATTTCCAGGAATTATTAATTCTACATATACAAACGAACTGTCTACATTTACAAGCATATCAGATAAGTTTAATAAAAACGCATTTAGACCGGCGCAAATAATATTGGAGAAAATTTCTGATACTGATTCTCTCAATGCTACTGAGGCATCAGCTGATGTAGGTAGGTCACAAAGATTTATTATACCGCCTAAGGCACCATTAATTTATAATGCAGGATGGCTTCAGTATATTAGCAATAACACAATTGTAAAACCAACTGACTTAGAAATGACTATTAATAGTTTGCCTTATAGTAGATTTCAAGGTAAAGTTACTGGTGAATATAGAGGTTTTATTACAGATCCGAGTGCACATAAAGGATTAGTGAAAAAGGGAGATACTATAAAATATAGAACTCAAATACCTAAAAAAACTGGAGAAATAACTGAAGTAGAAAGTAATAATGCTAGTTATGATGTAAGAGATCAAAATCTAAATGAATTAGCAGCTGGGTGGTGGGGATTACTACCATCAACATCTACTAGTAATGTAAGTGATAAATTTGATACAGTTGTAAGAGTAGATAAAAATAGTGTTATTGCTGATATTATATACAATACTGACCCAGCTGACACTGGATGTCCAGAAGGTGGGAATAGCTCATCTACTATTAATGTAGGTACAAACAATACTAATGCCAAAAAACCAGATTATAAATTATCAGTAAGTCGAAGCTCTATAACCAATGGAGATTCAGCTTCAATAACACTTACAAGCGAAAATGCTACAGAAGCTCTTGCCTATATAAAGATTGGAGAGATAGATACTGGGGTAATTACAGCAATTCGGGGCCCAAGCATTTTATCTACTATAGATTCTAGTAGCGATGGGTTTGTATATGTTGAGGTAGCTCTTTCAAATGGGAGGACTGAGATAGAATTTGATGTAAATAATATTTCTGGTGCTGAAACTGTTTTTATTAGCGCTATAGATCATGTAACTGGAGACACATTAGCTGAGAGTGGAATTTACCTCTATAATGTAGAAATAATATAAATGAATAAAAAACCAATATCTGTAAATCTGGATAATCTGCCATCTAATACAACACCAAGTGGGGATAATAGTATTATTATAGATACAGATACAGGCCTTAAATCAATCGCGATTGATAATATTAAATTTAAAAACTACAATACACAGTTTGGATCATTAGTAGATCAAACAGAGCAAGGTATAAACAATGTGTATAGCGATTTTGTTGAGCAGCAAGACAATATACAAGCTGGGTCTAAATTTAAAGAAGCTATTGTTGTATACTATAAAAACTCCCCTGACTTAAATCAAGATTTTGTAATAATAAATGAGGTTAATAAAGTATTGCCAGTAAATCACCTTGCGGTCAATACACTGGAGAAATATTATACAGATAATAGATTAAATATTTTTAGCGATGAAGGTATCTTACTACCGCCAGGTACATATAGAGTGCATGCTGCTGCTTGCTTTTCTGTAAGAAATCCAGGAAAATATTTTGAAAATAATGGTATATACCTAGGAGATCCTTATGGTTGTGCAATATCTACAGACATAGCGCAATTAGATAGCCCTCAAAGATCTATGATTGTCAGTGATATAAAACATATACCAGCAGAATCATTAACAGGTAAAACAAGTATTACATCTACAATAGATGGTTATTTTAATATCTGTAAAACTGCTAGAGTAGGTCTTAGAGTGAGCACAGATGGCAATATTTGTATAGGTGATGGGTCTCTTGCAACACCTCAACAACCACGACCAGAGCCATCTACATTTATGCACTACAATGGTATTACATACCCGATACAGATAATGCTGGAACTAATATCCCAAGATGATATTTTTGGTATTTTAGGTACAGATCTTACTGCGTAATAATTCCTGTAGATTTAAACAATTCTTCTTTTTGCTCACCGAGTAGACTCTTAAGACTTTCTTCTCCAAGAAGAGATTCCATATCACCCTCGATAGCATCACCGTCGACGTCTACATAAAGACTTGCCATATATATTCTTTCCTGAGGAGCACCGAAAAGCTCAATGATTGCTGGTACATCACCTTGTGGAAAAAAGGGCTCGAAACTTTGATGCATATAACGGCGATAGAATTCCTTAAATACACTATCTATATTCTGTATATACCTTTCATCAGCTTGACGAACTCCATCGTCTTCAATCTTTATAGGAGACGCTTTTGTTAAAGGGGTAAAAAATATAATATCTAAATCCTTCATAGAATCTCTAACGATAGGGATACATTCATCAATAAATTTCTCGTCAATATCGCTATCTTCTTGCTCCAGCGCCCACATAGAATAAACTAAGTTATCCCATGGGCATCTATCATATATAATGTTGTCGTCTTTAGTGTATTCCTTTTGCTGATTAACTAAAAAATCTAAAATACACTTCTGTGTCTCTTTATTGGTCTTATCGCTATGATTTAATTTTTTTTCCTTCAAAACGTCGCGATAGGTTTTTTCGGGGGTAGAATAATTATCCCATTTCTTTAAGAAATCTTTTATAAATGTCGTTTTTCCTGTATTTGCTGTTCCAGATACTGCTATCCTCATAATGATGTATATTTATGGTGCTATTAGTTCAAGTCAACACTATAGTCATTTTATGCACAAAATTACAACGTTTTTTTAAATTTTTTTCCCACATATTTTTGAATAAATAATAGTGTATGGCAAAGAAACAACGCCCTGTATCGGGTCTTTCAAGCGAAGTAACAACTAGCATGGAACGACGTTGGAACACTAACTACGACATTATTAATGAGTTTGAGCTCACAGGTCTTCATAAAGAATTCTTAGAATGTGTCTTAAATAGAGATAATAATCTATCTATAGTAAATGGGCCTGCAGGGAGTGCCAAGACCTACATTGCAGTATTAGCAGCTCTTCTTTCTCTAAGAAAAAATTTAGTAGAAGAAATAGTATATATAAGAAGCGTTGTTGAGTCTGCTAGCAGCAAGCTTGGACACTTACCCGGTGATATAAATGAAAAATTTCACCCATGGTCTATGCCTCTACTTGATAAATTGAATGAAATATTATCTCCCGGCGATGCTAAACACATAATGACTACCGGAATTATTAATTGTGTTCCAGTTAATTTAGTAAGAGGTCTAACATTTAAAAATAGTATTGTTATTGTAGATGAATGTCAAAATATGACTAAAAGTGAACTTATAACGGTACTGACAAGATTTGGATTAGGCTCTAAGTATATCCTTTTAGGAGATTGTAAACAAAGCGATATTGGAGGTAAATCCGGGTATAAGGAAGTTTACGATATTTTTGATGACGAAGAAAGTAAAGATATGGGAATTCATACCTTTACTTTCACCAGTGCAGAAATTGTTAGACACCCTCTACTGTCATTTATTTGTGATAAACTAGACAGTTAATTATGTTTCAAATATTTCCTTTAAAGATTTGTTACCGGCGTTTCCTACCGGTGCAGGCCTTCCCCCTTGTACATTTTTAGTTTCTAGGTTATCTGAAAATGTTGCTTTTACCTCCTCAGATACAGAACCTAATTTAGATATAATATCAGCATCCTGACTATCAATTACCTCTTTAGCTTTCTCCGATGTTCCTGAATAAGTTGCTGAGTTCTCTTCATGCTCGAATACCTCAACTTTAACACACCAACAACGACCATCAGTAAGCTCTTTAACGTGATCATTAGCAGTCTTCCAGACATATTCGGCAGTTCTCTCTATACCTACACCATCAGGCATTACTCTTAGCTGTATAATGCCTTGTTTATCTAACTCTTTGAATACATCAAGTTTAGGATCGTCTGCTGCAACTACAGTAGTATGATCGAACTGATCTTGTAGTTTCTTTTTGAGCTCTTTTAGACCTCCAAAATCTACCATCCAGTTTTTATCATCTAGTTCCTTACCACCAAACCAGATTTTAGCTTTAAGTTGATACCCGTGAATATACTTGCAGTGAGAGTGTTCTGCTTTCCATTGCCTAAATGCGCAAGACCCTAATTCGATTACTTTAGTTGATTGATACATACTCATATAATGAGTATAATATATATTTTAAATAAATCAATTAATTAAGGAAACTTTTGTAATAAAAATTGTTTAACTTGACCAGTATTACCGCGTTGATATGGCTTTAGTATTTCTTCTACTAGTTCGTGACTGTCTAAAACATTTATTAAGTCCTCTATTTTGACCATTTTAACTGATGATCCAAACATACTATCCTTAATATTACTGTCGATTTTAAGTACAAGGTCATTCTGTATTCCCTTACTCTGTAACTCATCGCCTATTTTATCTAGGTCATTCACTAGTACAGATGACTTTCGATCAGGTTGCAGACTTTTATACCTGGCTGGTAAAAATTGCATCGATGCGGTACTGTCGCTTGTAGAGGAGGCGGTATTAGTGCTTGAACCTTTATGTTTATCATCGCTGAATATATCTTGTCTTGGATCAAATACATTTCCGAGCTTTTCTTTAGCTTTCCCAGCTAATACATCCGCAGCATAACCAGGAGCGAACACTCCTGCAGCTGCTAAACCAGCCAACTTACCCCAGTTTACCTTCTCCGTCAATACATTTTCGAATAAATTATTTTTATATAAATCTTTTATCTCTGAATCTGTAACGCCTTCTTCTCTTAAGTATTGTTCAAAGAATTCAACCTCATTACACATCCCTATCTTTCTAATTTTACTATCAGTTAAACACCCTTTTTTATCGAGTAGTTTAAGAGCGGCCATCTTAACGGTATCAAACTTGTTTGTATCTTCTATATCCGTCACACTTATAATAGAAAAGGGAACTTGTAAAACTGGTAGATTTTCTTGTAAGAAAAATACATTATAATAAGCACCCTCCTTTAAAATATACCCTTCGTATCCGTCAAAGTCTTTATAATCAACAATATTTTTATCCTTCGGATCAACTTTAAGCCTGACCTTTACTAGATCTATATTATCCTCGACGTATAAACTTAATATTTGATTAAACTTTTTCACATCTTTATTTATTGACTTTCGTAAAAAATATACTATATTTATTATATGTTAAAATACGCAAATCACAATAAACCTCGAACAGAAGAAGAGAAACAAGAAATTATTATGAATGCATCTAAGGCATATGAAGCATATATGGATGCGCTGGGATTTGACTGGAGAAATGATCCTAATTCAGCTGATACCCCTATGAGGGTTGCAAAGGCTTTTGTAAATGATTTCGCTAGCGGATGTTATTCGGATTCACCTAGTATTACTGCGTTCGATAATGTTGATAAGTATGATGGAATTGTATGCCAGAACAATATTAAAGTAAATAGTATGTGTAGCCATCACCATGCATTATTTACAGGAGTAGCACATGTCGCGTACATTCCGAGTAGAGACGGTAAGGTTATCGGTCTTAGTAAACTTAATCGCGTTGTAGATTGGTTCTCTAGAAGACCTCAAGTGCAGGAAAATTTAACTTCGCAAATTAGCTCATATATCGATACAATATGCGAAGGCAATAAAGGAGTTGCGGTTGTGATTGAAGCAAATCATACATGCTGCTCTAATAGAGGTATTAAACACGATTCAACAATGCGAACAGCGAGAATGACTGGTGCATTTTTAGATAATGCAGACTCAAGTCGATCAGAGTTTTATAAATTTGTTGAATTCGCTAAGAAAGATCTTAGGTGAGCTTATTAGACTTAGTTTTATTTACATCGATCAAAGCATCGATTTGACTCAAGAAATCAGCACCTACTAATACTGGGTGCTGATTTTCTGTTCTATCACCGATACTAAATCTTACATCGGGATATACCTTATTACCGATTTCAATAGTGAACTCCACTACTGGTCTATGCTCATCATAGCCTGCACCTACGTGAATGGTTATTTCGTCTACTTTATCTTTTACTACCTTTACACCATCTACTGTAGTAAATCTTACTTCATTACCATTATCCTCAATATCTATACCATGAAGTACGTTATATGCCCCATTTCCTGAATCAATAAGGGCAGACATTTTTGCGTCAATTCCTTCAATTTTTATCGGCTCAATCAATCCGAGCTCTTCTCTCTCTAGTAAACTTGCTAGATTATATATACTATTAAAGTTAAAGGAATTCTGAAAAACTGCTTGTTCCTCGTGTATTTTCTCGAGTTTTGTATAGTAATTCGGGTCTTCTTTTAAATGATCGAGTGCAATTTTTTCAGCCTCTAATTTACTTTTTGTGTGTTCCATTTCCACCTCACGACCTTTTTTTAACTCGTGCTTTAAGTTTTGATATTTCTGGAAATCCTCACTAGAGTCTTGTATTCTATCAAGTTTTTGCTTTAATAGCTGCTTAATTTTATATTCAATAAGAGCCCGATATTCACCAATGCTCCCCCCGGGGGGATTGGATGGCGGAGTATTATAAAGATCTAGATAGCTATTGATATCCTCGTCTATATCATCTGAATACATATATATATTTAGTCTTATGTTTTAATAAAGTATAATCCTTAACGATCAAATATTTATTATATAAAAATCCTTTAAGATTATAAGGAAAAAATTATTCAGCTATATCTAAATCTAAAGGGGAAGGCCATATTCCCGGACGAACCTGTTCCGCCCAGAGAAGATCGCGTGAAAATCGTTCGGCAACTATCTCGCACGTTTCTTCGTCGTAATAGCTACTCCAATGCGCTTTCTCAGTCTTATTACTATGTATTAGCTCTGGGACTGGTATTCCAATTTTATTGCAAGCGGTATCAAGACCTTTTTGCAATCCATCTTCAAAAAAGAAAATGTCATCTACAATCACATTTCCATCCCCTTCTTCTACCATGGCCAGTTGGTTATTCCATTCGTGACCATGGGTGCAATAGTGAAAACTGGCCACATCCTCCAACATCCAATCGCGAAACGACTTATCCTTGGCTGGCCGAGAACATCTCGTATCTTCGAGTATTTGTCTCCTATAAAAATAGCTTGAAACCATCCGATCAAAAGGGTTTCGAAAGAAAGCGAAAGAGTACATTTCTTCCCATAAATCAGCTCCTATTAACCGCTTCGTCAGCTTAGCACATAAGTGGTCGTAGTCCGGGTGTAGAACGTCCTCGTAATCTGAAAGGGCTTCCGTTATCGAAGTACCTCCAGTTTTATTAACATGGACAAAAACAAATGTGTTATTCAATGAGATCATTTATTTTCGGCGAGTGGGGTTCTCTAGAAGAAATTTACGCGCAGAAGCCGCTGAGGATTGCGCTGAGATTTTCAACATAGTAACTTCAGGTTTTCGCGACCTCTCATGGACGTGCATGTGAACACTATTTGTGTTGGGAGGTGGGGCAGCAAAACGCCATTTACCAAAGTTCTCTTCAGGCCCAAAGTAATCCACATTAAATAAACGAGGTACTTGTTCAAGTGCTGTTTGTTCGACAAATGTTCCTGGACCACCAGCTTCGTATTGCTCGATCCACCATTCACAAAATTCTATCGACCGAGTTGCGAGCATACCCGCATTAAAAAGCGAGTCTCGAACGTAAAGAGGGATTCGTGTCTTGCCGTCCAAGTCCCTGGTAGTAAGTTGCAGATCCCCATGATAATTGGGGCTTAACACCACATCGGCCCAATACTCTTTTCGATACGGGGATTGAATAAATGTGATATCGCAATCCGCGAGAAGCACACCGCCAGGATGCATTTCGACCACCCGCCGAAGAGCATCGAGTTTGCACCATATTGCTTCGAGAATCCAATGTTTTGCCCAAACATTTACATTACCCACACGACCAACTGCGTGGTTCAAATCTAGGGGAACAACCTGAACATTCTCAACATTGACTTCCCGTGCATATTCCATTACGCGGCTTTCCGAAACATCTGTTGCGACATATAAAGGAATGCTAGGATAGCATACTCGCGCGGTTGGCAACCATTCACGTAACTCGTGTATTAACGCTTCAGTGCAAACCGTAACAATGGCTTCGATCACCATTGGAGTCCCGAATGATCTAAAATCTTTCTGGTTCCGAGTAACTCGTTTAGAAGAATAGTCTACGCGTGAATACAAACCCCTATTAACCAGATCAGAAGCTCCAGTAGTTTTTAAGCGGGTTCGTTTAATCATCGTAACTTAATACTACTTCGATATATAGTGGACCTTGCGCTGCGACTGCTCCGCTACCCTCCCCTTCGCCGGGATCAACGATCTCAACTTCGATCACGGTACCGGCGGAGAAGGATGAATTGTATTCAGTCACGCCATAGCCGTAATCAGCATAAGACGAAGCATTTGACAAAGTAATGTTACTCCCAGAAATCCCCGCACCATCACTGAGAATAGAAATTTCAACATCCTCGGTGCCCGGATCGTCTACCACGGCTCCGACCCAGTGAATTGTTCCAGGCTTGGTCGCGACGAACAATAATTCTTTTTCGTTAGCAGCTAAACTTGCGTCAAATACCTGATATTCTCTACTTACAATAGACCATCTCGCACTATTGGTTTGAACCGTTGTATATGTCGAATCATAATTAGAGCTTACACTCTGAGCCCATGATGAAAATACTGGATCTGTTTCATCGACAAAAGACAAATTACCGGCTCCGTCTGTTTGTAGTATTTGGTTAGCGCTTCCATCTGTGGTTGGAAATGTAAATCCATCTCCATCTGGATTAACTGTGATAGCACCATTTGCACCGATTGTAACCACTGGAAAACTATTGTAGGCTATTTCAACATCGTTGGCACCAACAGAACCAATCACTGAAGCAGTAGCACCACCTTCGATGAAACAAGCTGCACCGTCAGTTCTATCTAATACTATTAGTGCGTTTGCGCCAGTGTTTTCTATTTCAACTTGATACGCTGGGCTCGTTGTGCCAATACCAATTCTGTTATTTGCTGCATCAACATAGAGTGTGTTTGTATCAACTGTTAGTCCCGTAAACGTTGGAGAACCTGTAAAACTTAAAGCTCCTGCACCATTTGTTTGTAGTATTTGGTTAGCGCTTCCATCTGTGGTTGGAAACTTGTATGCGTTGTTGAATGTAATAGCGCCACTGTCATTACCATCGATCTTAAACTGCCCATTATTGCCTTGTGGATTTGCACCTGTGCCGTCAGTATCAACAGCAACCGAAAACTGTGTTCTAGCAGCATTATTTGTATTATCAAAAGCAAAGGCACCACCTACAAGTAGTGATGTACCATTCCAGTATTCGTGGTTACTTCTAAATAGATAATCACCTGATTGTACAGCAGCAGGCTCGTCGATCGTGCCTCTGTATCTTCTTGTTCTTACATCTGGAGCGTCAGCACTGTCATTGTACTGCTCCATACGAATCTGCGCTGTTTGAGCGCCTTCACCTGTCATGTGTAAGGTAACTTCTGGAGAGGTTTGGTTAATGCCAATGAAGTTACTAGCAGAATCCACTGCTAGAGTGCTATCACTAGTAATACTAGAACCATCTCCACCCACAAGTAATATTTCATTAGCACTACCTAGTGTAATACCAGTAACACCATTTAAATAATTAAGTTCGGTAGCTGTTGATGTAACTGCTGTACCGCTAAGAGTTATGGAAGTAGCGCTAAGACTACCAGTTGCATCTATTATATCTAGTTTATCTGCCCCTACAGACAACCCATTTTTAATATTAAATTTTTCCATATTTGATCGGGTTCACATTCCCCCTATCGTACGTGTATATATTTTAGTAATGCGCTATTCCATGAATAGCAACAGAACAATCAGCGGTAACTGTAAATTCTAAATCTATTGTACTACCGGTTGAGGATATATCAACGTCGCTCAGTAAGGAAGTTCCTTGTGCATCTACCTGACCATATACTGATCCGAAAGCATCAGTTCCGTTATATGTTGCAATTATTTCGAAAGCTGTTCTAGATCCAACATTGTACATAGAAACGATATACTTAATAGACTTAACACCGCTCTTACTAAATGTATTTACTGTAGTAGGTGATGCAAGTAAAAGGTTATCTGTAAATACTTGATTATTGATATACTCCGTACCACCCGGGGCAGAGTATTGGCTAATGTCAGAATTTATCGTTACTGAACCATCGATCGTTGTATCGCCTTGAGCGGATACTGTTCCTGCAACGGTTAACTTCGTCGAGGGATCGGAAGTTCCTATACCAACATTTCCTCCATCTTCTACATATAGTGTAGTTTCCCCATCATCTTGAAAATCAACAACAGGCTGTGCCCCTGTTTGATTGACTACTAGTGCAGGACCTGTACCAGCATTAGTGATTTCTAAAGCAGAAGTAACTGATACGGTCGTATCGATGTATGTAAAATCTCCTGTAACACTTAAACTACCCTGAACTGTAGTATTGCCAGCGACGACGAGCTCATCGTCTATTGTAGTAGTTCCTCCCGATGAATTGATAGTTAAATCACCACTAGTGGTGTCTATAGTATTGTCATCCGTAATACCTACATTAATATTACCTCCGCGGACTCCCGCGAATGTTGGGGAATCGTCCGTTTGTAAATTGTTTACATCAACTTGTGTAACTGTCCCGTCTAGACTTGTTACAGCGACTTTTCCTTGAGCATTTCCCTCTGCAACAGAGTCTACTATAGCTGCAGAAGCACTATTATAGGAGGTATAAACTGATTCTCCAAGAGTATTATCCCAGCTAGCGCTGTTATTGCTAACAGTAGTATAAGTATTATCCCAGTTGGCACTATTAGCATTCGTTGTTGTGTAGCTGGAATCCCATTTAGATTCTTTTGCATTAATCGCATTATAAGCTGTATCCCAGTTTGATTCTTTTGTATTAACAGTAGTATAAGCTGTATTCCAATTGGCGCTATTAGAGTTTGTTGTTGTATAACTGGAATCCCATTTAGATTCTTTCGTGTTAATCGCAGTATAAGCTGTATCCCAGTTAGCGCTGTTTTCATTCGTTGTAGTATAGCTAGAATCCCATTTAGACTCTTTTGCATTTACCGTCGTATAGGCTGTATTCCAGTTAGCACTGTTTGTGTTTGTTGTTGTATAGCTGGAATCCCACTTGGATTCTTTTGCATTAATCGCCGTATAGGCTGTATTCCAGTTAGCGCTATTAGCATTTGTTGTTGTATAAGCCGATTCTCCAAGAGTATTATCCCAGTTAGCACTATTATTACTAACAGTAGTATAAGTACTATCCCAGTTAGCACTATTAGTATTTGTTGTTGTATAAACCGAATCATATTTCGGTATATCTCCTAGAGATGTATCAAATAGTTCTGCAAGGTCTCGACCTCCTGAAAGAATTAAACCATACGTATCTATGGTGACCTTAGTCGGGTCATATTGTGATGATCCTCCTCTAAAAAGGGCACTAACTCCCACATTAAGTGAATCTTTTATTCTAAAGTCTCTATTTAAGGCCATATAAATTATTTATTAAATTAAGCTGGTTTTGTCTATAAAAGCTTAAAATAAATTTATTCTATTACCCTTAAAAATAAAATTGCTCATATCTTTATCAATACCGGTTGCGGTTAATGCTACTGCCTGGCTGTCAACCTCAGCGCCAAACTCAACAAAAGGTTCATTAGTTGTATAGTTCGCTCCAAATTCAGTTACAGTTGCAATTGTACCATTAGAAACCACATTTAACTCGCAATAAAAAACATCAGCAGTTTCATTATCCTCTACCTGAACTACATATTTAGAGCTCTTTGTTGATGATAAGGGAAAAGTATCTAGGGTACTATAATCTTCAATTCCCGCTTTAAAGAAAATAAAATTTGGTTTTAAATTTACCGGATAGTAATTATCAACACCGGAACCGTCTGATTCTCCTAGTATATACGCTATATTTGCTCCCGATAGTAATAAAATATCGCCCGGCTGTAAATTTAACGATGCAGTCCACTCGCTAGAAACGAAATTTTCTATTGTTGTTGAGGTTGCAGTATAGGTATGTTCAAAATTTTGAATTAGATAAGAATATATCGATTCTATTTTATTTTCAATAGAAGTTATATTTTCACCCGTTACGTTATATGCGCTAACATCACCTACAACCGTTAAATCTCCTCCAATTTCACCGCCTGATGATACGGTCTCATATGCAACATCGTAGTTAGCGCTATTAGTTTGAGCCCATGACGAAAATACCGGATCTGTTTCTGACGAGTTAGAGGGCTGATTCTCCCACGCACTTATTGTATTATTCCAGGTTAGTAAATCACCATCGCTAATAGGCTCATTATATAATACGTCATGAATCTCGCTTAGGTGATACCCGTGCTCATATCTGGTAAAGAATGTACGCTGATTACCATTCTCAGAAAGAATCATTACTACCGGTATATCCTTATCAGGAGCTACTGGTTTGGTTTGTGTAAACTTGCCTGCCTCTGCAGGAGACACATACAGAATTGTGCCTATATTCCAACCCTCATTATTGGCACTTAATGCTTGAGGGTCATCGCTAGCTCTTGTATCAGCTACCTGTACACCACGCACTTTACCAAAAGTAGTAACAAATCCGAATTCGTTTGTAGCTATGTCTTGAGTAGCTATACCGATAAAATAAAGTTCGTCAGTACCTCCTGCATTAGCTCTAAAGAGTCTAACCTTTATATTACCAGAGCCAGTACCACTAGCACCGGAAGCATAAACCGCTTGACCGTTCTTAATATCCTCCTCTGCTTTAACGTGAATTAACTGCTCTTGACCTATCTGAAGAGTAACATCACTATTAACTCCATAATCTAGAGATTCCTCATCTGCATTCCATGTTAACTCTCCTACACCGGGCGTAATACCTGCTTGAGTATTAAATATTATACTATCTGCTGATAATGTACCACCTCCGGTACCACTAGTACCGGAAATTCCGAGAAATGAGGACGCCGAGATCGATCCGGTAATGACTAAGTCACCATTGATTACTCCGCCATTCGCAAATTGTTGCGCTACAGATCCTCCACCGCTCGACATTTCAATAAGTCTCTTAAGACTTACTATTTCTCTACTAAATTTATTAGATATATTATTCTCTAACTCTTTACGTATATCTTCAAGCGAGACCTCTGAATTATTTCCGGAGCTATCTTTAGCTTCCTTTAAAAATACTGTTGGGAGTTCTCTATCTATCTTAGAAATTTCATTAAGTAGCTTCTCCTCGCTCTTATGTATTAAATCAATTACATTATCTCTATAATCTTCACTAATATCAGTAAATTTAGTTTCTAATATAGAAACTTTATCCCCAAAATATTTTTTAATATAGCTTTTGTGATTGGATAATTTAGCTCTTAAGTCCCTTTCTACCTCTTTATTAGATTCTTGTAATTTAGATAAATCTTCGTCTATTTTATTAGTAAGAACCGTCTTTACATTACCTATTCTACTTAAAGCTCTATTAGTATTCTTAGTAATTAAGTCATTCGTTTCAATATTAGACTCTCGCAATGACTGAATAGCATCTTCATAACGTTTAGCAAGATTTTCTACATGCTCATTGAAAGAATTAGTTTTATTCTCAACTTTCTCTAATATTTTTTTAGAATATTCGTCAAATTTACCGGTGAACTCTTTTTCGAAGAGAGCTTCTTTACCAGATAGTACTTTTTCTAGATCACTTACCTTAGATTCGAAGATATTTTGAATTTTTTCGGTAAAAATATCGTTAGTCAGAGTCTCAATCTTAGATTCAAACAGGTTAATCGCGGATTGATAATCTTTTCCTACCTTTTGATCTAATTCCTGACAGTACTGGTTAAAAGACTCATTAATAAAATCGTTATATTGATCTCTTTCCTTAATATTTTGTTCAGAAATTTGGTCTTTTATGTTTTCTGTAATAGCGTAAAATTCAGAAACCATGCTTCGACGGTAATCGTCGTTAAGTCTTTTAATTTCACTCTTCTTTTTCTTCTCGTACTTATCTATCTCACGCTTTTGCTCATCCAGATACTCTAGTCGCATGCGCTCTAAGTAACTGGCAGCAGATTCTTTAATAGATTTTATATTATCTACCGCTTTCTCGATGTCCGGTACTTCAAATAAAGGAACTTTTTCCTGTATTTTGGTTTCAACTAATTCGAGTATATTAATATCGTTAGTCTTAGGAGATGTTTTAACGGGCTTATATGTTTTTTGAGCGTCCTTATTGTAATAAAGCTCGAATTTATCCCCCCTCTCTAGAATACACGGTACATTATATTTTTTACCGTCATTTTCAATAGGGATAGTTACAACAGGGGATCCGTTATGATCAGATACCTTCTCCGCTACAAATTTATTCCCGTTTATCTCTAATTCAAAAACGTCGAAGAAGATTTCATTGAAATCTTCAACAATAATGACGTTATGATCAGAGCTAGTAAAGGTGGGTTGCACCTTTTCGCTAAACACTATCATTTATTATCTATTTAGTAATATAGATAATATTAACAATGCTATCTCTGCGGATTATTACTAAAAAATTGGGTTCTGTAAGATAAAGGGCCAGAACCAGCCGCGCTTACCTGATCACTATTAGTAAGACCTCTAATAGTAAATACAGTATTGTCGGGTATAACAAGAGCATTTTCAGGATCTGAATATCCACTATCATAAGCAGATAAAAGAGAACCAGAAGTATTAACGATTACGACTTCTGAGCATGGCTGGCTAGCAAACTTAGCGATACTCGCGGCTGCAGTAAACGTAAATGATCTACATTGGTTAATATTATGAAAAGTCGTTCCGTTGTTGTCAGTAAATGATTGTCCCATAGCTATATTTAGTTAAATTTTTATTATTAGCACCCGTGATTGTGATCTTCATGCTCGTAATCTATCCAGTGATATGCAGATGATATATAATCGCTTGCTTTAGTAATCTTAGATGCAACCCATCCCTCTAAACCGTCGAGTTGCTCTACTTTATCATAAAGTTTTTGAGAGTATTCAGCTAACTTCTTAAGTTCGGATAGCGCCATATGAATCTCACTCTCATCTCGCTCCATAGGGTTATGATCATCAGCTACTTCATGTGAATGATCCATATCATGAGGCATTGCGCCGATTATTGCGATCGCTTTCTCATATAAAGCAACTATATCTTTATTCTCGTTAGACATACAAATATTTATGGTAATAGATAGTCTTTTAGAGAGTTTATATAAATAATATATAGATGAATAATTGGGAAAAAGAATCAACTCGAGTTTTTATTGATCAGGTTTTAGAAAATCTCGGTTTAGGCCCCGGTTTAGATCCAATAATCACATCAAATCAAAATCAACCTGTAAATATTACCAATAATGAGACAATTACAACTGACGAGCTAGTAGATACTCTTAAAAGTGTGGTAAATAATATAGATAAATCAAAAGTAGACAGTATGCAAGACCAAAAACTTAAGAGTATTATTAACTACCTTGAAGAATTAGTTTAATCATTTCACGACCCTCCGTGGATACCTCCTCTGGCACGAAATATTTTAAAGCCTCGTCTAAATCATCAGCAATAAGCTTTCGCATTTCAGTACCACTCATACCTTTTTCTTGACTTGGTATCTGAACAACATTATTATATCAGAGTTCCTTTTAGCCACCTAAAATGCTCTTAATTGCATCTTTATCAGATTCTGTTATACCATCATCACCAAGAGGTGCAAATGCTTCAATACCAGCATCTAAATCCTTTGCAAGTAGCTCTCTCATTACAGTAGCTCGCATACCTTTTTCTTGACTTGGAATCTGAACAACCCTAACAAGAGGATACTTCTCAGGGTTCTTTACGAAATATTCATAACGCTTCATATCACCCTTATCAAATACCCCAGGTTTGATTTCACGCGGCCCACCAGCACCTACAATAATTGGTAAATCTGGATTTGCATCTGCATATTTATATACATCCCTAACAGGGGTATTTGCTGATGTACGAACCTCAATTGGCTTACCAAGATGCTTGGCATAGATCTCCCAGATAGCTTTTGATTGAGCTTGAGTAATGACTCCTTTTTCTGGCTCATTCTCTACTAACTCACGGTCACCTGAACCGATAAATACAATACCTTTATCAGCATCTTCGAGAATATATTTAAATGCTCTAAAGTGACCCTTTGTTGGTGGCTTAAACCCTCCCGGTAGTAAGGCTACTGAGTTACTATTTTGACTTTCTACATATTGGGTAAAATTCATGATCCAGGTTTTCCAGTTCCAAAGTTTGCTGCACTAAATTCTTGACGATCTACCATTTTGGTTATTTGAGCCCCTTCATCATCTACCTTCGATAAAGCGAAACCTTCTGGCGCGGTTGTTTGCCATTGACCGCCTCCCTCATCGAGATAATTTCCAAGCAAATCGTTGCGAGTTATCTCATTAAATATTTTAACGAGATTATTTTTTAACATTGCTATAATTTTAGTAATTTCCAATACCCCCTTAACGGAAGATCTAAGCTCCATAAGCTTACCCATATCTGCATCCATTTGTTCTTTCTTTCTTTGCTTACCAGCATCGGATTTAAGCTTATCAATTTGCTTTTGATATCTATCAGCATTATATCTTACTAATTCATCAGTAGACATTGCAATATTATCTAAGAATCTACCGCTTCTAATTTCACTATTAATATACGTCTTTATTAACGCGTTATAAGGTTCGAGCTCTTTAAACTTTATATTGTTAGATAATTTTAATACACGCTCTTTCTTACGTTTAACATCGGTTAAAAGTCTTTTTGTGAACCTACTCACACCTTGTTTAGACTTACCCGCTAAAACGTTGAATAAAAATACCGTATTAGAAGATGAAAACTCATCCGGACTTGATGTATATTTTTTAACCTTAAGAATCCCATCACGCACCTCATATTCAATATGCACTGCAACCCCTATTTGTGCTTTCTGTATTTGATCTCCATACGGACTATCCGGAGATACAGCATACTTAATGGTATTCGGTGTAAATGTTATAAATGTATTCTCATTGGGCACACCATCTATTGTTTGTGGGGTTTCTATTTGCTTGAGTTGATCATCAAACATAAAATCCATTTGATAGATGCCTTTTATATTTAAAGAAGGTAAATATTTTAAAGCTTTTACTAATTTATCTACCAAACCTGGAGCGTGGCCGTGATTTCGCTCAATATCTTCAACAGTATAGTTTATTTTTGGATTTTTTGCAAAAGCGGACTTACTGGCTACAAAGAATCTTCCACTAGGATCAGTCCCTGCAACTATAGCTGGAGCTCCATCAAACTTAACACTAATTTTATAATCAGATTCTTCTGTGAAGTACTTTATCGAAGCTTCAATTTGATTTAGTGCGTCATGTACTCCTTGCTTACCTTTGTTAAGAATGTTTTCCTCTAAATGATCAATGTGCTTAACTGCGCCATCTATAGCATCAAAAAATTCTAAATAGAGATTTTGTTTTTTATTTTTATAGTATTGTTTAAATGTTCTCATATTTATAAATCAGCAATATTTACTTAATAGTATTGAGTGATGGATCTAAGTTCTTAAGAGTAATAACGCCGCATGATATCATATCTTCATCCACTAGCTTTTTAATTTCTGAAGCGTTAAACAATCTAAAGTTACCAAACCCGCTTCGCGAACTTTCATCTGTTCTTATAAAAAGAAAATCCGATACATTGTGCCGCATTGCATAACTGGTAAAATATATAGTAGTTAACATATTGCGAACTTTTCTTGGATCTTTTAAATCAATAGACTCTAATTTAATAATATTGTCGATATTTACCCCATAAGCCATCGTTATAAATTCTCTAATTGCATTTTGCAATTGCTCTTTCTCAATATTACCACTTTTGTTTTTGGCAATATTTACAATAATATCTACAATTTTAATAGAATTTGCCGTCCCCGGAGTATTAAGCGTATATGCTATTTTACCTAGTGTAATATTTTGAAAATTATCAAATTCTCGGCCCCGTCCCCCTAATCTCGCGCTGGTTCCCTTCACCTCTAAGTATCTTCCATTCCAATTAAGATCGCCTTCACCCGCTCCGCCTTGAGATACGTCGTTAAAAACAGCAGCTGAGAAGACTTCACCTTTACCTATCCCTCGACCACTCTCAGTCCCTATTATATTTATAAGACTCTTAACAGTATTAATGCTCATCCCAGTTTGTTTGGTCATTATTGCTACTAAATTACCGGATTTTCCTATACTGGATAGATCGACGGGATTATTAATATAATTTAAATAATTTTCGAGATCATTATTTCTAGCTATTATATTAATAATGATATTTTCTACATTACTATCCGGGCCACCGCTAAAGGTCGAGCTATTCAAGTTATGGCGGTTAAGATGATTAATAATTTTTATTTTATATGGAACCGTACTTAGATATTGATTTAGATATTCAATTACTTCTGGTGTCAACGCGTTATTACTGTCTAGTTCTTTAATTTTTGAAATTAAATCTTGGGCACTTAATAATTCTTTACCTTCAACTACGTTTTCAGTATATATTTCAGTATATATTTCACTTAATGATTTCCAGCAACTCATATTATCCAGGTATGTTTAATTTATCCTTATCCTCTTCTGTTGTTTTTGTAGTGGAATACGATCCAATTATTGATTGAAGGGCTTCCAAAATCGATTTAGCATTAGTCTGATCGATATCTTTATCAGTAGGTATTAAATTAATTAACTTAGCTTTATCTTCTAAGGATAAATCGATTAAAAGTGCTTTACGTATAAACTTAACTAGCACTACCTCAGCCTCTGGTGATAAAGTCTCTACCTCCTGCTCAGGTTCCTCTACCGGAGGCGCTTCTTGAGGCGCCATCTCCCCGGCTCCCATCGATGGATCTGCAGCTAAATTCGGATCAACTGGTGCTGCAGCGCCGAGAACCTCATTTGGAGATTGCTCAGTCAAATACTCAATAGCGGTACGCGCTATACGATCAAATTTCTTCATATATAAGTATTATTTATAGAATTGATAGTAGTTTTGTCTTAAAACCATTAAAATAGTTCTCGTCTAGCCACGTTAATTCATATTTCTTTATAAATTTATCAACTAAATTATATTGATATTTATTTTTACCTATAGTATCCAACTTGCTACGCATTAGATTGATGTGATAAACAGCGTGACCGTCTCCAGAATCGATTAATTTCATGAACTTATCATAAGAATAACTACTAATGTAAAATTTAAGAGGAAAATTACGTTCGAGTTTTGTTATAAGTCCCTTAACAAGTAGGTAAAACTCACTATCATTATAGCCAGCTGCAGCTGCTCTATTACGAAGTATTGTATTTGGTATTCTCTCCTGTCGAAGATTGAGAAATAGTACTTTTTTAGTGGAGATATCTGCATCTAAGAGCAGATCGCAGACTGTTTTAATAAAAAAATGATAAAATATTTTAAGCTTATGAGATTTCTTACTAAGATCTACTGAGAATTCATGCATATAGTCGACCCAGTCTGGTAGAACGACATCCGCTAATATGTCTGTTATATCTATTAGCTCTATGTTGTAATATTTTAAATCTACCCCCATATACTATATAACAATATATTGATATGAGAGAATATCAACTATTCTTCAAGAAGACGGCGTGTTTCGTCGGGAATTTTACCGATTCTAGCATTAATAATACCGTTATAGTACTGATCACTTATGAGAACGTCTTTTTCTAGCTGCTCTTTCATCTCGAAATAAGCTAATTCCCATTTATTATTGCAGAATCTAATAATTTCGAAAATAAATTTATCTTTACCGATCGATTCAATATCAGAATTAAGCTTATTGCACGATCCGGTATATGTTCTCCAGTCAGTATCTTTCTCGACGTGTCTTTTTCTTTTCTTACCCTTAAGAGGCGCGCGTTTGAGGATGGTCTTACACTGCTTTTTACCAATATACTTATGATTATTATCGGTATTTGTTATAACGTATATAAATCCGTACGGATCTTCTGGTATCTCTAATTCTGTAACCCAATGGCCTAAATTTATCATTTTTATCGGCCGTTTTTATTCAGGGCTCCCAACCCCAGCCAAGAGTTATTTATTCCCGTGGTTTATAAGTCAACGGTTTTTACGAGATTTTCTAGTTTTTTTACGTTTTTTACGTTTTTTTGTACTAATTCCAGCTCTTCTTTGGATTTTATTAGGTAATCCGCCGAATATATTACGCGCATCCCCTGGCGCATAATTATCTCCGCTAAATGTAGTAGCGGTAGGTTGTAATTCACCGAATGAGCCACCATCTCCAGCGATTGAGTCCTCAGATAGTATTTTTATAAATGTATTAAAATAAAGATTGGATTTCTCCATATTAGTATTTATATTAATAAGATGGATCTTCTTGAAAAATATATAGAGGAACTTAAATTAGAGCTTTCTATAGATGAAATGAACGTGAGCGAGGTTCAACGCCGCCTTCCTGCAAGAAGACACTACTGGACTGCTAGACTCATAAGGCATAAGCATGAGCTCAATTCAATATATAAAGAAAAGCAACAGCGTGAGAGAGAAATCGCTGAAAAACTTAGAGAAAAATCTGTAACGCGCTTGAGTATACCAGAATCTCTTAAAATGGCTAAAGGTAGTAGCGAAATGACGGAACTTACTAATAAATGTAAGGAGTTAGAATTAATTATTGAGTTTTTAGAAAAAACTGAAAAAAATCTTACCTCTATGGTTTGGGATATAAAAAATATTGTCGAGCTAATGAAGCTTGAGATGTTATAATGCAGGTCGAGATTGACTACTCAATAAATCATAATCGCTGTTTAATAAAAACAGATAATTCCGTATTGTTAAACGAAATAAGAGAGAAATTTAGTGTGCCTAATAAGGCGGCCGCATATCAGTCCAAGTTTGCCCCCAGAAGATTATACTCTATAACTCCTGCTGGTAAGTTCGAGCCAGGTCTCTTATCTGATGTTATAAAAACAATAAAAGAATCTGCACCTACATGTAAGATCTCCTTTACAAGCGAAGTTAGAGAGATTGTAGATTGCGGTTTTAGCGATGAACTCATCTTTTTAGATAATAATCTAGAATTAAGGTATTATCAAGAAGAAATTTTAAAAAATGCTCTTAAAGGAGGTAAGGGGGTATGTGTTTTAGGGACAGGTGGAGGTAAAACCTTAACAATAGCTACTCTTATACATAATATTATTAATAAAACTAAGGGAGGTAAAGATTTTAGGTGTTTGTTATTAGTACCTGACCGCGGTCTAGTACAGCAGACATACAGCGATTTTGAAGAGTATAATGTACCATTTACTTTCTGCAGATGGACCTCACAATATAAATTAGATACTAATGTAAATGTTGTAATAGCGAGTAATCAAATTGTTCAAAGTCAGTTTGACGATCATTCATGGATAGAACATGTAGATTTAGTAGTTATTGATGAAGCTCATAAAGTAAAGCATAAGAACAAAATAGGTAAATTAATTAGTAAGATATATACTAATAATAAATATGGCTTTACTGGTACCCTACCAGAGGAGCAGATGGATAGGTGGTCAATAATCGGAAAGACAGGTCCAGTATATTATGAGAAAGGTAGTAATGAACTTCGCGAAGAAGGATTTTTAACTTCAGCGGAGGTTAAAATTCTTAAAATTGAGTATAAAAAGAAACCTAAAACATATTTTAAGGATGATGAATTTACATCGACGGCAAGATACAAGGCAGAATTAGATTTTTTATATGAGAGTGAATATCGTAACAAAATAATAAAACAAGTAAGTAGTAATTTTAAAAATAATATTTTAATACTAGTTAATCATATAGCTCATGGCGAGATACTCTTAGATACTCTTAATAATATTTCAGATAGAGAAGTTCATTTTGTTCAAGGCTCGGTAGAGGTTGACGATAGAGAGAAAATTAAAAAGAGTATGGAGAATAATAACGGGGTTATTTGTATTGCAATGTCATCTATATTTTCTACAGGAATTAATATTAAAAATATACATATGATTGTTTTTGCAAGCGGGGGCAAGGCTTTTATACGTCTAGTACAATCGATTGGTAGAGGATTGAGAAAGCATCACAGTAAAAATAAATTAATTATTATTGATCTAGCCGATCAACTACATTATGGAATATCACATTTAAACAAAAGGTTAGAAATATATCGAAAGGAGAGTATACCATTCAATATTTCTACAATAAAAGAACCTTAGTGAGTTGAATTATTATAATAATCTACTATAATGAAGGTTAGCTATGGCAAAGACTAAAGATAAGAGCAATTATTATGTAGAACCTAAAGAGTTTAAGGATGCAATAGCCCGTTTCTATCAAAGCGATAAATTCGAAGATTATCTCGGAGAATGCATTAATAAAATAGCGACAGGCTTAAGCTACAATTCTAAATTTAAAGATTATACGTATAGAGATGAGATGGTAGGTGATGCAATCGTGAAGATGTATGCAGCTTTAAAAAATAAAAATTTCGATGTAACATCAAAATATAATCCCTTCTCCTATTTTACTACTATAGCTTTTAGATCGTTTATTAATAGAATTAAAAAGGAAAAAAGATTGCATCAAGCAGAAACCGAATATCGCGAAGAAGTTTACGAAAGACATATGATTGATTCCAGCGACGGTAAAGTTTATACAAAAAATATATCTAATCTAGAAGAAGGTGACTTTTACGATAGTGATTTATGATTAAATCAAGTAACATTGCTATCTTTAGTGATATACACATCGGTGTACATAGAGATAGTCCCATATGGCATAAGATAACTCTTGATTGGGTCAAGTGGTTTAAGAGTACTGTGGACAGTCGAGGTATAAAAGATATTGTTTTTTGCGGAGATTTCTACCATTATAGAGATTCAATCGCAACCAATACTATATCTCACTCCGCTAAAGTTCTTAATGAATTGAAGGACTATAATATTACATTTATTCCGGGTAATCATGATTGTTATTATAAAGAGTCATCTTCAGTAAATTCTCTTTCTATTTTTGACGGGAGAGATAATATTACAGTTCTAGATAAGACTACTACCATAACAACGGATGGCGGTAAAAAAATATCTTTTATACCGTGGGGTACCTCTGAGAAGGATATACCTAAAAGTGATATCTTATTTGGTCATTTCGAGATTGAGTCATTCAAGCTCAATTCATTTAAAATTTGTGACCATGGCATTAAGACTTCCGATATTCTTAAAAAATCACCCCTAACATTTACAGGGCATTTTCATTTAAGATCTGAGAGAAAGCTAAAAAAAGGTCAAATCATTTATGTGGGTAATCCGTTTCAGATGGATTTTGGTGACGCTGGGGATACAAAAGGTATATATTTTGTTGATTTAGATACAAATAACATTGATTTTATAGAAAATAATATATCGCCTCGATTTTATAAAATATTTTTATCTGAGATTGCGGAAAAGAAAGTACCTCTAGCCGATCTAAAAAAGATTGTAAAGGGCAATATAATAAAGTTTATTATTGATAAGAGAATATCTACCAAACATTCGGAATTTCTTTTTAAACAATTTAGAGCTTTACAACCCATACAAATTGAAGTAGAGCATGATATTAATTTCAATACCATGATTGATGAAGAGGGTGAGCATGATTTTTCAGGAATTGATATGGAGAGAGCAATAACCGAATTTATAAACATAATGGATATAGATAATAATGAGCCAGTTGTTCAATATGTTAATGACTTATATAAAAGAGTTACGCACTAATGAAGCACGTATTTTTCAAAACCCTTAAATTGCAAAACTTTTTTTCTGTTGGAGAAGATCCGATCGAAATAGAATTTAAACCTGGAATGCATGTCATTACGGGTAACAATAAGGATAAAATAGATCGTAAAAATGGGGTAGGTAAAAGCACTATAGCTGATGCTTTTTATTTTGCTATATTTGGTAAAACTATCCGAGATATAAATAAAAAAGACCTTATTGTAAATAATATTACCAATGGTAAATGTAGCGTATCTTTAAAATTTAAAATTACCTCCCCTGAGGAGACTAGCGAATACTTAATACAAAGATCTTTAAACCCCTCGAAGTTAATATTAATAAAAAATGGGGAAGATATAACTCGCGACTCAATAGCTAATACAACACAGTATATATTAGAACTAATAGAGGCGTCGGGAGAGATATTTAAAAATTGTGTCGTAATGACCTCTAATAATACCATACCGTTTATGGGTCAGAAGGTTATTGCTAAGCGTAAGTTTATTGAAAATATTTTTTCCTTAGAGGTATTCGGGGAAATGCTAAAGCTAGCTAGAAATGATTATAATGAAATAAAAAGAGACTATGAAATCGATCTAACTAAATTAGAGGAAAAAAATAAATCCCAGACCAATTATAAGGATCAACGAGAGGATATACTTAAGAGTAGAAAAGATAAATTAGTCGACTACAATAAAAGATATAAAGACAATAAAAAAACTATTAAAGATTTAAAAAATAAATTAAATAAAATAAAAGAGGCTGATACTACTGCAATCAAAAGCAAATTAGATGAAGTTGTAGATGGTATTGAAAGAGTAGAAAGTAAAATAAGAGATCAGCTTGAAATTTGTGCTGAAATTAAAACAGATATAAAACGCGATGGACAAGATTATAAGAATATTGGTACAACTGAAAATAAATGCCCAACTTGTTTACGTCAGATTGAGGATCATGATCGCGATTGCATATCTGACGGTAAGAAAATTATTGCCGAGAAAATAAAAACTCGAAAACAAGATCTTGAAGATTGTAATAAGGTAATTAGTAAATTACAATCCGTTAAGGATAAATTAAATGAATCCTTAATAAAGATTCAACAAAAATTAAATGTAGCTAATGTAGAAGCTTCATCTAAGGATAATATTGAGCAAAATATAAAACAGCATGAGAGTTGGATTGAGAGTCTAGAAATAGATATTGCAAACCTTAAATCAACCGAAACAAATATAGATTTTATAATTAATGAAGTTAAGAAAGAGATAGAGGATATATCGCAAAAGGTTGAAAAAAATCGTGATATGATGAATATCATTGATATTAGTAAATTTGTAGTATCCGAAGAAGGGGTTAAAGCATATATTGTTAAACAAATATTGCAGATTTTTAATAGTAGACTTGCATACTATTTGAAAAAAATGGACGCAAACTGCATATGTGTCTTCAACGAATATTTTGAAGAGGAAATTATAAACGATAATAATAAAATTTGTTCTTATTATAATTTTTCAGACGGAGAAAGAAAAAATATAGATTTAGCATGTTTGTTTACCTTCGCCGATGCGCGACGCATGCAAGGGAACGTTGCATACAATGTTAGTTTCTTTGATGAGCTATATGACTCAAGTTTAGACAGTAAGGGTGTAGAGTTAGTTAATAATATTCTTAACGATAGAGTTTCGTCTAATAATGAATGTGTTTTCGTTATTACACATCGACCGGAAGCTATTAAGTCAATAACTGATAATGCGGAAATAATATATCTTCAAAAAGAAAATGGTATAACTACACGTGTTAAAAGTGTTGATGTTTAGATAAAGGAGTTTAAATAATATCAATGATTACCAATCAGGGTCTCCCGTTTTCATCTCCGTTTTCGTCTCCATATGGTCCCCCACATCTACCATCTGGAGAATCAAACTTCTCCCGACCCAAGCCCCCTCCCAAGCAGTCCGGAGACCCCACGGATTTACCTCGCTGTATTAACTATTTAGCTGACTATAGTGGTTGCGGTTTATGGAGAATGTTATGGCCTGAGCATTTATTAAATGTACACAATAAAGCATTAGTACAAAATTCATCAGTAATGATTACTAATCCTGAATTTTATACAAATGTAAAAGTTATTCGAGTACAGCGCCAGGCTACAAAAAATCAATTAGAGTTTGTAAAATTTTTGAAGAAAGAAATACAGCCCAGGGTAGGCTGTAGGATTGTTTATGAAATTGATGATATTATATTTCGGGAGGATATTCCTGATTATAATAAATTTAAGTTTGCATTTGAAAGCGACGAAATAAGAGAATCTTCTCTCGAAATAATGAAGTTGTGCGATGAAATTACATGCACATGTGAGTTTATGCGTGATTATTATAGAGAAAAAACAGGTAAAGAGGAGGTTACAGTTATACCTAACTTTCCACCTAAGTTTTGGATTGGCAATTTCTTTAATGAGAAAAGAGTAACTCAGCTTTATAAAAAGCATCAGAATAAACCTCGAATACTATATGCCGGTTCAGGAGCACATTTCGATGTTGATAATAAAGATAAACAACGGGATGATTTTAATCACGTTATAGAAGCTGTAATTAAAACACGTAAGAGATTTCAATGGGTATTTGTAGGAGCATTTCCTATTGCACTTAGACCATACGTACAGTCTGGAGAGATAGAGTTCCATCCATGGCAGCAAATTTATTTATACCCTGAGAAATTAAACGATCTTGAAATTCAAATGGCAGTAGCCCCATTAGTTGATAATAACTTTAATAGAGCGAAAAGTGATCTAAAATATATCGAGGCTTGTGCTCTCGGTATACCTATTGCATGTCAAGATATGTGCACATATAAAGATGCACCTATTAAGTTTAGTGATGGAGATGACATGATCAAAAAAATTGAACAGACTCTATCTAATGGTAGAAAATATAAATCAGAGGCTGTTAGTCGATATAAGGTAGCGGAAAAAAGATTTCTCGAACGAGATGAAAATTTAGATTGCTTTTTAGAACTTTTTAATTTGCCTTATGGTGATCCAGGTCGTATAATGTTATCGAAATTTAATCGATGATAGGATATAGAAATATTTCATACATACCGCGGACTAAAGAAGTTAAAGTATGGACATGGGACGCTCAAGGAAATCGCACCTCGTATACTCAGCCATATAGACCGTACGTATATATCGAGGACAAAAATGGAGACGAAGTTTCTATATATAAAACTAAAGTACGTAAGAAGGTATTCAATAATCAGTATGAAAGAACAAGGTTTATTCGTGATACCGGTATAAGAAGATTATTTGAAAATCTTCCAACATATCAGCAGTTCTTAATTGATGAATACTGGCAGGATAATGAGCTGCCCGAGTTTTCATCGATGCCTCTCAAGGTACAGTTTATTGATATTGAGGCTGTAGCTCGGGATGAGTTTCCAGACCCTGAAGAGGCAGTGCACCCAATCAACGTAGTAACTATCTATGATACTATCGAGAAGCATAAGCACGTATGGGGGGTAGGGGAGTTTGATTCCTCGAAGTTTGATCCATCTGAACTTACATATTACAACTGTAAGACGGAGATTGAGCTTATTGACAAAATGCTAACGTTTCTAGAAGCAGACTATCCGGATATTATATCTGGGTGGAACTCAGCTGGCTTCGATATACCTTACATTATAAACCGAATTCATAACGTAATGGGTGAGGAGCATGTTCGCAGATTATCACCTACTGGAAATGTTTATAATAGAGCTATTAGAGGAGCATTCGGTAAAAATTCAGTAAGATGGTTTATTGATGGCATTTCTTGTTTAGATTATCTTGATGTATACAAAAGATTTCAATTAAAAAATCGTGATTCATATAAATTAGATAATATTGCTCAAATTGAAATCGGGGAGAAAAAAATCGAATACGGCAATATGCACATTGCTGATTTATGTGCGCAAGACTGGCAAACGTTTGTTGAATATAACATACACGACGTTTTTCTGCTCCAAAGGCTAGATGAAGAATTGCGATATATGGAGTTGATTCGAATGTTAGCATACGTTGGATTGACTACGTTCGAAGCTGCAATGGGCGCTGTTGCTGTTATCAATGGAGCGGCTACTATTAGAGCACGTGACCGGAATCAAAAGATTGCAACGTTTGTTAGACATGAAGACTCTGGTAAGAATCCAGGTGCATTCGTAGGCGAACCTTTAGAGGGTTTTCAGCAGTATGTGGTATCATTTGATGCTAACTCCCTATATCCCAACCTAATGATTTCTCTTAACATGTCTCCGGAGACTAAAGTTGGTAAGATCGTCTCTCATGACTCGAGTAAAGTGGTAGTAAGGTACGTAAACGGAGAAACGTTTGATTTAACCCCTGCTCAATTTGGTCAACTAGTTAAGAAAGAAAGTTTAGCGATATCGAAAGCAGGTATTTTATTTTCTCAGAAAACTAAAGGTATTATGCCAGAGATGGTAGACTTTTATTACAACAAGCGAGTAGAGGTTAAGGACGATCTTCGTAAAGCTACTTTAGAATTAGTTAGCTTACAAGATAAAACTGATATTGATAGCGAAAACAGGAAGCAAGAACTTAAATTTACAATTAATAGACTCGATACTAAGCAATTGACAATTAAAGTTCTTATTAATAGCGCATATGGGTATTTCGGTAATAAACATTCGCCTATTGGAGATGATGACATCGCTAGTAGTATTACACTTTCGGGTCAAGCTGTTATTAAACAATCCAACGTTTTAGCTAAAAACTATCTTAAAGAAAAGACCAATATATCAGATGATTATTTAAAACATAATGACCCGGTTGTATATAATGATACTGATTCGTGTTATATATCGATTAAGTCTCTAGTAGATAGTGGGATTATAAAAGAGTTTGCAGATGAAAATGGTAATTTATCTAGCGACGTTTATAAGTACAGTGAGGAACTAACAGATTATCTAAACAAAAACATAACAGAATGGGCTATTAAATCTTTCAACTCTCAAGATTGTAGACTTGTATTTAAAAGGGAAGTAATAAGCGATGTTAGCTTATTTTTAGAGAAAAAACGATATGCAATGCATATTCTAGATGATGAGGATGTAAAGGTTAATAAGTTTAAGTATACCGGAGTTGAAGTTGTAAGAACAACAATGCCCGATCCGGTAAAGCCTTATGTAAAAAATATTATTGAGACGATGTTAATGAAAAGGTCTCAAGCTGAGACGGATAAAGCCGTTAAAGAAGCATATGATATTTTTACTTCGCTACCAGTTGAAGATATATCCTTTGTTGTGGGATTATCATCGTTTGATGAGTATGTAAGAAAATGCAATGGATTTCAAACATGTAAAGGCATGCCAGTTCATGCAAAAGCGGGTTACTATTATAATAATATCCTTAAAGATCTTTCAATTGATACCGAATATGAGCCGGTAAACACGGGCGATAAAATTCGCTGGATGTATGTCCAGCCAGCAAATAAGTATGGGGTCTCAGTTATCGGGTTTAAGGATGAACTTCCTAGTCAGATGAAAGATCTATTTAAGGTTGATTATGAAAAAATGTTTAACAAAATTGTTTTTAGCGTTGTTGAGCGATTCTACAAACGCGTAAATTGGGTGGCAAGAAAGCCTAACGAGCAGATTCGTTGTGATTTATTTGAATTATTTTCTTGAATAATACAAAAGTTAATATAAAATATACATATATGAGTGAAAAAACACCAGTCGAAGCAAAAGATTTAGTTTCCTTTATTGATGGTCAAAGATCAATTATTGGCCAGCTAGTTAGCGAAAATACCAAAACCCTCGTAGTGAGAAATCCTGCATCGGTTCACCTTCAACCAACTCAAGATGGTCAAATTCAAGTACAGCTTTTCCCAGTATGGTTTTCAGAGCTGCTAAGTTCGGATCAGCGCGATACAGGTACTGAGTGGGTTTTTAATAAAAGTGATATTACGGTAAGTAATAAACCTATTGAGCTGGATGAAAGACTCTTACAGCAATACAATAGAACTTTCGGACTAGTTCCAGAATCAAAAATTGTAACACCAGATAATAGTGAAAAGGTGATCAAACTTTTTGATGAATAAAAAATAATATAAAATAAATAATTAAAAAGCCCCCCTACGGGGGCTTTTTTTATGGACTAATTTAAAATATATATTATACTATTTGTAGTATATGGATAAAGATATAAAAAGCGCATTAGATGAGATTGACGAAATTAACCCTTTCGCATCTTACTTGGATAACTCTTCCCTTAGTCTGGTAAAGGGCTGGATCGATACAGGATCATATGTATTAAATTCAATAATTTCTGGTTCTGTAAATGGAGGCATTCCCAAAGGTCGAGTGACTATGTTAGCGGGTGAGTCGATGACTGGTAAGTCATTATTTGTTATGAAGATTCTTGCTAATGCACAAAAGGAAGGTCTTATACCAGTCGTATTTGATACTGAGAACGCGATCGACCCGGAATCCGCTGAGAGGATTGGTCTAGATATTTCAAATGTAAAATATGTACCATGTTCTAGTATTGAACAAACAAGAAATGCTATTTATAAATTATTCGAAGCTATTAAAGAAAAGGGGCTTGAAGGTAAGTTTATTATCGCAGTAGATTCATTAGGGAATCTTCAATCCGAGCTTGAGTTAAATCGAATGAATAAAGAGAGTACCGCAGTCGATATGGGTACTAAAGCTAGAGCAATTAAATCATTACTTCAAACATGTACTAATTTAGGTGCTACAACACAAACAACTGTATTGCTTACTAACCATGTATACGATGACCCATCTGCAATGTTTCCATCAATTGAGAAAAATATGCCTGGAGGCAAATCGGTTGTATATCTGCCATCTGTAACAGTCCAGCTAGCTCGCAAACCTATGAAGGAGGATGGTGGTAAGATCAGTGATGGTAAACTTGCTGTAAGTCAGAAAAAATATTCTGGTATTATTATTAGAGCTCTTACAAGAAAAAATCGTTTTTTAAAGCAATATCTCGAAGGAGAGATGTACCTATCCTTCTCAAAAGGTCTAGACAGATTTTATGGTCTATTAGATATTGCTGTAGGTTTAGGTGTTTTGATACAGACTGGATCTACTTACCAGTTAGAGGATGGTAAAAAAATCGGATATTATAAAAACTTTCGAAAGGATGTTGATCTCTGGGAAGAGACTATTATACCTAGACTAGAAGAAAGAATTAAATCAGAATGGATGTACAGTAATCTAGAGGAGGGAGAAGAAGAGGTTCCTGAAGAGATTGTAGAGAGCGAAACCGGAGATGTTGTAAAGGATGAAGCTTAAAAAATATTTTTTGCAGGACGACTTAATTGAGACGATGGAAGCCGTTTCGAATGGTGGTATAACTTTATTAAATAAAACCCAAGAGAAATTATTTAAAAAATTAATTAAAACAATTAAAAAAAATCAAGAGATAATAATTTTAATAGATGATAAAGATCAAGAAAATGATGAGAAGGAATTATATGCTAACGAATTTTAGTAAAAAACTATTGATATTTATACTGCCTTTTGTATTAGTTACAAGCTGTGCAATTGTAAATCGTTCTCATGATGTAGAACCCCCTGCATCCAGTGAGAGTTTTATTAAGGCTAAATATTTAACTGAACTCGTATATATTACACGTGATAAGGATTTAATTACAAGCTATAGGGAAGATTACTTGAAAGGTAACATTAATAAAATTAAATATAGTGCTATCAACAAATGGGCAGCAGGTAAAGATCGTACAATTGTTGTTAAGTCTATTGATTTATTTTTAAATTTATCATTTGAAGGTGTATGAAATTATCAAAACTTAGAAACAAATATTCATATGTATTACCATCTCTACCAGATAGTAGAGATATTTTATATAAGGCGGGTAGTACAAGTAAGAAAAAAGCTTCTCTCAAAGAATATAGAGGTAAAATTTTAGATCAAGGGACATGGGGATCGTGTACTGGTCATGGTACGGCAGGAATGCTTCATACCTTATATAAGCGTCTTACCACTGATAGTATAGATTTTAGTCCATATTGGATTTGGTATTGGGCGAGGAAAGCTAATGGTTGGGAGACACAAAATAGTGGAGCATATCCCCGTGATGTCTTTAAAAATTTAGTTAAAATCGGTACATGCGAAGATGTAGAATGGAAGCCTGAAAACTTTAATGAATCTCCACCTGAAATAGGTGAGGACAAGCTTATTAAATTTAAAGGGTATAAAAGATTTGACTTCAATAAAAAAAATTTTGATAACATTGTAAATGACTTCTTTTATTGTATTGGAGAGGAAAAACTACCAGTAGGAATAACCATGGCAGTTCATAAATCCTTCGAGATACATACTAAAAATACTGGAGAGCTTTTAATGCCAGGCCCTAGCGACCCTGTAGTGGGCTACCATTGGGTTTATGTTGATGAAGTTGACGAAAGCGGTATTACATTGGTAAATTCCTGGTCAAATCTATGGGGCGATAATGGTACCTTTAAAATGTCGTGGGATTATGTTAAACAACATGTAGTTGAAGCTTGGAGTCTAGACCCTAAATTACCATAGAACGAATGAAATATACATACGATGAACAAATCGCGATTATACAAGCAGCGAAAGACGGTAAAACTATATCCGGTAGAAAAATCGGTGAAAGTGAGTGGACGACACATTGCGATAGAGTCAAACACCGAGAGATTTATTACACTAATAAATACGTACGCTTCAATTTCCAAGATTACGAATATAAAATTGGGTAATTAACACAATATGAATAAATTAGTATTACCAATATCTGGAGGCATGGATTCTTCTGTTCTCCTACATAAAGCAGTCAATGAATTTGATTCTATTCATTGTTTGACGTTTGATTACGGTCAGAGACATAAAAAAGAGATAGAATTTGCTCATATGCAAATTAAACACGCCCTTAAAAAGAATAAAAATATTCATCACAAGGTATTAGATGTTAACTTTCTTAGAGAACTCGCACCTACTAGCTCTCTAACAAACAATAGTATAGAAACCCCTAACGTTAGAGATATTATGGGTGAAGCTCAGCCTAAAACATATGTACCTAACAGAAATATGATGTTTTTGAGTATATGTGCTGCTCACGCTGAAGCTGTAGGAGCAGATACAGTATGGCATGGTGCAGCTCAAGCAGATTCTCTTGCTGGATACTGGGATGGCTCGCCTGAATTTTTAGATTCTATTAATAATATATTAAATCTTAATAGAGATAATCCCATAAGGATAGAGGCGCCGCTTATAGATCTATCTAAAGCTCAGATCGTTCAAGAAGGTATTAATAACAAGGTAATGTTTAGTGAAACCTGGACATGCTACGAAGGTGGTAAATTACCTGAGTCCACAACTGCAAGCTCATCTCTAAGATTACAAGGATTTCTAGAGGCTGGTTATGCAGATCCTTGCTTATATAAGGATCAAAAGCGATTAATTGATGTATACAAAGAAAAAGGCGTAGACCTCATACCATACGAAGTCTACGCCTTTAAGAACCTATTGTAGATTTATTAAGCTGGTTGAGCAGCTGCAGCTGGTTGTGCTGCTGGTTGTGCTGCTTGCTGAGATTGTTGATATTCATTAGAAGCGGCCTGCTTTGCAGCAGCGCCGGCCCCTCCAAATATTCCTTTATCACTAGCGGCCGTAGCTGCAGCGGTGGTATTTGCAGCTAGTTCATCTAAATAATCCATTATTTTTATAAGCGGAAGATTTGATATATTTTGAGCGAGCTCACGACCTTGCGAGCCTGTGAATGTTTCTGGAGAGATTTGCTTTGCTTTGTTTACGAGATCAATAATTTGTTGTGCAGCTGTAGCGGCTTGTTTAATTACTTGTTGACCTTGCGAGACGGCAGCTCCAGTCCGGGCCATATCGGCTACATTTGAACCAACTTGTTGAGCTCCAGCTGCCAATCCAGCACCTCCTGCCTTTAAGGCACTACCAGCTTGTTGAGCTCCCGATTTTACCACGTCACCGACTTGTTGAGCTCCGGCTTTTAATTTAGTAGCTCCTGCCTTTAAGGTATTACCAGCCCCTCGAGCTACATTTTTTACAGCTCCAAAAAACCCAGCTTCCTCTAACATCTCATATATATCTAAAATTGCATACGCCTCTTCTAGAGTATTTACGTTAGGCGCGTTTCGCTCAAATGTATCAAAAGATGATTCGAGCATTAACTGTTTTACATTTATAGATTTATAATTTTCAAAGATTAATTCTGAGTCTTTATTCATAATATTATTTAGGTCTTTAGGTGTTTTTTTATAGAATTTGATTTGGGGATATAGCAAAAACAGGATTAGATTTGCCTACTGGCTTAACCTGTATATTTCCGTTTTGCAAAACCTCTACAACTTCAGCCTGCTCCCCTTGAGGGTTTCTTGTACTAGTGTATTTAATTACATCTCCGGGGTTAAATGAGCGTTGCTGTGGGTCTTGCTGTTGTTGCGGGTCTTGCTGTTGTTGCGGGGCTTGCTGTTGTTGCGGGTTAAGAGATACTGAATTTCTTAAAAACTGTAACTGCTGATAAATCTGAGGGTATTGATTTTTTAAAGTCTCAGTACTCATTCCTGCAGTTTTCATTAGATCTGTTTCTAAATCTAATATAATTTTATGTATTTTTTCAATCTTATTATCAATAAGCTTTGATTGGGCAGTCTCTTGATAGTTTTGACTCATACCACCTAATCCTTTACCCATGTCAGTTGTGAGGAAAGCTTTAGCTCCAGAAGCTTTAGCTTTTATGCGATCTAGAAGACCTTCATCAATTTGTGATAATTGCTTCTCTAAAATAATATCTGTGTCATATTTTTTCATTAATGTATTAATGGGGTTAATTTAAATTCATAATAGCCTGTAACTCTCCGTCAGTAGCTCCTCTTTCTATAGCTTTATTAAGAAAAAGTTGTTTCATTTCATCAGTCAGCCTGCCGCGCCTCGCCGCGTTTTGAAGTACATTAAGAGTGTTATTAGAAGTTCCTGGGCTGGCTATATCCTCAGCGACTCCTTTTACATAATCTTTAACCACTTCCACGGCAGCGTCATCTCCTGATACCCTCTTAGTGCCGGCGAATATATCATTAATGCCACTCAATTCATTTGATGCATCTTCAGCTGAATAACCCTTTTCTATCATTTGATTATAGAGACCTTCCGCGCTAGACTTAAGATCTGTTGGTAATTCCGAAAACGTGATTCCCGGTTCAATAGCTTGACTTGCAATTTGGTCCACTGTAGAATTAAAGTTATTAATAATTTCCTCAGCCCCTACACTATCTAGAGTTTCAATACCACCATTTCTATAAACGAAATTAGCAATTTCGTTTGGATCAGTTATTCCTTGCTGCTCCGCCTGTTGTTGCAACAACATCTTAGCCTGATCTACTATACTATTTGGATCATACGAAGAATTGTGCAAATTTTGGAAAAGGTCGGGATTCATAGGAGGTAACTCCGGCATTGCACCAATGGTATCCTGTAGAGGTGCATTAGCTAACTCGCTAGGTGCACCTGCTAGGTCCAATCCTGCATCAGGTGCATTAGCTAACTCGCTAGGTGCACCTGCTAGGTCCAATCCTGCATCAGGTGCATTAGCTAACTCGCTAGGTGCATTAGCTAACTCGCTAGGTGGCCCTGCTGGTTCAAATCCTGCATCAGGTGCATTAGCTAACTTGCTTGCAACAAAGTCACTTACACCTCCAATCGCAGCGCCGGCAGCGGTAGTTTTTGCAACATTTCCAAATTTATTTTTAGTATCGATATCAGTCCTAGTTAAATTACGTTGAAGCCCTCGAGTTGCGCCTGCGAGTGCTCCAGTAGCTATTCCACCTAAACCACCAGTACCAGCAGCTAATGCAGTGACTGCAGCTGCAGGAGCTGCAGCGCCGACGAATCTACCTAACATATGACCTATTTTACCTAGTGCGGATTGAGCACTTTCGACTCCTGCGCTATTTAAATTATTAAGTAAAATCGCCATTTTTTCTTGAGTTATTGGCTGAAGACTTCCTTTAAATGTTTTTAAATCAGCTTCTAAATCTCCTACATGTTTACCTATTTTTTTTGTATATTGGTTAATTAAATTCTGAAGACTTTCATCAGTTTCACCGAATGCGTTTAGTTTGGCTCTCCCTCGCTGAAAAATACCTTCTTGTATATTGCAATATCTTTCAAAAATTAGATCTGTATCATTAGTCATAATCTTTTTTTTAAATTAATAATATCCTTTCCAGCGCTCGTCATGCTTCATATAACTGCGCATTCTCTCGTTTCGCTGTTGAGTCATCCATTGGTTTGCTTGCTGGGGTGACATTTTGTGCCCTTCATTGATATTTTCTTCATTGTTTTCTTCTTCTCTCTCCTTAGCAGCCTTTTTCATCGGCTCCTCTTTGTCACCATCCCCATCGATATCAATATAATCTGGCTTTGCCTCTTCGTTTTCATATCGATCTTCACCGTAGCGTGATGGTTGATTAGTTTTACCAGATCCTTTGCAAGATCTACATGTTTCCCATTCCATTTCTCCTTGATATGGATATTCTTTACCTCCCTCTCCGTCGCATTCTTCGCATTCGCGCTCACCCTCTTCATCTTCGAACCGATCCTCATCATATGGGTTCATTGGATCATAGTTCATATCCTCCGAGTCTACGTCGTAATCATCCTCACGACTAAACGACGGGTCATATGCAACACCTACCTCATCAAAATCATCTTCTGTAGGTCTAAAGTCTTCATCATCATCTACTGACGTAACAGTTGGTACTTCCCCCGATGTTTTAGGGTCAAACTCTACCTCGCTATCTTCCTTTTCTGGCTCGTCGTAAGTTTCGCCTTTCGATTTTCTATCTGGTTGAGATAAACTTGATTTTAAACCAGATATGGCATCAGCAATATCATCAGGAGGCAGAACCTCCACAACAACCTCACCGGAGGAACTAAATCTACTAAACATATCATCAATTTCTGTAGGAGGAATACTTTCGAAATCCCTACCTATACGAGAATTTGTCGATATAAAGAAATCTACAACAACTCCCCCCGAAACCCTTTCAACGCCAATATCAGATTTATCAACACCTAACTTTTCGATTGTATCAATTAAACCATCCGCATCTGTAAGACCTCTTATTTGCATAGAGACTAGAGTCTCGTCTTTTGTACTCTCCATACTATTTAAAATAGCATCCTCTATAGACGTAGCAGCATCAACACCTTGAGACTTCATTTGCTTCAATAGTTCTTTTTGTTGCTTTGCTATTTCAATAGCAGCTGCCTGAGCTTCGTATCTCTCTGTACGACCTTTACTACCTTTACCCCCACGACCTCTATTGATTTTAGCTCTATTTACATACTTTGTTAACTCCTCTTCGTATGCATTAGAAATATCATCTTGACGTTTAATAATCTCGTCGGAATGAGCCTCCAATGATTGCATTAAGGACTCTCCCCGTGCTGGAGATGATGTCGCGCGTATAATAGAGTCAGCTTCTGCATCATCAAATATGTCTAAATTATATAATAATGTCGCAATAAAATTAGGAGCATCTCTACTTGGAACTGAAAGACCTGCAGATCTAACGTCCTGTCTAGTTCCTTTTAATTTAGGGTGGTATTTACCTACATTGCGACCTGCTCGACCTCTTTGTTCGACATATAAGCTGAAAATATCATTTTGCCATGGCTTCATAGAAATATTTATTCAAACAAGTGGATTTTTTAGGAATTATATTTATTATTAATTTGAGGAGTTTGTTTTAAACTAATTCTTTTATAAATAAGGTTATGTGTGCGATATTTGGTTCTTTTAACAAATCAATGTTTGAAGTTCTTCACGACGTGAATCAAATTAGAGGAGCGTGGGGAGGTAGTTATATGGGTATATATGATGTACTCAATTATTCTCCAAACAAGAAAAAAAATATTAAAAAACTATACCAAGTTAAGAGGTGGGAAGGTAAACAAGATAAAATTAGTAAAATACTAGAACCGGATAAGTTTGATATATATTTAGGTCATTTACAAGCACCTACAGGGTCTAATAGAAAATGGAGTGAAGAGACTACACACCCTTTTCATATCGGTGAATGGATAATTGCTCATAATGGAGTGATTACTAATCAGGAATCTTTAATTAAGGAATATAACAATGGTATAAAAGTATCAGTTGATTCAAAACTTATACCTATCATGGCAAATAGCATATCATCTACTAAAATAAAGGTAAATCATGTAACTGCTATTGAAAAGGCTTTAGCTAAGCTTGAGGGTACATTTTCAGTTTGGGTATACAACACCGATTCTAAAAAAGTTTATATAGCGAGGCAGGGATCTACATTGTTTGCTGACGATAGAGGGAACTTTTCTTCTATTAATAGTAAAAACCAATGGGAAGAATTGAAAGAGGGTAAGATTTTTGAGTTAACATCAAAAGGTCCCGTGTTAGTCGGACAATTTAAAAATAAAAGCCCTTTCTTTATATGAGTATCACAAATATATCTTTCGTAATCTGTACTAAAAACAAATCTAGTAAAAAAACGTTACTAGAGACAAGTATATCGAAGGAATGCCCTAATTTGAATTATGACATTTATAGGTTTGATACAAATGATAAATCACTATCAGCTCAATATAATAAATTTATTGATGAGAGCTTGGGATATTACGACGATAATACAGCTATAGTATTTGTACATGATGATGTATATATAAATTGTGGTAACATAGATCGAAAATTAGATAAGGCATTTGAGCAGTTTGATGTTGTAGGTGTAGCAGGTACAACTACTGTATCAAATATAGAATATGGTCTTTGGCACTTAATGGGTCCTCCAGAATCGAGGAGAGGTTGTGTAGCTCACTGCTTATCTCCCGATTCTAATAATATAATGCCCTATATGTACACCTCATTCGGCCCTCTAAACGAAAGAGTGTTACTTATTGATGGGGTATTTATTGCAACTACACCTAGCGTGTTAGAGTCATGCAGATTTAGTGAGGATAATCCATCTAGATTTCATTATTATGATTTAGATTTTTCGCTTGAATGTAATAAAAATAAAAAGAAAATAGGAGTATGGGATATTCCTATTGTTCATAAATCACCAGGATTAACTAATCCGGATAATGAGTGGGAAGCTGGTAAAAAGTGGTTTTTAGAAAAGTGGTCTTAAATTTGAAAAAAAAATTGATTATTTCTCATATGAAATTATATTCATTATATGAATATATTTGTACTTGATAGCAATCCTAAAGAAGCCGCAAGACTTATGTGTGATAAACACATAAGATCGAAAATGATTATCGAGTCTGGTCAAATGTTAGCGTATTGTTTTACAACGGAACAACTAGAGCATCCGGATTGTCCTAGGACCGCGACCGGTCAGCCACGAAAACAAGCTAAAAGACATCGCAATCACCCTTGCAGCAAATGGGTAGTTGAGTCAAAGTCTAATATGAAATGGCTTATAAATCATGCACTCGAAATGTGTGACGAGAGATTACGTAGATGGCCTGGTAAGGAACATTTCACTAGACCATTTATTGAATGGTGTGATAGCAACATAGGAAATTCTCACATACCTGATGGTGAGCTTACTCCCTTCGCAGTAGCGATTAGTCAAACCATGAATTGCAGGCAGCTGCCAAATTTTGAATCTCTTCCTACAGTTGAAAAATATCAACTATATTATAAAATGGATAAGCCCTTCGCTACTTGGACTAAGCACGCGGCTTAAACTGTATGAAGATAGATCATAAATTTATGGAAAAGATTATTCTTTTCCATTCGCTAACTAATGAAGGTTATCTTACATCTGTAATTGATTTTTTACAGCCTGATATTTTTGAAAATAAAAACATTAAGGATATAATTAGTATTATCTCTGATTTTCATGATCGCAATAATACATGCCCTAATATTACAGAGGTAAAGGCTTTATTAACTACAGACGATCTTCGAACATCGTTTAAGTCCGTAGTAGAAGAATTTAGTAAATTAGATACTAATTATAATCAAGATGAGTTAATACTGAATACAGAGCAGTTTATTAAAGAACGTAATGTCTACAATACTCTTCTTGAAACAGCCAAGACTGTTGGTGATGGGGGTGCAGATACCTCTTTAATTCTAGATAAATTTGAAAAAGCATGTAATGTAAATCTCACTACAGATCATGGTATTGAATTATTTACAGACATTAATCGTATTGTTGAAGATCTTAATAAAGTCGAGCCTGTAATTTCATCCGGGTGGGAGTGGATGGACAAAACTCTTGGAGGAGGATTTTTGAGAGACGGTAGATCGATTTATATATATGCAGGCCGACCTAACGTTGGTAAAAGTATATTCTTAGGAAATATTGCAAATAATATATCCGCAGCTGGTAATAATGTACTAGTTATATCTCTTGAAATGTCGGAGATGATCTATGCAAGAAGATTATGCTCTAATGCTACAGCTATACCTTTATCTGAATTGGCTAATTCTTCTGCCGCGTTGAAAAACGATATGCTCAAGATACACGAGAAAAATCCTCGACGTAAAATTTATATAAAGGAGTTTCCTCCTTCGACTATTACCCCTAAACAATTGTCAGGGTTTATAAAAAAATTACAATCGTCAGGAATTAAATTTGATGCTATCGTAATTGATTATTTGAACTTATTATCTTCACCATCAGGTACAAACCTATATGAAAGAGTTAAGCATGTAACAGAGCAGCTTAGGGCTATGAGTTACATTTATAACTGCCCTATCATTACCGCTACTCAGCTAAATCGTGGTGGTTTTGATGAAGATAATCCTGGTCTTGATAGCTTATCTGAATCGGTTGGTGTTGCTGCAACTGCAGACTTTATTATGGGATTATGGCAGGATGAAGAGGATATAGAATTTCAAACAATACATGCAGGTATAATGAAAAATCGATTCGGTAGAGCGGTAGGGTCTAATCGCTTTTCTATTGACTTTACTACCTTAACGTTAAGCGAATTCGATGAAGAAGATATGATATCTGAAACAGACGAATCTAACGATATTTATAGTAGCTTAAGAATGCTTACCGATAGTTGATTATTACAATAATTAATATAATTATATTGTAAATGTCGCTATTTGTTTGGTCAGATGTAGATTTAGATGGTGTAGGTTCTATTTTAGCCCTTTCTTGGTTCGCTAAAAGAACATTGCCTAGTAAAATAACTACATCTCGTAATTTTCGTAAGGATTTCGAAAATTGGTATCGTCATGAAGGTCATAACTTTCAGAAAATTTTTATATGTGATCTAGATGTAAGCTCTAACATTGATATTGTAGATCAGAAGAACATCTTCATTATAGATCATCATGACACTCACATCTTAGAATCTAATAGATATAGTAAATGCAATACTCTTATTAAGAAGTGCGGATCTACTACAAAATTAATATATGATACTTATAAGGATTCTATTAATGCATTTAAGGAGCAAAAACTCCTTATAAATCTAATAGATGACTACGATAGTAACGAACTAAAATATCCAATGTCGGAGGATTTAAATAGACTCTATTGGAGTCTAACTGGGGATAGGGTTCAAAAATTTATTGATAGTTTTCATAACGGATTTTCAGGATTTTCTCGACAGCAAAAAAATTCAATTAATATATATAATAAAAAACTTAAAGAAATTCTTTCAAAAATAGAAATACATGTAGGGGATATTAATATTGGAGAAAAGCCTCGTCGAGTAGTTTCAACTATAGCTAGTTTTGGTATTAATGATATAGCTAAAAATATTATTTCTACATATAACGCAGATATTGGTATTGTGGTAAACCCAAACAGCGGTACAGTTTCATTTAGACGTTCAGATAAGTGCACACTCCCTATGAATGAAATAGCGAAAAAACTCGCGAACGGGGGAGGGCATGCCGAATCAGCGGGAGGTTATATTACTGAACAGTTTATGAATTTTACTAAAAAACTTAAAAAAATATGACCCCGAAAAATCAATTTAACCCTATCGACAGTATAAACTTTGTAGAAAGCGATCATTTGCTTTTATGTTTTTGTAGTTTTATTTGTATTTTACATAATAAAAAGTTGAATTTACCGAATATTTTCTTATTATTATTGGAGAATAAAAACTATAGAAATTTATTCCAATATATGACGGGTATCGATAATGACTACGATACGTTTGCGAGATTTATCGAATACGATCCAACACTAAGTAAAAGTAAGTATATTTCAAAATATTTAAATAAATGCGCGCCATCGCAGGTAATAAAATAACAATGCATGAACGAGCTGTTTATAACCAATACCTAATTACAACACGCTCGATAAAAAATAAGCCCTGGAAAGCGAGAACAAATTTCGATAATTTTCCGGAAGATAAATTAGTCCCATGCAAGGCTATATCTAAAAAATTACTCAAATATCCTCATATAAATATTAAAGATTTTTTTTATGCACCATTTTTTGAGGATGCTAGTTTAAACGTAAATTTAGATTTCTATACAACTGCAAAGGCCATGAATGCTTATGTTAAGTATATGAAGCATATAGAATCTCTTTCCCCTGACAGCGCCGAATCTCTAACACGGACCGCTAAATCGTTTGTTTTTATAAGAGATTATATTAACAACAATAAATTAACAATTACGGAATATTTTAATCTAAAGGATGGTAATCAGTATAAATGTCTCCTACACCTAATGGAGCGAAAAACCTGGATAAATGCGCTAATTTCCTTTTCCGAATTTAATACAATAATTTTAGAATGCGATAAAGATATTACTAAGCTAATGTGCGGTGATGACTTTTTCGATAGAATAGATTTTGCAAGAACTAAATGTTTAAACTCTAGCAAATATAACAACCTAATAAAACAAATAAAAACCAAGTTGAAAATAACCTAAGATAACCTATAATAAAGATACAAAATATGAGTACATTCAATTCATCTATGTTTGATAGCATTAAAGGCGCTCTCTCTAAGCAAGAAGAGCGAAATAGTTATGCCGATATTCTTTCTATGAAATCCGGCAATACATATACAGTTAGGCTTCTGCCTAACGTGGAAGCTCCAGAAAAGAGTTTCTTTCACTACTATACAGTTGGGTGGGAGTCTTTCGCGACCGGTCAATATGTTCAGTCTATTTCTCCTCAATCGTTTGGAGAGCGTGACCCTATTCTAGAAGCGCGATATCGTATTTACAAACACGGTACTGACGATGAAAAAGAGAAGATTAAATCTGTCCGTCGTGCGGAAAAGTGGCTTGTTAACGCCTATGTAGTAGACGATACTGAAAATCCGGATAATAACGGTGAAGTTAAAATTATTCGTTATGGTAAGCAGCTAGATAAAATTATCCGCAGGGCTATCGATGGTGAGGATAGTGATGAGTTTGGTCCTCGTATTTTTGATCTTGGATCTAACGGTGTTAGTCTAAAAATTGAAGTCGAATCACAGGGTGAATATCCAACCTACGTTTCTTCTCGGTTTACAGGGTCGAAGAGCGATCTTGGGTTATCTGATAGTAGGATTGAAGAAATCTACAAGAATACACATGTACTTGACGAGGTCTTTCAGGTTAAGTCATACGAGGAGCTCGAAAAAATGTTCCAAGAGCACTATCTTGTAAATGAATCATCTTCCGATAGTTATTCTACTCCTACGGTTCACGAAGCTAACCCATCTCCTGCAGTTAATACAGTGCCCGTTACAAACAGTGCACCGGCAGCGACAGATACAGCTACTGATGATGATGATTCCATTGTCGCTGAGCTTCTTGCTGGTATCGATGATTAATATGGATAATTCGCAAAACGAAAAGGCAGCAATTGCAAATTTCCTTGGATCTATAATGAATAAATCTAAGGAAATTGATTCTGGAACTGTAGTCCCAGTATCAAAGCAAAATAATGAAACTTTAATAACTAAAGTAGCTTCCGAAATCGATGCCAAATTTGCATCGTCTACTCCCTCCCAGACGCTCCCTCATGGTCTACCGGGAGGGGTAGATGTAGCGGCGCAGATGATACCATACGACGCGCCCCTGGAGAGTTTAGGAATTGAACCCGTTGAGGGAGTAAGCAATGTTACTGAACCACCTATACAACCAGCTAATAATGTACAACCAGCTAATAATGTACAACCGGTAACAAATCAAATCGATCCAGATCAATTAGAGTTTGATTTTACTGAACCTAATGGTCAGACAAATATTATTTTAGGCGAAATTAACTTGTTGAATAATAAACTTAATAAGGTATTATCTATAGTGGAAGAGCTCCAAGCAGTCAAAAGACCTACCGCGAAAAAAGCTACTAAACCCTCTACTAAAAAGGTCGCTAAAAAAAAGTAAATGGATTTAAATCTACAAGACAAGGATGGCTTTATACAAAATTTCTTAAAGCCTATAAATCGATTTTCCGAAACCGCAATACTTAAAGTTTCCGGAAATGAAATAAGTTGCTTAGTATCATCGATAGATAATACGACAGTATTATATTCAAAATATATGTTAGCCTCTAACGTTGAAGAGGAATTTCAAATTAATGTGCCTAATATTGATAAATTAGTTAGTTCACTAAAAATTATTGATGATAATGAAGTTAGTCTTAAAATTAATTCAAACAATATACAATATAAATCAAATAATATTAAATTTAGATTTCATTTGTTTGAAGATGGCATTCTTACGGTCCCTAAGCTTAATTTAGATAAAATTAACGAGTTCGAGTATGATGTTAATTTTCTAATAGAGAGTCAAGTTATCAATCAGCTCGTTAAAAGCTCCTCAATCGCAGGCGATGTTAATAAAATATATCTTTATACGCAAGAAAACAGTATATATGCTGAATTGACTGATAGGACTATTGATAACAGCGATATGTTTACCTTCTGCGTTGTAGATAATTATAACGGCCCTCCGATAACTGAACCTATACCTCTAATGTTAGATGCTGTGCGTTCTTTTTCTGCTCTTAATTTAAATACTGACGTCAGCATTAATAATGAATATGGTATCGTTCAATTTAAAATTACAACAAATCAATCTATCTTACAATACATTGTAACTTCAGTAGTAGCATGAAAAATACAAAAAACAAAATTTATACGCCCGGATATTTCATAAAGCGTCTTAGAGACAATGACTTTATTGTTTTAAGAATCTTCCAAGACTATAAAAAAGACGATCCTAGGAGATGGACTATATTGGTCGATCCTGGAGACACGAGCTTATTTATTACTTGTATGAATGACCCATTCGTTAAAGGCGAGGTAGTATTTCATTTCGACGATGGGGGCAAATTGTTTGCAAAAAACACTATGCTAAAGACATCATCAATAGAAATTATCGTTGAAAAACTCATTACATCGGGGGTCAAGCAATCTGCGTCTGATAAAAGTCGATTTTTTAAGGGTTCTGATATAAATATATCTAATGGAGGATCAGAACCCCAAGAAACGTAAAAGAGGACGACCCAAAGGTAGTAAGAACAAGAAAAAACCTGATATATCTAATAATAAAAAAAAGTCTGAAAGCTTTCCGGAGGAAGAATACGAAATTTATATAGATTCAGAAGATATTGACGGGGTTGATGAAGAGGTCTTTCAAGAGATGCTAGTAGAAGCATTGAAAAACGTATCCAAGGAAAAAAAATATACTAGGAATTGTAAGATTGCATTATCTTCGACTGTTGAAGAGTTTATTTCATCTTTTATACTTATAGGTTTTGATTTTAACGGAGATCCGGTTGAAATTATAAAGGCTAAATCAGCTATGGAAACAGATGCTCTGGGAATGTCCTTACAAAAACTTGTAACTAAATATTTTTCACGACAGCTTCCTCCGGAATTGTAAAATGCCAAAAGAAAGAGAAATATACGCAATTGAAACTGGTAGTTATGCTGGTGAAATGTGGATATATTGTGGAAAAGAAAAAAAGGAACCTCAATATAATTTTTTATCGATACCATTAATGGAAAATAGAACAATCGACTGTAAAACATTTGACGATGGTATAGAATCTGGCATCGTTAATATGGTTGAAAGAGTTCCAAGATATGTCTATAAAGTATCAAAAAAACAATACGACAAAAATGAAAAATCTAATAATTGACGGTAATAATCTTGTACATAGAGCCTACTGGGTATCAAATAGTAGGGGTGGTGTAAATCACCTCTCTATTGTGTTGACATCTATTAAATCCTATGTAGAAAAGTTTGAACCAACAAAGATATACTGCGCATGGGATATGCGTAAGAGTTCAGAGGTAGCTTTCAGAAAGGAAGGTGATTCTGTGTATAAGGAAACAAGAGATAATGAATATAATGCGCAGGTCCATGAACTTACCAGTGTTATTGAGAATCTATTTGAGTCACTAGGTATTATTAATGTATATCCTAAGAGAGGTGAAGCAGATGATATTATTTTCTGGCTATCAAAAAAGCTTCCAGGCGAGAATGTCATTATTTCTGCGGATACAGATCTTTTACAATTAGTTTCTGCAGAAACTAAAGTATTTTCACCAATTAAAAAGATATTGTTTGATATTCCCACAATGTATGAGAAATATGGCATGCATCCGAATAGATTTTGTGAGTATAAGTGTATTGTTGGTGATAAGTCAGACAATATTGAAGGCGTAGAGGGGTTTGGTAATAAAAGAGCTCTTGCTATTATCAAAGGAGAAAAGATACTGACACAAGAACAACAAGATATTGTTGATAAAAATAGAGAGCTTATTGATCTAGATAATAGTCACAATGAGATGTGGGTAGATGAGTATAAGTTTTATGATAGTCAGATTCCTGATGCAGAATTTGAGCCTAACTTCAAGACGTTTAAAAATATCTGCGAAAAATTTAATCTTAACGGTATTCTTAAGCAAGAAAGTAAATGGCATGACGTTTTCTTTATGAAAAGCGTTTTAAATAATACTATTAGTAAATTATTTGCCTTAATATTCATTATGCTGACAGCAGTACCAGCTTTAATGTTGGGACAGGAAGAATCTCCGATCATCCCCGTTGGTACATTGATTGCTAGCCCGACTCAAGTTCAAGCGGGTACTCACCCAACACTATCGTGGAATGTTACTGTTCCTGAGGCTGTTTCGGATATTGTGTCCATTGAAAATACAGGAACGGTCCGAGCTGATCGTTGCGTCTTCGCTGATGTTAGGGTACTTGGCGCCTCTGTTAAGAGAGTTTGGAAGAATTGGCGTGATAAAGTTGTTCACTGGGAATGGGTACCTACGCAAGGAAGGGTGAGTCAGAATGGAGGTTCCTCAAAAAGCTTTTTCTTTGATACGAATGATCGTATTAATCCAAACAAGATTGTTTGGTCGACAAAGTTGGCTAGCGGAGACACTCTCGATTTCAGTGGACGCTACGTACGCCATGACGGGTATTGGAGTTCAACGTTCGACTCCCGCTCGGTTTCACAAAATGTAAGGGCCCTTCGGAATGGTGATGTCCCTCCGACAACAACGCCCCTGTATCAGCAGCCCTCGATCGAGTCCTTCCTTCTGCCATTTCTCGATTCGGAAGGTAGGATAAAGATCGGCTCGAGGGATGTGATTTACTTGGTCGAGTTGACCCATACGGATGTAAGTAGCAGTGGGTTCGATCTTCAAGATCTAGCATTTCTGGTCAGTTTTTATGAGGAGGTTGAGACTGACGTCGGCTCGATTGATTGCTCTAGAAATTTGACTGACGAGGAAGATGCAGCTCTTAAACAAAATAACGGTCATGGTAACAACTACGACGGGGTTGACTCGAGCAATCCTGGTAAGAGCCCAAAGAAGCTAAATGATTCGGACCCGAATATTGATGACGAGACTAGAAGGCGTGGTCGTCGTCGGCGTTAACTTCTCCAAATTAGTAAGTTATTTGCATAGTTTTACATAAATAAGTGTATGAATCAGTTTGTACGACCTGTAAATATACCTTCCCCTATAAGCGGTCAACCAGTCGCTCCTAGATTAGTTGAAAACGACCTTCCTGATAAGGTTGTTGTTGAAGCTCATTGGATCGATCCTCAGTCCGGAGCTTTTATTCGCAAAGGTATTGTTGAAATTAGAGAAAAATATGATATGAACGAAGATCTTAAAAACGAGATCGAGTCCGTAGTTGAGAGTCTAGCAGAAATTGTTGAATCTGGCGACGCTCCGGTTGAGTCCATTGTTCACTTTGTCGAAAGCGAGACTCGGGATATCGCTCGCCGCAATCCTGGTGTTGGAGAGAGTTTTATCAAGAGCAAAATTGAAGAAGGTCTTAAGGAGATCGGAATATATTAAATACTACGGTCGTTAATTTAAACATTATTACTATTTTTTTAAAAAAACACCTAAATCTCTAAATAATGTTATGAATAAAGACTCAGAATTAATTTTCGAAAATTACAAAAAAATAAACAATAAAGAGACTAAGATTGAAGGCATTACCGAGTCTACGATTGAAGTCCCTACTGACGAAGAAGGTATGCAGGAACTTCTCGACAATTCAAAGAGGATCAGTGCAACTAAAGAGGATTTTGACCAAAGTATGAAACCGCTTGACCTTAAGCAGTTTGCGATGTTTGACAAGATTGCTCGCGACCACAAAGATTTTATCGGCGCATACGGTCTTGGTTATGACGCTGGTATGGGATACCATCTCCCAAAGCCTGGTGGTCTTGAAGGTAACAACCCTCACGAAGAGGGTACTTTTGCTTACCATCTCTGGATGGATATGGCAGGCCAAGGCATGGCCGATGCTTAAATACTATTTTTATTTAAAAAAAAACGCCCAAACAACTAAATAATATTATGAATAATGAATCAAAAATAATTTTTGAAAATTATAAAAAAATAAGCGCTAAAGAGTATAAGCTTAAAATCCTTGCCGAAGCCTTAAACAATATGTCGGTAGATGATGTTACTAGGGCGGTGGACGCTCTTTCAAATGTATTAAGAAAGGGATCCAATTTAAATAAACATATCAATAAAACCCGCGGTGGCCCAGGACTTAACTATGATGGCGACTTTGAAGAGATTCAAGTTGTGATGGGTGAACTCCTTAATAAGTGGGAAGATCTCATATGGAGAGCTAGCCACGACGACTAAGTTTTGCTGCTAGTACGGGATACGATCTCCCAAATATCATAATATTTTGTTGAGATTTTATTAATCTCCTTTATAATATAAGGGATGCCCTTTGAGCTCCCTAGAGAATATATTGTATTAAAGTTCTTCCAGTACGGGGTAGGATCTAAACATAATAAGTTTAATGATTCTTATCAATGCGGATGCCCTATATGTAGAGAAGGTAACTCTATAGGGAGAAAGCAGAGATGTTACTATATACCGTCTAACAACAATATATACTGCCACAATTGCGGGTGGTCCTCTAGCCCGTTAAATTGGGTTAAAGAAGCCGGCAATTTATCTTTTAACGATGTTATTGATGAGCTTAAGGATTTTGATGTAGATGTTGAAGAATATATTGAAAGAAGGGATCAGCCTGAAAAGAAAGAGGCTTCCACGCTACCTAAGGATTGTATAAATTTGCTCGACGAGTTACAAGTAGAGTTCTTTAAAAATAATAATACAGTTAAGCGCGCTATTAATATAATTAAGTCTAGAAAGCTTGATACAGCTGTTAATAGACCCAAGGCCTTGTATGTTTCCTTAAATGATAATGTTCATAAGGACAGACTTGTTATACCGTTTTATGATTCTAACGGCGAGATTGTTTTTTATCAATCTAGATCTATTTTTGCAAACGATACAAAGCCGAAATATATATCTAAAGTAAATAGTACAAAAAGTTTGTATGGTTTCGATAATATCGATGCATCTTTAGATGATGTGTTTATCTTTGAGGGCCCTATCAATAGCTTCTTTGTTAATAACGGTCTCGCGGTCGCTGGTATACAGGAAAAATCTCACCAGTCGTTTACTCGTAAACAAGAAGAACAGTTATCAGCCCTTAAGCTCTTTAGGAGAATATGGGTTCTAGACTCCCAATGGATAGATTCGGCTAGTCTATCTAAAAGTAAAATATTAGCAGATCAGAATGAGACTCTATTTATATGGCCTGAAAATATAGGTCGTAAATATAAGGATTTTAATGATTTAGCTATTAAGTTTAACTTAAACGAGTTATCTGCAAAATTCATTACAGATAACTCGTATAAAGGAATGGGTGCTAAAATAGCTTTAGAGGCTATATCGATGAAGTAGATCTTCTACAACTAGATCATACATAGATACAAATCCTTCTTCAATCGGCTTCCCTGTAACATATGCTTTTAATATTTGAGCCTCGGATTTATCTCCAACAGCTTTAACTAGATCCTTTCTGCCTGACGCATCTAGTTGAGCCTTAACTTCATCTAGATCCCCGCTTCCAAACGCTTTAGTAATCTTACGCTTGATCGCTAAATCAACATTTGAGTAGCCCGCAGTAGGCTCAGCTATTGGCTGCCTCTTTTTAGGCATATTAATTTGATCTTTTTCTACTTTAGCAGTTTTAGCTGCTGTCTGCAAACGCGTTAGCATATTATGAACAGTATCCTCATCTGCCATAACTTCTTTATCGAGTTTAATAAAGGAGTTTACAATTGCGTTAACTTTTTCAATTGCCTCATCCTTGGAGGCCCTTTCACTGCCTTTAAAAAATATTGCAGATATAAGCTCAGCTTCATCTACAGATATTGAGTCAAGATCAGTCGGGAGCTCGCTTAAATCTTTCATTGTAGCAATTTTTTGTTTATCTTCGCTACTTGCTTTTATATACGCGCGCCCGACAGTCTGAGCAACAAGGCGTGAGAGATAATCTTCTGCATCGTCGTAAAGGTCTAATATTTCTGATTTACTCTGCTTAGCATCTTGTCTATACAACTCGGGACTATAATCTCTATAGCGTTTAGGATCAGATAATATTCTTGCTGCACTTTTGAGTCTATTATAGCTTTTCAAACCATCCTCAATAAAGTTTTCTAATTCATCTCCTTTTCCTTGTCTGAATATAATTTTTAGACCAGTATTAAAAAGATTATATAACTTTTTTTGATCCATTATCCCCTTATCGCTAGGAAGATTGCTTGCCTTAGGTCTATCATCTACATTGCTAGGATCAATAAATCCGGAGGACCTAACACCACCTGGAGCTCCAGGTGGTAAATTACGAGCACCTTTTTTAGCTTCATTTAAATTCTTACGCCTTCTTCTCGTATTCATATTAAATTATTACCACTTTTTACAACTCCAGTAGCCAGCCGAGAATTTATCTTTTTTCTGATCGCATTTGTGTCGAGCACGGAAAGATTTACGTCTCTTTGGGTTACTCTTTTTAATTTTCATGTTCGGATCACCGAAACGAACAATCTTCTCTTTACCGTCCTTACAAGCTTTAACAACGAACTTTTTAGACCCGCCGGATGTGCGTCTCGGTGAGTTACATTTCATTCGATCTTTATCAATCTTTTCGTTGAGGATTTGCTCAACAATTCGATCGAATTCAAATACAAAAGTATCGTTATTTTCCATTTATATAAAAATAATAGAATAATTATACGTATTTGTATTTAGCATCGTCAGAGCTTGCGAGATAGCCGCGAAGAATTTCTTTGAGACCGGCGACTTCCATTGATACTCGGGATATCTTTTTCATTTCTGACCCTCTAATTTTATCCATTATCGTGTCAGGTACCGCATTTTTGAGTTGAGATTGAACTGACCCTTCCTCAAGACCGTTTAAAAACTCAACAAATTCATCCATTGTTTCGATCCAAGTTGTGAGAGTTGTTTTCATCGCTTCGCTGTTTCTGGCCATGGCGTCTGCTACTTCAGCGCCAGATGTAGCAGCATCGCCACTAGCTCCCAAATCGCCCATTTCAGTTCCTGGCTCTAATGTTTCTTGAGCAGCACTGGCTTCAGCTCCCGGATCGACAGCCATATCCATATTTTCGTCCTGTTCTAAAAGTTGATTAAATGCCTTACTGTAAAAATTCATAATAATATTTATGCATTATTTAGTATTTCTCTTGCATTTATATTAAATAATATTATGGATACAATGTCTAATCAAGAGCGTTCCCAATCAGGTAGTGGTGTAGGTAGCGGTGTTTCAGATGATGCTAAGGTGAGAATGCCTGTCGGCGACGTTTTTGATAGAGAGAAGCAGCAGCAAGATACAAATAATATTGGGCAGCAAGCGCTACCTTATGAATTATCAAATATTGTTGATAGGTTAGGTGACGTATTTGTATCAATTCTTTCAATTAAAAAGATTTTTAAACAAGTAACTAATAATCCTTCTATAAACGGTAGCAAATTAAAGACTATAGAAGCTATAAATAATAGCTTAGATGAAGCCAATGCTATAGTAGCAAATGCAACAGCGGAAATAGATAATTTACAGTTGAATAAGTAGAATTATACTATACCATATATTATATGGGACCTTTTATAAGTATTTTAAGATCATTAATATTGACCTTGCTAATTAGCACTGCGATTGCAGCGTCGCTACTTCAATATGGTTTTTGGCAAGTGTTTGTTATGGCAACCGGCGCTCAAATAATAATATTTGCTGCGTTAAATAGTCTTAGAGATATAAATCTCCGCAAAATTGAGGTAGATCGTATCAAGTCTATGGAAAAGCAGGGATTATCTGTAGTTTGTCCATGTCATAAAGCAGTAGACCAGTTTATACCAGTAACACTCAATAGCAATAACTCGTATATATGCGATGGGTGTGATAAAAGAGTTAATGTTCAAATTAATGCTGAGACAGTGATGGCAACTCTACCGGTAGATTTAGAGCAATCTAATCGCAATATTGATGCAATCTATAATTCTATAACCACACCAAATCTGCCGAAAAAGGATGAATGATATTACAGAAAATTCTATTTACAAAAACGCTAAAGATAGAGAACCATCAAATATTATGATTAGTAAAAAGCCAACAGGTAATATAGAGGATATTGCAGTAATACTCGAGTCGTTTGTAAAGGATCAACCAGAAGAAATTAAAGCTGCATACAGATTAGGAAAATTATATCGTGATAGTATTAAACCTAACTCGTCATCGAATGATATAATACTTATTCTACTAATTTCATATAAAGAGATTTTACAAAGGGAACTTAGTTATAATAATATAGAGAAGAATAAAATTGTTAAAAACTGTATTGAAGGGTTAGAGAGCTTTATAAAAATTCTCGAAGACTCGGAAATCAATATTGATAGTAATCAATTTCTTTTTCTTCTTAGATCAATAATATTATGAGTAAAAACGATGATAATACAAATAACAAGCCTGGATTTGATGAACTCCCTGTAGAACAACAAGCTCGTTGGCTATGCTTAATGGAAGCAGTAAATGTATCTGCTAATTTTGCAGAGAAAAGTGGTATAGATACTGATACATCTTATAAATGGATCAAACCCTCAGCATATAATGCCTATATTAAAGAAATGTTCCCTTCTATGAGACTTAGACTTGAGCAAGAAGCACGAGGTTTAACGTTCGACGATTAATTAAATAATTTCTCAAAGCTAAAGAACGTTTCAACTGGCAACGAATCGAGAGTGGTATTATAGGTATTATGATCATAGGTATTAATTAATGCTCTATCGATGGTTATATTATTATTTAAAGTTATTATAATAAGTCTATCTGTAAATTCCACATTAGATACTTCATTTAATATTCCTGTTGTTCGGGCTATGGATTCTTGTAATAGGCGCTCTATTTCGCTGCTAGTGTAGCTGGTATTTACTATATCTGCAGATGTTGCGAAGCTCCATGTGGACTCTGCTGTATTGAAATCGATTAAACCAGTCTTTTCTGCACTCCCTATAGTAATGCTAGCGACATCTGTTAGAGAGTCGCTATTAGACACAGATAGTGGTATATTTGATACAAGTTTTATTTTTAATTCGGAATTAGGGTCTTGAGAATCTATTGTTGTTGGTAATAGGAGTGGTTCTATTGTGCTTACTGGCTGAAATAGTTTCCACTGCGATTTACCTATTGCAATTGAAATGCTACCGGTTGAAGAGTCATTATCACTTGATGCTACTCTCTTAACTGCCCCAGACCTGTCACTGCCCCACTTGCTAATAATATTAATGTCAAGTTTTAGTAAGTCATTAATATTATTACTCTGCAATATAGGCTTGTCGAGAGATCCAGCCTCTCCTTGAATTAGTTGAGATGATCCAGAGAGGCTTGAGATAGTTTCATTATTATCTGGCTGCAGAGCTGCTGGCATATACCATTCAAGCCCTAATCTTGTTGTAGATATTGGTGTTGACTCTGTTCTACCTTTTGTTACCATTAAACCTTTAATAGGACCATACCCACTAAGAGGCCCAAATGAGAATGAATTTATAGCAGAGTTAGGGTATGTGAAACTGCTTGAAGCTTTTGAATAACTATTCGTTTCATTCTCAGTGCTATAATCTAATGAATTATAAGTAGTATTTTCAACACATCCGCTTAATTCTATAGATTTGACAGTATACATATAGTGACTATCATCCATAGTTACTCTCCCATCTATAGGTATCTGTGTAATGGATGCAGATACAGGCACTGTTGTAGAGGGGTAGACTGGAGTGTCTATGAATATGCTATATGCAGAATATATGCTACCAGATTTAGCTACTGCTACAAATCGTCTGTTAGTTCCATCATAAGATATACCTGACCACTGTAGGGAACTTAATGTATCAACTGCAGTCCATTCTACTAAATCTCTAGTATATATTATTCTGCTATCACCATCAGGAGCCACTGCCGCAAAAACACCATTGCCATATGCTACACTATTCCATGAGTTTTGCTCTGGGGTAGCTACTGCAGTCCATGTAGAAAGATCAGATTCATTGGCATACATTGACCTTAAGGATCCATCTTTTGATACTGCAACATAAACCCCATTACCATATACAATATCAGACCAACTATTGTGTTGTGTAGCTTCTGCAGATGCCCATGATGTTCCAGTTGATGAATATGCTATTCTATGTGATCCAGAATCTGCAACAGCTACAAATCCTGATACGGGCCCGTAGGCTACTGATGACCAACCAATACTATTAGTAATATCATCACCACCTGTTATCCAATCAGTTCCAGTCTGTGAGTGCATTACCCTATTATCCCCAGTATTGGAGACTGCTAAATATCTTCCTGTAAATGATGATTTACTTGAATATCCGAAAGTCACTCCAGTCCAGTTATAGCTCTTAACTGGATCTACCAGCAACCATGTATTGAGGTTATCATTGGATATCGCAACTGCACCACTACCAACTGCAACAAATTGACTTATACCTCGAAGTGTATTATTACCGAATGTTACATCATTTAATGATGCGCCAGCTGACGATTCTGTGTAAGGTGGTGTGGATTTTACAATCGTGGCATCTTGCCATTCTTTACCGTTTGTTGAGTATATTATGTTTTCTCCAGATCCAGAGTTATTAGATGAAGCTACAGCTATATATGTTGTTCCTCCTACTGCTATAGAAACCCAGTCTTCGATATTAGTTGACTGGGTAGAGTATGTCCAATCATCAAAATTTTGTTTTTGAACTACGCCATATTCCTCACCACTCAGCCCAACTCGATAAGTTAGTGGCATGTTAAACTCCTGTATACCGCATGGCCATTCAACCCTTACTTCATAAGTAAACTCTATACCATCTCCAGGTTCGAGGTCAATATCTAATAGCTGTCGGCAAAATGCATCACTACTACCTTCTGGTTTAATGCTGAATTCCCTTAATCTTAGAGATCTTGGAGTTGTTCTAGTTCTAAAAAAAGCTGTATGGTGAGATGTATTGGTATTATAATCTGCTGAAGCAGATAATGATAGGGCAGATAGGTTAGTAAAATATGATGAGCTTGGAAACCTTTCACCTACAATTCCTGTATCAGTCTCTCTCACTTGCTGGTTAGATACACCTAGATCTAAAACCCTTATGACATCATTAATAGACTTATCATATAAAAATTCTAAACCTGTATCAACAATAAGGTTTTTTCTCTCTGGCGACTTGTATACTATTTTGTCAGGAGTCTCCCTATATATTCTGTAGGTAAAATACCCTCCTATGTTAGTATTTAAAGTTAGATTCATTCTATATTATTTATAGGAAAGCATTGGTATTACTACTCTACATTAGAGTATCCTACTGTACTTTAAATTACAAATTACTCTATAAATGCAACATACATCGCTCAGTTAGTCATTATTAATCGCTATATTGTTTTTACGTTTTAGGTGCTCCTTTACTTCTCTATAAAAGTATATATCGCATGTGAGTTTACTAGTAATTAATTTAATATTATCTACAGTAAAGCTGTTTATCAAATAATTCGTCGCATTAACTTTGCGATTGAAATCAAAGTATTTATCTGTTGAAAGGTTTTCATTAGTTGTAAAATAATTAAGATCTTCAGATAAATTATTAAATTCAATAATATAATCAAATTTTTTAATAGTATTAATAGCCTCCTCTACAGTCTTTCCGTAATATTTGTATTGATATACATCTGAGTGGTCTAGAAATATATTTAAATCGAAATCGCGCTCTTCCTCGTGTTCTTTTAACTGGTTAGTTAACTGCCTTATTAGTAAAAAATTATATATTGAAACAAAGCGATCAATAGGGTGTCGTATGCATGTCATGTTAATAATTGAATCATTTTCAAATAAAGGTGCAACCCTTTCATCGAAAACCGGTAAATGCAGATCTAATGATTGATTTACAATATTAATATCGTCGAATGATCTAAGGTAGCTGCATATAAAATGCCCAGCTGTTTTAGCGTTATGTTGAAAAAGAATTGATTTCATAATTGCAAAAGATGTAATCACGTATATATGTGATCGCAAAATATATTAGTATCGAGTAATACACTCTTTCCAGACTTTCGCGCATGATTTGATAAAAATATATCCCAACCGATCGGGGATGTATACGAAAATTCTGACGCAAAGTTATTTATATTCATAAATATACTCAAATCATATGCAGTAAATCCGCCACCTACCCACGACATTTCCTTTAGACCAGTATTTTTTATATTGTTCATTAATAGGCCGGATTTTTCTCCGATTAAATGGCCGATGGAAACCCCCTCCATTTTGCAATATTGTGATATATGTCGTGATTCATATGTAGCGCAAACTATTGCCGCGCTTGGGTGCTGTATAAGGCTTAGCAATAGTTTTGATATAGCATTTTTTTCTAGAGGTAATACATCGTCCTCCAATGTTATTATTATATCTGCATTACTTTTTCTGAAGTAATCATCATATGCGCTGCCTATTTTATAGTGAATATCACCCGCAAGGTAGTCATCTTTATTATGCCCTCCTAAATCGCTGCCTTGACGAATATTTATTCTTTTATTAATTTGAGAATTCTTGCGTATAGCTCTCTTAAATTGTTCACACTCACTGTTACATACCCATGTAATATTAATATTCAGTTCTTCTATTTCTTTGCTACTACTATTAATAAACTTAGTTATATTTTCTAGTAGATTTAGATCACCTCTAAACATAGTTAATATTTCTATTTTTTTTGATTTTAGGAAGAGTTGTCCATAATAATCCTGTATAGTATGAATAATATCATTAAGACTTACGTTATTATGTAGATTACTCATCCTTTTTCCATTTATTTTAATACGCGTAGGTCTGTTATTATACTCATGATGTAAATGTATACCGTATATGCCGAAAAGCATATGTATATCGTATTTTTTATTTTTTATTAACCTATAGCATAACTCTGTATCTTCATGATATAAATCAATATTATTATCTAGACCGCCTATGTCTTTGAACGCCTTTTTTTTGAAAATAAAACTTAATGCCCCATACATGCATCCACTGAACGCAGTACTTTTGTTGCTAAAATCTATATTACATTTTATATTATCTCTAATACTATCGCTTAATTGCTTACTGATAAATTTAATTTGTTGATATGGCTGTATAAAATCATGGTTGAAATTTACAGTTTCTATAATTTTAGGAAATTTTAAATAGCAGTCTGCATCATTGACCCAAACAAATTCAGTATCAATAATATCTACAGCATGGTTAATTACCATAGATTTGTTCATAGCATTGCTACTTATTTTAACTGGCAAATAATCTACATTTAATTTTTTACACAACCCTTCAGGTGTAGACTTTTTTCTTTTATCCTTAACTTGCTCAACAACTAATATATTAGCTTCGGTTTCAACTAGTTTAGATAAAACAAATTTAAAATTTTCTAACCTATCGCCTTCTAAGTTAAAGATGGGAACTAGAAAGGTAAATTTATCGAGTTTTTCCTTGAAGGTCATGGGAAAGTTTCAATATGATCTTGTATAAATGATTGCGGTATATGCTCTGGAAGATATAGAACGTCCGGGCATCTTAATCGATAGTTCCATACTGTACCGTAGAACGGCGATGTAACAACAACCTCTGCAGTAGTAGGTGATGTAGTAGTTTTCTCAAATGTGTCTTGACCACTCCCTGGAAGTATCGTAGTGGCATCTGCAGATGTTCCTAATGTATTAGTTAGGAAGCTTCCTAGCATATCTGTAAATTTCTGAGCACTATTACCTACCCATAGAGTGTCAATAACTAGCGATCCATCATAGTATACTTGATACCTATCTGGCAGATCCCACGCGCTGTAAGCTAGTGTCACTGTCCCAGTATCCTCTCCTAAATCGACCACTCTACGAGAACTTGTATATCCTTCAATACCAGTTGCATTTATATCTGCAGTCTGACCTCCAGTAGCGAGCTCTCCACAGGATAGTATTGGACAAAATACTGTATATTCGTAAGATGTTCCGCTCAGCGGTGCGTATATTCTAACTTCAGCTGATGCTGGGGTTGTAGTAGATTTATTGAATGTGAGTGTTCCTGAGACATTCTCTGTAATTGTTGCAGATACCGCATCATCTTGACTTACAGTTATTAGACCTTCTCTGAATTCCGTCTCATTACTGTCGATATCGTTTAATACATACCCAGTATCAATTACTTCTGCACCATCATAGTATATCTCTATCTTACCTCCAAATGTTTTAAAGTTATAATCAAATCTTACAGTATCTGTTGTATCTGTTAGATTTATTGTATCTATATAAGGGAATGATGCGAGCGAGAGCTCTAGAGGCGTTTGATAGGTTCTTTCTGTTACAGCTTGTGAACAATTATAATTTCTATTAGGCCTAACTACCGGATCATCCACAACTACCGCTACTTTCTCTGCACTTGTTACATTTGTAAATGACCCTACAGCCTGTATTGAAGGCAAAATTAGAGTATCAGTAGCAGATGTAGTATTGAAATCGCTAACACATCCAGCGCTTGATATAGAGCTTAGAGATGTAGATATTGGACAATCATACAGGGGTATAGATTCGAGATTAACTATAGTAACTGCAGCAGTGGGAGCCGTAACGTTATTAAATCCACTTAAAGAGTATTGTTCGAAATCGTTATTATTGCCTGTAACAGTGATCGAGTCAGGAGTTGCAGATACACCATCGATATGTAAGTTTTTTATTGAAAATTTATATGGTGTAGAATCTCTACCCGATACTGGGCTGGTATAGCTTATACCTACTTTATATTGAGTATTATCGTCTATTTGTAAATTAGTCGGGTATGAAAAAATCTCATTATATATACCATCTCTTAAAACATCTATTTTTATAGTTTGGCCAATATCAGTTAGCCGGAATCTTAGTGTCTGGAATGCGTTCTCGTTAGATGTTAGATAAAATGATGAATCGAGAGAGGATAGAGGAGTACTAGTAAGTAAGCTATAGTTTGTAGATTCGCCAGACCTTATTGAGAGCGAATTTTCTACAGTATCTGTTATACCTCCTATATCGCTCGAGCTGCTTAAAGCGAATAAACCTGTTGTATCAAAGTTTATCCCTATAGCAGCGCCACTTACCCCCTCATATGTGTTTAAATTTCTTCTTACTAGTGGTGAAGTGCCGGTACCACTTGGTAAACTTGCCTCCGCAGATAGACCATCCATATCAGAGTCAAATTTGAAATATACCGGGGATTGATCATCAACTGGGGTAAATTCAATTCCTGCAAAATTTGCAGAGAGTGCGCTATTAGCTTGAATAGTAGATGATATATCCTCCATTGTAGTAGTTAACTCAAATATATCTATAGAAAGTATATCTACATTATCCCCATCTACAAATTTTATAAAACCTATGTTATCACCTGGACTGTATCCGCCGTAGCCTTCATAATCAGTATAAGTGCTCCCATTAAAAGCATCTTTAACAGCCGTCGCAAATGATTGCCAAGTGTTATTTTGGTACTCCGAAAATTCGTCTTGTTCATCATTAATAGTGCTCCAGTAGAGATCTCCAAGAACAACAGAACTAAGAGGAGCATATCCTCCCCCTAGACTCACACCTCCGCCGGTGAGAGTATTATTATCATATAGAAATGTAGTAAAGCTTCCTTGATCTCCCGCATTCCCGGATAATGCAAATTCGAACGACCATACTATATCATAATTTGCGTTTAAATAACTAACATTAGATATACTATTTGCGCTGCTAGAAAGTGATGTTATAATAGTATCCGGCATATTGTTATTTATTAACTACATTTATCTTTAGGTAGTGTCATATCCTCAATAATTCGTGATACTTTATTATATATAGAACCAACAGCTTCCATCATTCCCGGGTCTATGGCCCCTCTCTCTAATGTCTTATTAATTAATTCAATTAAAATAAGTAGATCTGTCAAATTTAACTCGTAGATGGTTTCATCGCCCATAATTGTATTTATAATTAAATTATAATTCTTCAACCATTATAAATCCATCACCAGCTGCAGCACTTGTTCTAGGAGCACCACCTTTATGGCCATAATTACTATTACCGGATCCTCCACCACCTGGAGCAGGTCCCGATCCCCACATACTTGATGCACCTACCGAGAACCCGCCTTCAAATCCGAAATAGTTTCCACCTTCTCCACCATTGATTCCTGTATATGAAGAAATCGTTCCGGAGCTGTTATTGACAGTATACCCACCACCTTTATATCCACCTCTAGCATAGCTAGGATAAACTCTGTTGATGGCAAGCGAGCGTTGATTACCTCCATCGTATGCTCCTTGCGCTATAATATCGTCATAAACTGTACCACCGGTGCTTAGCCCGAAAGTAGTATTCTCACCTACACCTAATGTGGCTCCGGTTCTGGTATTATTGCTCGACACCCCTTTATTACCTATTACAGCTTGATATGTTTGCCCAGGCTCAACGTTTATATATGCAACTACACTACCGCCAGCACCGCCATTTGTACCATCGCTTTTCCAAATAGTTTGACCGCCTACTGTCCATCTTACATATCCTACACCACCCGCCCCGGTTGCGGTTACTTTGATTCTGTATACATTGCTAGGCACTATATATTCATAAGTACCGGGCGAGTCCCATGCTGTCATTGAGGGCACTCTTGCACGTTGCACAGACTCTACAACTCGCTCGTTACCAGTTCCTATATCCCCGGTAGGTATACTAATAGAAAACTGCCCACTCGGTCCCACACTACTAACTGATTGCCCGCTAGTTATATCATATCCAGATACTCCTTGAGATGTAAGGGTCTGCACATTTAATTCAAGAACGTTATCTTCGAATGCAGTATCTGGTCTATATTTTATTATGTAATATACATTGAAGGCTGATAGCGACGGTGAAAGATGGGTTGAACTAGTTGTTGGCAAAAAAGTATTACCTATTGATTCGGTTGTAGGATCTATGCCATATGTTGTTGATCTATTTAGATCAGGTAAGTGGAAGGTAGTAATACCATCGCCTCCAAATGTATTTCCCAATGCCGCTGAAAGTTCCGGATATTCAGAGCCAGCAAGAATTGATCCGTCGCAGAATAACCATCCTGCGATTGTTGTTGCAGATGCCTGAGGGTTTAAAGAGATGTAAGGTGTAATTGTTCCAACTGGTATAGCTGCTGTGTTGATATATGTTGTGCCTTCAACTACACGGTCTGCTGCAGCCCATGATAAGTTACCGCTTGTATCTGTAACAAGATGGTAATTATCGCCATATGGTTGATTTACTGGAAATACATATTGTTCTGTATTGGTTCCGTCAGAAAATTCTATATTATTTGTAATATTTAAAAATGCTGCAGCATTTGCTGTTATAGCATCTGTTCTTACTAAATTCACTGCAAGGTCTTCTGCTAATGCAATACTATTACCGCTTCTTACTATATTGCTTGAGAATATGCTATCATCTAAATTAGTCCCACTTATGAGGTTTACAAATAATTCGCCTGTTGTAGAATTCGCTGAAAGTGTTGCGTTATCTACAACATTTAAGGTTGGTCCAGATAGTAGCTGCCAGTCTGAAAGGGATGTACCACCTGCAGACTGTAATCTAAATAGTTCGTTAGTATCAGACTTAAAAACAATATCATTAATATTAGGAGATAATGAAGGGTCGAGTATATTTGTAGTAGATCCGAGGAACCTATTTGATACGCTTACACCTCCAGGGGTTACGCCATCCCCGACAAACAATCTTTTTGTATCTACAGTATATCCAAGTTCACCTTCTGCGAGAACTATACCTTGTCGTTCTTCATCGCTACCATTACGAACGATTAGTTTAATAATTGTATTACTGTCAATTTCAATAGCCATTTTTTAAATATTTTATGATTCGCTGCATGCAGATACTGCTGCTATTTGATTGTTACCATCAACGAGATAAACTTCTGGATCAGTAGATACCAAATTAATCCATCCTGATAGTGAAGGTGTATCAACTGTTTGTAACTCAGTAGTTGATGCAGCAATATAATCTCCTACTGATAATATCGTATCTTGAGTATATACAACTATTAGATCAGTCGGATTATAGTAAGAATCAGCTCCGGAGCAAGCAGCTGCAGAAAGTGTAGCTATGCCAGCCTCATAATCGTTACTAGCAGGGTCATACGCTCTATATGCGCTTAACGATATTGGGTAGAGATCACCGCATGTTGAAATTGCTTGTATTACACTCGACTGGTCTACATTATAAACCTTACTCTTTATATCAATACCTATCCAGCCCGACAGTGCGCCAGCAGATAGTGTATTCGAATCTATAGCAAAAACATCTCCGATATCTGGTTCTTGGACTGCTGTATATACAAGAACTTCTTCTGCATATCCTGTATAGTCCCATACGCCAGAGCATGCTGCAGCGCTTAGTATTTGACCATTGAGCTCGTAATCATTGCTTGTCGGATCATAAGCTCTATATGCACCCCATTCAAAGCCGTATACTTCAATTGTTGCTTGATTCTCTATAAGAGTTACCAACTCATCTGGTATTGCGAATATAGGCACTGCGTAATATCCTTCAGCCCCACCGCCCTGCGCAAGAATTTGTGCATCATCCTCAGTTGATGGAGCTCCTAATCTAAGGACCATAAATCCAGCACTTGAAAGCTCTTGAACGTTCGTTGCTGTGGTAGCGGTTACTGTTGTTACTCGAGTAGAAGATTCCTGCCCAGATAGCTGGCCATAGAAACCACCATAAGTACTGTGATTGGCAGAGAGAGCTAATACATTACCGTTTTCGCTTGATGTTACTAATCCCTTATTATCTACTTCGAGTCTTGGTAGAAAGTGAGTAACACTCTCATTTAATCTTTGAGCAAAATTGAGTGTTGCTTGACCGTCGACCGTAAATTCGGTTGTATTGACATCCTCTATAAAGTGCGTTAATCTTCCATCATCTGTAGATATTCCCGGGCCTACTGCAATGTTTGATGCGTCCACCTCACCAACAGTTAGCTGATCGCTATCGTTAAATACTATAGATGTATTATCTATTTTAGCTGTTAATATCTCTCCACTTCCCCCACTAAGACCAGCCCCTAAAGCTGAAGAAGCTATTACATCTTCTGTTACTGCATCAGCTGAGAGTTGATCTGTATAAATGCCATCATCTTTAACTTTAAAAATATTGTCATGAGTAGTTAAAGTGACATCATCAACATTAGCACTTAGACCGTAAGTTGAATTAACAACGATGCCTCCTGATACATATACCGCTGAGGCTAGATGGAACTTACTCGCAATAACTGCATCGTCTGCTAGTTGATCTGACCCTACCCCTTGATCTGCAACCTGTAATTCGCGATCACCATTATAATCTAAAGTATTATTATCAGCAATTCCTCCTGCTATAAGCTTCCAATGATCTAAATCTGAATAATCAGTACCGGTTAGCTGATATATCCAATTATTTTCAAATACTATATCGTTCTTATAAGCATTTGTAATATTATTTCTCGTATCATTAGTGGATAAAAAATCATGAACTTTTGACCCAGCCACGTAGCCGCCAGATAATAAACCATCGCCAACAAAAAGTCGCTTTGTATCTACTGTGTATCCGAGTTCCCCTTGTTCGAGTATTACTCGAGCTCTTTCTTCATCAGAGCCTCTTCGCACTTTAAATTTAACTATTGATATATCCGGCATTGTATTTATTTAGTGGTAATTATTTAAAATCCACTCACACTAAGGCAACTCTCTAAGAAATGGTGCTATATAATTCTCAGTATTACTCGTGAGTCTGATAGCTTCAATGTTACTATCTTGGCATCCCTGTCTAAAGTTGTTAAGATCAGACCTGATTTTAGAATCACTCATTGAGCCAGATGGGTCTGTCCAGTAATATATTCTATCACCAGAAGCCAATGAGCCTAGACCTGCAAGATTGAACCAATTGTTTTTAACCAGACCTTTTCCGGGTAGAGCTAGATCTCCCTCAATATAACCGGATTTTCCTGGTTTGGAGCTGCCGTATATTATAGTGTTTGGATCTGTTACCATCTTAGGTGCAATATAAATCAAATTTTGGCTTATCGACTGTGATTTGTACATTAATATAATTAACAGTCTATCTGGATACTCACTACGAAAAGTATCATAATCATTTCTAATTTGGAAAGGCTTAGAAAATGAACCGCCTTCAGTTTCATTAATAGCAGTTATGCAGAATCTATTCGCTGATGTTGTAAGCCCTGTTTCTAACAATACACTTGCCGAATCAAAATCATTATCCAGGGTCAATGTAAAAGTTTCATTGGGATCTCTTGGATTAGTTGCTATATAATCGATAAAAGATCTACTGTCTTGAACTGTAAATCTACCCTTTAGAGGTGCGCCGTTAATATCATTAGATTGTACTCCCGTTATAGTATATGGCACAAGTGTCCCGTTAGGTACATTTTGAGTCTTTAGAGTAATTCTAAACTCAGAATCTTCCGGTCTAGTAGAAGATCTCGTTGTTGTTGACGAAGCAGTACCAGAACCATCACTGTAAATTAAATTATCATCACTAGTGATATAATCATCTGTTGACCATATAACAGTACCGACGCTATCTGTTATAACGACGCCTATAGTGCCAGCATTTCCGGGTCTTTTAGTCCAGCCTCTATTAGCAAAGGCTCCTTCTAAAATATACTCTCCAACATCTAGATATTGCGTCCATGTTTTAAAACTGGTACCGTCCTTCCCCGCTACTCCGAGATTAGTTCGAACTCCATCTAAGGATACAAACCCGTAATCGTCTATAAATGTTTTTATTGTATATGTCCCAGTGCTAGGTATATTAACCTTTTCCTTTTCTGTTTTGAAAACATAGTAATAATCATATTGATAACCCGGTCTAGTCGTTGGTATTGTAATAGCAGATTTGCCAGATAATTGACCGCGAATTCCAAACCCATTTACATAATTTTCAGGCATAAACTCCCAGTTTCTGCCTACTGCTATTTGGACACTCGCCGCGACCCCCCTTACTCCGTTTTTTCTTAGAACTTTACTCTTGTTAGATGATAACGCAAAATTTTGAGGAAGTGATATAGACCCATAATGTATCTTCTTTACAACACCACACTCGACATCTAGATCTGTAACAAAGTTATTTTCTGTATATGATGCTGGGTCGTATTCTGATGTTATACCCCCTATAGCTTCATTTATCTCGCAAATATTTTTTTCTGTTATTCCTGTAACTATACCGCACTCAATTGTTGGTATAGGAACTTTAGTCGGGTTTGTAGGAGGCTCATAAGAAGATAAACTATTAATACCTGCACATAGTAGACTATTAATATCTTGTAGTGTAAGCTTTCCTACATTATTCTCGCCATCTGTTGCTTGAGCTACTACATCGTATTTACTACCAATCTCTGTAGGATATTCGAGACCAGCAGCGCTTAACACTCCTGCAGAAAGAGAGGTGCATATAGTAGTTTCTCTGCCTAATGTTAAGTCTGTTTTATTCCCAGCACCGTCATATATATCTACTTCACCTACAGCTGGTATTTCATCTCCCTGAGCGTGTAATAATCCTTTATATGTATTAGCTACGAAATTATCTGTTAAATCTTTGGCCATTATGTATTATTTATATTAAAATTTAATTTCTAGTCAGGTAAAGCCCCTATAAAGGGCTTAATATACCGTTCACTGCGCATGTTTAATTCTTTTACTTTTAACCCGTGAGCTGTACACTTTGCTACGAAATCCTCATAATGACCTCTAACTAAGTTTGTTGTTGTTGATCCAGAGTTATCTACAGCAAAGTAAATAGTAGATCCTCTGTATACTCTATTTAAATTAGCTAAGCTAAACCAATCTTGCACTTCATCAAAACCATCTGCTTGCCATTCAAATAACCTCTCATCTCTGGTTATAAATTGTCTATCGTTTGTTAAATTATCTTCTGGAAATCCGTGTATAAAGAAATTTGGGTTATTAGCAAATCCCGCAGGAATTTCTAAACTTTTACGAGCCCCAGAGCCTCCCTGACCAGCCGGTGCCTTGCCAGTTATTAAGTGAAATTCTCGATTAGGGTGGTTAGCTACAAATGTATTATAATCGTTTTGAGTAGTGCCACGCGATTGGTCAGCTGTCTCGTCTATTACTGCTATACATATTCTATTATAGTCTTTTATTCGTAAATCAGATATTATATCTACATGCGCAAAAGTAGGAGGTGAATATGATGGTAGGTTTGTAAGTTCAATTTTAAATGTTTCGTTCGGGACCCCGATTACATCCTCATTAATAGATGTTGTAAATGTGATTGTGCTAACATTATTGATAATATCAAATTCGCCTGTTAGAGCAGCCCCATCTATATCATCAGAGGTAACTCCTGTTATTTTGTAAGAGACTTTTTCGAAATCCGGAACATTAACCGTCTTTAATCTTATAGTAAACGTTTCGCCTTCATTCACTATATCTTTATCTGTAGATAAAATGTAGTACTTGTCCTTCTCTAGTGGGACAAGCGGGTCAATGTTTCCAGTTTCATATGATATTCCATCGCTTCTTATTAAGCCGCATGTTAGGGAGATTCCTGCTACGAACTGGTTCTTTGGAATACTTCCAGAAACTGATGTATGTGTTAATACACCGACACTATTGTATATATCGCAAATTGGCTTTTGGGTAGTATCTGTTATAATACCACACGATAGTGTAGGAAACATAATCTCTCGATCGAGGATTCCTTTTGCTGAGTAATTAATGCCATTAGTAGCATTGCAAATAATCTCTGACAGAGGGACTATACCGAGCATTCCTGTATTATTTGATTGCGCTAAAACACTATACTGAGCACCCACCTCAGTTGGGTATGATAAATTGTATGATGACAGCGAGGTTGTATTCAACGTGTTAAAAGTGACTCCGCTAAGGCCAATCTGCATAGACGTTTCATTACCTGCACCATCATATACTATCTGTTGGATATTTCCAGATAGCTCCTGAGTAGTATGCAATATTCCCTTGTATATATCAGAAATAGTGTTTGATAATAAGTTTGTAGCCATTTATTTTATTTAATCTATTGCAACTATGTTAGTGCCGGTCAAAGCTAATACAGGGCTGATATTTTTTATATTAGTTCTAGTAACATCTAACATTTTAGATTGGAATTGGTAAATCTTGCGCAAACTCCTGTTTATTACTTCGCTACTTACATGCTCATTGTCATGTATTTGTAAATTTTCTACATTTTCTATAATAAGCTCTTCTAACTCGTCTGTCGCTATATATTCATATTGTTTATAAACTAAGCTATTATATTTGTCATACTCACTAATAAATCTACCTCTTAATAGATTCTTTAAAGAAACTATATTAAATACTTGCTTGTATAGTTCTTTATTAATAGTAAATGCATTAATATATTCGTCTTCTAATGTTCCAGATCTTGTAGAGTTATATAGATCAACATCTCCAGACTGCAGAGCACTATCATACAAGGTATATTCATTAGCATATAAGATTTTAATTGCATCTCTTTGGGATGTATATACGAGCGCAAATATGTCATCAAAATTTCCATCTGTTGGTATTATTGATATTGATTTTACAATAATATCATTTACAGTTTTACCTGATAGCTGATTCCATGGTATTAAAAACTTATCTATTTCAACATCAATAAAATTCCAAATAAATCCAAATACTACCCCTCGAGCGTTAAGTCTCCATTTGCCTATAGTTTTTGTAGGGGTTGATATGAATTTTTTGTAAATGTTAGAATCGGTGTAAATATATAATATATTTGAGTCTTGAGATGAAAATTCTATCCCTAATATCTCTTCACCTACACCATTTTCTTCCTTACCTAAGAAGATTCTATTATTTCGAAGCAATAGATCCCCCTCATTAACACCTACATCAAGATCAAATTGTTCATACTGTTCATTTATGTCGAATTTATCTATAACTGTAGTAAAATCTTTATTGAATATCCAGATAAAAAAGTCATATTTTAATTTACTTCTGAAGACAACAAATACATTATCAAATAGTTTATTATACTTTATATCTACAACCGATATATCATCAAGTGTGAAATTGTATGTATTTATCCATGCGAGATTGGTGTCATATATTTTAACGCAATTGTTTCCAGAATCTGCTACATATACTCTATCTGAACCTGACTCTACAACGTTGGGAGAGTCGTACTTGCTCTTATCATCTGCATCCCCATGACCGCCTTGAATTTTTAGCAGTTGCCTAGAGTTTTGAAGAATATTATCATCCTTAGTATATCCCAGTATATTGTAACTGTATAGATAGTTTTCAGAACTATCAACCATATACAGATTATCACCATTAATAGATATATCGGCAATATTAACGTATTCTTTATCTGTATTCGAATCGACAAAGCTAGAACTGAATGTTACAGAAATTGTTGTTCTGTCTTCATCACTTTCCAATACCACTAATTCTGTATTTGTTATCCCAAACAGGAAATATGTATTGCTTGTAGATTGTATTGCAGTAAGCTTGTTTAGTTCATCTAATGCATCATACCCTATATACTCCGCCCTTTCAGTTGTTACTGCAACATCTGACGGAAACCACTGAAGCCCTAAACCAGATATTGCACCAGAAGCTGAATCTACTTGGGTAGGGTCAATATATGTTGATGCACTTATACCGGCCCATGATGAATAGCTTACAGGAATATCATTAGATGCAATAAACAGCTTACTATACATATACAGAGTGTTTTCGTATATTCTGTTTAAGCAACTTGAAAAAATCTGTGAAGTGACTATCTCGTTTTCTGGTATTAATATTTCGTCGAGAGTATTGGGTAGTGATAGATTATCTACAATTACCCTGTCTTGAAAATAATTTGATAAGTACAAATCACTTTTTAATCTCGATGTAGGTAATAGTTCCTTAGATTGGCTATCTTTATATCTACCAGTCCATATCTCATCTGCATCAACATTAAAATACCCGATATAGTCTGACCCAGTTAAGGTTAGCTCACCTCCAGAGGTGTAATTGAATCTCTTGGCTGTAGGGTCAAAGGTCATTTTGTATATTTATGAAACTATCAATAGTTTTCAAATGTAATATCTTTAACAACCACAGAGGCTGGTAGGGAGCTTGATATTTCTCTTAAGATTTCGCCCTTAATTGTATTATTTAGAGCATCGTCTGTTAATATGTTATTCTTGATTTTAAGATTAATATAATTGGATTTGTTACCAGGTAACTGCCATTTAAAAAATCTTTGTATTCGTTCTATTTGATTTCTCTCACCAGATGGCATACTCGCAACAACTTCATTAATCTTAATATTGTGTAAATTTAAGAACTTAACATCCACATCATCGATTGCGTAGTTATAAATTTTCGGTTGCTTAATAAATAGATTTTGGCAAAAATATCTATCATTTTGATTTAAATAATCCCCTAATAATACATTATTGTTAAATCCTGTACCTCCTATAAAAAGTCCCTCATCGAATATACTCTGCAGAGCGAATTTGCCAGGCTCGAATTTAACATTCTCAACTTTAATACCATCAACGAAGACGGTAATATTGCCAGTTATTGTATCTATCCTGTATACAAAATGGTGTTGCCCTGGAGGGAGTGACTCTATATTATATTCAATCTTAGAGTTTAAAGATGTTCGATTATTATAGATATTATCTAACTTCGTTATGAAAGAGAGTGTATTTGTACTCCCAGCCTCTTCTTTTAAATAGCTATAGTTTGTAAGATTGTATCTTCTATTATCCAGATAGAACTGATCGCACTTATCATAAAATTTACCGTAAATGTCATTTAATTGCTTAGTTACTACTGACCCGTCTGTTTCATTTATTGTAGCGCCATATAATTTTTGTTGATCATTATTGCATATGGCAATAGGGTATTGCTCTAAACCGTTTGATGTATACTCTCTAACTAAATCAATAGCTATAGCTTCCAACTCATCATTATTAGTTGTGGAGTCAGTTATTTCTATTTGATACACTCTTAATCTATCTTTAGTATATTTAGATAGTTTATTATTATCATGCAATACATATATGTATGAATTATCATCAATTACAAAATCTTTTATAGAGGTTGAAGATGACATTAAAACAGTTCGTTTAGAGTGATCTATACTCTCCTTAACAAGTGTCTTATTATCTACAACAAACACATAGTTATTATCATCTATCTTTACTGACTTATCCCCTCGAGACCCTACTAAGCTTTCCGATACATTATCATAAACTAATGAGTTGATATTCTGCGGTAGTCCACTCTCATCCGGTATTTCTACCGTAGTAGTATCATCAAATGTCTCTTGCACTGTGTCAAATATTGTTATAGTTTTATCGTCGTGTAGAAAATATATTTTATTGCCCTTTATGAGATAGTTTTCGTACTCACCGACAATACCTATAGATGCTTTATCGAACACAGCCCCGTTAGATTGAACTTTAAAAATATTTTGGTAGTCTGTAACAATATAAAAATTATCGAGCGAATCCTCACGTATTATATCTCTTATTGGCTCTTTAAAGTCTATACTATCGATAAGATCAAAAGAAGTATTGTATATATGTAATATATTTTGATAATGTAATGTTATAAAGGGTGTTATTATAGTATCATTTAAAATTCCTATACCCCTGTTTGTTAAATTTCCGGCTATAGAGTACCCTACTGGTTTAGACCAATCATCAGTATCGAGCCAAAACGATATGGTAATTTGCTTGTCTATAGCATCATAGTTCGAGAGAGTATAGTACGCATTTGTTAAATTAAAGAGTTGCGTATCTTCTGATGTTGGTATTGAATCGAGTCTAGACCCATCAGCACCTATTAAGCTAAATTTATCTATAAGAGAATATTGATCGAGATGCTTCAAGTATTCTGTCACATATTCATTACCTATTCTCTCATAAATATATTGCTTGTCTTCCTCAAATACTAGGCTGCTTTTTCTATCGTAATAATTTCGATCTCTTATATTGCCACTCTCTATAGCGCATTCTGATGGGTCGGTAAAATCAAATAGCTTTACTGACACTGATGATAAGGCCTCTATTTTAGATGTTAGTGTTGGATTATAAAATCTGTCAACCCACACGCCTATAGTGTCTTTGTCTCCTCCTGATAGCCAGGTACATAAATATGTTCCATCAGTAGGGTTAGCATTCCCTTGATCGAGCTTGCAAAATATTTTATCTGATGTGTGTGGTGAATCACCACCTAGTGCGCCATTTTTAGCTATCAATGTATCATTAACATTAATTTTTGAGTAGGGGTATAGCGATTTAGGTGTTGTAAAAACTGTATACTGGTCTGGGAGAAATACATAGTCTGAGTTATAAAATGTATATGAAAGAGATATATCATTATTATTACTTTCTTGCCGAGGCCCTATATGGATTTTTTCATACTCCCTCATATCTACGTTAGGAGTATTTTTATTAGTGTATTGAGTTATATAATCACCTCTATGCTGATTATCTCTTTCAGAAAAATTATCTTTTAAAGGTAACAAATTAAATTTTAATTCATTGCCGGTAGCGTTACTGTATTGTGTAGAGAATAGATAACTATTTCTTTCTTTAAAGGAGCTCTTTGATGAATTTATATTAATACTATCAATTATATCATATGATACCCAAGATGTGTCAAGCTTAGGTGTTATGCTATTATATCTATTGACGAAATCTATTTTAAATCTATTGCTATTATCAAACAATATAATCCCGGCAGATGCTGGAGTATTGAGAGTTAATTTGTTATCATTGAACGATAATATCTTCACATCATTCCCAACAGCCGGCGTAGCGCTTAATGCCTTGTAAAAAACTACATCGTCGCCTTCCTCATCTATAATATATTCAAATACGCTATCATCGATCACATTAAATGATGTATTTTGATAGTCTCTATCCGCAAAATAAAAATCTAAATCTTGATTTACTGTTAAGTAATAAAATCTATTTTCATCTCTATGCAGAACCCGGCAATATCTATCTGATAATACATCTATTTCAAAAAAGATTCTATTTACATCTTTGATTTGATTTGGAGATTTGAACGAGTAAGCAGCTACACTATTAGTACCAACTGTGCCAGGCTCTATATGTAAATATTTTTCTGGTGTTTTATCTGCGTTGGATGTTGTAGCAATATAGGTTATAATTTTTGTTCTTGGTATCTCGCTTATTGTTTTAAATGAAACAATATCGCTACCATACTTCTTATCTGTAAGATATAGCGCGCTGTAGTTACCTATTTTTGAATCCTTGAGTGAATTTAAAGCTGGTACATCAAATATATTAATTCCTTGCTCTACCTGTATGCTATTAACACTCAGCTCTATATTATCGCTATCGATATAATCCGCACTCAGACACTTAGCACTGTCATTAAAATCTACTACATCCATTATTATATATTTATGACAAAACTAAGTTTATTATATCTCCGTCTTCATCTTCAACCACACAAAAAATATCACTAGCAGTAGTTGATATAATTTGTGTATCTAATACATTAATTGACCCTAATACATCGTAATAAGAGTGTTGAGCTATTTTTATAGGTATTATAATTTTTGAATGGTCAAAATTACCATACTGCAATAATATACTAGCAGTCAATTGAGAGAAGTATGTGCTATTTAGAGGTCTATAAACATGTTTAAAAATTGATTCAGGTCTGTAAGCGCCATATAATGCTATTTCATATGTTATAGGCTTAGTCTCGTGGTCAACCCCAACATCATATGAGAATCTCTCTATATCACTACTATCCCCATAATCTATATCTATTCTTAATATATTATTAAGATTTACTTCAAGGCCTGTTAAATCAAATGTAAATTCAACATCGCCCTTTACCGCAATCTCGTCATAATATACTAAACTCTCGAGAGTAGATGTGTTACCGGTAATTGAGACTGTATACGTTTTCATTAGTTAAAATTATATTCTCCGATTGGCGTATTTTGAGATGCAGCATCTCCTACAATATTATTAGTCTCGAGTTGACCCCCTAGTGAGTCATAAAAGTTATAAGTTGACCCGTTTGTAGACAATTTATACCATTTAATTGATTTAAAAGTAATATTTTCGTTTAAGTAGCTAAATTTAATATTAAATATATACCCTACATTATTACCATCTTCACCAACGTAAGTTATAGAATATAAATTGTTTCTCGAATTATACGTTAGAGATGGTCTCTTAATTCTTATAATATTTATACCATTATATGAAGCAGGATCATTAAGCCGGAAGTAATTCTGCAGAGTCGATACACTTTCCGTTGTTGGGAATATTTTATTAGATTTATTTGTTTTATTATTATACTCGTATATTTCCGGGTAGATAGTTTTGTAGCTGTTTGTTGAATTAGTAGATAATAATTGTGTAATAGCGAAATATGTTTTGTCTATATCTGTTTTATAGTATGGATAACTTACATGAGTAAAACCATCCGTATTACTAATATCATAATATAAAGTAGTAGTATTAGGGGATTTATATACACCATCTACATAGTTTATTTTATCGATAACAAAATAGTTGTTTGTTATGATAAAAATAGAATCATTATTAACATCTAACCATCGAACGTTAGAATAGACTTCATTTTCAACCACGTCCGGGTACTTTCTATATACATTGTAAAGCTCAGAACTAAGAGGTAGTACTTCATTAGTGCTTATATTTCTTACAAACGCGGATCCAGATAGCCCCCTCACATCTTCAATTGTTTGTTCAATATGGTTTCCGGTAGTTGAAGATATTACTGTAGATGAAAAATTATTTGTTGATTGATCATAATCAAAAATACTATTAGTGAATGGGTAATCATTATCGAGAGTTACTTCAGTTAAAAAGCTGCCAGCATCAAATACACTCACAATTGAGGCAGACAGTGGTGGTGTAGAATAAAAGCTAGCAGCCCCGTCTGGCGCTGGGAGTAACGGGTTTGATGGATTGGACCCGGCTTCAACTAGTAAACTGTAATAAGTATTTAAAGCTGTGTAAGAGGTATTATAATCTACAGATCCCGCGGATAATGGATCAGATATAGTGCCATCATCGAATAAGAATACCGCGCCATCTAGAATCTTTCCATTCTTTTTTAATACCTCTAGAGATTTGCTGTATAATGCATCTATATAGGGCGAGAATTCGCGGAAGTATAAAGGTCTTACTGGAGACCCAGTAAGCTCGAACATTCCAGTACTTAGAAATGGGTACCCTGTATCAAAATTGCCATTGTGGGGAGCCTCATCTATTGTTCGGGCACTAACCCCAGACCTTATATCCCCATCATTCGTAAATCCAGTACTTACAGAGTAGTTAAATGAGAATCCTTCTAGATCATCATAAAAATCATGACCATCCAATACAACATAATTTCTATCATCTCCAGGAAGAACTTCAGGCGATATTGAGCTTAGAGATTTGATGTTTAAATTAGGCCCTTTTAAAAGACCATACTGATTTCCGAAGATATCCTCGTGCCAGTCTGTAATAATCCCTGTATCATATAAGGATGTAAACGTCTTGAGTAAATTTGTTTGGTTTGAAGTAGATGGAGAGTCTTGATATGATTTATAACCGTAAAAGAGCTGATCCTCAGGTGTGCTATATATGTCCCCTATAGAAAACGAGTAGCTATTATTTTTCTTGTATACTGAGTTATCTATTACAAAATAGAATGGGTAATCATAAGGCTCATTTGTAATATTAGATACATTACCATATATCTCTGGGTCTGGGAAAACATAAACTTTGTCTGGCTCTAGACCTTCTGTTTTTATATTGTATCTATTTGTATTAGTCTTAAAGTGTAATACACCTAAATTATCCGGCTTGAAGAATAGGCCTATGTCTCTTGCCGATCTGTGCTTATTACTAGGAACTGACGCAGTTCCTGGAAATCTTCTATTTAATAAATTTTTTGAAGGATTCTGTGACTTAAATAATACCCCTGATAGATAGTCTGTTCCAGTACTATTAGTGGAGAGATAATATATATCTGTGCCTATATATTTCTCTAATAGCTGCTTCTTAAGAGATAGTCTATTTCTAGTTGGGTCGGAATTTTCATCTAATAACTCGTCTAATATCCCATCTGGTCTACAAACCAACTCAGTAAAATCTGGCTCATAGTTAACTTCAAGTAGATCTCCTAAGCCATCAATAGTTATAGGTTGGTCAAAAATACTTTTCTTTAATGCTAAGTCAAAGTCAACAAATAGATCGTAATCTACATCATTTGAATTAGCAGTAAATAGATTCTCTCTTATTTGAGAGCTACTTTCATAGTTGCCAGCAGCTAAGTCCGGATCAATATTGAAATATTCAGAGTATATATCATATAGCTCTTCCACTTCTATTTGCAACCCTTGCGTTATAGACGATAATGATATACTGGCTGTATTATACGTATTATCACTATCATCAATAAGAATATAATCGAGTATTATCCCGGATATAGTTTTTTCTAAGCCTACACGTGACCCTCTATATTTGTTAAGTTGTGCTTTAGACTTTACCTTTTCTCTCTTCTTAATATAAAACTGGCAAATATCGGATAGCTTTTTACTGAAAAATGGTATAGCTATAGCTACATCCTGCTCATCATTATAATCGATATTAGTTAAGAATCTCTTTTCTTCTGCAGTAGTATAATTTAAAGAAATTTCCTTAAATAATTCCTTATATTGATCGCGGACCTTGCCTGCAATAACTGCTGTATTAGTACCTTTTTTAGCATACCAATCTTGAAGATAGGAATTATATGTATTATTAAATTCCTTTGGAGTTGCTTCTTCACCAATATATTTAAGAAAATCAAAAAACGACAAAGGTTCCCTATTATCTATCCAATATTTTGGGTTAGATTTTGGATTTGTTATAGAATTTTCAATAACAACTAATCCATTTAAAGACGACATAAATATATTTATGTAGTATAGTAATCTATACTACTAAGAACTACCTGTTGTTGTGTAGAATATATTCAATCCCTGCATTAAATTATAGGTAAAAATATTTTCCACTATTTGATTTTCACCGAACCAAGTATCTTTAGCACTTGCCGTTTCCTGTAGAGTGTTTATAGTATCTCCCCAATTGATAGTCCCTTCCGATTGTGTATCCTCAAAACCTGGGGTGTATGTATGGAAGTTGTAATATTGATCCAACCCATTCGACCCGGAAATATCAGATGTGAGTACTAAAGGCCATCCCCATCTATAATTGTATGATGACAGTGCGTATGTCTGCAAATCTTCATCAATAAAATCGACATGTGCCGAGCTAACTATGTTAGTGTTGATATAGGTATATTTTTCGCCGAATTTGCTATAAGCTACTATCGGTTCAGATGCGCTGCCAGCAGTTAGTATTGTAGTAGATATATCGAGTTTTTCACCGAGATTTAGACCGAAGTAATTATTAATAGATGGGTCATAATTGTTTACATCGAAATCCCTATCAAATTTATTTCTACCACCCCATAGTTTGGACTGCTTTATAGATATTAAATTAATTAGTCTCTTTATTGTAGCGGGGGATGTAAATCTGAATTGATCAAAATATTCGAGATTTTCATCGAATAGCTTACATATACTATATAAAGCGTCAATTTCGCATGTATCTATATCCTGATTATTAGATACGAAATTTGCTGCTTTTTCATACATGGTTTTACCCAAGCTGGTAGGGTCTGAATCAACATTACCAACAATAGATTTTATAAATACATCAAATAAATTACTATCGTCAAATAGAGCTTCTTGATATCTTAAATCTTTATAGAGTTCTGCAGTGTCAAAATCCTCATTAGTTTTGCCAAAGAGATATCTATCTTCAACATTAAAAACATTAAACTTGCTACTGACTCCGGAGACTGACCCAGAAAGGGTATTGGTTCTTGGGGAGTATTTTAAAATCCAATCAAACCCAGTCCAATCCCCTAACGTAGATATTTCATTTCCGGCAACACCATTAATAACATATTCAGTATCATATGCTGCAGCGACTGTATCAATAACCATTAGGCTACTTCGGGAATTATTAATTACAATTACATCTTTACCAGCAGTGGATGCAATCCCGGTCAAATCAGATTCGAGAGCATTTGTATTATCTGATTCTGGTAAGCTAATTACCGTTGGAGAATAATTAGTAGCGGATAATTTTATTACTGTATTTGTGTTGTTGATAAAATATGGATTATTATCAACATCAATAGTAATATAGCTAGCTCTACCTGAAACCCCATAAACTGTAGATGTTGTTCCAGCGCTATCATCATGATAACCTATAAGATCATTATAATTAGCTAACTCACTCGCAGTTGCTGTGTCCTGCATTGTAACCCATAAATCATTATCTTGTGTAACAGCTATATCCCCTATTATATATCCCGCAGTTAAATATACACTAGATAGTTGAGTCCCATCTGTACTGAACTTTACAAGAGCCGCGGACAACTCAGTAGTATCATTATATGCTACCCAAACATTATCTAAACTATCAACTTCGATCGCTGTAGCGCTGACAGTAGGGTTAGATGAAAACGCTATCGTAGACTGTAGGCTAAGTCCGTTTGAATCATATTTAAATACTCGTTTACTATCAAATAATGAAACCCAAACATTCTTTTCACTGTCAGCGGCGATCTGATATGGGTTATATGTTAAATTTCTTGTTATTAACAAATTGCCGAACGAGTCATATTTCTGCAACCTATTATTATTATCATCCGTTACCCAAATGTTGTAGTATGATCCTATATCAGATATTTCCTCAGGCACTACCTGGACTGATATATTTGATAAAGGCTCATTATTAGTACTAATATTAAATCCAGATTCTGCTTTACCTCTCGTTTTTAAAGAGTCTCCGTTGCATACATTAAAGTCTTGTATTATGTTTACTCTAGATATGTCCCCAGCGCTTGGCATTCCTACAAATGCTAATGGCGTAGGGTCTTTTACATAATTGTATTGCTCATATATAGTAGTATTAGCTGATAAATGAATATTGGTTAAAGTATTAGCGCTATTGCTAGCTAAAAATGTGCTGGGGAAGTATAAAAACCCTTTCCAGTAGCCTCCTGAATCATATGAAGATACTCCGGAAAAATCTGATACTATAACTGGCTGCGCAGCTTCACTCACCAAATCTCCGTCACCGCTCAATACATCTATTTTTATTTCATAATTATTCGATATTGAATCAACAGCTGTGAGAGTTGGTATGTATTTTGTCGGATAGTTATCAGCATCTTTTACTTTTATGACAACTGGGATTTTAGTCTCAACGTACTGGGTCGGGTTAATATTAAACACTTGCTCATTATCACCTATACCGTCTATCCCGTTAGACGAAAATGAGAGCTGATTTACACTTAACTGAGGAGTGATTACAAATCCTGCATTAGTTGTAATAGAGTTTAAGTAGGGTAAGGAATTATCTACAGTATAATTATTTTCTTGAGATATTCTGCTTTTGAAATTTGAAGTATCAAAACTTGCGAAAATTAATACTGGAGTTCTTTCTCTAAACCATAAACCATCAATCGAAGGTCTGTCAGCTGAAAAATATATTTTTGCTGTCCCATAGGATCCCACAAATACTGCATTATCTTCACTCCTATCGCATAATATTAAATCTTCACCACTAACTTTTGCGTACAGAAGGTTATTCGATGTCTGTACACTCTCTCTAGGGACTAAATCATAGCGTTGCGATACATTATTGTAATCTTTAGAATAAAATTTATTATACGAGTCTAGATGCCCATATTTTGTTTTATTGTATGTTTCTTCATCAAAGAAATCATCATTACTACCTGATGCGTATAGGTTAATAGTATACCCATCTGCAGAAAGAGCATTATAAGATTGCCAGCTATTATATCTAATAACAGTTATACCATTAACATTGCCTATACTACCTGCTTCTTGAACAAAATTAGAGTCGCTAGATAGTGTTATTGTATCTGTTATATAATTATCTACAGTAACAGCTGTACTAAAAGAGTCAATAAAAGAATCACCAGCGCTATTATATAGATATAGCGATACAGTATATGTTCCTGGCGATGTATAGTAATGAGATGCGCACAATTCTTGGGATGTAGTACCATCACCGAAATCCCAGAGTATCCTTTGCTTAGAATAAAGAACGCTTTGTGAAACATCAGGTAAAAAGGTAAAGGGAGATATACTCAAAGCATATCCACTTGTTGCATAATTCCCCGTAAAGTTTTTAGTTCTGAAAAATACGTAATCTGTTTTTATATGATCGCTCATCTACGAATAATGTCAATTTTAAGCGATAGATTCGACTCTTCGAAGAGGAACGGAAACTTAAAATATGGTAAAGAAATTGTTTGAGTTGTTATAGCTATATCTTCTTCTGGATATTGCGGATTCCATGTAACAAAGCTAAACCCGGGAACAGTATATACTTTATCATTGTGTGTATATTTTGTAGAAATGCTTATAACACCTTCTATTGATAAAACTGTTCTTGATAATATAGATAAATCTACTAATTGGCCAAGATTATTATTACTAACTTTAAAGAAGTCTTTAATAGCTGCAATTGCTGAATTTTTTATGACTTCTTTTGAAATACGTGACTGCGAATCTATTTCTATCTCGATTTTTGCACCATCTCTTATTTTAGATAGCGTCCGAGGTTCGTTGGTAGATATATCAACTCCAAAATCGAAAGCTGTATATATTGGATCGGAGATTACTATCTCATTAGTAATCATTTTTACGTCTTGCAGCTGGGAGTGTATTGCATTCTTTTGGGATATGGGAATAGCATTCGGTGTAGTCTCGTCCAATATTGCACCTACCTTCGGAACTGCGAATATGTATACATTATTAAAATCGCATGCATCTGCATATAAAACCTGATTAGTTAGAACATTTGTATTATCGTTCGGTCTAGATAATCCGATGTCATAAAAATAATTCATATAACCGCCTAGATAGGTCTCATTTGAGACAACTTTAAATGACTGTAAAATATTGTTAAATTTTTTCTCTATAAATGCATTATAATCTGTTATTGATACTGCTCGATTCTGCGCAGTAAATAATTTCGGGGCTAGACTTTTTATACTATCTACATCTTCATACGTCGATGTTCTTGTAGACTGTATTGGGTTATCTATAGAGATTGCTTGTGATAAGTTCGGTGATAAAAATGTTAAATCTGAATCATATATATAATCTTGCAACGTATCAAATTTTGTAGTTCTATATTCCGTTATGCTGCTTGCCTGAGAGAGTAAATTTTGATCAAGTATAGCTCTATCACCATCGCTTAATAGATAAAATACCGATACAATATCTCCGGGAGAGAGTCTTTTACCATTAATATTATTTCCGAACTTTAATTCATATCGGCCATTTTCATTCACTCTCTTATCGAATACTTTATCGGTTGATTTAGATAAAAATAGCGAATCAACCTCCTCCCATTGAGACCACTCACCAGTACTGGCATTCTCGACATATACATCAATATTATCGAAATCAATAAATGTAGCATCTTCTTCTGTTGAATCAAAAATTATAGTTAATACTTCATTATCTTCCCCAATAGCGGTATAATCTGGATATTCAACTACAGTTCCTTGATATATTAAATTATTCTCTGCAAAATCAGATAAAGTCTCTGTCCCGGATAATGTTTTTTCAAATGTTGCATCTTTTGTAAATGTGTATGTAAATCCGTTGAAATTAATACTCGAGTATCTCTTTATAGTATAAGTGTTGATAGGTAGAGTATCATCGCCAGCGGCTGTAAATGTTACTGCCGATGTTCTAGGGCCAGTTGGCTTATACCCAACAGCTTTAACTATTTTATTCATATTCTCATACAACTCAGATTGATCAAATAACGATTCACTAGCTGTTTGATTATAATAAAAAAGTAAAATATGATATGCAAATGCAAAAATATCAGTAATAGCCGCTAGATTACTGCCTTCATAGTTTTGATCTGTAAATATAGAGGTCTCAGTTAACCTCTCTTTAATAAACTCTTTTAATGTTATAGCGTCGAAAGAAGCGTACGCTCCTTTGGCTAAATTGTATTCTGCAAATTCTTGACTCATACTTTATATTATGTATTTAATAAAACAAACCCATCAAACTCAAGTAAACCACTTAAGAATATTTCGCTAACATCTAGAAACGGTATAGATACACGCATATTAATGGTATAGCTTTTTTCATCAGGGCTTGGTATAACCTCTGGCGGGTAGTTAAACCTTATTCGAGGTTCTTGATCTAACAAGCCGGTGAGTATCTGAGAAGATATCCTATCTGCAGTAGTTTTTGATACTGGCTCAAATAGATAGTCTCGCAAATCTAAACCAAATGTAGGGTTTAATATTTTTTCTCCAGGAGACGTTGTTAGAATATTGACTATAGAATTTTTAATAGCGCCTATATCATAATCAATTTGTATATCTTTTTTATTGTTTTGCGCTAAAGCTTCCGATATATTAGTAAACGGTGTATCGATGTCTAAATGTAAATCTGAAAATGCGAACGACTTATCATATTCACGCGCTTTAGGTAGTGATGTTATTTTAACGTTTCCCATAGAAATATTTAGGGAAAAGAATAAATAATGATAGATGAAAAGCAAGTCAAAGTTTATAGATCTATGTGAATCAACTTTAACCAGATTACAGCGGAATGGTTTTCTCGTGGGGGATGTTGTCGAAATACCAGATCTAGATAAAGTTCCTGAAAATTCCCGAGAGGAATTGAAGGGATTTATAGATCAGGGACTCAATCTAAAGGTTGTAGATATAGTCAATAAATATCCATCACGCGCCCCAGGGAGTGATTTGAATAATACAGGAGATGTAGTATTAATGATTGCTGCGGATTATGGTGGAGGTCGCCTCGTAGGGAAGATGCCAATGCCATGCGATTGCTGCAAGGTTGTAACAACATACCCTAACCTGGACCCTATACCAGACGCTCTTCGAAGAGATAATCAAATAAATATAAAGCCAGAGCCTGTAAGCGATGAGGAAGAAGAGTTTATGAATCAGACTAATAAAGCTGATGACGGCAAAGGAAAATTACAGCAAGTCGATGATAAAAACTCTACAGGGGAGAATGTAAGCCAGCCAGGACCTACACCTCCTAAGTATGCTCCGTATACTGGAAAGTATATGGGCTAGTATATAGCTTTATTCAACTGTATACAGCATGCAGTGAAGTTGATCTCCTGATCAACACAAAATGAGCATCTGTACAAATGCTCTGAGATTATCAATATACACTCTTGCTTGGTATCATCCTTTAAGCTGCTTTTATATATGATTTCCAGAACAGCCTTCAAGAGCATTTGATAATCATTTTGAAAATCGATTTCATGATTAATTGTATATTTGCGAAGAGATAGAGGATCCTTGAGCATAGAATATACCTCAGATGCAATATGATCAATATTCTCAGTAGATACAATTTTTAATTCTCCACTATTACTAAACTTTTGTAAGATATTAATTGTCTTACGAATATCAGGATAATACTTGCGAATAAGATCTACAAATTTTAGCCTTTCATCCTCGCTAACTTTAATATTCTCTTTCTTAAGAATATCAAAGCATCTCTTTGCTACATCCTTGATAGAGGGCTCAATATCAATTTCTTGAACCCTACTCTGAATAGGAGCAATAATCCTATGTTTGAAGTTAGCTGTAAAAATAAATCTCGTATACTGAGAATACTCTTCAGTAACATTACGCAGCGCGCGTTGACCTTCAGGAGTTAAACCATCTGCCTCATCTAGAATAACTGCCTTAATATTGCCATCAATACTCTTAGTCTTAGCAAACCCTACAATCTTACTTCGTACTGTATCGATTCCTCCTTCATCACTAGCATTAATATAGAGATGTTGACATTTAAGAATATCATTAACTATAATTTTAGCTAATGTAGTCTTGCCGATACCTGGAGGGCCTTGAAGCAATATGTGAGGTATACTTTTATTCTTGACAATCTCATCAAGCTGAGCTCTTGATTGATCGCTCAAGATAATTTCGTCAAGAGTTTTCGGGCGATACTTTTCACACCATATGTCGATTAAATTCATAGTTATTTTCCAGATGAACCGAAACCTTTCTCTCCTCTGTCGGTCTCTTGTTTAGCGTCTGCAAATTTCATTTGAGCTTCTACTAAAGGATAAAATACCATTTGAGCGATTTTATCTCCTGCAGATACGATATAATCATCACTACCTAGATTATATAGTTTAACGCCTAGATCTCCACGATATTGATTATCAATTATACCGAAGTGAGGTTGTATTCCGTACTTAAACCCTAAACCGGATCTACCTTCAATACGAAACCAGTAACCAGGCTCAATAAAAGCGACTTCTAACCCAACAGGAACAACTGCGGATCCAACTTTATATCTAGATGAGCCGTTTACTTTAAGACGCTTTTCAGCATCAGACCCTATATTAGATTCAATATGTACACCTGGTATAACAACATTTTCAACTGCATACAAATCGTACCCGGTATCTGCAGTACCATCTGTTTTTTGATTATTCTGCTCCGGAAGCCTCGCATCCGGATGCGTTTTTAGAAACTCTATCCTCATACTAATAGTATAATATGTATGTTGTAAAAATCAATAAATGTATTAAATAATTTTGTGAGCGATGAAACCGTAAATGATCTATTATCTCAATTGCAAGAAATTCCACGAGAATCTAAAGCAAATGAAGATAGTCTAGAGCTTACCCCAGATAATGTTGAGGAGTTTCTTCTCAAATATTCGGGAAGGCTTATCAAGGATAGTGTCGAGTCAGTAGAGAATTTAAAAGACTTTATTGATTCAGCCCCAGACGCGGATCACAGCGAAGCGTTAGCATCTCTTATAAGATCAGCAACTTCCTCTATCGACATTCTACAAAGGATAGTGACTTCGCGCGAGAAAAACACCAATACAAAGGAAGTTACTCAAATGAAAATAGATAGTCAACAAGCAAAGACTAATAAAGAAATTGGTGCTCAGCTATTATTAACAAGAGAAGAACTTCTTAAGGAGTTAATAGACAAATCTAATGATAGTGATACTATAGACGTTGAGGTAAGAGAAATCGAAACAGAATAAATTCGCTATTGATCAGATTCAGGAGATGTCTCTATTTCA
>Ga0222716_10000024_pt1 | contig 125974 bp, 183 predicted proteins | sample C33_13DmetaG_FD_165044 | JGI IMG/M metagenome (GOLD analysis project Ga0222716, IMG submission 165044) | Estuarine water microbial communities from San Francisco Bay, California, United States - C33_13D | ecosystem: Environmental > Aquatic > Marine > Unclassified | place: USA: California... | reverse complement strand
TGACTACTTGGGTAATCCCTCCAGTGGGATAGGTTTAGGTGGAGAGCATCCGTATCGCTGGGGTCAAATATACTCCACAAGCACTACTATTTCTAATAGTGACCGCAACCTGAAGAGGGACATTATAGACCTCACTCAACCTGAAAGAAAAGTGGCGAACCGCATACGAAACCTCATCAAAAACTTCAAGTTTAATGATGCTTACGACAAAAAAGGTGATGATGCGAGACTTCACACAGGGGTCATCGCACAGGAAGTAGAAGAAGCTTTTACAGCCGAAGGACTTGACGCAAATAGGTATGGTTTATTTTGTAAAGATGACCTTTATGTGGTAAATGGCGATGATAAAATATACGATGATGACGGAGAATGGTCGGGGGAGTTTGTAAATGCCGACACACCTGGAGCAATCGTTCAAAGCACGTTATATTCGGTTCGGTATGAGGAGCTTTTGGCTTTTGTCGTGTCTAACTTAGCTTCTTTGGAGGACATAGAAAGATTGGAGGCTCGGGTGGAAGCTTTGGAAACACAACTCGCATCGGTTCTTACACGACTCGATGCTCTAGAGAGTGCCTAGTCCCTACTTCACAGAAATCGTACATGAAAAACCAAACTTTACAAACCACACCCCAGTTTCTAAAGTTTCTCATCCCGAGTGGCGTTGCCACTCGTATCTAAGCTGGTAGAAATCTACGATTTCCCCCACTTAAAAATAAACTCTCACTATAATATAAAATGTCTGGTGGTATCGCCCAACTCGTCGCTGTCGGTGCTCAGGATGCGCACCTCGTCGGTCAGCCCGAAATCAGCTTTTTCCGCTCTACCTACAAGCGCCATACTAACTTCTCCCAAACCGTGGAACGCCAGGTGATCCAGGGTAACGTCTCTAACAATGGTATGTCTACCGTGCGCTTCGAGCGCAAGGGTGACCTCCTCAACTATGTATACTTTGTCGTCAACAACGGCTCCGTCACTGAACAGGTCTCTAGTTGGACTAATCTCATTTCCAAGGTTGAGCTCCTCGTCGGTGGTCAGGTGATTGATGAACAGGACTCTACTTACTCCACTCTCATCGCCCCCACTCTCTCCGCGACTACTTCCTCCAAGTCCGTTGCTGGTGACCTCTTCGGCGGTTCCACCAACTCTAACTTTTACCCCCTTCGCTTTGCCTTCTGTGAGAACTGGCAGACCGCCCTCCCTCTCATCGCTCTCCAGTACCACGATGTTGAGCTTCGTATCACTTGGGGTGCTAACGCGGCTGATTCCAGCCGAAAGTGGGATCTCTATGCCAATTATGCATACCTTGATACCAATGAGCGTGACTATTTCGCCTCTACTCCTCAAAACATGATCATCACCCAGGTCCAGAAGGCCACTGCTTCGGGTGCTAAGATCCAGGAGCTCAACTTCAATCACCCCGTGAAGTACCTCGCCGCTGCGGGTTCCGCTGTGAACATCCTCGGTGACGATGGCACCTACGATAACAAGGTCAAGCTCCAGATCAACGGTACTGATGTCGCCGACTACAAGTTTGCCAACCCCAACTTCTCCTCGGTACCTCTCTACTATCACACAACCAACGCGAGCTCAGCGGTTGCTACTGACAGTATCAAGAAGCTTTTCTTCTACCCATTCTGTTTGGATGCCGGCAAGCTTCAGCCCACTGGCACTCTCAACTTCTCCCGTCTTGATTCCGCTCGTATTTTGAGTGACCGTAACAACTCTGATGAAGACATCTACGCCGTGAACTACAACGTCCTCCGCATTGAGAACGGTATGGGCGGTCTCCTCTATTCTAACTAAATCTCTCTGTAAATAATAAATATGTGGAAACTGGTTTTCCTACTCGCCATCGTATTTGTATTGACGTATGATCCTAAATCCAGGACACTCGAGAAGTTTGTTGGTCAGCCCACTGCACCAACCCAAAAGTCCTGTGAAGATGCGCATTACCAATCCGTCCAATTTGCCCAAAGTCCCTATGAATGTCCAACTCCAGGAAGAACCCAAATGGGTGTAATTACTTAAAAAGAAGAACCTCATATACAGTATAATGATTCCAATGGACCGTGAAACTCTCATGATGGTGGCTACTATTGTGGCCATCGCCGGTGTTATCTTTCTCTTTAGGGAGATGAACAAAGCTAAGCAGGATGTTGATAACCTCAAGAACTTCTCGGCCCAACTCATCCAAAAGTTGAGTGCCCCAGTCCCAATGCCCCGCCCAGCTCCTCAAGTTGAACCCACAGAGGAACCAGTAACCGAACCAGATACTACTGAAGAAAAGGTGGAGGAATAAACATATCCGGTTATTATAACTTGCGAATGCGCAATGAAAAAATACAAAGCTATAGCGATACCGGTCAGTTTTACTGACGAAAAACCCCGATTCCTCACAGTTAGGGATCGGAGATTTAAGGATTGGATATTTGTCACAGGCGGATGCAGACGGAGGGAGATCTTCAATCCTATTAGATGTGCCCTTAGGGAACTGGAAGAGGAAACCCGTGGTGTGGTTTCACTAAAAAATGGAGAATACACAGAGTTTAAGTTTACGGTGAAGGAGAGTCCCACTGTGGATTTGGAATACAATGTTTTTGTATTTTTTGTGGACTACAACAGAAGCCAACAAAACGCCCTTGTTAAGAAGTTTTACGATGAGAAACAAAAGATGAATCTGAGAAAAATTCAGAAGTTACCCATAAAAAAGACATACGACGAGAACGATTACATGAGTTTTGATACCATGGAAGAGTTTAACACACGTAAACAATGGAAACTCATCATAGATAATGTCTTGAAGAATCCAAAATTTTATTCGTGTGTGACTTCTTTGAACAGAAAAACATTTTCTATTAAGTAGAATGAAGTCCAAGGCTTACATTTTAATGCAAATTGGAGAACTTCTCATAAAGAATAGAGGTCTTTGTGAAGAAGAGGTGGAAGAGTGGATAAAGGAGAATGAAAAAAAGACTGTATATGAACTTTTAACTATAAAGAAGGATCTCTCTCAAAGCCGGGAATACCATGATGTCTCATGTATGAGATGGTTTAGAGAAGAGGAGCAATAACAAGGTATGTTTAAGAAGTGGTGTAACCACAATAATTTTAACAATGCAACCAACTTATCGCATGTGCTCATGGACGGAGGTGTCCTCAGCGTGCCATTCGATAAATTGAATGATTTCTACGAGAAGTACATTGAGGCTGTCAAGAAAGGTGAGAAGTTGTATGTCGTTGAGCAGAAGACGGAGACGTACAACTTTTTCGTTGACATAGACTACAAAGACGAGAGAGCTCTCACTATTGAAGAGATTCAAGACATCTGTAAGATTATCTGTGATAAGGTGAAGCGTCACGGTGGAAAGGAATGTCTCGTATCTGTTTCTCCACCTAAAAAAGCTGGTGAACTCACAAAGACTGGTGTGCATCTCAATTGGTCGGGATATGTCGTAGATCAGGCTTCGGCCCTTGCATTGAGGGAACACATTCTTGTGGCACTCTCAAAAGCTAAAGGATCTGTAGATTGGAATGAGATTGTGGATTCTTCTGTCTATGGGGACATCAGAAGAAAGTCCAAGGGAAGTGGCTTTCGTATGCCATGGTCCCATAAGATGGCCAAGCACCACCAATGTGGTGGACAAGGATGTGAGGGGTGTGGTGGACTGGGAAAGGCGGTGCAAGTCGCCTACCTTCCCGTGTTCATATACAAACATGGACCACTCAGCACTCTCCTTAAGATTGATCAACAACCCAATGTTGATATTCTTAAGATGTCTGCAATCAGAACAAATGAACCACAACACATCACAGTGGAACCTCCCTCTAAAGTGATTAAGGAGGGTACTTTTACAGATGCCCAGACTAAGGATGAGGTGCAAAACGAAGAACTTCAGGGGTTCATTGAAGACTTCATTCAAAAGAATATGGAGGGGCAGCGTACATCTGTGGTGACAAAACTATTCAAACACAAAGAGACATACCTGGTTGGAACAAATTCTAAATATTGTGAAAATCTAAAGAGACCTCACAGCTCTAATCATGTGTGGTTCCATATCAGTGGATCTGTGATTGCCCAAAAGTGTTTCTGTAGATGCGAGACTGTTAGGGGTCGGAGGGATGGTTTTTGCAAAGACTTTTATGGTCGTAAACACCAATTGCCAACCAAAATAGTTGAGCGTTTGTATCCTAAAAAGGAAGAGCTAAAGAAGTGTCCGGAAATTAAAAAGTTTGAAGAAAAGCCTCAGATTAAACAATCTGATGTGAAAACTCCTCTGGAATCATTCATGCATAGATGTATGAAGTGTCCAGAAGACACAAGAGTTGTGAGCATCACACAGCAGAAAAATACCTTTACAGTCCTCACAACTGTGACACATTGTGAGACCATCAGAGGTGATCACGAAGGTTCTACAATGTCATATGTGATCAAGGGAACTAAAATAACACAAAAATGTCCCATTTGTAAAAAAAGTAATGCAAGAACGTATGAACTTAGTGGAAGTGTCAAAGAAGCACTCAGACCACCTGAAAAAAAATAGACCCCCACTAATAGAAGAATGGCTATCGTTCTAATTGGTGTTACAGTGTTTTTAGCATCCAAACTCATTGGAGATGTAAAGTTACCAAATGCTGTTGACGAGTTTCATGTATATTCAGGTGTCCATCCAAAGTTATATAAAGAGTATTTAAAGTATATGAGGGACGGTAATATTAGAATGGCACAGGATACGCTAGAAGAACTCGCTTTACATACAGATATTGAGTTTAGGGATCAATTTTACCAAAAGATACTTAAAAAGCAAGAGTCTTTATCTATATAATGGTACAAACACGTACGCGCACCGGTAGACAGATAAAGAAGCCTGATTTCTATGCTCCAGAAGAAACTGTTTTAGAAGATGATTACACGATTGAAGAACATGATTCTGATATTGGATCTGATATTGACACTGATGAGGAGATTTATTCGGACGAAGAGAGTGAAGAAGATGAGGATGAGGGTAGTCTCAAGGATTTCATCGTAGACGATGATGAGGAAAGTGAGGAAGAAGACGCTTAAAAAAAACAAAGTCTATATAAAAAATGGAGACTGACATAGGAAATCCAATTGATTACGACCCGACCATGGATCCACTTAATAAAAATGAAGAGAAACATGAAGACAGTACACCTATAAATGATCACATGATTCAGGACCAATCGTACTACCCTCATCCTTCTGAAATGATGTATCCTCCTCAACAATTTCAACAAATGGAAAAGAATGATTTTTTATCTAATATTGACAAAAACACTTGGATTATAGCCTTTGCAGTATTTTTATTGGGTTTTTTCATGGGTAAAACTATGCAGCCTGTAATTCTTAAATACGCTTAATTACTTTTCGTATTCGAAACCACTGATCCAATGATCATCGGTTGAATATGGTACGAAAGTTCCGATATCACCATATACAGGTTGTAATTCACCCGTTATATCACGATCCATCACCTGTGTAGGATACCTTGGCATTATGAATGCATCCCTGGTATCTTCAATAAAACCTTTCGTTGTACTCACTTTGTTTTTTGAATTGATATCAGCACTGATTTTTAAATACGGTTCAAAAAACAAAACGAAGAATACACTCGTCAAAATAATGGTAACAACTATTTTCCACATTTTGTTTATTTTATGTGGATATTTTTTATGACATATCTTACTTACTTTTTGGACTCAACCTCGGGCTCACCCTCCTCCTCAGACTCCTTGATAGTACCGTTAGTAGAAGATTCCGCGTCAGCCGCAGCCTCCGCAGCCTCACGCTTCTTACGTCGCTCCTCAACCTCCTTAGCGACAATCTCATCAGCCTCCTTGACAAGGTCCTCCATTGGAGCGTCAGGCTTCTCCTTCTTGAGACGCTCAATAACATCAGCTGGGTGACTGACGGGTGCCTCATCGGGCTTGGTGTAAAACTTGGAGTTCTCATCACCGGGCTTGAGGAAGTTCTTTGACTCCATCATATCCCTCTTGCGCTCGTTGAAGAGGCGAGTAGCCTCAGCCTGATTCTCCTTGTAACCAGTCATGATCTCCTCAAGCTTCTCGTTATTGTAATGCACATCCTCAATCTTTAGAGGATCGGGTGGGATGAGAAGCCACTTGTACATGTCAACGACATAGATGTCAAAAGTGGAATCCTCCTTCTGAAGGCGCTTGGCGTGAGCTGCAGCCTCGTCACGAGAGGCAAAAGCACCACGAATCTTGATACCAAACTTATCATTCTTTTGGGGAGCCTCTGGGCCTACGACAGAGAGGCACGCGTAGAGCTGACCGGGTACGGTGGTGTAATCCTGTTCAAGAGACATATTATATACTACGTAGTCGTCAAAACTTTAAGCCTGCTTAAAAGAATTATATGCTAAGATAGCAATGAGAACCTTTTGGGATAAGCAACCCGTACCACAAGAAGGTCTCAATTATGAAAAAGGGCGAGAGATTGAGAAGGAAAAGAAGGTCGTAGAAGAACCCATTAAACTTCCCGATGGATTCTCGTGGAAAGTGTGTTCAGTTGAAGAAGTCCACCCATTATTAAATGAATATTATCTAGCAGGTGAAACAAATAGACTTAAGTATTCACTTGAGACCCTTAAATGGGCAGCTGAGTCATCCGGTTATGAAAATAGGGCTATTGTCCATGATGAGACCCAAGAACTCATTGGATTCATATCCAGTGTTCCTAACAAAATACGTGTATGTGATGATGTTCTGAAAATGGTTCAAATCAACTTTCTGTGTGTTCATGATAAATATAGAACTTTGGGATTTGCACCACTTCTTATAAGTGAGATGAAACGAATTGCCAATACAAAGGGTATATGGCAAGCCGTATATACAGCTGTTACTAAAATACCTACACCCCTAGTAAAATCAACATCTTGGCACCGCATCCTCAATATTAAAAAACTTTCAGACATTGGATTTTATAAAGTTCAAAACAAAACAAAACAAAAGTATCTTGAAGTTCATGGAACTTCTCAATTTAGAAAGATGCAAAGTAAAGATATTCCGAGAGTTACAAAGATTTTACAGAATCATTTCAAACAATTTAAAATTGCTCCAGTCATTGACAAACTATGGGTAAAGCATTGGATACTTCCAGCTAATTCGTATATAAACGATTCAGACAATACATTCATCTCTTTCTACGATATACCAAATACGAAGAAAGATGGATCATATGTGATCAAACAGGCATATTCATTTTACATGGTTGGGGATGTATATAACGATGCATTCCTCATCGCCAAAAACTTGGGCTATGATATGTTTACTACTTTAGATATTGGTCAGTGTGTACCAAATCTAGAGAAGCAGAAGTTTCTTATGGGAAGTTCTGGTGTTCATTACTATTTATTTAACTGGTTACCATCATCTTCAATCTCGTTAGAAGACATTGAACTCAAATTACCTTAAACCTAAGTAAAAGAAATAAAACGTAAAAATCACAAGATGGAGGAAATCCGAAAAAACCATAACAATGCCAAAAGGGAACTGATCCAATCTGTGACTCGGGATGGTGATCAGATCCTAGATGTTGGTTGTGGTTTTGGTGGTGACTTACAGAAGTGGCACAAATGTGGAGCTAATATGAGTATGTGTGACCCAGAGCCAGAAGCCCTTGTGGAGGCCAAGTCACGTGCCAAGAATATGCACATGAGGGTGAACTTCTACGAGGGTGACATACACAACTGCCCAAACAGAAAGTATGACATTCTCTGTTACAACTTTTCACTTCACTATATTTTTGAAACAAAGGAAAAGTTTTTCACATCAATTAGGGAAATCAAAAAGAGGATGAAACCTGGTGCACGTCTCATTGGAATCATCCCGGACTCTGAGAAGATCATACTTAGAACACCCCTCAAAGATGACGCGGGTAACTTTTTCTTGATGAAAGATCACGGAAATGGGGGATTTGGTGAAAAGTTGTTTGTAAACTTGGTTGACACACCTTTCTATGCAGATGGACCTAGAGCAGAACCCGTAGCATACAAGGATCTCCTCGTGACACACCTTGAAGAGTTGGGATTTAAGTTGGAGTTGTGGGAGGGTCTGACGGGTAATCCAATTTCGGAACTGTATAGTAAATTTATATTTGTATATAAGAGATGATCACATTCATTATACTCCTCCTCATAAATGCGTATATACTTGCCATCACCCAAGAACCACAAGAACTCGTTGAAATCAAAGAGAAGTACGAAATTCTCAGGAAGCACATCGCCGACACAGATCATCAAAAGTTTCATATGTTACGAAGATGTATTCCCATCACTGGTGTGACTACGATGAATGGCACCGTGGGTTACAACACTAACAAGGGTGATGAGATTGTTGTGTGCCTAGGTGGTTCCCCGAATGAAATTTTCCATGTCCTCATTCACGAGTTGGCTCATTGTACTGTTGAAGAGTATTCTCACTCGGATCAATACTGGGAAAATTACATAGAACTTCGTGACATATGCGTGGACCTCGGTATCTATGAGAAGATACCAGAGAAGACAAAGTTCTGTGGCCAGCATATACAGGATAAATAATCTCCACACATATCAAATGAAGACACCATTGAATGTGTTATTAGTTGCGATCGGATACTGGGTTGCTATTTATGGTGTTACCCAGGTGCCAAACATATTTAACAACTACTACCTAAACTTGGTGTGGTTAACCGTTGTGATCCCCAACGTGTTCCACATGATGGTGGGCCGTGTTCCACAACTCGCGGTGGATCGCCAATTCTTTTTGGCTACCAGTGTGATTGCTCTGGTTCTTACCTACGTTTTTAACAGATTATTCAAGAAGACTGCAGAGGATCTGAAAGAATACGGGACCGACAAGGGCAAGACACTTAAGACGAATGCCTTGCTCATGGGGATGTTGTCCTTGGGAGCTTTAATTACCTATTATTCAGGATTAGATAAATCAATCTATTCTAATATGGGTTGGGAATCCACTTCTAATGTTTAGGGCTTTACGACGTAGTCCTTCACAAAGTAAAAGACAATCGCCGCAACTAAACCGGTAGACGCAAGACCAACCATACTTCTACTCCCCTGTTCGTTAAGGAACTTGGGAATAGTAGTCACCAACTTGTCTTGCACAGGCTTGGACACTGCGAGGGCAGCGGCAGCACCCGCAACGAGAGCAATCATCTGATCATCGGTAAGGTTGAGAGGGTTCTTGCTCTCTGGCTTGGCCTGCTGCGCCTGAGGGGCAGCGTAAGCACCCTGAGGGTTGGGAGCAGCCATCTGCACACTTTGCATTTTGGGCTCGTCCATCATCATTGGGGGTTCCATCATAATATCGTTAATAGGAGTAGAATCCATCGTCGTCGTCTCTTTACTTTGACTCACATTTTTTTCGGGTTGCGAAAACGCTTCGCGGTTTGGAGGTGGCATAGGTGGGGAAGGCTGGTTGTTGACAAAGTTTGCCGTAGGATTGTCATTGAGGGGTACCATTCCATCACCGTTGTCGGCGAGATTGAGAGTATTTATATCAGTAGACATCTGATATACTCATATGTTTTTGGAATACCTAAGTTACGCGCTTAGATACAAAAATCCATGTCGCACTTAAAAACAATTCATCTTGGGTCATCAATTGCATCTGGAGTGTGTAAAGAATCTGAATACACACTGAATTGTATCCTGAATAATTTCAAGAACTTTTGCTCTGAGTATATACAACGACTTGGTATAAATGCTACGTTTCACTGGCAAAAGTCTATAAAAGTTTCAGATGTAGTCAAAGATTATGAAAATGATAAATGTTTTATGAGCCCAGATGGTGGTCTATTTTTCATAAACATTGGCGCGTGTAAATATTGCTTCATGATAGTTGAAGACAAGTATCAGGGTACAAACGATTTAAGGTATTCTCAGGGCTTGAAAAAACAAGGAACAGGAAATGCCATAGAAAGGGTATTCAAAAATCTAAATGCATCCTGGCATCTTTTTAAAGATCTTCCAATCTCCCCATATTTGGTATTTATTGCCGGTTGTGATTTTCATAGCAGTGAAAGTATTATACACAGAATTGGCCCCCTTTCAAACTTTGGAAAGAAACCAATTGTATGGGAAATGACCAAGGATTCTAGTTTTGACGTACCTAAAATGACAGAGAAAATTGATGTGAAGAAAGATATCAATCGGGAGTTTGCAACTTTTTGTGTTAAGACACATAAGTACGATGAGTTTCCTAATAAAAGTTCGATGTGGACACCAAATGAACGTATGGAGATTATGAAACACGTTGCTAAGCAAGCACTTAAGGAAATCATACTCTATCACAATAGCGATGACAAATTATGTTCAACAACCTATGATAACATACATAGGTAATAAGAGAAAGTTGGTTGACACGATAGAAAACGTTGTAAAGAAACTCGATCCTAAATCATGTGCCGATGCGTTCGTTGGTTCTGGTGTTGTTTCAAGAATGCTGCTAACACATTGTGATGAATTACATGTGAATGATCTTGAGAAGTATTGTGAAGTTCTGTCTAAATGTTTTCTCGTGACACCTTCTTGGGCTGACCAGGAAGAAATTGATGAACATATAAAAGCTCTTAATAATTGTTCTGATAAAGTCGGTCTAATCACCGAACTTTACTCTCCAAATGATACATGTGATCGATGTTTTTACACTCCTGAGAATGCACGAAGAATCGATGGTATGATTGATTATATCGAAAAAAATGTTCCTGAGCGTTTAAAACAATACTGTCTCGGACCGCTTCTCGTAAAGGCGAGTATTCACACGAATACATCAGGTGTGTTTAAAGGTTTTCATAAAGGTGGCTGGGGTGGTAAAGGTGGTAATGCTGTAGATAGAATCACTAAACGAATTGAGATTGAATCACCCATATGGCTTCAACCAGGTAGGAGTGTTCATGTACATAGACGAGATGCATGTGATTTTTTGAGAGAACTACCTAAAGTTGATCTGATTTATCTAGATCCACCTTATAATCAACATCCATATGGATCTAATTATTTCATGTTAAACTTAATTTGTGCTAATGAGAGACCTCATACACTTTCAGATGTATCAGGTATCCCTGGAGACTGGAACAGAAGTCAGTATAATTATAAAAACAAGATTAGAGATGCCATGGAACTTACCTTAAAACTAGCTACCGAAAAAGCTAAACATACCTTAGTGTCTTATAATAATGAAGGTTTTATCACTCCCACTGACTGGGAAGATATACTTAAACCATACAAGTATGAAAAAATTGAAATTGACTACAACGCTTACAGGGGTAGCCGTAATTTAAAGAATCGTTCTACTAAAGTTACAGAATATCTGTTCATCATTTCGTCTTCGTAATCTTCAGATTTGTCTTTTTGGTAGCCTTCTTGGCATCTTCTTCTTTCTGTTGAAGATATTTGGGATTAAACATCTTTTTATGAAGTCTCCAGAGGTCTGGACTTCCAACTCTAAACCCCTTTCTCACAGTCGCTTTGTACCAGAAGACACAATCCTGTATCCTGTTAGATTTTACGGTATTGTCTAACACGAGGCACTCATAGTTTTCTGTACAAGCATCCATCACTTTACAAAACATGTCAAATGATGGAAATATACCGAAGAATGATTTATAAAGCTTTTCCCTATTTTGTATGATATTTTCCCGGAGTATAAATACGTAATCAACATTAGCTCGTAATGCTGGTGGTAAATCCATGACATACTGCATAGTTAGCATAAAGAAGATCTTCCAGTGACGACCATTCATAAAACACTGTCGGATACATGTATCTTTGAGAAACTTTGAGTCGTACATACAATCGTCAAGAAGCATGAACGCACCACAATTTGTTTTACCCGCACCTACTAATTTTCTTTGTCTAGCCATGACTCTCTCTATAGCATCTCTGTCGTAGTCACCATAGATAAATAGATCTGGTATAAAATCTGAATAGAAATGGTTACCTTCCTCTGTTCCTGAGAGTACTATACCAGCTGGGAGGTGTTTCTTGTGATACATGATATCCTTGACTAGGGTTGACTTACCGGTATTACGCTTTCCAATAAATACACAAACCCTGTCATCCGATATCGTCTCAGGTTTGAATTTCTTCAACTGAAGGTTCATTCTACAGTAGTGTTCCGTTTTATTTAACAAAATTTTACTCACATACTATAGGAATGTCAGGTCGCTTGAGACTTGCCGCCACTGGAGTCCAAGACCAATGGCTCACAGGAGATCCACAGTTTTCGTATTTCCTGATGAACTTTAGGAGACACACAAAGTTTGCCATAGATTATGTTGAAACTCAATTTGATGGAGCCGATTTAGATTTTGGTAAGAATCTACACTATAGAATACCAAATGACAAAGGTGATGTCATCAGAAATATGACACTAAAAGTCACATTGAGTGATCCCTCACCTGGGGGTGACGAATGGTGTCCATCTGTCATTTCACACCTGGTGGAGAGTGCTGAGCTTCTCATAGGTGGACAAACTATTGAAAAGTTGACCGGAGAGTATATTTACATGCATCAGCAGCTTCACAATACGGATGATGACACTGACCAGACAGTATATTTCTTAAATAGCCATGGTCAAACGATCGCTTACACCGGTAACTACACCTATTTTATGGACCTCCCCTTTTACTTCTACCGCAACCCAAGTCTTGCCATACCAACGTGTGCACTCACAAAACAACTCGTTGAAGTTAAAATCAAGTTGAGACCTCTCACAGAACTTATTGAGGGTGGTGCGTCTGTGGGTGTTTCAGCTGATCTACTCAAGTGTTCTATAGACACAGAGTTTGCATTTCTCACAGATAGTGAACGTAGGTACCTCATGACTAGACCTATTGACTATGTCATCACACAAGTTCAATTGTCTAAGTTTGTGATGAAACCCGGTGAGAATACTAAATCTGTCATGCTCAACTTTTCTCATCCAGTGAGGGAACTTTTCTTTGTTTCACAATCGGAAGAAGCGGTGAGAGACAATCATCCAAATCGGTACAATAAGATTCTAAACGTTAAGTTGAAGTTCAACAACGAGATTGTGTTTGACAGAGATCATAAGTTTCTGGTGTACGAACAGGCACTTAAGCACTACATAAGTCCTCCTGAGTATGTAGCTGGTACAAACTACAGACAGTCTGAGTTTGGTATGTATAGTTTTGCTTTAAATCCGGAAGTGTATTATCCAACTGGACAAGTGAACATGAGTCGTATATTCCACAAAGTTCTTACAATTCAAATTGATCCTATCAACGCAGTTGACAACAATAATACCCGAGTCTACGCAATCAATTATAATATACTTCGCGTGAGTGGTGGTTTAGCAGGTTTAAAATTTTAGATTGTTATAGTAGTAATGGCTGGTCGTGTTCAGCTTTTAGCATCTGGAGCCCAAGATAGGTTCTTCACGATGAATCCAGACTATACATACTTTTTGCAAAGTTTTAGAAAACATACAAACTTTGCAAGAGAATATGTGAATATAGATTCAGAAAATCCAGTAGATTTTGGAGGTAAAGCGAGGTTTAGAATTGCTCAAAATACGGGTGACTTACTGACAACACTCAGTGTGAAGATGAAGTTGCCCACAATCTCTACAGTGATTTATGACGATCCTAGATTCATAGAATCCATAGGTCACGCTCTCATTGAATATGCTGATCTCATTATTGGTGGGAAGGTTATTCAACGATTACCAAGTGATTATCTTCAGATTTACACAGAACATAATGTCACTCAAACAAAACAGAGGGCCCTCAAGGAACTCATCGGAAAGTATCCAGAGCGAACTGTTTCAACTAGGGTTTCTGATAAAGACATTTTGGGTGTGATTGGTACAGCGGATACAGAGGATGAATTCTTTGTGGACCTACCCTTTTACTTTTACAATAATCCAGAACTGGCGGTGCCCCTCTGTGCCATCAAAAACCAAGAAGTTGAAGTTGAGATTAAACTTCGTGACCATGATCATCTCATAATTAAGGGTTCGGATGGTTCACTTCAACCTGTGACACCTGGGACAATTCACCTAAAAGATTATAGACTTTGTGCGGAAGTTGTCTTTCTTGAACCATGTGACCGAATCAAACTTGAGACTGAGAAGAAGGATTACATCATAACTCAAGTTCAACAAAATGTTTTTGATATTGCTCAAGGCGCACAAGAAGGTAACTTCAAATTAGACTTTGTAAATCCTGTCAGGGAACTCTATTTTGTGATTCAGAGACAGGGTGATACAGGGACAGCTGAAGGTGAATTCATAACTCCATTTGATTACGACAATACATTGGCTGATACAGGTGGAAAGTACATTTTGTACGAAAACTTGGACTATCTCACACTTGATCTAGATGGTCAACCAATCATCACTCAAGAGACGGGGAATGTCATCTTTCTTAAAGCTGTGCAGGCTGCTATTCATCACTCCAAGACACAGCTCATAAGGAGATTCTATTCCTATAGTTTTGCTCTAGAACCCGAGAAATGGTACCCAACCGGACAAATCAATTTCAGCCTCGTAAAGGAGCAAATCCTAAACCTAAGTCTGACACCTTGTGTAGATTATGCAAGACAATTGAGAGTATACGCACTCAGCCACAACATTCTTCGTGTTGGTGAGGGAACTGCCCGAACTCTTTTTGACGTTAAATACTAAAGATGAATATGCAAACTGGCTTCGGTGATGCGGGGGGTGGAATGTTAGAACAGTATATTGAGACGATGACCAACATTCTTCTACCCATCATAGAAAAGGCTACCCTACTTTCAGCCGAATATACCAAAGCTTGTGGAAGAGATACAATTCTTCCAGAAGATATGGAATATGCGATGAAGTACTGTGCTATGTATAAAGTTGGTGAAACTATTGGTTCAACGATGCCCGAAATTTACGAACGGGAGTTGACCGAAGAAGAGATGGAAGAGGGTGAAGAAGATGTTGAACCCGAGGATTGCCCGGAGTTTGTTAGGTATTCAGGCACTGATCCCATTTTTAACCAAGTCAATGAGGCTGTTGATCGGTGGGATACTTGGGTTCCCCAAAATCCGACAGAATACATGTTAAAAAATGCTATTAATAGTAATGAGTACATCGGAGCCGGAGGGGTGGACGATTTCTGAATACAAATCATTTCATGTGACAAATGATGACGATTCTGAATCCAGCACTGATGGAGATTCCGATGGTGAAGAACAAATATTTGCCAAGTCATCGGTTGTCAGGCGACCCAAATATAAAAAGTTAGTAGAGAAGGAAGAGTTGTTACCCGAATAATATTTTCTATACATATGTTATAAAAACTCACAATGTCTGACATGACCGCTCAAGCGCTTAAGACCGTTAACCTCGTCTCTCAGGAGCTCGAGACCCAGTCCCTCAACTCTATCGTCGCGGGTTTCTCCTTCGCGGCTGCCATGTCGTGGATGGACCTCGTCCGCTGGTTCATCCAGCAGGTGATTAAGGTGCCCAAGAACGGTGGTACTCAGTACACCCTCACCGCGGTCCTCACCACCCTCCTTTCCATCGCGGTCTACATGATCATCTCTAACATCTCCACTCGTGTCTCTAAGCCTGCCCAGCCTGTCTTCGCGATTACCCGCTAAGTTTTGGCTTGCGCTTCATGAGACTCAGAAGAACTAGACCGACGAATACGATAATACCAATGGAAATGTATTCCATTTTCCACTTATAAACATCCTCAACAATTTCTGGAATGTTTATTGGTGGCGGCAACTCCTTCTCAACAACTTCCAAGGGAACCTTTGGTAGACCTTCTAACTTGTCTGTAGAGCACGTGATTTCGAATTTCAAAATGTGATCTTGATTTCTGAAATCATATGGAACGAGGCGGCCATGACTCATGTAAAAGAACTCCAGTTTGATATACTTGATGTACTTTTGTGGTCCCTTGTAGAATTCGTGAGTGAGTGGATCGTCTGCACCATGAAAATTAATCATATCTGTGCCATTTAGAAGGATGTGTCCCGTGTAGAATGGTGTCACAGAGTACACAGTCTTCGTAAACTCATCCGAGCCAGATGTCATACGAAGAATAAGGGAGTTTGGACCTTCCAGATTGATAGCACCAGACACAATACTATCACTCACCACTGGATTTTTTGACGAGAAACCCATAACTTGATGAGGTGTTGTGAGAGCCACGTTACTCAGGTACCCGTTTGTACCATCAAAAAACTTAAATGTAAAAGTGTTGCTAGACCCACCATGTGTATTAGAGAATGTAAGAGCTTGGGTATCTGAGTCAAAGACAACCTGATCTATACATGTCAATGGTGGTTGCATGAGAGTATCAAGATCTGTAGCGAGTGCATCACCATCTGCATAATTCGTTTCATTTAAACTAACTTCAATAAGATCATCCGGTGCACCAGAATCGTAAATGCTAAATGTCTTATTCGTAGCGCATGTAGTCAATTGTGGTGTTGGAATACGCGCAGACACCAGTTTTATTTGTGTAACATCATAAATAGGTTCTTTGAGAGTCACAGTATAATTGTTAGCGTAAGCATATACATTTGTATCTCTCTCACTACTATCTATATCAAGGGTGTGAACCTTCATTAAAATATAGGCACAATATTTTAATGAATGTTTTTATCTATAACCAAAATTATTAACATAAACTGTGCGCCAATGGGTTGTTCTGGAGCTGCCTCTTCGCGACACCCAAGTCGCGCGCGTATGGGTTCTCGTTGCCCTTGTAGGCGTTGAACTGATGGAATGGCTTCTGCTGGTAGTTTTGTGTCCAACCACCGTTTGCAGCATTTACACGACCGTCAATACGGGAAGTATCGGTACGAACAGCCGTCAACGCACCACCTTGCTTGAGGGCACTCTCTCTCACGTTCATACGACCCTTGTTACCCATACGGTTAGCCTTACCACGACGATCCTCTGGACGGAAACCATACTTCATCAACTCCTCATTGTTCTTCGTAGTAATCTGAGCAGCCGCACTGGTCGAGTAGGCACCACTGAAGTTGGTAATACCTGGAGCCGCGTGGCTGTAGTGGGCAAACTGTTGGTCGTTGCGATCGCTCTTGAAACGAGTGGGGTCCTGTGGCATGGTCTGAGCCGAGACGAAACGCTTCGCTCCGTTGAAACCGAGGCCATCTGCGCGGTGGCCAGTCTCGGAACGGTTAGTGGTTCTCATAGTCTTCTGATGACTGGCTCTTGGAATTGCACCTGACATACCCTGAGCACGTCCCGCGGTAGGTGGAAGGCGGGAAGGAAGGTGAGCAGTAGTCTCAGGTTTGTTGTGGGTCAATTGACCAACGAGAGCGGAGCGACCACCAGTGACATCCGCGGCTGGACCGGAGCGTCCTGGAAGTGTAGTGAGCCTGTACTCACCCACGTTGATAGGGTTCACACGGAACATCTGTTGGTAACCACCACTCGCTGGAGTGTCAGCACCGACACCAAGACCTGGGCCAACCATTTGCTTCTCAATTGGGGAGAGGTTGTTCATACGACCAGTGTCATACATACGGTTTCTCATGTTGAGAATCTCTTGACCACCGCTCCTCTGTTGATAGCTAATGTCAGCAAAGCTTTCCATCTCCATCTTTTGTGGAATGTCAACACGTGGTTCAAAATCGCGTTCAATAAATTCGGGAACATCATTGTCATAAGTAATTTGGGGTTCTTGTGGCTGCTGTGGAGTGATCGTTTCAACCTTCTGAACTGGCTCTGGTTCGGTCTTGGTACTCAACGATCTACCAGCAAAAACTAAACCAGCAATAGCTGCGAGTGAAATGGGATCCGCCATTCTTATTTTTTAGTAACATTTTTATTAGCGTATCTTTGGTGAAAGAGGCCGTTCTGGAGTTCCGCGCGAGTACTCATTGGTTCATAGGTTAGGGTACGAAGAGGCACCTTGCACTCCATGTTGGTGAGAGGGAAGAGGTTGCGCTCGTGGGTAGGAACAATAACCTTGTTGAAACGAGTGGTGGATTGTGGGCGAAGTTGATCGCTCACATCAATGAATTGCGCTGGGGAACCCTTACCGGCCATGTAGGGTGCAGTTCCGTAGAGCATAGTGTTTGGACGACAGCAGTAGTTAAGGGTACTGGGCTGAGGGTAGACGAAAACTTCCTCAGTGGCTTTCACAGATGGGAGAGCGCCCGCATTTTGAACTATTGCAAGACCAGGTTGTAATTGGTATGCCATATTTACTATTACGTGAGAATATTTATAAAACTAAGCTGGAGCAATTCCGTGCCCCCTATGAGAAACTCGGCTATCACCGGCAGGATCAAGACCCGCAAAAGCCTCTAATTGAACACCCCTAGCATTTGGGTTGCACAACTCTGGATGAGTTCTGCAAGTGGGAGCATTCTTAGAACCATAGCACCACTCCGCGAAAGCGGTCTGATCGCCTGGAATTTTAGAGACTGGGGCAGTCACAAACTGACGAGCAGCCGCGGCACGCTGTCTCTCTGGGAGTGCCGAACGGGATCTCCCAGCGTCATATGGAATGCGATCGTCTAGGTAGGACTTAACGAATGGCTTAACGGTTGGGTAGTAACAGGCTTCAAGGCGGTTAGGTGCGTCTGTGTAATCCGTCATGAGCACGTTACCCATTGGGTTGTCTGGGGTTGGCATCTGACACCCCCGCTCATCACCACTCGCACTGAAACCATACCCCTCCTTCACCATCTTAGATTTATACATAACATAAAGAACACCCAAAATGGTACTACCAAGGACAAAGATCCTTGGATCGCGGCGGGTAAGATAAATAATACAGCACGCATAAATTATAAAACGAGAAGAGGCGTTAATTCGGTCTTCTGGAGTTTGTTCATTGTTTGGCCAGAATTGTAAAACCTTGTCAGATCTAAAGAGTTGCTGAGGATCGTCAAACCAAGCCTTCATTTAATATACCTTGAGGTTTATTTTTTACCCATACCACCAAGCATGCCACTCATCATCTGCATGAGAGCATCTTGGTCAAGCTCACCACCATCGGTCTGCATCTTGTCCGCAACACCCTTGGCGATATTCTCAATCTGAGCAAGAGTATCAGCTGGAATAGCGTTGATAGTAGTACCAAGCATGTATAGGGTCTGAAGATACTGCCAGGTTGCGGCTTGTGTGTTAGCGGACATACGAGACCAATAACTCTTGATGTTGAGATCCTTTAGGAAGTCAATCTTCTCAATCTCTTCAAGTAGGAAGGACTCATCCTTTGCGGAAATCTTATCCGCGTAGGGAGTCACACCCTTCATGAAACCATCAACAATAAGACGGGGGTTGGACTGCTTAATCACCTCAAAAGAAGTAGTCATCTTCTTGATACCTTTTTCATCTGGAAAAGTCTTGTGCAATTCCACAAGAAATTGGGAGAGCATGTCATTAAACGCAGTGACGGATGCCATTTTCTTATAATATACGCGTAATCTTTAAGTTTAAAAAGGTTCACTAGAAATCGCTTCTTTTTGACCTAGGCCATTAGACACGATGAAGAACACAAGAATAGCATTAAGTGCAGCTGGCTTGGTGTACTTGTTAAGTTCCAACTTACCCTCGTTGTTAAGTTGAGCCTTGACGTGAATGTAACCAGCGGTGATAGCCGCAGCTATGAGAGCAGCGCTCATTGGATCTCTGAGATAGTCGGATAACTCCATTTAATTATACGCAGTTTTTTTTACACGATGATCTGGTGCGTCACCAAAGAGAACACCATCATCTTCTTCCTCCGCGGCCTGAGGTGGGGGAGCCCCAAAGGTGGGTTCAGATTCAGCCACGGGCTCTGGCTCCATCTCTGGCTCTGGAGCCTGAACACCTGGAACAGTCTTGAACTCGTTCTCTAGACCAGTGGGTTGAACCTGTTCCTCCGCACCCATCATGGGTTCATTTTCGGGAAGAGGCTCGGACTCTGGAAGAGGCTCTGGCTCTTGGGTCTCGCCGTCACCGGGACCATCAAACACATCTGGATCCTCGGTGTCTTGAATCTCGCCATCAAGGTCAATGTCACGAGTCTCTTGAGACATATAGGTCTGAAGAATCTGCTGAACTGGGATGAGCTCCTTCACGGTGGACTCAATACAGAGAGAAATACGCTGAGTAAGCTGCTCATCGCGTGCGTACTCACTCTGTTCCTCATGGAAAATGTAAGGATCCTTGTAGAGGTCCTTAGCGACATTGTTGTAACAGGTTTGGATGAAAACTTCGTTGGTAGGGAGCTTGAGACTGATTTTCTTGTTATCAGACTTGAGACGAACCGCGGAAAGAATCTTCGTGCACGCGACAAAGACGGCGGCTAAGAGGTCATTGAACCACGCACAACGATCTGCGATGTTGCTGGTGTGCTGAGCGGACATCTGATTGGACCAGTTTGGAACCTCCTTGAGAAGCTTCTGGAACATAATGAGAGTCTTCCTACCCTTGGAAAGCTTCGTCGCTTCGTCGTACATATCCTGAAACACTTCAATCATAACTGGACACATAATGAGGCAGAGCTGGCCTAGGTATTCACGTTTAGCCTCTACCATTATACTCAGTGGTTCAGACATGATTTTATATGTAACTTATATAATTAAACTTTAAGTCTCACGCGATCTACAATTTTTGTACAAAAACTAATAAGTTCTTCTGTTGACATGTTATTCTTCATTGCATTTACTCTATTACAAACAAATTGTAAATTATCCTTGGTATAACCTTGCGAGCTATCTATTCTGTCGGGTGAAATGTTGAAAGGGTATTTTACAGCCGAATAAAAGTCTTTATTTTCATCTGAACTATAATTCCAAGTCATACGTATACCCGTTAGTGCACAAATACCATTTTGTTTTTCATATTGAGCAATCCAATCTTCAGTTGAAATGTTAAAATCTATTTTTTTATTTTTATCACAACGTTTTTTTGCATCAGCTCTTCTACTGATTAAAAAGTTTCTTACGTCTTTCATAAATATAAGTCTATCATTTCTTGTACATGTCTTACATTTGGACATTAAACCGGATTTATCTTTGTTACATAGTGAAAAACATGAAGAAGGTTTTGTAAGTTTACAATTATGACACTCTTTTTTCGTAACGCTAACTGGATAATTTAATTTTTGTCTATATATTTTTGCATACTCATTCATACACAATTTACACCAGGAACATCTTTTAGAAGGATCGTTTTTATTCTTGGATTTGAACATATGAATGAGATGAGTTGTTTTACATTTGGTACACTCTTTTGAAGGTGTCCTGGTGTTAATATCACTCATTTATGATTGAGTGTGTTTTTATTACCAGACTTCCTACGCACTTCTCCTGTACTTATCAGCCATCTTCTTCAAGTTCATGAGATCTGGGAAATCTGGTTCTTCGGTTTCGTTGTTCTTATCTTTGATATTTTTGGGTACTACCCAAGACACGTAGATATCATACTCACTTATGAGTCTCACATCAAATCCACCCAATTTGAATTGCCGTGCCACATATCTAGCCGCTGCAGATCTATCAAACGTCGGACAACCGATGACAAACGTTGGTACTGTCAAAAACACTTGTTTGTGACCAAGTTCAACACACTGTTTTATTTTGCGAGAAAACTGTTCGTATATTCGTTTATAAATTTCTTTCTTGATTTGTTTTCTCTTTTCATCAATCCTTGTCACGTCATTGATGCTGAGCATTATAATTACTGTAATTTATTTTTAGCCATTTCTAACTCACCTAGGGTAGGTGTAGCCTTCTCCTTCACGAGTTCGTAGTTTACGAATTCTTTACCCGAAGCACCGTCCACGAAGGGGGCAATTTGGGCGGCAGACTCGGCTTCAAGAGGCTGTGTGCGGAGGGAGACTAACTTCACAACTCCATTCATGACCTCAAAATAAGCCGCAACAGTGAAACCAAAGGAGAATCCGTTGTTCTTCACAGTCATGAAGACGCACTCATAGATCTCTTTGTCTTCACCAACATACTTCTGAACGTTGATAGTCTCAATGATATATGTGCAGAGTCCGGTTCGTTTAGCAATTTCTTTGTTGGTTTGGAGAACAAATTCTTGCATCATGTCATTGTCAATATTGGCTTCCGCCTGGCTGTACCCAGAGAGGTTGGGCTTGCTGTCATCTAGACGAATACGACCGACGGGTTTAGTGTGTCCTGAAAATCCAAAGATCTCCGTGAATGGCTCACGCCGAACCGTGAGTAGCAGGACAATGGCAATAAGAACGATCGTCAAAGACCAGTTCATCATCTTTACTACTATGCGTTAATTTTTTTTTACAAAATACCCTTATACATATTAGATGTCTCTACTGATATATAGCCCAAGATGCAAACACTCAATGGAAGTTATTGACTATATCAACAGACAGCCACAATTGAAACAACTTGTGCACTATCACAACATAAACACCCAGGGTATTCCACCCGCGTATAGGAATAAGATCACGAGGGTTCCCACCATGCTCACCAAGAATGGCAAAGTCCTCGTCGGTAGTGAAATCAAAAACTGGTTGGACTCCCTTCTTCCTAACAAGGAGATCACAAACTGGGGTTTTAATGGAGCCTGTTCCATGACAACCCTGGACAGTGAAGAGAATGAGTCTGAGATGTTTTCCCTGGACTCTTACGGTCAGTCTCTACAGCCAGCCATGACACGAGAGCTAGAGGAGAAGATTAGTAGGGATGTGAGTAAGGGTGTCGCCTATTCCGATCAAGCGATTTAAAGATATAACGCGGGATATCTAGTAATATGAAACTTGTGACAATTCAAGCTTCTGCCATCAAATCAACATTTGAGGTACTCAAGGATATTCTCAATGATGTGAATATCTACTTTCGTCCACAGGGTATGTACATCGTCACATTGGACACAGCCAGAACATCCCTCATTGATATGTTCCTAGCCGCTGACAACTTTGAAGAGTATCACTGTGATCAAGATGAAATCATCGCTGGAATTAACATTTCAAACACTTTCAAACTTTTAAAGACAATTACAAATAATGATGTTCTCAAGATTGAAATTAATTCCAAAGAATACATGGACATTGAAATCACAAGTGAGTCCAAGAAGACGAGTACAAAGTTTCAACTCAAACTTCTAGACATCAATGAGAGTCGTATTGAAGTTCCAGATGTTACTATGACCAGTAATACAATTCTTCCTTCTGCTGACTTTCAGAGATTATGTCGGGACATGTCAAACATTGGGGCTGAAATTGAAATCACAAGGGTTGACAAAGAACTCCGACTTCGTTGTGAGGGTGACTTTGCAAACCAAGAGACTTGCATTGAATGTCCCGAAGATAGTCCCGAAATTAGGGGTCTCTACAGTCTCAAGTACCTGAATATCTTTACAAAGGCGACGAGTATGTGTGCGTCTGTGCAAATCATGCAGGAAGAGGGTAATAGGTTTCTAATTCTAAAATATAACGTGGCAAACTTGGGTGAGGTGAAGTTTTATCTCGCGACAAAAGTTTCCGACGACATGTAATTCAAAAAAAACTTTACGAAGAATTATCCTTGTTTGTAAAGTTTTAGGGGATGCGAAGATCATTCGTAGAATCCTGTGTAGTCAGAACGATTTTTTTCATACCTAGAGAATTTGTGAGCATAATCTTGGGAAAACGGGTTTCAAGGGTTTTTTGGGTGTAATACAAGAAGTCCTTAAGGGGTACATCCTGGCTGTGAAAGTCATTTCTAGGTCCAGCATAACGCTTAACCTTCTCCGTGATGTCAACTTGTGGTTTGTCATCGTGGTCAATAATCCACGCATGTCTGATGGGAATGCTAAACATCATATTGTCCTGTTCAGATTTACCAGGTACAAAGTTGATGTCTTGTGTGATAGCTTTATAGATCTTTCCATCGTAATAATACTTCACACGAAGAATGAGGTTGTTCACATTTTGTGGTACAATCGTGTTTCTGAAAGGTTTATTAGTTACATAACAATGGTACTCGTTTAAAACACCGTCCTTCCATGACTTGGATTCCTGCCCCCAAAAATCATCTTCAATCTTATATTTCATGTCATGATCAATCATGTACTCAAGCTCCTCTGATATGATACTATAGTCACTTGGTGTCGTTATCATTTTATAAAGATATATAAGGGTACTTAAAAGTTTGAACAACATTCTTAACTATAATGGAGGGCAACTTTTTAAGTAGGTACGAAAATAAAGTTGAACAGTGGACCCACCTCATAAATACGGACCCGGATAATAAGAAGAAGTATGAGACGGAGATGTCCGACTATATTATTCGGTGTATGCCGTATATGAATCAATATGCTGACACAACTGAAGAAGAGACAAACACGGATAACATTTTCAACGTGAAAGAGACGGTTGGTCTAAAGAGGAAAGACATTTTCAACGATTATTTGATAGAAGTTGAAAAACAAAATATAGCCAAACCGAGTGAATATCATAGACTTGATGAATGTCCAACATGTTCCTATAGTAATATAATTCACATACACGATACAAGTGAATTGGTATGTGATGTGTGTGGTCTAGTGTTAGCGTCCCTCATAAGTGAAGAGTTGACATACAGAGAGGAGCAAGAGACTTCGGAGAAGATTGTGAATTATAGTTACAAGAGGGAGAACCATTTCAATGAGTGGCTCTCACAATTTCAAGCACAAGAAATGACAACCATACCTCCAGAAGTGATGGACCAATTGAGGGCAGAACTCAAGAAGATGAAGATCAAAAAGTTGGATGAGATTACACATGCCAAAATTAGAAGTCTTCTCAAAAAGTTGAGACTTAATAAGTATTACGAACATGTACCTTACATCACGAACATTCTCAATGGTATTAAGGCTCCGAGTATGCCCCAAGAATTGGAGGAGCGGTTACGTCTGATGTTCAAAGATATCCAAAAGCCATTTGATCAAAATTGTCCATTGGACCGGAAAAACTTTTTGAGTTACTCTTATGTACTCTATAAGTTTTGTGAACTTTTGGAAGAGGATGAGTACCTACAATATTTCCCTCTCCTCAAATCAAAGACCAAGCTTTACGCACAAGATCAAATATGGAAGAAGATCTGTCACGATTTACGATGGGAGTTTATACCAACCATTTGATTTAAAGATGTCACGGTCTTTATATACATATGAAGAAGGATCAAAAGTGTCCCAACTATGACATATGTTACAAGATGAAGAGTCAGGGTCTAAAGGTGTGTACCAGTTGTTTTTGGAGATTTAAGAATGAAGTACTGGAGTTTAAGGAACACACGGAATGTCCCACGTGTTCAGATGTAAAAAAGTGTGTAAAGTTTAGAAAGTGTGATCACTATGTGTGCGCTTCATTATGCTTTCCAAGACTTCACAAATGTCCAATGTGTCCAAAACTTAAAGAAAATAGTGATACTTTAAGTAATGAATGAAGACGAGAAGTTCTGTGTAGACGAGGCAAATTATCATCTACAGAGAGCCCAAGAATTACTCACAAAAGGTTTGAGAAACCCAAAGAAGTACCACGATGACTCCAAAGAGTTTTATAGGATGTTAACAAAACTTTTACCCTTTATGATTCTGATACAACACAACGAATCTCTACGTCCCGATTCGGAAACGGGGGAAAGTTTACCAAGTACGCCTTCTTCAACCCAGTCAGATTCAGATAGTTACGAGCCTGAATCTCATTCTGATCACTGAGAGTTTTAATAGTTTTAAACTCTAATATGATCTCATTGTTAATGATCATGTCAATTCTTAAGTTTCCAATTACATGGTCCTTAAATGGGATTGTAACTATACGTTCTGTCTCGTACGGAATACCAGCTTTACGCAAGAGCACTTCCATACCATTGTGGTATACACGTTCGGAGTACCCTGGTCCGAGCGTGTATACTTCCCTAGCCAGAGCATCAATTTCGTGTCCCTCTAACATTACTTTATTTCTTTGTCTTAGCTTTAACAATCTTATTCCTCAAATTGTTTGTGAGGTTGTAACCAGTCATATTTTTGAATGCGTTTTTGTTACCAGCTGCAGCAGCCGCCCTAGCCATAGTTGCTGAGGGTGCATTATTGGACCTGGGAACGGCAACTTTTTTGAATGGGAGAAACTTGAAACTATTTTGACGATTGGCACCTACGATCATTATTGAGTTTTGATTAAAGTTTTCTGTGATCTTGGCTATACTTCTATTCTTCGCAGAACTCATGATGGTCACGTTTGGAAACCAACGTCTGAGAATCCTCATCTTGTTCTCAACTGGAAGCGGGTTCTTCGCGTTACCAACAGAGTGAGACACGACAACGATAGGAGTCTTATTTGTTTTACGAGCAGTCTCAATAACCTGTTCAATCATGAGCCTGTGACCCTTGTGAGGTGGGTTGAAACGGCCGTATGTGAACACCACAGACTTCATTTATAATACTCATATATAATAAATGGCTACTTACAACCAACCCACTTGTGAATACGTATACAAAGTTTCTTCTCTCGAGAAGGTTGTAGATGGTGACACTATTGATGTCACTCTAGATCTTGGTTTTGATGTCTGCACTCGTCAGAGAGTTCGTCTTTTAGGAATTGATACACCTGAATCTAGAACACGGGATCTGGACGAAAAAAGATACGGTCTCCTTTCCAAAAAGAAGCTGAAAGAGTGGTGCCTCAAGGCTGTGGAATCTGAGAAGGATGATATCGAGATCCAACTCAGATGCCCAGAAAGGGACTCTCGTGGTAAGTTCGGTCGTATTTTGGCCGAAGTTTGGGTTTCGGAAGATGGTCAGTGGACCAATGTGAACAAGTGGATGTGTGATAATGCGTACGCTGTTCCATACGTAGGACAAAATAAAGACTCTGTTCAGGCTCTTCATGAAATGAATAGAGTAAAGTTGAAAGTAAGAGGAGAAGTTAAAGATTAATTATATGGGTATTTATGCACCCATAGGTTACATATCCATTTCTCACCAGACTTTACAGGTAGTCCACCATGTAAAGCCTTGTAAGTCATGAGTTCATAGTTGTCCAAAGTATGGAAGAAGAGAGCATCACCTTTGTTGAGTTTATACTTTCTCCTCAAGTTTGGAAACACAGTTTCACCACCTTCGTAGTCATCATTTAGGGATAGGATAATGGTGTACATTCTCTTATTTCCTTCTGTGTCACTGAAAGTATCTTGGTGTGGTTTGTAAAATCCACCGGATCCGTAGCGCAGTACTTGAAGTTTTTCACAGTTTTTGAGAGGTCTATCCGTAAGACTTACACATCTCTCCGCAACCCTATTTACGACTGGATCTTCTAAATCTAACCAAGCTGTTTCACTGTCTCTCATAGTCTTATCAATGGTTCCGTTCGCCGCGATTGTTGATGTAAAGAACTTGCTTTCAGCTTCCTTCTTGATGTGGTTAATCTCTTCGTCTGAAATAAAGTTTGGTATTACCCTAGGTTTCTGATATACCGGTATGAGATACCATACCAGTACTATAATGAACAACAAAAGTATCATCTTATATTTAATGAAGATAAATATTCATGGGATGAATACAATTAAATCTTTTGCGTATAGTGGCCAAAACACTGTTAGCATACTCGATCAATTTTTTACAAATATCCATAATTTCACCGTACTTTTTTGGTTCTAAAACATATTGTCTTAGGAGATCTCCACCTGTATCTATGACCATTCTGTAAATGTTGTTTATGTCTCTGTATCGTTCCCTCTGTTTGTCACGTCTCTGAAGTTCTTTCTTGAAATATGGTTCGTCAAGTTCATTTAACATGTAAGCCACTCTAAGATATCGGTTGTTCTCATCATACATATCACCATATCTATACACAATTTCCCTGTCAAGAAAGTTTAAAGTGGTTGCAAATTTCATAATATTGTCGGGTGCATTCATCTCACGGAGTTCCCTAAATGTAGGTATTCCACCACATGGTATATCTCCGTGTTCTCTAGATGAGATGCGACCTCTCTTAAATTCCATGTAGTGAGGATTGTGAATTCTACCCGTTTCTATCTGTCCCGTTACCCAGTCAAATGCGGTGTGACAATCTGGACACCACATTTGGCGGCATCCGCTTAGTTTCTGTATCATCGTCCCACACTTCGGACATGGCTTTGTATCTTTCTTCAAAAGTTTCATAGTTTTCACAGCATCTGGGTCACACGCGTGACCTTCACACATTTCTTCATTGCAATGTTCACAAAAGCGACGATCACATAGACCACAAAACCAATCTTCATTCATAAAACCTTTACATTCTTCCGTCGGACATTTACGAACAAACTTCTTTGGTTGTTCACCCACCACAAGTTCACCGCCGTGACGAAGTCTCTCAAGCTCCCTATATGTTTCCTCCATCTCACCCCTTAGTTCCTGTATTGGTTCGGGTATTTCTCGTAACGCGGGTTGTCCCGCGTATAATCCATATCTTCGGTAAAGTTCTAAAAGTCTACCCCTCTGCTCGTTTATGATTTTGTGTAGTTTTCTCATGGCCCTAATCCTCTCAACTTCTGGTTGAGTTTCGGGCATCCTCACCTTTTCCCTCTCGAATAAGATGTTCTCTCGGTGACGACGAAGCTCAGTATTGCGAAAATACTTTGTACACCATGTGTCTACGAATTCCCGATTCCACATATTCTTACACCCCATACAATGTGGATCATCGGAGATGGAAAGTAGGTACCTCTGTGCACATGCACGACAACTATGTAAATCACAGAAGGGGCAGTCAACCTTTTTGTGATTTATTTTGTTGAACTTTTCACAACAAACATCACAATTTTCCATTAATTGAAAATTGCTTTAAGTCTTTAACTTTACATATATTTTTCCTTCACCCAATCACGATCCTTCTTGAAAATTTTGGAAAGTTTGGGATCAGTCCTCTTGAAGAGAATCATGAGAACATTGAGACGACGGAAGAGACCAAGAGGTGGCTCACCCGCTCTGATAACTTTGGCGAGGGCGCGATGTCTCGCGAGTGGAGACTTATCACGGACATCCGAGTACCCGTGAGCACTTAGGATACCCGAATTGCTTAGGGGAATGATCACTTTGGATTTCATTTAACATATTCCAAGATTATTTCTTACGACGACGGTATTGTTGTTGCTTTTTCTGTGTGGCCTTTACACCCTGACCGGTAGCCCTAGCGAGTTTCCTGTTTGCCTTCCGGAATTCAGCCTTGGCATCTTTTTTCTTTTGCTTCTCAAGCATTGCTAAACGTCGTCTCTCAGTCTCATCACGGACAGCTTGAGCTTGGGCTCTCTTCCTAGCTTCTAAGTTAGCCTTAGCTTTAGCTCTGGCTTTCTCAGCTTCAGCCCTGTTCCTGGCTACCTTTTCACGCAAGGATTTAGCCTCCGCATTTTCTCTCTCTATTTGCTGTCTGTTTCTTTGGGCTTTCTTAGTAGACACACCACGTCGTGCAGCTTCTTCGCGATTCTTCTTTATAGCGCTGGTCATTTTTTTAACTTTAACATTTTGGAGTACCCTTCTACCTACATTTTTTAACCTTGGTCTAACTCCGTTAATATCCGGATCTCCGCCATTTCCAAGAGGGACCATCGCTAATGGATTGTTAGTGGCTGGAAACTTACTGTTATTTGGTTTAAATAAAGGATTAGCGGTTGGTTTGGTCGCTTTCATCTCCTTTTCGGCCTTTTTTTGTTTTATTCTCTTTGACATGTTTCTGAGAATAGTGTTTTGAGATTCACCCTTTTCTACTCTACGCATAAACTCAACTCTATTACTTCTATCAAGTTCCTTTACTTTTTGGAGTTCTTTAGCTATAACACCTCTAGCTTTGTATACGTTAGAACGTTTTTCTTTTGCTTTCTTTTCATCATCTTTTCGTTGCTGAGCCTGCTTTTGTTCCCGCTGTTTACGCTCAACTTCAAGACGCTGCTTAGCAGTGCGATTTCTTTGTAGCTTATTGGCGTTTCTCAAAACTGTACGCGCATTTTCACCCTTTGTAATTCTATTCATAAGGGTCTTTCTATTGTCACGACTTAACTTGTTCATAGACTGAAGTTTCTTTGCAGTATCAGCAGTCGCGCGATCACCTTGATCCTTTTTAGCCTTGATATCTTTTGTCAACTCTTGTTTCCTTTTCTCAATATCGTTAGAAAATTTCATGACAAACCTGAGTTGACCACGGCGCTTGTCGTCGGCTATAGGAGCCTTCTCAATCTCCCCTTTGAGTTTGATCTTTTGATCAAGGAGGCGATCAAGACGCTGAAGTTCCTCTGGTTTATCGGCTTTTTTGATCGCAGCTTCCCACTCTCTTCTAAACACACCGAAAGTACCAGGGATTTCACGCAAGACTTTATTTAACAAAGGTTGTTTGGCCATCGCCTTCTCTCTACCCGCTTCAACCTTCTTACGAGCATCGTCAAAAATAGTTTGGTTTTTATTGTTGTTCCATCTCTTCATAAGAGCTTGGAGGTTAGAACCCTTCACTCCAATTTTTTTAAGTTTAAATTCAACACCTTCACGTGTTTTCTTTTCTGTGTTTTTCCTTTCCTGGTCAAGTTTCTTAGCGTTAGCCAAAACCTTTTGGGCACCGTTTGTTGGAAGACGCTTCATGAGATTCTTGCGGTTATCACGAGTGAGGGATGTCAAAGCTTGGAGTTGAGAAGCAACATTTTTCATCTCCTTCTCTCCAGACTTTTTATTCTCTTCCTTCTTCCGCTTAGCATTCTCATTGGCTTTCTTCTTAGCTTCCTCTTCCTTTTTGAGATTCTTCCTCTCTTGGTTAAGCTTCTTCGCATTAGCCAACACCTTATCTGGACCATTAGTCGGAAGACGTTTCATCAACTCAACGCGGTTATTCCTCGTAATGTTGGTTAATTTACCTAGTTGGTTTGCAAGTTTTTTAGTGGTCTTATTACGAGTTGTCTTACCCTCTCTCCTTTCTTTGTCCAGTTTTTCGGCTGCAGATAAAACTTCTTTAGGAGTCTTAGTTTTAAGATTATTTGTAAATCTAGCCCTCTCTTCGGTGGTAATAGTTTTTAGTTTTTTGATTTTTTTACTTACTTCTACTTTCAACGCTTCGGCCTCTAACCTTTCTCTTTCCTGATTAGCATTGACCAGTTGTTTTATAGGTCTAGTGTTAACGTGAGGTTGTAAAAGCTGTCTCAGATATTGATCTTTTCTAGATTGTGGAATTTTAGCATCTCTAATGTAGAATCTTAGAGTCTCCTTGTCCTTCTCATTATCTTTATCTTTAGCGGTAGATGCAGCGAATACATTGTTAATATTAGCACCGTCATTTCTGAAACTATACATATAGTTTCTCATTTCATCCTTAGTAAGGTGCTTAAGACCTCTGAGATGTCTATCAAGTCGCTCTTCATCGGCATTTCTAGCTCGTTTTTCAGCTTTTCTTTTTTCTTCCTCTTCTTTCCGCTCTCTCTCAGCTTTTCTATTTTTGAAATTCTGATTCATTTCAGTCGCGTTACGCTTAATAGACTCAATGTTCGTATTAGCGTTCACAACCTTTGCGATGAAAGCCTTACGATTCTCCGGTCTGAGTTCATTTAGAGTATTCAAAAATACACTTATTTCAGACTTCTTAGCCGACAATGTTTCATCTCGGGTCTTCAACTGAGCATTAAGATCATTTACCTCACCCTTTATAGAGTTCATGTTGGTGTTCACATTCACGCGATTGATGAATGACTTTTTAGTCTTATCATTCAGTCGTGTATTCTTCATGTGAGTACGTAATTGATTTCTCTTAGAGTTCACGAGGCTTGCGTCTGCAACTCTTTTCATTTTATTGGCTTCAGCCTTGAGGCGGTTGAGTGTTGACCTACCATCGTTGAATTTCCTGAGAAGTTGAGTACCATTGACTCCCAAACCGTCAATGTAGTTAGAAAGTTCCTGGCGCTGACGTTCCTTATTCTTAATTCTCATATTGATTTGGGTTGCGCGATTCTTTAGGGTTCCAAAATTGGCTTTTTGGCTGTCGTAATTTTTAAGAATCTTATTCTTGTCATTGTCACCAATGCTTAGTCCGTTCATATAATCGACGAGCTCTTGACGATTTGTGGCTCTCTTCTCAATAGCCATCTTCTGTCTGAGTTGATCAACTTCCTTCAACATAGATTTCAATGTAACATTTTGAGTCTCAAATTTATTGATTATATACAATTGGTTGTTTTGGTTGAGACCATTCATAGACTTTTTGAGAGTGTTTAATTCGGCATTCCTCTTAGCAGTCTTTTTGAACTCTTGGAGTTTGTTAGCTTCATTCTTGACATTATTGTATGTTCTAGAATTGTTAGCCAACAACTTCTTTTTATTGGAATTATTTAGCATATTGAGAGAATTTAGATATTCCTTCAACTCACGGCGTATTTTAGTTTTTTCTTCTGAGTTTCTTTGATTCTTGAGACGTTTGGCCCTGTTTCTCAAAGATGTAATATTTCTTGGATTAGCGTCAAAGTTTTTCAAAATAAGATTCCTATCATTTGATTCGAGGTCGAGATCACCCAAAAATACAGACAATTCGTCGCGTCTGATTTCTATTCGGTTTGTCTCCATTTTCTTAGCCTTGTTCAAGATAGCGTTTGGAGTAGAAGTATTATTGTCAAACTCTTCGGCAAACTTTTGTTTGTTTTCGTTTGTTAGATCAAGTTCATTTATGTTTTTGATCAGTTTATTTCTTACCTCATTTCTAGCTTCCTTGTTCATTTCATTTTTTAGTTTTTTGGCTTCGCGCTTCAATGTGTTCAAATTTGCAACTTTGTTGTTCAAAGCCTTCAATACTCTACGTTTCCTAGAATTATTCAGACCAATATTGTTGGCATACGTAGACAGTTCTTGTCTCTGTTTGGTGCGCTTATCAGAAGCACGCTGTAACGCGAGGTCGGTGGCACTTTTCTTAAGTGCGTTCCAGTTAGTGTAATAACTATTGAGCTTAGATGTAATTTGAGCTTTATTTTCAGCTGTGAGATTTGTGAGTGTATTGAGATAATTCATAAACTGCCCCTCTTCTTGTATGAATCTTTCTTGTTGTCTCGCAGCAACAATTCCATTTGCGCGATTTTTAAGAACTTGCACATTCACACTTGTATTGTTAAACTCTCTCATGATATTTTTACCAACCTTCTCAGAGATGTTCAGAGATTTCAAGTACTGGAACAGTTCTTGACGCATCATAGATCTCTTTTGTTTGATCTTCTGGTTTAGGTATGTGTTAGCTTCCTTTTTGAGAGCATTCGCGTCGTCAACATTTCTGTTAAACTTATTCATAAATGCCATACGCTCCTTGTTTGTGAGGTTAAGTTTGGTAAGATATTCTTGGAGTTCTTCTCTTTTCTTTTCCTTTTGTTGAGCACTCTTGGTTTGAGCAAAAGTATTCGCTTTAGATTTGATCGTGTTCAAGTTAATATTTTGATTAAAGTTGGCAAAAAATTGATTCTTTTCATTGTTAGTAAGACCCAACTTATTCAGATGGATAGACAAAGAAGTTTTGTTCTTGTTTCTCTTCTCGTTGATTTTCATCTGAAGTCTGGAGTTAGCAAGCTTCCGACCTTCATTGAGACCCGGGTTTTTGTTTAATATATTCAGTTTGTTATTGGTGTTTAGCCCTAATGTGTTGATGTAAGCTTCCAACTCTCTTCTTTCCTTTTCTTTCTTCTCACTCATACGCTTTTTAGCAATTCCATTGGCATTAGCTTTTAGAGTATTGAGGTTTGTATTTTCAACGCGATTTAGTAACTTTCCACGGTTTTCTGAAGTGAGAACTTCACCAAGACCATTCATGTGAGCCAAAAGTTTAGCTTTCTTTTCGGAAATCTTACCGTTTCTGAGTCCGATAGCTTCTTGTTTAAGAACTTCAACATTCAATTTATTGGCGTTGTACTTGTTAATCATGGTAGTTCTATTTTCATTGGTGAGACCAAGATCAGCTAGGAACCCAATAAACTCTTTTTTGTCTTTATTCTTCTTCTCCGTGGCTCGTTTTCTGGATAAGTTGAGAGCCCTGTTTCGGTTGAGATTGCCAGTTCTTATGAGTTCCTTCTTATCATCGTTGGTAAGATTAGTTAGAGTGTTGAGATACGAAATATACTCTTTTTTAGCTTTGTTTCCAGACTCCGCGTTTCTTTGAGCTTTCAGTTGCTTAGCTTCTTGGAGTAACTTTTCAACATTTCGGTTACCGTTACGGAACTTTTTCGTGATAGCATTTTGATTCACTTGGTTGAGACCTATTTCAGCCAAACGTGTATTGAGTTTAACGCGGAGGTTCTCAATCTTTCCAGATACTTGCGTCTTTTCTAGGTTGAGAGCCTCCTTCTTTAGAGTATTCACATTAACATCATCATTCTTGAAACGCTTTACAAACTGATTCTTATTAGCTTGGTTGATTTTTAGGGGTGTAAGGAATGAGAGAAGATTTTGAGCCACAAGGTTCTTTTTTTCATCAATCCTCTTCTTGATTAGATTTTCAGCCAGTTTTTTCATAGCATTAGTGTTTGTTTTTTCATCAATACTCTTCACAAGATCTTCCTTGTCTTGATTGCTCAACTTGTTATAATCCTTAAGAATATTCCTAAATTGCGTTCTTTTATTATTGAGAACTCGGTTAACTTCCTTAGAAATCAACCTTTTGACTTCTTCTATCAAATAAAAAACGTCTACATTTCCCTTTCTAGCCCTCATTAAAAACGCGTTTTTATCTTTTTGATTGAGATTTGTACTCTCAAGGAATAAAGCCATTTTTTCTTCATCACTTCTTCTAACATTAGCCCTTTCATCGGCTTTAATTTGTGCTTCAACGCGTAATTGAGAAAGATCATCAACAGCCATACGTTGTTTAATATATTCACTTTCAATGTTGAGTAGATTTAGTTCATCCACAAATGCCATAAACATTTTCTCTTCTTCTTTAGCGCGAATAGCTTCAGCTACTACCAGTTTTCTTGGTACTGTTCCAAGTTCTAACCTTTCTAAAAGTTTTTTCTCGCGTCGGAGACCAAGTTTTTTAATCTGGGCGGTGGCTTCTTTTGTTGTTAAATCAGTGTTTGCTAATGTAGTTGGGATTGGTTGAGGTTCAATAGATGGTAAACTGGGACCTTGCACACGCACCGCCCCGATGTTTTTATAATATCCTAATCCCTGATTTCCCTGTTTAAAAACATATCCCTTCTTTTCACCATTGAACTTTTTGGCGGGAATAAAGTTTTGATTCTTTTTGGCTCCAAAAATACCCCCAAAAAACCCACGTTTCTTTGGAGTATTATTCATTGTCACTGGACGTTGATTCATGTTTGGGGGCCTATTGTTTCGCACCGGTTCACGAACAGCGCGTCTAGCTCCACCTAAAAAGGCGGGTTTCTCACCTTTCCTAAAGACATTCGCTCTAGAAAAGTTCATACCCCTCTGACCATTAGGACGAGCACCATTAGAAGCACGGGGGCTGTCAATATTCACGCGGTTGGTGTTCACACGGTTAGTGTTCAAGTTGTTTGTACGGTTGGTGTTCACACGGTTAGTGTTCAAGTTGTTTGTACGGTTGGTGTTCACACGGTTGGTGTTCAAACTGTTGTTTGTACGGTTAGTGTTCATATTGATATTGTTAACAGTGTTCACTGCTGTGTTATTCTCATTCACTGCTGTGTATTTGTTAACGGCGACACGAGTGCGTCTAGCAAATTTGACGGGCTCGTGCACTTTCATGTAACGCAGGCGTTTTCCGATTGCATTAACGATTTGACTTTTAGTCATCTGTTCAACTTTCTTGAGATCAACCTTGCGAGCAATCCTTTTAAGGTCTGCACGCTTTGTGGAAGAATCAAAAAGAAGTTCGTAATCATTTGGCTTCAAAGGGGACTTTTTATCAACCAAATATGTACGAGATGCATTCATAACTAGAGGAGGAAGGGGTAACTTACCTCCCTGAATATCTTCATACGCCTGACAAATCTCTTTTTTTGTTAACTTAACATCCACCCCTGCGTTGATCTTAATCAACTGTCTGAGGTTTTCTATATCTGCGTTTGGATCACACGCGTCCATCGTATATATTAAGTTAACAAAAAAGTGTAACGATTATTTATATCCCAAGTTGTACAGTCTAATCTTGTCTTCGTAAGACATACTAAAGTCAAACACATTCGTGTCGCCAATATCAATTTCAATTACGTGTATATCTTTACTGTGTTCACGTCTGTTTACAATTGTTGAACGAACTAAAGATTCCACAAATTGTCTGGGTGTATTTATTTCTTCTTGGTAAATTTTATCCATTTTCAATTTAACACATGTAATTTCATGGGGTTTCTTATCTAAAAATGGGGTGATGGGGTACACTTCTTGAGTTCCACCATCTACGTATGTTTTACCCTCATACGTACCACAAGCAAATATGAGGGGTATAGCCATACTCATACACACCGCGTCAATAACTTTCATTTTGGGGTGAGTATCACGGGAAAAGTATTCTGTAGTTGATGTATTCAAACAATATGCGGAAACGTAAATCTTCATATCCAACTCTTCAAACGTGGGATCGCATCCACATATTTCAACCATTTTATCACGTATAGGTCCCAAATCAACAAAACCAAATTTGTTAAAGAAGGAACCTATACGTATCTTAACAAATTCGGGGACATTCAAAGACAGAGATACATTTAATATTTCATCAACGGACATCCCCAAAGCCAAAAATAGAGCCAATATTGAACCTGCGGATGATCCGGAAATTTCCTTAACATCCACAAGGTTGGATTCCATTGCTTTTAGAGTCCCAATCATTGAGTATATACCCATTGATGCGGGACCTAATACAAGGTATTTCATCCTCCTACTTAATAGAATTGAGGAAATTGCTTGCGTAAAAGCGCAAACACTACGGCAAAGACAACGGCGTGGGTCACAGCCGCTGGAATGCTGGTCTGACCCGATTGGAAGAGACCACCGGGGCCTGGGGGGATGGTGAGGAGGAGACCGGGGCTGAGGGCGATGAAGAGGGTAGTGGTCACGAGAAGGTCGGTCTTGGTGAGCACGAGACCCATCGCACGCGCGACGAGGCTGAACACGAGGAAGAACACGAGAGCGTGGAAGAAGACGGCCATTTGGCTGGTCTTGCCGTTCATAAACTTGACGTTCTTGCCCGCGGTGGTCACGAGAACACCGGGGCTGAGCGCAAGAAAAAGGGCGGCTGGCACGGCAACTTTTTGGGAAGTGATATCGGGGAGCATTTAATATATGCACATATAATTTTTAGCATAGTCTACAAAGTGATAGAAAGTGGCACCCCTCATCATATATTCGTGGAGTCCGTTATCATTAACAATGCGCCTGATATTTCTCCAAATGTGTGCAAGTCTTTCTTCGTACCACTTAGTTTGCTCCTGATGTTCCCACATCACGCGCTCCTGATATGGGTGATGTTCCATGTAGCAAAATTCAGCAAAATCTGAAAAATTACCAGTGTGCTGAATATAAGCATCATACATCAACGTGTTCATAGTATCCCACATGTACCACAATTCTTCTGAATATTGGACTTGCCAGTCTTCAATATTGAGAGGAGTTTCATCGGTGATTTCTTCATCATCGCTGGCTTGAGAATTCTCAAAACCAGTGGTAGCTTCGTATACGTATTGGCTCCAAACCATGGTTATTACTTATCTTCTTTTGGGGGCTTCTCTTTTATACCAGTTAGCGAGAGAGAAGTAGACTCCTTAACTTTAAGACCGTCCTTGATCGCGTTTAGAGCGCCCTCCACCTTAGCTTCGTCACCACCAAAGAACTTGAGAAGTCCGTCCTTGATGGCATCCTTATTAATACTTCCCTTACGTACCGACTTACGTAGAGAAATCTTACCTTTCCTGAGGTTAATGGTATCAATACCCTGATCAATCATATGCTTCTTGACTGATTCCTTCAATCGCTTCTCTTCTTGGTTGAGGATCTTGATATCAGATTTTGCTTCAGAAAGTTGTTTGGAGAGCTCTACAAGCTTGGAGACACTCTCGGAAAGTTCGTTTGGCACAGACATATTATATTAATTAAAACTAGACATCTAATCTTTAAGCGTTATTTAGCAGAGAGTACGCTGCATCATATCAGGGACAATGGTGGAGTTGTTCCACACGAAGGGGTCCTTGGGGTTGGGGGGATCCGCGCGGATCTGCTGGTTGGCGTTACGGAGAGCACCACCGACGGTCTCTGGGAAACCGATCTGCTGACGAGGCTCAAGGAAGTTCTGGCCAGCGAGGATGTCCTCTGGAGCAAACTCACCGAAGTCCTCGGCAGAGGCAACCTCACGGGGGAGGAGGGAAGATGCGAGGCCAACACCCTTCTCCATACCACAGCCGTTGGCGGCGGCTGGACCAGCGGCAGATGGGCCGGTGGAGGGAGCCATCTGGATCGCAGCGTACTCACGCTCCTTGATAGAATATTCAGACTTGTTGTTCATAGTGAAGAGCAAATAGACCAACACGGCGACGGCGAGCACCATAAGAATGTTTTGGGTACGACCCTTCTTCATCATGTTTTATATTAGGTTAACAATTTTTTTATTGCTCATCGTCAACGAAAGCATATCCTTCTGGATAAGTATCGAGGATTGGGTCTGGGTGGACCCTGACCTGGACAACATTCCAAGAGGAGCCGAAAGATTTCTTGGCAAACCAGAGGCCAGCAAACTCAAGGATGACATCACAAGTCTTACCGGGCTGGACAGTTTCAAAGTCAACCTCCTCCTGCTCGGAGTTGAAAACCTTGGTAATCTCAATACGTTCGCCTGTAATCTGACCATCGGCAATGCTGGAAGTGTACGCACCCTCAACAACCTTGTCGGAGAGCTTCTTACCAAACCAGGTCTCAGCGTTGTCAACCGCCGCACTGAGGTTTTCAGTGTCAATCGCTTGAATCTTGGCAACGTTGTCATCGGAACCGAGCTCCATCACGATGTCTCCTGTAACATCATTCATCTTCACCTTGTTCAACTGAACGAGGCACTTGCGCTTAGAATCATTGAGGGCCTTCACGAAGTAGAGTCCGTCATCACCTTTAGCTGGGGCGTTGTAAAGCATTTTATATATGGTTTAGGTCTCATTTCTTTAAACCAACAAATGGGATAGCTGCCGACTTATTTATAACGTTCTTAGGAACCCATGCGTTTCTCCTGGGATTGTAACCATACAGGGTGTTCGTGAAGTTTATATTCTTTGGTAATTTCTTGGCATTCTCAGGTCTCAAATTAAACTCATTCTTCACATAGGAATTATTAGTTACATTCTTCCACTTTAGGTTTTTGAGGTTTAATCGCTTGTTTCCTGAAGAATTCTTGTACCCATTTACATTAGCATTCTTAGTAACCGGTTTCAACCCATGCACAATCTGTTTAGATAACTTGTCCTCAGAGGGTTTGGTTGTGAAGTTCTTGTACTTGAATGGATCCACACGAGCCGCTTGAACAACCGAAACGCGCGCGTTTTTCTTAGTGGCTGGGGCACCCTTCTTAATAATTAGGGGTTTGATGCGCTTGAATATGTCATCAATAGAGTTACTGGCATTGACTTTCTTATCTAGGAGCTGTGCAAGTTTCACGAGACGCTGACGATCCTTCTCTTTCTTCTCTGGACGAAGTTTGAGTTTACTCATCAAGTATATGTCTTCAATCAAAAACTCTTTACTGGCTACGTACACGTTGTTATTCCTCATCAGTTTACCTGTATTTTGGTTTCTGTACGTTATGCCCTTACGCCGTGTGAGAACCACCTCGTAGCCAAACTCTTTGGGTCTCATGAATGGAATATCAAGAATGCCACCTAGGGTCACATTCTCAATCTTACCAGTCTGTGGGGAATAGAACCGTATGTTCAAATCAAGTGCAAACAATTCAACGTCAATGAAAACGTCGCCCTTCTTGGGGTCATTTCCTGGACCAGACTTTTTCTTCTTGATGAGTGTGTACCGACGTGTGACAGCTGGACCCGTTGAAGGCATGCTGATGCCCAAAAACTTGAAGAGTTTGGGGTACTTGGTCTTCATAGACATGAGCCGCTTCCTGACGCGAGTGTTCAACTTCTTAGCAATTTCACCCATTTTATCCCACAGTATGAGTTTGGTCGCTTGAAGTTTTCCAAAAAACTTTGGATTCACAGGCATTCGAGGAACAAACTTTGCGTCAATATCTGTGGTGATGATACGATTATTGTATTCCACATACAGATTGAAAGCTTCACCACCACTCACAATGAGATCACCCATGTTCTTCATGTGCTCAGAAACTTCACCAATAGTTTCCAAGATGATATCTCTCAAAGAGTTTGTAACCAAGAGGTACACAACCTTTTCAAAATCTTTTTTACTGTAGGTGCTGTGAACACGACTTCTGAATTTTCCCAAATCTCTCTGCACATTCCTGTCATAATACTTTTTCAACTTGGCATCCTTGAACAACAAATTTTCATCTAAAAATTTTTTGACGGTGGCTTCTGGATAAATTTCAGTGTCCATTATTATATTCTCACATAATAATATGGTCTGTAGTATAATAGACGAGTGCAGATGCTTCGCGTACGACGATGTCGCCGATCCAAAGAAGTCTCAATTCTGTGGTGTGAGACGTGGCCCTCATGTGGTAGCCTGTCCAGAGAATGAATGCTGTGCTGGTGGATGCCCTGGTCAGGTACCTGGTTTGACACCCAGAGAACCATTCAGGATTATAGAACGCCCCTCATCCTTCAGAATGCCCGAGTATAATCCCAAGCTTTACATACTCATAATGCTAATCATATTATCACTCCTATTTCTTACGTATCTTACTTAAAGATTAACGGGCTAAGAAAGGTATAATGTCTCTTGAAACTATCCAAGCTGAAATTGCTGCCCTCCGCGCTGATGTTAAGGCTCTCACCAAGCTCGTTCGCAAGGTGAAGAACGTCCAAGAGGATCCTAACGGTGAGAAGGCCAAGGCCCGCGCCGCGAACAACGGTTTTAACCGCAAGCAGGAAATTACACCTAAGTTGCGCGAGTTCCTCGGACTTCCTGAGGGTGAGCTCATCTCTCGTTCCGAGGTGACCAAGTTCATCAACAAGTACATCACCGACAAGGGTCTCAAGCACCCTGAGAACGGTCGCCAGCTTATCCTTGACGACAAGCTCAAGGAGCTCCTCCAGCCTCCCGCTGACGTTACCGTCACCTACCTTAACCTTCAGAAGTACCTCTCTCCTCACTACGTGAAGAAGGCTTAAAAAAATAACACATAATCACAATATGTTTGTTTCAAAGGAACAGATTGAACAACTTATTGGTACAAAGATCAAAGATCTGACTTTGTACCAAAAGGCTTTCACCCATAAATCCGCACTCAAAGAGTATGATCAACTCAATGAATCATTTGAGACCCTAGAGTTTATGGGTGACTCGGTGTTAGGTTTCATTATAACTAAATTTTTGTTTGATCGTCATGAATCAAAACAAGAAGGATTTCTTACAAAGGCGCGTACAAAACTCGTTCGTTCAGAAACTCTAGCCGCTATAGCTCTCAAATTAGGTCTAAATAATCTCGTTCTCATGGACGAGAAGGGTATGCGTAATAAATGGAATAACAATCCAAAAATTTTGGAAGATGTTTTTGAAGCTCTCATTGGTGCCATTTATATGGATTTGGGTTTGCTTCATGCAAAAGAGTTTGTTCTTAGAATCTACAACAATCCAGACTATGTTAATCTCAATTCAATTATGGTTGATGATAATTACAAAGATCATCTTATGAGATATTGTCAAATTATGAATTTACCTCTACCCGAGTATAGAGTTGTTGCGCATGAAGATGGTGTGTTCTTCATTGACGCTTATATTAATAATCAATACGCGGGTAGGGGGTATGCAAAAAGTAAAAAGCAAGCTGAACAAAATGCAGCTATGATATTCTTCCAACTACTTAAAAATAACCCACAACAATAATTTAACATGCACCCAAACGTAAAAGCTCTGATTGCACGTGAGTATGACGCACAAAAGAGTGAAGCATGGCTGAAACTCCGTGGAAACATGCTAACCGCTTCGGATGCAGCTACGGCGATTGGAAAAAACAAATACGAGAAACCCGATGATCTTCTACTCAAGAAGTGTGGTCTAGGTGAAAAGTTTACAGGTAACGCTGCCACCCGACATGGTGAGAAGTATGAGGACGAGGCTCGTATCCTCTATGAGGAGAGACACAACGAAGTGGTTCATGAAATTGGTCTCTGTCCTCATCCAGAGCACAGTTGGTTAGGTGGAAGTCCTGACGGTGTTTCCGAATCGGGTAAGCTTGTAGAGATCAAGTGCCCCCAATCACGCCCAATTATTCCTGGTGAAGTCCCTGAGCACTACATGCCACAGCTCCAACTCTGTATGGAAATTCTAGATCTAGAAGAAGCTGACTTCATTCAATACAAACCGGCGGAAACTAACTGGCCTAGACCGGAGGAATTTGACGTTACCAACGTGAAGCGAGATCGCGAATGGTTCAAGACGTATTTCCCCGTGATGAAAGAGTTTTGGGACAAAGTTTTATATTTTAGGGAGCACCTAGATGAACTTCCACAACCTAAGCCAAAGCGTACTCGTAAAAAAAAGGAAGTTGAACCACCCAAGTGTGAAGTTACATCACTTTCTGACGAAGACGAATACCATGAAGATTGAGGAGCAATACAACCTCGCTAAAGATAACCTCAATGGTCGTCTCTTCGCACCCTACCAGCGCGAGGGTGTCCTTTGGATGCTCACAATGGAAAATCAGGAATCTGGTCCCAAAGGTGGATTCCTCTGTGACGAAATGGGTCTAGGTAAGACTGTACAAATGGTTTCTACTATGTTGGGAAACCCCAAAAAAAGTACTCTCATCGTCGTACCTAAATCTATTATCACACAATGGGTTGGCGAGATCAAGAAGTTTGCCCCTCAAATGTCTGTTCATATTTTTGATGGTCCAAACCGTACCCTCAAAGAGGCTGACGTTGTGATCATGCCCTATTCTCTCTTGTCTACACATGAAGAGACTCTCGTTCACAAGAAGACGTGGGACCGAATCATTCTTGATGAAGCCCATGAGATTCGAAACAAAAAGTCAAAGTTGTTCAAAAGTGTGTACCGTATTAATGCCGTGATCAAGTGGATTGTCACAGGTACACCTGTCTTCAATTCAATGGAAGATTTTGTGTCTCTCTGCGCCTTCCTTGGTATTGACAAAGCTCTTGTCCAAGGAATGACCAATAAGATCAAGGATATTTACATCCTCCGGAGAACCAAAGATGACTTGGCGAAGATTAACGAACGTTTGAGACTTCCAGATTGTCACTTTGAGAATGTGGAACTTGATATGTTCCCAGATGAGAGACAGCTTTATGAGTTTGTGTTTCAAGATGCACAGGCCACCATTCAAGAGGCTTTCAGAAATGCAATCAGTCTCAACTCAAAGAATATGGTCATCTTGGAGTGCCTGCTCCGCGCCAGACAGTGTATGATATGGCCTCAGATGTACTTGGATGGTATTGCGAAGAAGAATGGAACCCAAACTGAAGAGTGGATTGGAAGATCCAATAAGATGGAGACTCTCTTTCGTATGATTAATTCTCATCCAGATGAGAAAACCCTCGTTTTCTGCCAGTTCATGGGTGAGATGGACTACATCCAAAGTACCTTGGAATGTCCCACATTCAGGATTGATGGTTCAGTAGCAAAAGAGGAGAGAGACAAACAGGTGACTCTTTTCAGAAAGGCTCCACCCGGATCTGTCTTTATTATTCAAATCAAGTCTGGTGGCCAGGGTCTCAACCTTCAAGAAGCTACTCGTGTCTACATCACAGGTCCATCTTGGAATCCCGCGACAGAACTTCAAGCTGTTGGCCGAAGTCACCGAACAGGACAAACTAAACAAGTGTACGTAAAGAAACTTATCTACAAAGAGACGGATACATTTGTGAGTGTGGAGGAAGAGATGATGGCTCTCCAAGGTCACAAATCTATCGTGTGCTCCAAGGTTCTAAATGACGAGAGGATTGAAAAACAAATTCCAGTAAAGAGGACAACTGAAAAGATTTCAATCTTGGACATCAAGAAAATTTTCAAAGCCTAATGTATAAATAAAATGATTGGTTCTCGTGCTCAAGTTTTCCATGGAACTGCTGACCAAACTGCGGGTGGCCTCAAGAAGAAGGATCTCATCCTTGATCCCAAGGATGGCCAGATTAAGAGCAAGGCTGCTCAGGAGGCTGCCCTCGCTCGCATGAAGAAGGAGGGTAAGAAGCACCTTACCAAGGTTTTCAAGCCCGCGAAGAAGGGTTTCAAGCTTCAGCCTAAGGAGGGCACCAAGGCTTACGACAAGAAGATGAAGAAGATGGCGTAAAAATTTGTTGTTGTAATGTAAGAATGACTCTTGCTAAGTGGAATGAGTCTGTGCGTCTAGCTAAGATTAAGTTAGGTTTGGACCCTAAGGGGTTTACCAAGATTCAGGGTAAACTTCTTAAGGAGGCTCAGATCATTTATCATATCCTTCTCATGAATAAAAATAACAGTAATAAATAAGAATGTTATCTACTAAGAATGTACTTGCACGTTCAAGATTACGTGCGATGAACACAAACTTTCTTGACAACCAGAGGCGACGCATTTATCAAACAAGTAGAGGTGCGATGTTTACGAACATGCCAGGTGGGTATAGAAATTATAATCCAATCCCCAGGTACAGGAACGTTCCCGGATCTGGGGTGACTACACGTTTATATTAAAGTTGAAACTGAAATCCCTTAAGATTCTGTGGTTCGTAAACCACGAGTTGATATAGTTTCCAAGTACACCCGAACTTTCTGTTCAAGAAATACACACTATTGAGTTCAACGATAGCATGTCCACTATTTCTTGCATAGAGACCATTTGAAACTTCAGTCTTGATGGGATTCTTGTCTGCGTCATAAACTGCAGCCTTGATGAGACTATTATGATCTGTGTCAACCTTCACACGAAACTTTGGTTCACGATCGGGACTTTCCTTAATATTAGAGTTGAACATTGGTTTGAGTTCCTCCTTTGTCATCTTCTTGTTGAAGATCTTTTCACTTTGATCAACGACAGCGTCAATGATCTTATCTTCAATAGCTCGTAGAGATGTGTAAAACTTGTTAATGTAACTTCCCTCCTCATCATACCCCTTTAGTGCAAAATCCACGTTGTATTTAGTTGGTCCGACCTCGGGTGTAAAACCAGAGACACCGAAAGGCATGTAGAGTCGTGGAAATTGGATCCTCATGGGACTACCCTCCTTCGTAGACAAAACAATCTTTCGGTTGTTAAACTCTGCAATTTCCAGATTTTCAATAGCGTCGGTAATTTTAGACATTTGTACTACGTGAATATATGGTTAAAACTTTAAGCTGAACAAGCCACACATTCTGGTTCAAGGCTGAATTGGATTGGCCGAGCCTTAGCCTTAGATCTCAGATAATACATACCCGTCTTGAGACCTTGCTTCCATGCATACATATGCATGGAGGAGAGTTTGGACATCGTGGGACTCTCCATGAAAAGATTCATACTTTGGGACTGATCGATGAAACGCCCACGCTGCGCCGCCATGTCAATGACATCCTTCATCTTGATTTCCCACACGGTGCGATACAACTTCTTAATATCATCTGGAATGTCCACAATGGTTTGAATGGAACCACCCGCCTTTACCATGAGGTCTTTCATCTCCTTGGACCAGAGACCAACATTCTTCAGATCATCAACGAGGTGCTTATTGACAACCACAAACTCACCAGCTAGAGTGCGACGGAGATAGATATTTGTGGTGTATGGCTCAAAACACTCGTTGTTACCCAGGATTTGTGCTGTAGAGGCTGTGGGCATTGGAGCCATGAGAAGACTGTTGCGGAGACCCTTAGTCTTCACGCGTTCTCTCATAGCGTCCCAGTCATAGTGGAGCTTTGTCTCCCCCTCCCACATGTCAAACTGGAATACACCTTGGGAGGCCGGGGACCCCTCAAAGGTCTCGTAGGATCCATCCACTTCCGCGAGTTCAGAGCTCGCTTCTAGGGCGGCGTGATACATCGTCTCAAAAATACGCGCGTTAATCTCTTTAGCCTCGTCCGAGTCAAACGCAAGACGGCAGAGAATAAATACATCCGCGAGACCCTGGACACCGAGGCCAATTGGTCGGTGCCTCATATTAGACTTTCTGGCAGTCTCAACTGGGTAAAAGTTCCTATCGATAACCCTATTCAGATTCTTGGTGACAGTCTTTGTAACTTCGTGAAGTTTCTCGTAATCAAATGTCTTCTTTTCACGATCCACAAACTTTGGTAGGGCGACGGAAGCTAGGTTACAAACAGCAGTCTCATCCTTGTCGGTGTACTCCAAAATCTCTGTGCATAGGTTGGAACTCTTAATGGTACCCAAGTTCTTCTGATTACTCTTCTGGTTGCAGGCATCCTTGTAAAGCATATAGGGTGTACCAGTCTCAGTTTGGGACTTTAGAATCGCCTTCCAGACCTCTGTAGCCGGTATCGTCGCATTGGCACGACCCTCTTCCTCATACTTCTTGTAAAGAGTCTCAAACTCTTCACCCACTGCATCAGAGAGACCTGGAGCCCTGTCTGGACAGAAAAGGGACCACTGACCACCCTCTTCAACCCTCTTCATGAAGAGATCGGGGATCCAGAGAGCAGAGAAGAGGTCACGGCAACGTGCCTCCTCGTCACCTTGGTTGAGGCGCAACTCGAGGAACTCCATAATATCTGCGTGCCATGGTTCAATGTACACGGCAATAGAACCCTTACGACGACCAGCCTGGTTCACATAGCGAGCAGTGGCATTAAAAACCCTGAGCATTGGAATGATACCATCCGACTGTCCATTTGTACCCCTAATACGTGACTTATTTGCCCTCACATCATGGATATGCATACCAATACCACCAGCCCACTTGGAAATCTGTGCACACTCAGTTAGGGTTTCGTAGATACCGTTAATGGAATCCTCTTTGTTTGCAATTAGGAAGCAACTGGACATCTGAGGGCGAGGAGTACCGGCGTTGAAGAGGGTGGGTGTCGCATGGATGAAAAGACCTTGGGACATCTTGTCATAGGTTTCCAAAACAGAGGAAATATCGTCACCGTGGATGCCAATAGCCACCCTCATAAACATATATTGAGGCGTTTCCATCAGTACACCATCAAGGCGTTGGAGGTAGGACTTCTCTAGGGTCTTGAGACCAAAGTACCCAAAATCAAAATCCCTCTTGGTGACAATGTCGTTACGAACAATACCAGCTACCTGTGCAACTTCTTCCGTGACGATGCCAGCCTTTGCAAGCTTCTTCATTGCGATGTGGAAGTTATTGGGACACACCTTTTGAATGTTACTGGCAACGATACGAGTTGCGAGAGTCTCATAGTCAGGATCTGACGTAATCATACCGACGCACACTTCCGCAGAGAGTGTGTCAATCTCCTGAACATTGATACCGTCATAGAGGGATGAAGCTACCTGCTGTGCAACCTTAGAAGAGTCACAGTTTTCTGAGAGACCATATGTTAGATTCTTGATCCTATTGGTGATGTTATCAAACTTCATATCCTCAATACGACCTGAGCGCTTAATGACTCTCATGGTTTACTAATTATTCTACGTGTTTTATTTTTAACTTACTTCTTGCACTTCTCGAGATCGGCACTGGTGACCTTCACAGTACCCACAGTTTCAAACTTACGATCGGGCTGAAGAAAGTAACTGTTCGCAAAGAAGGGGCCGGTCTCACCTGGACGCGCCACGGGGGCATAAGATCCCACGAAGCAGGCTGGGGGTTTGCATGGAATTTGTTCAACATTGGTAGGCTTGTTGGCATAGGCCTCGTCAAAATCAGCTATGTTCAACATTTAATATCTACTAAGTTTTTTTTCCGAGGGTATATTAAATGTGTGATAACCTTCACCTTGACTCCCTCAAGCAGTGTGAGACTCCACTCAACACCCTATTCTTCTCCGAGTTCAACCAGGATCTTCTCCAGCGTGGGATCCGTCAGGCCTTCAAGAATAAGACTGGTATTGCCATTGACCGCCAAAACCCCGATGACTTGTACAGCCTCATGCGTGTCGTCTTCATCAACAATGCGGGTGACCACCATACCCGTATCAACGAACAGGTTCGCTTCATGAACTCCCGTGTCATTGAGACTGCGTTGGGTCAGATTCAAACTGGTGTCTCCCAATACATGTCTTACGTGCAAGATATCGATACTATTGCGGTACCCCTTGCGCAACCCATTAACACAAGTACGGTCGGTAAAAAGCTTCCCAAGAATGAGAAGATTGGTATCAATTAAAGTTTTGCCTCACTGTACTGATAAGATGAGTTTGAACTTCTACAAACAAGAAACTGAAAAAGTATGTAAATCTAAGGGTTGGGACCGCGCTGCGGTTGATACCGTGTGGCTCCTGTTGACGGAAGAGTTTGGAGAACTGGCATCGGCGATTCGTCAGTACAAGAAGACCTACAAGAAGACCGGTCTCAAGAAGGAGAGGGGAACGGATGTCATGATGGAGATGGGGGATGTGTTTAGTTATCTTTTCCAGTTGGCACATATGTTAAACATAGACTTGGATAAGATGTGGGAGGAACACAGGTCTAAAATGAAAACCAAAAAATATAATCTGAAGTAAAAGTAATTATGATGCTTACCGATGAAGAAGCGATTGATAAGGTTAATCCATTTGTCACCCACGATTTTTCCCTTCCAGGAAGTGTGAGACAAAGTGGTGGATATGATGATTTCACGGAGTTTCGCAAAGAGTCTGGGGTAGTTGAACCCAAGAGAAGTGTTTTCTGTGATTATGGATTATGCGCGGAGTCTACTTCCGAATGTTCTTTATCTAGGGGTGTTCACCCACGTAGAAACATTGATACCGGCTTCACTAAAAAGAAGCCAAGTGTCACCATTGGTGTTTCTAATCATCCCGGGTTTTCCATCATTGGTGTTTTCCTGTGTGTCTTGGCTATTGCTCTGAGTGTATACTACGCAAGACGTTGAAGAAATACTCAAGTCTAGATTCATCGTCGCATCGTTGAATCAGGTCGGCCAATGTATCAACACAGAACTTTCTAATAAATTCCCTCTGCCAAGCACTTTCAGTATTGATCCAAGGTGGTTGAAAGGTGGGGTCTAGGATTTTACTCGCATAGGCTGTACGAATGTATGTGTGTACAGTTTGTTTATCAGCCACGATGTTCTCTAGGGCAAGTTCTGCCATTTTCTGACGAACCTCTAGGGTCTTCTCACACATAGTGTCCAAGAACTTCTCGTAAGGGATGGATTGTGTCTTTGACTTGAGGACAGTCCAATCGGCGAGAGGCCTCGTGTGAATGTAGTCCACGTAAGTCGCGTACCCCTTTCCCTTTACGAAACGTTCATAGGTGATTGCAACGTAGTCCAACTCAGATTCAACGTCATAGACGGCCTTGGCCGTTTTGAGGAAAGAGGACATATAGATAACCTAAGTCTCTCTCTTTTAAGTATAAAATCAGATAAAGACGAACGGCTCTGGATAAAAGAGTAAAACAATGTATTCGGCAATAGCCAACAACAGCTTTTCATACCTTCTGACTCTCGATGAGTTCAGGAAAGGATTTCCCGAGGATACAAGGCCTTCTTGGATAAAGATTACGACGATCACTATGGTTTCAAGCTTTATCCAGGAGATTGATATTAAAAAGCTTCGCTCAGTGTTTGAGAATTTGGAGTCGTTTAAATTGAAACGAACCGGTGCCAAAGGTGACGGCGGCTTTGAGTGGAAGTTGAAGCCTACGACTTTCTATAACCAGGTGACATTGACGTACCACGATACCTACAGTACCAAGTCTGTCAAGGTGTTCCCCAATGGCTCCATCCAAGTGGCTGGGTGCTGTGACCTCTTTGATTGTAAGAGGATCATTACCCAGTTGACCTACATCTTCAAGACCTTTTTGGGAATGGAGACCCAAGTCCCTGTGGACTCTTTCCGAGTTGTCATGATCAATTCTAACTTCAGCCTCAACTACAACATCAACCTCATGAGAGTGGCTCGGCACTTTGAGAATCATTCCGATATCTTCAAAGTCTCATTTGAACCGGACAGATACTCCGCCGTCAAGATCAAGTTCCAACCAGCTCAAGACATGAAGGAGATTACCACGAGCATCTTCTCCACTGGTAAGATTATCATCACTGGTGCCGAGACCCTCAAGGAAATCGCCTTTGGCTACAACATCATCAACCAACACATCAATGACGACCCCCAAATTAGGGTCTCCCCCACTGAAGAGAAGGATGTATTTGATGTATTTCTCGGACACAAATGTGGACCCATGGTTGAACACCTCAAGAAGAAGGGATTCCAATCTTGGATTCAAACGATTACAAACAGGCAAATTAATTTCTAATGATACATTAATACAAAATGTCGCAGCGACTTGGAATGGCCGATGGACGATGCTTCACTATCCACTCTTCAGCCCAGCTTACCAACAACTATTTGATGCAGCAGAACGGTATCAGCTTTGAGGACAACTACTCTTTCCGCCAGGCTCTCCAAAAGCAGGGCCCCGAGTTCATCAACAAGCTCCAAGAGCAGTCCCGTGAGAAGTGTGATCCTTGCAACAACTATACCAACATGTCTAAAACCTACTAAGTGTGATAAATTTTAATAAAAACTTTAGAATCGTACTTTAGAATGTCACAATGTGCCATATGTCTCAATGAGGTAAGGTCAACGAGGACCAACCCACCTATCCGTTGCGGACATATGTTTCATTCCCACTGTATACGAGAGTGGAAAGATAAAGGTAAGAACACTTGCCCAGTTTGTAGAAAAGTTTTTGACGTTTCACAATTTAAGGTTACGTTGACAGTTCAGAACAATTACACAGCGCAGTCCAACACTGTGTCATTGGAGAGTGAAGCTATCTTCAATATAATGGATATTTTTGACATGTCATTTGATGTTGAAAATACTGTAGATTTAGACAGTCTTCTTGCGGACCTTGGGGTGAGTCTTGCCGACTTTGATGCCCTTGTCCTTGACGCAGAATGAACTACAATACTTTTCATAGTTTAGACCAGGATAGTTCCTATCAGCTTTACGTGGATCTGTGATAGACTTACCAGATGCATCAGTCAGAAGTGGCCCGGTAGCCCAACCCCTCTTGTGACTGAATACATTGGCTTTGAAGACGAGACGCTTATTGGGTGCAAACTTACCAGCCCTCTTCACCCTAGATAGTGGTACCTTGAAGAACTTAGCTACAGACTCTTGGGTGTCCCCGGGTTTCACACGATATTCCACAACTCCGTGTTGCACATAGAAGTGAAAGTCACCTTGACGAATATAGTTTGTTGGTCTTCCAGGACAGACAAACATCATCACTTTGTAATACCCCTTCTTACACTTTTCATTTGGCTTAGCCTTATAAATCTTTGTGGGGTTGTCAGAAATAACGCGCTTTGGGAGATCTGTACAGTGGGTGTAGTTATGGTATCCATTAGAAAGTCCAGAACGATCACCTGGAATGGATTTTTGCCACCGATAGGCCTCGTAGTCCCCAACGGCATAGGCGTAACAATTGTTGTTACCTATACCAGTGGCGGTACCCCAACGTTTATTGGTAAAATTCCTTTCAGAACCACTCAGAGGTAGGTTCTTCATTTACAATCTATCTAGAAAAAAATATCCGCTTTTAGTAAATGTTCAAGGAAATTGCCAAGGCTGAAAACAAGTCCGATATGCTCACCGAGCTTCTCGTGTTTGTCCTCAATGTTCTCATCGCGACTTTCATTCTCCGTATTGCGTGGAACAGGGCTCTCGTACCCCACATCTCCGCACTCAAGCCTATCAAGACCATGCTTGATGCTTTCTTCCTCGCCCTGTCCATCAACATCCTCAAGGGTGTTTAAATCTCACTGTAACCAACGGTCTTTTCACCATTGGGATGAAGGATAGTTGGATAAGCATCCATACCCGAACAACCCTCCTTCTCACAGTCAACAAACTTGAATGGTTTTCCATTCTTTTCCATATACTCCAACTGCTTACGAGTCCATCCACAACCCATGGTCCCGTAAACGGTCCACTCCTCACCGTTAGACACAGTGGCACTGACGGTCACGTCAACACGACGCTTGCCAGTTTGGGAGAGAATGTAAAGATCAACAAGGATGAGAAGAGCTAGAAGCCACATAGTTTATTATACACAAATATTATTCTTCTGAAGACAAGGTGAGTAAATTAATAATGTCCGTGAAATAATCAATGGATGCGTCTATGAAATCACCTCTATAATTTCTTTGTAAAAATTGATTTGTATCATAAAGAACGAATAGAGCAAAAATAAGAATTCCTATTTTAGTGAAACTCTTGTCACCAGGTCTAAAAAGACGCGCGATGATAAAGGCTAATAGGGCAAAAAATAGAACAGTACCCATAGTTTGAAGATTAAGACCAACTTGAACTGAAATAAATCCCGCGATAATCATAGAAATGAATATAGCAATCGCTTCCAAAAGTGCTTCTCGTATATCCTTAGTGCGATGATATAACAAACCGGTAATAAGAGACATAATCGTAAATATAATAAACTTACTAGTGATACCAAGGTTAGCGAGTACAAGTGTTAACATCAAAGCGATACTAGATATAATGAGAAGAAGACGATTCTTCATAGTAAACTCGGAAAGTTCACCATTCTTTAAGGCCGCTTCTACTCCCTGATATACCATAAAACCCTGAAAAATAAGATGGGTGATTACAGTTGCCATAAAAGGAAACTTATCTTTGTTCATTTATAATACTTGTATAAATTAATTATGTCATCAACTGTATTCAACACCGGAAACAAAAATGTCACGCTCAAGTACACCAGGAAAATGCCTCGTGGTGAAGTTGAACGGATGAAATCATTCGTCACTAAGAATGGTGTGAAGCTCGTCAAGACTCCAAAGTTTAAGATACTCTCTGTGGTTGACGAGGGTACTAAGCGAATTTTTAAGATCGTACTTTGAGTTTCTTCATGAGGCTAGCGAGTGTCTCATCGTTATTTTTGGCAGCGCGAGCAGCTCTGTTCTTTGCTAGAGCTTTCTCGTACCAACCCTTTTTCTTGTACACACGCTCTTTACCCTTGACGTTTGTAAACTTGTAGACAGGTACCTTGGGTGTGGGGGTCTTCATCTTCTGTTCAATCGCTCTAACCTGAGATTTAACAGATGGTTTCCTCTTGGCTACTATACCGGGTCTTATGATGGGAGCTCTCTTCTTATCAGCGGCTTCAGCTAGTATTCTCTTAGCTCGCTCAATCGCTGTTTCACCCGGGACAACCTTGGGCTTTGGAGCAACTACTGCACGTGGAACAAAGTTCTTTTTAGTTTTAGTGACAGCATTAAGAATTTTCTTAACTACATCCCTCTTCTTACCAGTCAAAAATGGATGACTCAAAATGGATTCAAATGTGGGTAACTCCTTGTGCTTCACAAGACGAAGTCGCATATCTGAGACATAAGAACTATTTCTCACGAGATAATCATTTGGATACTTGAATAAATCCCTAATAAATTCTCGTATTATTTTACTATGAGTGTAAGTCTGAACAATATTGAGGAAATAATGTGCGTCATATATTGGATGAGACTTTCTAGAAATACCCGACGTTAAGAAGTCACCAGCATTTACATCTGGATTCTTGATACCTTTCATCACCGCCAAACCAAAATCAATCATGATTGGTTTACCATTCTTCGTGATCATAACATTATTCCAATGAAGATCGTGATGTCTAAACTCGGGATACTTTTGGTGAATCTTGTACAAGTTGGAAATAACTTGACGAATGACAGACTTGTATTCGGAAATACCTGGATTACTTCTTATCCACTTCTCCAAAGGTACACCATCAATGTACTCAAAGTATAAAACGTCTCGTTTATCACATGTCTTGAAATGGTACATACGAGGAACACCCATACCCTTCAACTTCTCAGCGATGCGGTATTCCATCTTGGCACTGGGTTCAGTTGTGAACTTTATGGCAACTTTGGTCTTACATTTATCGTCAAGACATCCGTAGTAAACTGCACCATATTGTCCCTGTCCAAGCTTCAAAAGACGACCCTTCTCAATCATGGTTAGACTATTCATACGAGGAGCATACATCTGAGATTTTGGATCACAACCTTTAGCACCTCTTAATAATTTTTTGAGTTCCGTGCCAACCGCGTTACGCTGTTCATTTGTCTTGGCATTATTGGCAATGTTGACAATCGTAGACAACTTGACCATACTTATTACATTCTGAGAAAAGTTTTCAAGTACGATCTATAATTTCAATTGGAAAATCATGTTTCTCAAAATGTTTCAACTTAATAGTTTCATCATAAATATCTTTATTGAAATTGTGAATGTGAACTTCGGCAAATCCATTCGTGTGCTTAAACAACGTAGCCCTACCATAATTTGACATACACCCATAGAGTCCGGGTTGTTTTACGTTAGGTGGGGGTGTCTTAAGGTTGGCGGTTCTCCAATCAATCTCTCTAAACTTCCCATTCCCCTTGACGACAGTGGTTTCATGTTCCCAATCACCTTCGTCAACTTTCTTGTGAAATTTAAACCAGATTAATAATAAAATCGCACACGTGATAAGTATAAGTGCAAGCATCTACTATATGTAATTAAAAATTATCCTGATACCATCTATAAACTTCGTTATCCTCAATACCAAACTCACTTTCAATTTCTTGTAAAATTGTATCTTGATCCACGTAACACTTGACATGTTCCAAAATACCAATATTTTGTCTACAAACGGCACCACACATAGTGGGATAAGCAAATACTTTCATAACTTGATTCTGTTTAGAGGAATGTAAAGCAGTATTACACGTGTTCATGAAAAGTTCAAACATAGCTAGACCAAAATCCATGTTATCATGAATTGCCATCCAGTATGTTAGAAAGTTTTCGGGTTCTTCATAGTATTCTCTCATCATGGTGTTAATATGTTCAAGTAGTTCATACTCCCGTGATCTGAGAGAATCAAAGTCAGCTTTCTTTATAATATCTAGAATAGACATTTTTGTTTTGTATTTGCGATCGTCATAACTAACTTAGGTTAGTAAGTTACTTATGACACCGATGGGATTCGAACCCACGAGATCATTGACCATGGCAACTTGAGTGCCACCCCTTAGACCAGCTCGGGCACAGTGTCCGAATCATGATAATTGTATCATATTGTTTTTAGTTTTTATTTATTTACTCCTCGTCAACGACATCTTCCTCCTCGTCAACCTCAACATCCTCCTCAGCATCGTCAGTCTCCGGGAGATCAACACCCTGGAAGGCAAAGGATGGGAGCTTGGTAGACTGCTCAAGGAGAGTCTGCTGAAGGCGGATAGTCACACCAAACTTATTGTCAATGAACCAAATGGAACTAATGTCAACAATGGCCATGCACTTCTGACCCTTCTCAATAGTGTCTAGAGAGACTGGCTCCTTGCGGAAATTGTAAGCCTCGGGGACGAAGGAACCATCGGGCTTAGTGGCAATCTTGAGCTTTAGGGTAGAGGGGTAAGGCTCCTTACCAGGTCGGACCATGGGCTTGTAGAGAGCCTCGCGAAGCACCGCGACATTGAACTCCTTGCCAAGCCACTCCTTAGAGTTCTCAGCAACAGTGTTCACGATGATCTCATCAAGCTCCTTGAGCTTGTCGTGGAGATCCATGGCCTCGGTATTGTCGGGGTCAAAGGAGAGATCAAGGGAGTAGGTGGTGCGTCCAGTACCCTCATCAGTGAAAGCACTCAGGCCATAAGGAGAGCGGAGGAAGGGGAGCTGAACGTAGAGCTTTTTGTTGTCGCCGGCGTTGAGGTAGACGGTCTTACCGCCATTCTTGTTCTTACGAAGTTTCGAAAAGCCAACAGACTTGGCAGAGAAATCGGAGGATCGTTGGATAGTGAGCGACATTGTGTAGTTTGTATTATACATCTATTAGGTGGGTTGACTTTAAGTCCATTTAACCCATGTACCCACAAGTACAATACTTATTATAAAGTGGTAATTAAAGTTTTTACAGCTTCCAAATTAACATCGGTGGTTGTGAATGTGCCAGTTTTGGGTGCAAACTCTATGACATAAGAAGAGTTAGTATCCCATTCTGGAATGTCACCTGTCGCTACACTTGTGGTACCATTAAGAACTCCGATGGTCACATCACCTATTTCAGGACCTCTAGCGTCAATACGAGGTACGACCTGGATACGCTTAATTTTTCTCACGGTACTAAACTTAAACTGAGCAAACGTATTTTGATCACTGTCCAGGCTGTGGAATGGATAAACCGCTACCTTGTCTGTGAGTCGTTCAACCCCACCCCAATTTGGATGGGTTGCACTTGAAGTGACAGTCGCACTTCCATCATGACTGATGAGTTTATCATCACTATCATATATCATGACTTCGGCAATCATGAGAGGACCGTTGGTGCGTGTAAGCTTGACGGTGTCAGCCTCTACATAGGTAATAGGGGTGGTGGGTCCAGTGGGTCCAGTGGGTCCAGTGGGTCCAGTGTCACCTTCACCTGGTATCATAAAGAATGCACCCACTGAAGAAGAACAACAACAACACATAAGTAAAACTAGTACAGCGATCTCTTCAGGTTTCATTATATAATATCAGGTAACATTTTTTTGTTGGTCTAAATTAAATATAATCATGGGTCTCTTTAAAGATTGTGGCTGTGGCTGTAATGGTAAGAAGCAGGAAGAGAAGTTTATCACCTCGGTGATCTCTGGTCTCACCTTCTTCGTGATCGCTAACCCCGAAACTTTCCGACTCGTCAGGCGAGTCCTTGGTCCAGGTATTGCGACCCCCACGGGTTGCCCCTCTACCATGGGCCTCCTCGTGCATTCCGTTGTGTTCATCCTAGTTGTTTGGGCCATGATGAACGTCAAGAAGGATATGCCAAAGCTTCCCCAAATTAAAGACAAGGTGAAGAAGGAGGAAAAGAAAGTTGTTCCCCCTACCAAGCAAGTCGATGTTGTCATGAAGCCTGGTATGATGGAAGAACCATTCGTTGACACTGGACTTCAGCTCGGTTCTATGGACTTGGGTCAACCAGTGTCTATGTAAATATTCAAATAAATACTCATATAATTTACAAAAAGTTACATCATTTCTTGTAAATTATTTCTACAGATGTAATTTAATGTACGGTATAGGAATTACTCATGGTCTCGCTGTGGATAAGATCAAAATAAAGGGTAAAGAACATGCACTCTTCAAAACTAAGGATGGAAAGGTCTCTATGGTTGACGCGGTGTGTCCTCATAGAGGTGCCAGTCTCTGTAACGGAAAAGTAAAAGATGCTACAATTCAATGCCCCTACCATGGATGGGAGTATGATGGAAACGGTACTCTCGTAAACGTCCCATCAATGAATAGTTTACCATGTAAAGCGAACATCAATTCATACCCAGTCGTGGAAGACGGAGGTTTTATATGGGCATCTGAAACGAAAGAGAACCTCCCAACTAAATATTGTGACGAACTGTTTGACCCAGATTGGGTAAAGGTATATGGTTCAAAAGAACTCAAAGGTAATATTTATGATTGGATCCTCAATGCTACAGATATTTCACACATAAATTATGTTCACAATTTTGCAGATGAAGATAATGGTGTTGTACAGAATACAAAAATTGAATCCTTTGAAGACTATGTTGACTGTTTTGCGACGGTTCAACCCAAAGCATCTTCAAAGTTTACTGAGCACATGCAACCCAAAAAAGGTTCAAAGATACACAGTCGTTTTGTAGCCCCGTGCACGTCTATAATTAGGATCAAACTTAGGGACCCCTATGAGTTTATAACATTCAGTACTCTCCTACCAATGGACGACAATACAACCAAGATGTCGTGGTGTATGCTGTATCCCAAACTCCCGTTACTCAACAATCCTTTGGTATATGCGAGGTTCTACAACAAAATGTTTGAAACTGTTTCACAAGATGAAGCTATCATAAAAGATGTCACATGGGTTCCGTTATTAATTAATGCCAAGTGTGATATCTTTCAGTTAAAAGCTTTGGAATTGTTAAAAAATTAAAAGTCTTCATCAAACCCAATCTCGTCAGAGGTGTCATCCATCTTTCCATAGTCACCCACCCTCTTCTCAAAGAAGTTCGTCTTACCGTCAAGACTGATATTCTCCATGAAGTCAAATGGATTCTTGGAGTTCCAAATTGGTGGCTGGCCAATCTGTTTGAGAAGGCGGTCCGAAACGTACTCAATATATTCAGACATCTTCTCAGAGTTCATACCGATGAGAGCGCACGGGAGAGCATCTAGGATGAATCCCTTCTCAATCTCAACCGCCTCCTTCACGATGGAGTGGATAGTCTCTGTTTTTGGTTTATTTCTCATGAGCTTGAAAAGTTCCACGGCAAACTCTTGGTGGAGACCCTCATCACGAGAGATGAGTTCATTGGAGAAGCACAGACCAGGCATGAGACCCCTCTTCTTCAACCAGTAGATCGCACAGAACGAACCACTGAAGAAAATACCCTCAACACACGCAAACGCAAAGAGGCGCTCAGCAAAAGAACGAGACTTGTCAAACCATTTCATGGCCCACTTCGCCTTCTTCTCAATGCAAGGCACTGTTTGAATGGCTTCAAAGAGTTGCTTCTTCTCAGCACCATCCTTAATGTATTTGTCAATCAACTTGGAATAGGTTTCACCGTGTACCATCTCGTTATGGCACTGATACGCATAGAATGAGCGAGCCTCTGAGATTTGCACCTCATCAGCAAAATTGTTATTGATGTTTTCAAAAACAATTCCATCGGATCCAGCAAAGAATGCCAGGATATACTTTATAAACTTCTGTTCATTATCATTGAGTGTTTTCCAATCGTCCATATCCTTAGAAAGATCCACTTCCTCAGCAGTCCAGTTGGACATTTGGGCTTTCTTGTAGAGTTCCCAAAGTTCTGGATACTTCAGGGGAAAGACCGTGAATCTGTTTAGGGTAGGAGCGAGAATTGGTTCGTATTCATCTTCTATGTAGTCTTGAAAATCAAAGTATGTTCCGATGTGATGTCCGTCAATAAATATTTGAGGGTAGGTTGTTACCCCACTACCACACAACTTTTTGAGTTCCTCTTTGTCCACCATGATTTTCTCATGTTCGAGACCTTCCGACTCACATAAGGTTTTGGCGTGGTCGCAGTATTCACATCCTTCCTTCGAATAAATAATAACTTTCATCTGTGATATTATCCTTGATAATTTTTTGCCTGAAAACTCTAAGCATGATTGTGCCCTCAGAGATAAATCAAGATGATATAGTGAAACTATTAGTAAACGAAGATGACCTCGAAGATGAAATGTTTGCTGTCGTTGGAATGAATACCGGCCTGACCCTTGGTGTGAAGTATCTGAACCCCACCGAATTCATATATAAGTCCGCGTGCGTCTATCAACTGGAGGGTGGAGACCTGAATCCCGCACCATATGAGAGTGTGATGGAACACTACCCAAGTGGAACAACTTTTGAAGATTTAGAGATGAAGTCTCTCGGTAAGGGAATGTTTGCCTATTTGGCTGAGATTGACATTGAAGACTCTGATTCTGATATATACGACGAAGAGACGGATTCCGAGATGGAGGACTTCATTGTTCCTGATGATGAGATTGACGGACAGGTCATACCACCCGCTAATCACGCCTCAATTGACAAAGAGTGGAATGAATGGAAGCCAACTTCTCCAGGAGCAAGAAGTTTTAAAGAAAAGGTTGATGCCATTGAAGCAATGGCTAAATTGCACGCGGATAACCTAAGTTTCGGCGCGTAATTCTAAAAACTAAAAAAAGATAGCCTTCATTTATACCAAGATGCTGGCAGCTATCTGGTCTGAACTAGACCAATTATTACCAAAAAAACACGAAGAAAAGCCAGTGAATAGAAATTTTTGCCGAGAGTGTTCGGGAGTGAAGATTATTTCACCCGAAGGTCTTCCAACCTGTTCGGAGTGTGGCCTTGTTGAGGACAACTTTGTTGATGATACACCGGAATGGACGAGTGGTGTTACGGATGATGGTCGCGTCAACGATCCGTCACGGTGTGGAAATCCTAACGCGAATCCTGAATTGTTCTCACAAAATTGGGGAAAGGGTACGATTATTTCAACCCAACGTTCTTCAACCTATGAAAACAAGAGGATGGCAAAAATAAACTTTCACATGTCAATGAATCACAAAGACAGATCTCTGTTTCACGCCTACCGTGATATAGATGAAGCCTGTCATACTTTACCAGAAACTGTTCTCAAAGATGCTAAAATGATGTACAGAAAGTTCAACAATGAGAAGTTGACTAGAGGTGCCGTGAGACTTGGGATCAAAGCAAACTGCGTTTTATACGCGTGTCGCCTCGCCCAAGTTTCTAGAACAACTAAGGAGATTGCCGATATGTTTGGAATACAATCCAAGGATATTAGCCGAACAACCCAAATATTTAAGGATACCATCATGGGTATCACGGAGAAGAACTACGTCACGAAATCCCATGATGTGATGCAACGGCTTCTCAACTCTTTTGAGATCACGAGGGATCAGAGATTGAGGTGTAACAAAATGTGTAATGCTACAGATGATTGTGTGGAGTTGATGAGTAAGACACCGAATAGTATCGCATCGGCGATTATCTATATTGTCCTCAACCCGGGTGTGACTAAGGCGCAAGTGTGTGAGAAATGTTCTGTGTCTGTACCGACATTGAACAAGATTGAAAATATTATCAAAAAACACTTAGAGGTTAAAGGTCTTTCATAGTAAATGAAGTTGTTCCTTTCTACACCATGCTATGGTGGCCTTTGTTTAGAGAAGTATATGTCTAGTATTATCAAGCTTCAACTGCTACTTGTAAAGGAAGGAATTCAACTTTTTCTTGACACCACTGAAAATGAATCTCTCGTACACCGCGCTCGTAACGTAGCTGTGGGTCGCTTCATGCAGAAAACGGATTGTGACTACTTCATGTTTATTGATGCTGATGTAGATTTTGATCCAGAATCTGTCGTTCGTCTTATTCGTTCCGGTCATGATATTAGTGTCGCATGCTACCCAAAGAAGGTTGTGATGTGGGATCAAGCTGCTAAAGCTGTGAGAGAAGGTGACGACCGCAATATGGCTATGCTTTCTTCTAGCCTAGTCGTAAACTTTGGCGCGCAGCGAATCCAAGTTGAGAATGGTTTTATTCCAATCCTTGACGGTCCTACCGGATTCATGTGCATTAAGAGGGAAGTCTTCAAGAAATTGGAGGATAAGTTCCCCGAACTATGGTGCAAAAATGATCACCAGAACCGAGACTTTGATGACTACCATGCATGCTTTGACTGCATGATTGATCCCCAATCAAAGAGGTACCTCTCCGAAGACTATGCATTCTGCCGACGCTGGCAGCAATGTGACGGTAAGATCTATGCGGATATAAACACAACCCTTGGTCATGTTGGAAATCTACCATTCAGTGGTTGTCTAGATGATAGGCTTAAGGCTTAGACACAAATTATTTGTAATATGAAGTTTTGTACACTTATTGTTACTCGTTCAAAATCATGTTCGGTCAAAACACTCCACACGATTTTGAAAATGAATATTCACTGCATTCAACAAGGTACTCAAAACGAAATTCTATATGTGAATGACGATCCATTTGAGAAGGTTAATATGATTAAGAAGTGTCTCCCACGATGTGACCGACTCTTCTTCATTGATTTCGGAATCAACGTTGATGAGAACTCTATAAAAGAACTTTTCAAACCCCATCCCGGTATGGGAGTTCTCGTGTTTCCAGGTGTAAAGGATGGTATTGATTGGGGCCTCTTCAGACACAAAGTGAAGGAGGGTTCTAAAGAACCTGTGTCACAGATGGGTCTCAATTTTGACACAGAAGTTGGAGCAGCTGCTTCTAAGGGTATTTACAAAGTTAAGAAGACTGAAGCTCGTGCATGGGTCATGTTCTCCAATAATACCCTCAAGAAGTGCAAAAAGTTTACAGCTTCTAATATGTTTGACAATATGATGGAACAGGGTGTCAAAATATTTGCATTTACACCAGCTAAGTTGACCATGACGTATGCACATGAATGTGTAAGTAACATCTTGAGCGCCGCGGGAGTTAAAAGTAATTAAAGTTTAAATCGTTATAAAAAGTATGTCGTCACCACTTCGCGAACATGTTGTAAGTTTCATTCATCATGTTTGGGGAAGCAAGGATTATTTTCCGGGTCCACAACCCATTTCAATTGAGCGAAAGCACTTTCCAGTTCTGAGGAGTGCGGAATATGTCGTCTGTGAAAAGACCGACGGTGAGAGACACATGATGGTCGCTCTCATGTACGAGGGTAAACCAAAGTGTTTCTTTGTCAACCGGGCTTTTAATATGATTGAAGTCAAGATCAATCTCAATAAAAAGGCGTATGAGGGAACAATCCTGGATGGAGAGTTGTATGACAACACACTCATGGTTTACGATTCAGTATTGGTTAATGGAGTTCTCGTAGCCCATCAAAACTTGGACGAAAGACTCGCGGCTGCCGAGGAGATGATGAAATTTATTATCTATATGAAGTCGGACAAATATCGGCTAAAGATGAAAACGTTTCACATGATGAAAGACTTTGGGGTCTTCATGGATGAATATCTCCCAACTGTTCAACAGAAGATTGATGGTCTCGTATTTACACCCGTGTATGAACCAATTCGTCTCGGAACCCACGAGACAATGTTTAAATGGAAGCCCTTGGAGAAGAATACAGTGGACTTTCTCATGAAGAGAGAACCTACACGAGAAACACCTGGATGTAAACCTGGACCCCTAGCTTGGAGACTCTATGTACAGGAGAAGGGAAAGCTCTATTTTGAGAGTGAGATTCCCCTCAACAGGATTTCGGATGAACCATGGTTTGAGGATGGAGCTATTGTTGAATGTAGATATGTGACATGGGAGTCTCCGATGTGGTGGAAACCCCTAAAGAGGAGAAAGGACAAAACACATCCCAATAACCGTCGCACCTTCTATAGGACTATCGTGAACATTAAGGAGGACATTCAGATGAAAGAGTTTTTAGATTGTAGACCATAAAATAGTGACCAGCCTCTTCGGGTAGTTCTTGTTGTGTAATATGATCATCGTTTGCAAAGTACCATTTATTTCGTCTCTTTACAAATCCGACATAATGACCATCGTTTTGAAATCCTACGTGAACAGCACTTGCTATGAGGTTATATTCATATTTATCCATGAGTATATTCTCAATAATTCTGATGTGACTCTTCCTATCGAAAGAAATCATTAGGATTTGTGGAAGTTTTGAAAATAACTTTCGGGTTGTCGCAACGTGGTGAACTTTACCCTCAGTATCTTCAAAATTTTCAATGACATCCCAGTCAGTACTTTTTTTCAACATTTCTTCCATGTCAGTACCATTGGATGTGATCAAATGAACGCTAAAGTCCTCTTCATTTGTTGACTTACCACCTGGCCAAATCGTTTCTTGCATCTTTTTACCGTAGAACCACTGTTTGATTTTTGGCACCTCCCTCTCCAAAATGTCTATGATACACAATATGGCTTCTTGAACATCATGTTGTTCATCTGACTTGAACCTTGGAAACTCTTTCTGAAAAAGTTTTAAGAGTGCATCAATATTGATGCGTTCTTCACCCTTCGTCCAATATACAATCACAAGGTCACGATACATTTGTGTAAATTCACACTCACCTTCGTATGGGTGCTTGATCAGGTAATTCGTCAAAACCGGGATATGAAGGAGACATTGAAGGGCTGTGTTGAAGTAACACGTATTTCCAAGGTTTAAAAAACCTCTCATTACAATATTTGTACAAAAAACACTTAAGAGAATGACGCGAAACATAAAAGTAAGAAAACATGCACGACATCCAAGCTATTGTTGAAAAGGTGCTTCCTGTGTTTGATTCCTACAAGGATGAAGAACACATTGAAGTAGAACTGCGTCTAGGAAAGTACAACGGCTCCTTTTTTGACACCAATGTGGGTAAAGAAACGTTCGAGAGGGTACTCAGAGGTCTCGAGAAGTATCCCAACTGGGAAAAGACTGAATCTTCTGTCTCCGACATCTTTTACAACGACAAAGACTCCATTCGTATCACTTCTAACCAAGACACTGGTGAACAAAAGATGATTCAAAAGATTAATGTCATCAAGGAGGACTTTTCTGGTACTCCCACCGACATGCGTTTCAGCGTCTCCCGGGAAATCCCAACTTGGGGTGAATATGAGATGGACCGGAAGAGGACAAAGACCCGACACTCCTTCGTACGCAAGAATCTCAGTATTGATATGACCATCTCATCAGGTGACAACGCCGACATGGACTCTGAAGAGGAGTGCTCCTATCAAATTGAGTTTGAGATTGTTGATCCAACGAGGGTCTCTTCTCGCGATGAGTTCTTCAACATCATCCACAAAGTTAATGATCTTTCCAAATTAATTCCTATGTAATAAGTAAATGAGTCAAGAGACGATTTTTATTTTAGGTGGAGTTTTAATGTTGTGTTGTTGTTCATCTTCAATGGCTTCAATCGCATATCCCGCATTTTTTCCGGATGAAAGTTCCATTGGACCCACTGGACCCACTGGACCCACTGGACCCACTGCTCCAGAAAAGAAAAGTGCGCGCTATGTTAAAATTCTCAGAGATAAAGCCCAACACGAGGCTGCTGGTATAGAGTGGATTAGTAACCATCACCTAAATTTAATGGAAGTTAAGGTAATTTCCAATGGTACTAATGTTGCACTAAACAAAACAACTACAGCTAGTTCAATTCACTCAAACCTTGATTATCTTGGACCTATGAGTTTAGTTGACGGAGATATGACAACTATGGCTCATACCGAAACGGCCGAAATTGAATGGTTTCAAATAGATTTAGGTCAAGAATATCCTATTGATAAGATTGAAGTTTACAATAGAAGTGATGACGGTGGCTCTTGGAGAAGAACACAAGGTGTAAAGATTCAAATATCTAAGAGTGCTGATATGAGTGATCCCATTGAGTCTGATTTTGTTTCGGTATCTCAAGCTGCACAAGAAACTCCAAAACTTACATGGATACCAACTAGTACAACAATAACCGCCAGTGCTTCTTAATATTTTCTATGTAACAAGTAAATGATATACATTATCTTAGGTATACTGGCACTAATCTTGATGTTTGATACGAGAAATAAAGGTGAAGAGGTTTTGGGTTCTAAGCATTTTCATTTAAGCCATGGAGCTTCCAGAGATATGTATCTCAAGATGAGTGGAGATGGAATGAATGAAGATGGACTCAAAAGATTTGTGTTGATGGAAGACCGTCTCCTCCAAATTGAGAAGATGTCTGTGTGCTCGGGACTCCCCAACATAGTTGAAGCTACGACGTTGTCAAATATGATTAAAGATATGTTCCCCAAATACAACTTTGCCTACCACACCGTACACCTCAAGCAAATCGCGGAACCCCTTAAAATCGTGAACACGAGAGTAACATGTTAAATAGATTCCATAGGAGCATCTTATGTTTAGGGCTCTCCATATCATTGTATTTTTTTGTAATGAACATGATGAGTCGATTATCATCAGCTTCGCGGGGACCGTACCTTTTTTCAAGTTCGGACATACCCGCTTCACTCTCTCTACCCTTTCTAATATAATCTGCCACGACATAGATGATTCCATCTAAAAATTCCTCAACCGCCATGTTAATCCAGGAGTTTTCAGGTGTACCCCACTCTCTCGTGTCAGAATCAACAATCACACCATGACCATATCTCTTGAGTCCAATCTCAAGACGCTCAGTCAATTGTTCACCGATTGATTGCATTATACAATTATATGTGACTTATTCCTTAAGTTTACAACGTTTCTCTCTTAGCTTTTACTCTAGGGACCGCTTTGGGTGTAGCATTCTTTGTATTCTTGGCGTTGTTCAGCCAGGTCTTCTTGTACTTCTCTAACTGTGTCTTTGTGGGACTGTGGATCATAATGTAATTTGTAGCCCTCGCCTTGTACGTGTTAACCATGTTACGTGGTATACCGGAGACGTTGAGCGAATTCATTATGTACTTTTTCTCAAGGTTACGCCCACGTTCCCTCTTCCATTTGTCCACCAGGGCCTTCTTCACGTCATCCACATTCTTCTTGAAGGGGATACCCATCTTGTTACCACCAGACATCTTACCTAGACGAATAGTCATTTCACGGACATCGTTGTTGAGGGAGGGCATGACATTCTTGTAACGATCCATCCACCTCTTACCGTAAAGCTTGATAATATCCTTTCGGATAGAATTGTCATCTAAACCTCTCTTCTTCATCACCTGTTCAGTTCTGACCACCTTCTTCTCTTGAGCCTTTTGTTGTCTCACAACCTTCTTCGCGGGTGGAGTCTTTGGCTTTGGTTTGGGGGCAATCATAGCATTACGTGCCTTCTCAATCTTTTTACAGAGAGTGAGCTTGGTTTCCTTTTCATCTAGTTTAATTTTCAGAATCTTGGCAACTCTGAGAAGTTCAGTCTTATCATAGTTCATGCACTTGGACTTTCCAACCTTGAAGTTCTTGTTGGAACCTGAAAGCTTGACATTTTTGTTCTTGTTTGTATTCCTAAAAGTTGTGGTATTCCTGTTTAGAACTCCGTTAATCTTTTTGCATATATCCTCCTTCTTAGTGGTTTGGGTAATACCAACAACACCCAATTTCTTCGCGAAATCCACAAGTTCTGGTTTGGAGAAACGCATACATTGGACACCGTTAATCTGAATGTTGAAAACGGCGTTGCGCTTCTTTTTTGGTGCCATCTTAGCAACACGGGGACCCGTCTTCTTCTTAGGACCCCTCTTCTTTGGGGTACGAGCACCCTTAATAAGTTGCTTGGGAAATTCACCAGTAACCTCAACGTCTCCGTTTGTCTTCATAATCTTAATGAGATCTATCGCGTCGTTGTAGGCGACGAGCATATCCGCAGGACTCACAGCACCAGCGATTTGAACGTTTCCACTTTGAGCAAAGTTATACTTGTGACCCTTGTAGTTGACATACATAAAGGGGGAAAGCTCCGGTTCGAAGCTCATTTTAGTAACACCCGACGAAGTATACATTCTTTCCTTGCTAGCGACGGAAGAGAAGGCTTTAAAGTTACCGTTGATTCTAAATTGTCCACTGAGATTATTGTACTCAAATGGGTTATACAAGTATGCCTGCTTCTCAGTGTATGTGTTTACTATGAATCTACGAATGAGCTCTGGTTGATTCGCGATGTTCGTGCCGACAAAGCCACCAGAGAAACGAATCTTACCATTCTTGTAAATGTTCACAGTGGCACCCTTAGACTCCACCCCATTGCTGACAGTAACCTTTATCTGCACGGTAAAGAAACTCCTGTTGATGTTACCACGCTTTCCATACTCACGGGTGTGGGAGAAACCCTCTTGCATAGCACCATACCTACCAATGATTTCCGTCGTGTCTACATAAAGACCCTCACCGATAGAGGTTCTTGGTTGAGGAACTTTCACGAGGATTTTCTTTAGGTCAACAAGGTTACCTTGTTGTGGAAACTCTTTGTTTACAGTGGCATTGAACATACCCGGGTTCAATTTACTGAATGTGAGCTCCAAGTTTTTAGGAGTTTCAATTCCAGCGAGAACATTTGTAATCATTTGTCTGTTTTCATTTGGAAGTTTGTTGAAGTTAAAGTTGTTGTTATTGTTACTGTTCAAAAACTCAGCAAACTCTCCATAGTTAGAGTTACTTATCATATTTCTCTCTAGACGAGCTGGGACTTCCTGTCTTTTTAACATATTAGCTTCGATCTCTCTAGCGAGGTTGTTGTTTGACGCAGTTGTGGAAACGGATGATGGACTGACTTCCACCCCCGACTGCTTCACAAACTCTTTGAGCTGTTGGCTCATTATTACTATTTAGCAGTATTTTTTTTTAGTAGTCATCTGTGAATCCCAAACTCTCATCCACCACATCTAGACCATAGATCACGGGCTGAATAGGGTATGTGCGTCCTTTGTAGGTCACCACTTCCTCCCTGACTTCAATCTCCCTAGAACTGAAAGGCCCAGCATAGAAGTCTTGAGTAAACTTGTGTCTGCCCAAGTTGTTTGCCTGACAGTGCTGATTGAATACCTGTACGAAGAGCTTCTGTGGAACGAAGAGATCCTTGCCATACTCGATGAGGGTACTCTCCATGAAGTTGTGGAGTGAGCTCGCCACCATCGCAACCTGCTTCTGAATCTTCTTGAAGTACTCCGGTACCACATTCCAAATATCCTTGTCCCTGTACCTATTAGAATAGTCCAAGTAGGCTCTCACACATTTGAGAAGAATAATAGGAAGCTCCCTATTCAACTTCTCATCAAGTTGAGGATCCGCTTCCCTAACCTGCTTGGAGAAGTTCCACGCGAGAATACGTCGGAGAACGGATCCGGAGTTATCCTTCCAGTTTGGAACTTCGTTACCACCCAACACACCTGGGACCTTCCACTCAATGGATACCGCAGTCTTATTCTTGACAGCCACAGAGACATCCTCACCAGACACCATAGACTGAAACTCCGCCTGTTCAAGGGCAAGATCACCCTTCACCTCGGGGGCAATAAACATGAAAGCGTCCTTAATGGCGGAGAGGCCGAACTTCTTCTCAATGTTATTGGAAAGGGTACCAACATCTTCATTTTCGTAGAACTTCTTGAAAACCTTAGTAATTAGGGTAGACTTACCCGAACGCGCAATACCCTTGAAGAAAGGAATCACCTGCCATGCATCCAACTCGCCCACATCGAAGCAGAGTCGTCCACCCATAACGTAGGCCCAGTCACAGACATCCTTGTGAAAGTTTTGGTATTCCAAGACGGAATCAAACCACGGAGTTGGGATGTCTTGCCACTTTTCAATGTGGGAAAAGTCATCAAACTGCTGATCAAAGTACTTGCAGGCGATGATAGTTGGATCCAGGCACCTGAACTCGTGACTCTCGTAAGGGTAAAATCGGCAATCGTACATTCCCTGATCAGGAAGCCACTCCTTACCCACAAAGACACCGTTCCTGAAGCTCCAAACGTGTCGGCGCTTCGTAATTTCTGGGAACTGGGCATCCACACACTTGCTCATGTTATCAACAACATCCCTGTAGACATTACCACGGCTCGTGAAGTTCTTCCACATAGCAAAGTCATCATCCTTTTGGGAGAGAGAATACACAAACTGCTCAATCGTAAACTTGGGTTGCCATGCACGGGTTCTGTGTCCCTCAATAGTCCGAATCTCTTCGCAGCACTGTCCCTTGTAACGCCTGTATCCAGCTTTGTACGTCTGATCCAGAGAGTAGAGGAGACACTTTTGAAATGGAGTAGAGTTTTCAACCTCTTCCTCATCCATTGTAGAGGGATCACCGTTGCTACTAAACTGTGGGAGAGCTGTGGGATTATCCACACGTTCAAAAGAGGTGTAGTGACGACGAATGTTATCGTACCCATCACTCAACTGCTTCAGGACATTGTTAATTCGTCGCACGACAGTCATACCATCATCATTAGGCTCCTTCTTGTGAATCTTCAAGTCTCGGGTGTGGTTCTTCAGGTTAATCAGGAAGGTTCTCTGCTTGTCACGGATACCCTTAATAGCCAGGATGTCAATTTGACTCGGATTGGGGTTGCCATGTTCATCAAAGTTGTCGGAATGTACAAACTGACGGTAGCCCAGCTCACGAGCATTTCTAAAGTCGTTAGATTTTAGATACCACGCCTGTTCAAATTTGTCGATGATGTCGTAAACCTGTTCTTCTTTCATTGACTGGATGTGTTCTTTTTGAAGCTCAACCAAGGCTTCATATTTATTTGGATCCTTATCAATGAAATGGGTATGCTCCATTCTAATTTATTACACTACGATTTTTCTTTCTAAGCCGATTTTGGGGGTTGCATCTTCGAAAGCATTTTAATTAAGATCTTGTTTTGGGTTTCCAATTGGTAACAGAGGTTAACGAGAGCCGAGCAGATTGTGTCCCCATCGGGGGTGGCCAGAAGGGAGGTCATGAGACCCGCGAGGTCCATGGTGTCCTCCTCATCATCGTCGTTGATATCATAGTCTTCCTCGTCTGTCAGTTCAATCTCCTCATCCTCTTCCTCCTCTGAGACAATCTCACCCTCCTCAACTTCCTCAATTGGTTCTTCCTCTTCAGGACGTGACGACATTTTTAATCTAGACTGAGAAATTTCAAAATCAAAAATACCGCGTGTTCTCCACCCAAAATTTTTTTCTCTGCTTATAGTACAAAAACTCTCACAATGGCCGGTGGTCTTATGCAACTCGTCGCTTACGGTGCCCAAGATGTGTACCTCACTGGTAACCCTAAGGTTACTTTCTTCCAGGCGGTTTACAAGCGCCACACTAACTTCGCGATGGAGAACATCGAGCAGACCGTCAACGGTACTGCCGCCAACTCCGGTCGCGTCTCCGTGACTGTTGCCCGCAACGGTGATCTCGTCGGTGACATGTACCTCGAGCTCGAGTCCGACGCGGCTTCGTCCAACACTTTCACTCTCGGTGCCGATTCCTGCTGGGTCGCCGAGCGCGCCATCGCCTCCGCGGAGCTTTCCATCGGTGGTCAGCGCATTGACAAGCACTACCAGCGCTGGTGGCGTTTGTACTCCGAGCTTTACTTGGATGAGTCCAAGAAGGCTAACTGGGGTAAGATGACCACTGGTCTTGACGGCAAGACTGTCTACCTTCCCCTCATCTTCTTCTTCAACCGCAACCCTGGTCTCTACCTCCCCCTCATTGCCCTCCAGTACCACGAGGTCCGCATTGATTTCGACCTCGCGTCCAACATGGAGACCTACCTCAACAAGAACGTCTTCAAGGTCTGGGCCAACTACGTCTACCTTGACACCGAGGAGCGCCGCCGCTTCGCCCAGAAGGGTCACGAGTACCTCATTGAGCAGGTGCAGCACACTGGCTCTGACACCGTGACCGCGGGCCAGACCTCCAACAAGCGCCTCTCCTACAACCACCCCGTTAAGGAGCTCGTGTGGTGCTTCAACGACCCTGCCACCGCCAACGCGTCCACCGCTCTTTGGAACTTCACCACTGAGCCCGCCACCAACGAGATCGTCCTTGACTCCGATGCGTTCGCTGCCACCGCGGCCAACTGCTTCGTCCCCACCACCTTCGCCTCGGGTGTTCCCCTCGTCCGCGCGGGTCCTGACCACTCCGACTCCAAGTTCACTGAGGAGCAGGTTGGTCCTCTCACCGACTTCAAGCTCATCCTCAACGGCCAGGACCGCTTCAAGGCCCAGAAGGGTAAGTACTTCAACCAGGTGCAGGCCTACAACCACCACTCCGGCTGCCCCTACCCCGGTGTGTACTCCTACTCCTTCGCGCTCAAGCCTGAGGAGCACCAGCCCACTGGCACCTGCAACTTCTCCCGCATTGACAACGCCCAGGTCGCTGTCACCATCCCTGCGGCTGCCGCCTCCACCACCATGCACATGTTCGCGGTCAACTACAACGTCCTCCGCATCCAGTCCGGTATGGGTGGTCTCGCCTTCTCCAACTAAATACTCATACGAAGTATTTTAGTAATTAGCATTAAATAATAACATTTCATATTTAAAAATTATTAATCGTAATTTTTAAAAATGATTTAAACTTCAATAACAGTTATGACGGGAGGTTCGTCTTCGTATCCATAATAACGTATAGAAATTCCAAATTGATGCATCATGTCTCTGTGGATATCTGAATTAATTTGTCTCTTCCAATTTTTTAAGGTTGTGTGAAAGAACTCTAGACCCTCATCGGAGAATACATTAATGCGCATGAATGGTGTACTACGTACCCGTGACATGTATCTGTCAACTGCCTCGGGTAGTGGAAGAGTACTATAGTCAGCTGATTTAATGATGTCAATCACGTAGTAACCATGTGCATCACATAATATATTACACTGCATATCTGGAAAACCTTTTATATAAGCTTCAAAATCTTGGGAACTTGGAAGAGTTACATAGATTGGTGTATTTTCTGTTATACTTTCGTACTCTTCACCCAAACCTGGATGTGTGTGAAAACCTATTTCCGAGTACCAAATCTGTTCAATCTCTTTAGAATTCACTGAAGAACGACTCTTAGATGTGACATACGTCACTTTGGTATCCTCAATTTTACCTGCATATTCCCATTGTTTAACATAGGATAGATGGCTCACTTTTTTCAATTTGTGGACAACTTTACGAGGTAGTTTGATTCTCTTTTTCCTGGAGACAAATGTATGAGGTTTAGAGAGTACAACCTTCATTACTATAAGGACGATGATTTTCAAAACACTCTTGGAAAGTCTATTGAAAACGGAAAAACCTATGTTAGGTAGATGGAACTTAAAATCATGCAACGAGTTGGCTACTTCTATAAATTCTGTATATCAAAACAGAGATCACTGTGGTGATACTATTTGTAAAAAACCTAAAAAGGCTTCAGAATACCCATCAAAACAGACCCCTTCCTAAGCCACCTGTAAACATACCCATCATTGTGGTAAAAAGTGTAAAACTACTCGTCATAGAAGCCATTGGAGTGGTTGGAATACTACCCGCTGCTCTTACAGATGAAGAGCAGAGACACAACAAACAAATCAACATTAAAAAAGGTCCAATGCCTTTCATTTTATAATTCACTTAGAAATTATTCGTGTTGAGTAAATATGTATTACGATGTTTACACTGACGGGAGCTGTTTGGGAAATCCTGGACCTGGTGGTTGGGGTGTGGTCAGTAGTGATTTTAAGTTATGCGCTGGACAGCCTAATACAACAAATAATCGGATGGAGATGACTGCAATTGTCAAAGCGTTGGAAGAGTGTCTAAAAAGGGGATACCTTGAAGTCTGTGTTTACACAGATAGCAACTATGTGAAACAGGGTATCACCCAGTGGGTTCACAAATGGAAGAGGAATGAATGGAAGACTTCATCAGGTGGTGATGTTAAGAACAAAGAGCTTTGGGTTGAAATTGATACACTTCGGGGTAAATTAAGGGAAGTTCAATTTAAATGGGTGAAAGCCCATAATGGAAATCCTCTAAATGAAGAGGTTGATAAACTTGCCCGAGAGTGTGCAAAAAAAGTATCCGTCTAACATAATGGAAGTCCAGAAGGAAACTCATCCTTGGTGTGAGAAGCAAGAAAAGCTTCTCAAATCTTGGGCTGAACGCGCTGCCGGATATAGGTGGCTACATAATCACGCGCGTTTACACTACAAAAAACAAAATGACTGGTTGGCATACCCATCAATCATTATAGCCTCTATAACAGGTGTTGGTGGTTTTGCGGTTCTCAACCCAAGTGGAAACGAGGATGTATCTGTGGATACTAAGAACAAAATCATGATCATTCAATACATGTTTGCATTCCTAAACGTTCTTGGTGGTATTCTTACTTCCATAAGTAAATTTAGTCAGAGTTCAACGTTGGCCGATGCACATTCTCTAATGTGTGTGCAGTATTCCAAGTACTATAGAAACATAGATATGGAACTTTCACTTGATGAAGCTGATCGTACATGTGTTATAGATTTTGTCAAGAAATGTAGGGTGGAATATGATAGACTTTTAGATGATGCACCGGATATACCATCAATTTCTATACAAGCTTTCAATATAGAATTTCCAGAACGCGTTAACAAACCAGATGTATGTAATGGTTTGAGTATTATCGTAAGTGATGAAACAAACTCTCAAATTGCTTCACAGACTAGTGTTAAAAAATGGTTAGGTGCATTTAACACAGCAAGACGTAAGAGTCGTGATGATGGTTCCAGAGATGAACTTCATAGAATGGAGAATGTTTAAAATATTACTATAAGTAAAATGAGATACATATTGATACTGATTTTACTAATAGTCTTTATGTACGTGACTGCAACTAATCATGTTCATTTTATTCAGACAGAGGAGGTAGTTGACAGTGGGTTTCACGTCTTTGATGCATTTAACGAGAGTGAGATAAACTACATATTAGGTTTAGTTGACTCAAAGAAGTATCTAGAGGCTAAAAAGTTTATCCACGAACACCCAGGAGTCCTAAAGAAACTTCAGACAATTTTGGGCGAAGATTATGTGTTCTCTGATTACATTTTCTCTATAGAAAAGTCTAGCGTGTCTACATGTCATCGCGATGAAAATGGATCTGTATTTAACCCCAAAATGAAACACCCTTCCTATACGATCATTTTCTTTTTGGAAGAGATGAAGTCATGCCTAGATGTGATCCCAAAGTCTCACAAAGAGAGAAACAAGATTTACATTACAAAGTCAATCAAGAGTGTTGGATGTGAACCTGGGCAAGCTATCTTATTTGATGCAAACTTGATACACTCCGGTGCTATCAATGCAAAGAATGACAATAAGAGGATTCAGATGAAGGTGACTCACAAAGATGATTTGGAAAACATTGGGGAGTTTAATAAACAGTATTACCGGGTTGGTGATGCGTCTAAAGACGTATCCGACAAGAACACTCTATTTTACAGACGTATGTCTTGCTTTTTACCAGGCATCTCTGACGTGACCGCAAATGGTAACAACATGCCCGAGTTCATGAAGAAGCTCTACAAGAAACTTGTCTACGGTGGTGAAAACAAGTATGAACTCAAAGTTGTTGAACCTGAGGAGTAATTTTCTCATATATTGTAATGGACAGCTGTTACTACTACAGAGACTACCGACTTCCAAAGGGTAACTTAGATCCTAGTATAGACTGTACATATGTCCTCATCATGCACGACTCTCCGAGGGAGCATCAAATATATCAGCACACCATGAAAGCTGAACTAACTTCCAAAGTCATTTTTCAGTATAACTTTGGTTATAAGAAGTGTGACAAAACATTGCGCGAGAACAAGCCAAGTATTGATCTAGAAGATGCTTACAAGACTGCATTTAAACACGCACTTGATAGGGGATACAAGAGAATCCTGGTTTTAGAAGATGACTGCGAGTTTGATGAGCGTATCAGGGATCCAGAGATTGTTGAAGATTTGAATACCTTTTTCATGGAGAAAAATCCGGATGTGTATAATTTTGGTAGTGCATCACCTTTACTTTCACCTACTGATGTAGTATTAGGTAATAAACACCAACGTTTGATTTGGAATGTTCATACACACGCAACTGTGTATAGTGAACATTTCATGAAAACCTCCAGTAATAGAAAATTTCTATTTGATGCATCTGATATGGAAACGAATAAATACGTTTCCAAGTTCACGTATAAGTTTCCATTAGCGTACCAAAAACTTACGGGAACAGAAAATGCATTAGAAAGTTATCCATTTTTATATAAACTAACTAAATCTATTCTAATAGAACCAAGTGGTATTGATAAAAAGGTTCAACCTGGTTACGATAATATAAAAAAAGTTTCTGACTATTTAGCCATAATATCTTTTGTACTTTGTATTGTTCTAATTACATTTTTAATCGGTAAAAAAATGTAAATGTATTATAATGGACAGCTGTTACTATTACAGAGACTACCAACTTCCTAACGGCAATTTAGATCCTAGTGTAGACTGTACGTATGTCCTCATCATGCATGATTCTCCTAGGGAGCACCAAATATATCAGCACATTACGAAAGCTGAGCCAACTTCTAAAATTGTTTTTCAATACAATTATGGTTACAAAAAGTGTGAAAAGTTTTTGCGTGAAAACAAACCGAACATTGATTTAGAAGATGCTGTTAAAACTATATTTAAACATGCACTTGAAAGAGGTTACAAAAGAATCCTCGTTTTAGAAGATGATTGTGAGTTTGATGAACGAATTACAGATCCAGAAGTTTATCATGATTTGAATATGTTTTTGATGAAAAACAACCCTTCTGTTTACAACTTTGGATCTATATTTCCAATTGTATCTCCAATTGACATCATAACTAACAGACGACATCAATTAATACTGTGTAACTTCACCGCGCATGCTACAATCTATAACGATAAGTATATGAATTATGCCATAGATCACGATTTCATGTTAGGACATGCAGATTTTGAAACGAATAGACATGTTTCTAAATATACCCATAATACACCTTTGGCGTATCAAAAGGTTGAAAAAACTGAAAACGCAAGTGAAGGTTGGTGGTATATTTGGGATTTTATTGAAAATATGATAGTTAAACCGTCAGGTATAGATAAACAGGTTCAACCTGGATATGATAACATAAAAAAGAGTTTGGATTATATAAATATCATTTGTTTCGTGTCATGTGCACTTCTCACAGTTTACTTAATTAAAAATAACAGGTATAAATAGATAAAATGAAGGTTGGAATTCTTACAGCTGGCGGTGTATGTCCAGGTGTCAACAATATTATCCACACTCTTACTCGTCTTGAGAGTGCCCGCGACAATCGTGTCATCGGCATAAATGAGGGTTTCAGGGGTGTGAATAATAAAATGCGTGTAGATTTGGACATTAAAAAAATTCGGGAAGGACCGGGTTCTGTACTCAGAGTCTCGTGTGATAAGGTTGATGTGGAAAGGGCTGTTAAGAATATCCGTGATCTTGATAAACTCTATTGTATTTGTGGTAACGAATCCATGAAAGGTGCTAAGCAACTTGCACTAGATGATAGGATTGATACAAATATCGTAGGCATTGCCAAGACAATCTTCAACGACATCCCAGGTATTGAGTCCCTGGGATTTCAAACGGCCGTGCAGGAGTTTGCCAAATATATTGACCATGCATACGTGGAGGCTACAACGACTAATTCCATCGTGTTTGTTGAAGCTCCGGGTCTCAATGTGTCCGGTCTCGCGACGCAGGCAACGTACGCACGTTACTCTAAAGTTACAGACATTGTGACACCAGAAACGGTCAACAAAATTAAGATGCACCAGATTAAGAATAACTACGAAGTGAATGGATACGCGACTGTTATCATCTCTGAATCGTGTAACTACGAAGACATTATCAAATTTCTAGATGATGAGGTGGATACTGAAGTAAAAATTATGAAACCTGGATTCTCAATTCGTGATGTTGAACCATGCTTTTATGATACCATTTTGTCCCACCAAATGGCCGTAGTTGCCTTCCAACATTCTCAAGATCATCGTAATTTCATCAAGGGTGCGACAAATATTGTTCGTTTTGATGATTTTCTCAACATAGGGTAGGTGATGTTTAGAGAGAATTACAAAGACCCAAAGTTTATTGGAGCCCAAACGTCACCACCAAACACTGTCATTATAATTACTACTGACGGTGTTGAATATTTTGAAACTTCAAATATTATATTTAGATCAGAGGCTATAATTGATAAACAAATGAAGTTGCTTAAAGGTACTGAGCGTGGAAAAGGTATATTACGAGAACTCTTTCTAGAACCCACTGTAGAACAGCGAGGACGATTTACAGTTACGGTTTACGAGTTTTGATCCAATAGCTCAGTTGGTTAGAGCGTGGTGCTTATACAAAGTATATACTAGTGAGGTCAAACTCACATAAGGCACGCCAAGGTCACGGGTTCGAGCCCCGTTTGGATCATTTTTATAAACATTTTTTGTGTGTTTATAAAAATGACTCTCCAATATAACATCAAAATTAGGGACACTACGAAGCCCCAGGATTTGGATTCTATGTTTACCCACGCCTGGTCCTACAAAAAACCTGTTCGGTTTGTCATAGATGTCACAGAGTGTAAAAAGATTTCACTTGGGAGGGTCCTCTCTGTGAAGGAGGTTCTAGATCATCATCGTCCGAATTCAAGGAGATATGTTGACTGCAGCACTATCTTCGTGAAGTCGTGGTTGGCTAAAACTGTTCTAAACTTGGGACTTTCCATCATCAGAACTGAGAGACCTGTGTACATCAGTACCCGTACTTAACATCCCTGGGTGTTGCAGTTGGGTGATGTTTTGAAAAAAACTCCTTACGTCCATGATCGTAGTGACCAATTGTGCTATTATGGGACCTATCAATCTTCATGTACCACCTCATATCTTTGTAGTATATACGTGCACCCTTTGCGATGAGATCTTCATGTTTCATATCAATGTGATTGTCCATGGGAAGGAAGTATTTTACATAATTTTTCATATTTTCAACATTAATGAGATAACACTTGGTGCTAGAAATCCATTTGACCTTTTCTAACTTTCCGTCTTGTTTGTCTGGTAAACGAGCAAGACAATGGAAGAAACACATTTCAAATTCATCACCTCGGTCTTCTATGATGTTTTGTATTTCTTTATAAAGACGATCAGATTTTACAATGACATTGTCTTCAAAAATAACCGCATACTTCAAACCCTGGTTAAAACATCTATCATAGAATTCTAAGTGACCCATGAAGCAACCTATGGCACCCATATTAAAATATGTGATATCAGGTCTCTTGACACTATTGTCATAGTGCATCTCTACAGCTTTTTCAAAATATTCACCATCAATCATGTGTTCAAATTTTCTCGCGTTTTTGATATCCCGTGTATCCGGACCATAAATGATTTCAATCGGTACTTTTGGGTTGTGGTGTTTCATGAAACGTTCTCTTCTCTTTTCTTCCTTTGGTAGAGTCAAGAGGAAACATTTATAGTCATACTCTTCTATCTTAGTTCTCTTGTAGTAGAAGAAGATCAACACGGTTACAAGCAACACAATGAGAAGTGGTAACATACCTACTTAAACATTAGAAAATAGTTCACATTAAGATGAATGTCATTGATGGTATTGGACTGACAAGTTCAATACTCATTGCTATAATGTTTGTACCACAAGTCCATCATGTATATAAGGAAAGGGATACCAATGCAATTGATTATAATTTTCTTGGTTTGAATATGTTGGCGAGTTCAATGGGTCTCGTATACTCGGTGTACTATAATGTCATACCCATGATCATAGCCAACACTTCGGCTGGACTTTTTTCAATATCGTTAATTGGATTTAAGTATGTAAATGAGCTTAAAGAAAAAACGCCAACTAATAATATATCTGCTCCTATAGTGTAGTTGGTCAACACTGTGGACTTTGAATCCACCACCCGTGGTTCGAATCCACGTGGGAGCTTTTCCCCCCTTAGCTCAGTTGGGAGAGCAGTGGACTGTAGTTCCAAGGGTCATTCGTTCGATTCGAATAGGGGGGATCCATTCTTCCATAGCTCAGTTGGTTAGAGCGTGCGACTGTTAATCGCGAGGTCATCGGTTCGAACCCGATTGGAAGAGAATTTAGCACTCATAGCTCAGTGGTTAGAGCGTGCGCTTAGTAAGCGCAAGGCCAGGAGTTCAATCCTCCTTGAGTGCATTCCTTATTTTTACTTGTTGGTAAGCCCAATTAGTAAAAATAACTTAAAACTATGAATATAAATGTAGTAAATGATAGCCATTACACAGCTTCTATTCCAACGAGTTGTTTTAGTAAAAAATCGTTTCGGTAGAAGACCAAAGGCTGCAAGTTTGGATGCTCCTCCACCGCCTATAGAAACACTTAATGAATGGAAATTTGGACCATATTCATGGAAGGCTACCGTTGAAGCTCGTGACAGTAAAGGGGAGGTTGATAGAACTTTCATAGGATATAGCCAGAATATGAATATCACAACAAGGACAGAAGCTGCATGTGATAGACATAAGGGTCCTGGAACTACGTGCGGTGAACCCGAACTCACTATGAAAGGTGGTGAATGTGATGAAGTTATTTTTTTAAAGATGAAGGGTAATGACACCCTCATTAATTTAAGTCGTCCATATTTTTAAAACTTTGTACTTTCTTTGTCTTGTCCAATTGTAATTGGTGGCGCTTCCAGTATCTCAATTTCAAGTTTACCTTCCTGTGTTTGAGATGGTGTGACATACGCTATACGACAATCATTTGCTCTGAGAACTGGATTTGAGTTTGGAACTGGAATAGCTATAGGTTTACAGAGGAGGGCGAACATTATACTTTTCTCTTAAGTTGGAAAATATGTTCAACGATAATCGTGCAACCCAATAGGGTCAACACGGCATTGTCATATCTCACACCGTAGCCCATGAGTACAAAACCCCATAAAAACGCGAGGAGATCCGTCATAGGAGAAGCCATGTAGCTACAATTGGTTTCTGTGGGTAGAGAAGCTTCCATCATCTCGTAATATGCATATCCCAAAATAACTGAAAAAAGTATAGCGTAAAAGTGCTTCATCTAAAGTTATACAATATTAAAAAATTATACCTTTATAAATTAAATGCATCTTAAAGAGCTCAAGGATCACTGGGAAGTTTTACGCACTGAGTTGGATGCTTTACCTAGAGACATTTTCATAAGTGACCAACCTAGACCTACGGGTGAATGGGAAGGTTCTGATATACTTCGTAAAATTGTTTCTGATTATAGTTCTGGTAAATGTGGGTGGCTCAAAGGTGGGCAAACACATGTACAAAACGAATGGATCAGTTGGCCTATCATCTGGGAAAGTAAATCTGTGTTGGGCAACTGTTTGAAATGTCCAGAAACACACAAGTTACTTTCTCAGATACCAGGTATTCGTATAGCTGGATTTGCTCTCATGAAGGGCGGTGTCCGTTTAAAAGAACATACGGATCTCGTTGGTTCTGAATATAAGTTTACGTACCATCTCGGATTACAATGTCCAGATGGTTGTTACCTTCATCATTATACGTTAGGTGATGTGAAGGAAGAAAATGGAAAACACATTATAATGAATGCCAGATTCCCACATTGGGCGGAAAATAACTCTGAAGAAGATCGTGTTATTCTTTACATTGAATATTACTCGACCAACGACGAAGGCTGGTGTCACTCTCTTCACACCATGGATATACATCCTCACCTACAAAGTTTATAGCGTCTATACCAGCTTCCATACACTCGTTGCACGTTCCAATGCTATCATCAATGATGCAACCGATAGCTAGGGCACGACATACATCTACTTTTTTGATTTCATTCTCTGTAAAACTATTTGTTAGGATGACATCATCAAATATACCTGGATAGAAATGTTCAATCCAAAGTTCTGTTGGTTCTCTGACAATTTCCTGTCGCCCCGTAACTATGTACATTTTATCAAACACCATATTTAGATTTTGCATGGCCCTTTGAGACCCCTCAATGGGTTTCAATTTGCGAAAATCATCTGATAGGTAAAACTCGTGAAGTATTTTTTGAGATTCTTCTTCTGTGCAATTGAAAATTTCTCTATAAAGGTAGTTGTATTTTTGATTTTTAGGTAACTTCACTCCATTCCTTTTAGCCATAGGTTTCAAAAAGTGTACAAGGACTTCATCTACATCTATGGCAATTTTGGTGTTCATTTATTTACTCTAATATTATTCGTAATCTCTAATACACACACCCACTGGGAATCTTGGTACACCGAGGGCAGTGAGGTTTTGAAAACGCACTGTGAGCATCTTTCCAAGATATTTCTTATAGTTCTTGTAGTGCTCTTCTCGTTGAGCAATTGTACCCTCCGGTCTCACCGTAAATTCCTGACCATCTTGGGCCTTGCACACCCAAACGACAGCATTGGCATCTCTACCATGACCAGTTTTTGCCCCGACTATTTCATATTCTTCGGTCTGAAATTCTTTGTACTTGAGGAGATAGTTGCTCCTCTTTCCAACTTCGTACGTACTATTACGATCTCTAATCATAACACCTTCGTAACCCCTTGAAGTAAAGAGGTCATGGTATGTCTTCACATCAGACTTCTTCTTTACGAGAAATGTTTCAATATTGATACAATCCATGCGTTCTTCAAAAGTTAGATTGGGTCTTTCAAGATCAAAATAGTCAAAGATGTGAAAGTCCAAATCTTTTGGATTTGTCTTGAACATACTTGTAATTTCCTCAAAGGTCTTGTCAGGTGCATAGCATTCACCATCCAACCATTCGCCTTCTCTGAGACCATCACAAAGATGTTCAACCCCCTTAACGGGTTTACCAGTTCTTGAGAAGCATCCATTCTTGGAGACAAGTAGACGAACTCCATCAATTTTGGGTTGAACATAGAAGGGTGTGGAGATGTACTGTTGACGATCTTCCCACTTATTGGCCAACATCGGGAGGATTTGGGTACCCTTCGTGTTTTCATTGTTCCACATCGTTTGGGCGCGAGCAAGAGCCTTCTCATACCCCGTTTTCACATTTGTGCGAGATACAGTGACTTTGTCGCTACCGATCATGCCACTTGTCTTCACGATGTCAGCGGTTCCATCACCGAGATCCTCCACGTGGATATCGGTGAAACGTTCGCGGCCATTCTTGTCTTTGCGGATAAGGCGTTCCATTATACGTTTGAATAATTTCTCAACTTTAAATAGATGTCTTCACTTCCAGTTGTAAATTATGGTAGAATGGAGCGACTTAGGCCACCAGAACGCACAAACGTGCCTATGAATGCAAATACATTTGCAATACTTTTTATATTTTTGTGTATTTTGGGTCTCTATAGAAGATACGTTGTCATTAGTCAAGGGCGTGAGCGATCTTATACTTTAGACACTTTGATGCCGACAAATAGAGGTCTTTCTTCATCAATTTCTTAAACTTCCTATCGGGGATGTCAGTCTTTGACATATACATCTTTTTGAGATCATTCATGAGCTTGTCACAGTTCTTCATCTCATGTTTGAGGTCCCTATACTCTCCCCAAATCTCCGTAGAAATCTGGTGAATCAGAAGGTATGCATTTTGACCCATGCGACGCTCCGATCCACCTAGGAACATGAAAGTAGCCGCGGAACAACAAGCACCTTGTGCAACGGTGATAACCTTGACTCTAGACTTTTCTAGGATGTTCTTGAGAGCGAAGCCTGCATACACATCACCACCCTCACTCATGATATGAACCCTAATTTTAGGTTCATAACCAATGAGATCGGCCTTGTGTTTGAGGAGTTGAACTTCCAACTTCTTAAAAGCCTCTACGAACTCTAGGGTATTTTCTTGACTGATCTCACCATAGAAGTGGATCTCATTTCCGATAGTCTTGACACAATCAAGAGATTCCTCTTCTTCTTCACTCTTTTCTTTGTTCATAGGCATTTTTCAATGCTTTCTTTACTCTCGTCACGTCTCTTTGTTTTAACTTACTTCCGACTGCCAAATGATTCATAACATCAAAATCCTGTGGAGTAAGACCATAATCCATCATAGGTCGTAAGTCTCCATTTTCTGCATACTTCTTTATGAGACAGAGATCCTCTATATGTAGATTATGTCCATACCTCTTTTGAATCTCTTTGTATTTTTGATTTCTCATCTTGAAGTTTCCATATTTTGTCCAACAACTTCCAGGTCTAATTTTATCCTTATCCAAAGGTTGACCTTGTTTTAATTTTGGAATCGCTAGAGCATTTAGAACGAAGTAGGGCATGAGATGCCAGTCGCCGGTTGTATACATGTATGAGTCGTAAACATCAGCTTCAGAAAATGCTGTCGCTGTGGCTGTGACATCTACACCTTTGGAGTCTAAATAGTTTTCCTGAAAAATGTCCCAAATATGTCCATGTTCATGGATTGTGTCGGGGATTCCTATGGGACTTGGATCACTCAAAATGTCTTTAATGTATTCCTTTGGAGTTTTGAAAACATCTTTTTCGTCAAATCCATCTAGATATGAAAAAAAGTCTCGGATATTACCATTGCATCGGAACGCCGCACTTTCAGCGAGGGTTGATCTATCATCCGTCAGAGTAAGTAACTTTTCGGGTTTGTGTCTAGGTATAAAAATTGTCTCAAAGTTTGGAAACATACACATATTAGTTGAAGTCACCACGAGAGAACCACGCGTTACGCGATCACCATCGGACACTTTCTCCACTATGGATTTAAAATCGGAGTCATAGTATTCAATAAATGCATGTTTGGGTGCCGTTTTGATAAATGTGAGGAAGTGGGATTTAGACTTTAGATGTTCTTTCTCAATCTCCACGCTATTCCATTCATTCAACACGGACTTCAACACATATGTCTTTCCAACACCCGTTGAACCACATATGAATACATTCTTCTTCTGTTGAATGTATTTCTTCAACAGGTCAATCTGCTTCGTGTGAAGTGTGGCAACAGGCTCTTCCTTTTTTTGTTCAACTATTTTAATGAAAGAGTCCATCGATGACCTTACTAATCAAGCCATAGATTTGGTGCTCGAAAATGACGCACTACAAGAACGTATCGTAAAACCTTTAAAAAAGAAAATTTTACCATATGCGTTGTGTGCAGCTTTAACTAACATTGCTGTACTTATTCTTTTGGTATACCTTGCTCAACGTCTATCTGTTCTTCAGAGACCGCTGATTTAGCGTCTTCCTCTTCCTCTTCTTCCTCCTCTTCTTCCTCCTCTTCGGACTGCATCTCTTCTAAAAGTTTAGTCTTTTCGTCATACTCACTTTTAGATTTGATTAATTCACCCCATTTGCTAAATGGACCACCCTTAGTTACAGATTCGGTTACGTTTGCAACTTTTAATTTTGGTATGGCCCTAACATCCAGTATCTCTGGTTTTGTAAACATATTGTCCAGAGGATACTCTTTTTCAAACTCGTTTAGAATACTGATTGGTACAGCTGGTGATTGTTCAATGAGACGATCATACTCTGCCTTGCACTTATTCACAAAGTCTAAACCATTTGCACTACGTTCACGTCTTGGTAAGGCTAACATCAAACGAATGTTACGAGACAGGAGACCATACGAGAGAGCTGCAGCTTTGTGATTTTCCATTAACTCGTTAATCTTGAGGAATTGCATAATTGTGGCGACGAGACCAGCAATCAAGTTAAGACCACCAATGATAGATGGTACAGCAGTTTTCATGCTATCTGGAAACTGGTCCTGGGCAAAGTTCGCCGTACCAGTTATAGTTGACAAAACGATGACAGGTAAAGTAAACTTCATGGAGAGTGACTTGTACATGAGAAACGCCTTGTGATTCATATATCTGTAACATCCAGCAGCCTCACCCCACTGCCTTAATATAGATTCGTGTTGGTCATTCCAACTTTTTTCTCTTAAATCAAGTTCTTGTTTTCTTAGTGACGAAGGAACAATACCCCCAAAATTTTCTTCGCTCATCTTATAATAGATGAACATAATATTTTGGATTCACCTGATTTTTCTCATCGCCATTCTCGTGATCCCATTCACGAATGACCGACGTAACTTGGAGTTTTACTCCATACTTATCCCATTTTTGTTCTATCATTGGTCGGTTAACGACGACACATGTGCTTTAACGCAAGCCGAGATGTACGTGACAGGTCAGCAGAAAGAGGAAACCTTTATGCACCGAGTAGTAAGCCCTATATATAAAATGGAAGACAACGAGGTGAACAACTTGACGAAGACTGTTTTCTTCATGTTATGGGGTTTGGTACAGTATCGCCTTGGTAGATTTGATATGTTTATAGATGATTTCAAAGATCTGCTGTCTGGTAAGATCTCAAAGTGATATAAAGATTCGCTTCTAGTAACAAGTAGAAAATATGAGCAATTCTCGTTACGAGCTCGCGCAACATGAAGCCAATCTTGGACATATTGAGGGTCAGAGAAAGATGATGGAAACGAATTACATGAAATCTCTCGATCTTATCGAGAAGGAGATGACTGAGATTGATAGGCGCATCGGTGTTGCTAAATCCTCTGTGAAGAAGGAACTGCTCACGAAGCAGTATTCTTACCTAGAAGATATGATTGGTAAGCTAGATGAAGAGTTTGAAACTAAAAAGGGAGAACTTGAGGAGGTCATCAAAGAGACCAAGGAACGTATGAAAATTCTCAATGAGCAGATGAAGAAGGAGCAGAACTCTTTAGAGTATAACATTGATCAGCTCAAAAAGTACAAGAATAACCCGGGCACCTATAACATGACTCAAGTTTTAGAAAAGGTGGTCAATTCTCTAGAGATTTTGGGTGAGCAAAAGAAAAAGAAGAAAAAGTCTACTTCTTCTTCGTAAGTTCATGAACACGCTTCATGAACTCCTTATTACGACTCACCTTGGGATCCGCTTTGATAATACGGAGTAAAGCAGATGTTGGTATCTTGGGGCTATTTCCCTTTGGTTTGGGTGTGGACTTTAATTTTTTACGCGCACTCTGAATCTGTTTCACAGATGGCATTATACTTTAGGTGAATATTTAAATTTGTCAAAGAAGTGAGTGCTCACTCTGAAATTGTGGTACATAAGCATACACACAGCGTCAGCTATATCATGCTTTCTCTCGTAAGGGATGTCAATTTCTGTGTATTTCTCCGCAAGACTGACAGTCCTCTCCTTTCTCTGGTCATAGTTTAGATGTCTCATACCGAAATGTGTATGCATGCTCACAGGTGAAATCAAAATCACTTTATCTTTGAACATGTAATGTAGAAGTATCTCAATATTCGTAAAACCACCAGGTGGTTGTCTCTCTATTAGAATCGTATCAGCTCCATCAAATATTTCACGATGATCCTCTACAAATAAAGGAACTAGGTCAACCATGTCATTTGTTTTGATGTACTTGTAATCTTCCAGACTCACCTTCTTGATGTAGTCAATTTTGATTTGAGGACCCTTACCACATTCAGCTACGACGAGACCCATATTGTGGTAGCCAATATCTATGGCCAATACCTTCATGTCTTTATCTGAAAGATTTTCCTTAAGTATAGTATATGAAGAACAAGACAAAGACTCAGCTTCTCTGGGGTGCCCTAGTCGTACTTGTACTTGTCGTACTTTACATGTACCAAAATCCTAAAGTGGTTGAAGTTCCGGTAGGAGTTCCAGTCATGCCCGTACCACCCAGACCCATGGTGTCCCAAGAGAGGCCTCGTAGCCCAGAATTTAGAGAGCCTCCCATCAAGCAGTACAAACCTGGTCACATGCAGCAGATGGGTGTCCTCATTGGTGAAGGTGATGAGACCCTACCCCTCTACGGTAAAGAGGTGAGGGGTCGTCGTGATCGTTACCACTATTATACGACTACTGGAGGTGAAAACTTGTACCCACTTCCTGTGAGTCATGATTCTCGTGACTGCATGGATGACATCGGGTGCCAAGAGTTATATGGAAATGAATCAGTCTCGGTGACTGGCAAAACTGGTTCATTCAATGTAAACTTATACAGAACAGACGATTTTTTCTAATCGCGTGTAAATCTATGTCCAAGATCGGTTCCTACCATAATCGTGGAGAAAACACTAGAAATGCAACATACGAGCATAGCCACCATCATTGGTGGACTTTTAATAGGTATTTGTGTAGTAGCCATAAACATCATAGCACAACATAAACACGAACATATTAAAGAAACTAACGACGAATCATCAAGATCCTTATTTTTATCAAAAGCAGTGACTGGTGAAGTAAAAATGCTTAGACTCGCACCCATATTTTATTATACTTCAACAAAAATTATTTCGTAGAGACATTACAATATCCACTTCCCTACCCTGTAACCCCGGATTTCTTATGAATTTTCTCTTCATTCTCAAGAGTTTCAAAATAGTTTCATCGTCCAAGTCCTTAAAAAAATCTACGAGTTCTTCCATATCTCTCAGACCCATATCTTCTTTCTTTGCCTGAACATATGGCCATGTTTGTTCTCTAAGTGTTGCAACTTCCTTCTCAAGCTGTCTAATGCGCGGAAGAAGTACTTTTGTGATTACCGCTCCAGCTTCCATGTGTTAACATTGATTTATAACTTTAAGACATGAAACGTTAAAATAGTAATGATAAGGTCCCTCCTTGCTAGACCCACCGTGAGATGCAAAGCTCAACACAGTGACGAGTTTCATCGTAAACTCAAAATAACTGAAATTAGACGTGTAGCTCTCCAACAGATGTATGAAGCTCCAACACTCCGCGAACCGGAGAAACTTACAACGAGACAAATGCGTTTAAAATTGATTCTTCACGAAGCTCTTGACATTGCCCACGCCATCTGTGAACACCGTGATGCAAACACAGAAGAATGTATGTTAGCTTGGGAAATTGTTGATGAAATTGATGATGCCGCGACTAGGGCTGGTGTCAGATACCAATAATTTCCTTGATGTATATTAAATGGATCTCAAAGAGAAAGTAAAGAAGATGGGTCTCAGGGTAACCAAAGATGTTAAGGGTAAGAGGGTAAAATTGACGAAGAAGGAACTCCAAGCTAAACTCGATAAGAAGAAGAGAAGTGGTTCTGGGCCAACCCTTGAAAATCAAGCTAGAGACGCAAAGAAGTTCATCAAGGTGTGTAAGATGGTTCTCAAAGAGGCTGAACCTAACGTTCCACGCGCACCCAGACCATCTAGAGCCGCCGCTGCCCCTCCACCTCCTCCCCCACCACCTATGCGTGCGCCTCCACCACCAAAACCAGTCATCAACAATGCACGCGCTAGACTTATGGCCAATCTTAGAGCTGATCTCAAAAGAAGAGGACTTGCCACCTAAGTCCCATAATGTAATTACGTATTTCAAGTAACAAAATGTCTCTCAACATCGAAAAGAAGCAGTTCCTCAAGAATATCAGTGGGGGTCTCCACGTTCTCATGACTTGTTCTTACAAAGCTGATGAGATCGGTGCCAAACCAGAATGCCCTGTTGAAGAGTTTATCAAGGATAGGCTCATCACACGTAACATGAGTGTCCCTAACGTTTCTCGATATTGGTTTTCAGAAGCAAAGTTTGATACGATGGTGGACATCGCGCGTGATGAAGATCTCATCAAACTTCTCAAGTATTTTGATGACATTGACATGTACATGAAGCGTGTCTACCACGAGGCGCAGCCATCTAACAGTTCAATGAGTGATAAAGATTTTAAGTTTGCATCACTCATTCATACTGGGGAGTTGGTAACTTTTGAAGATCTACTTAATCACGAGTGATTTCCATACGGTTGAAGGGTGTGCACCTCACAGTGGTTGAAGTACCGCGTGATGAGTTAAGGAGTACCTCTGTATCATCTTCGCTATAAGCCCTCGCATCAAAACCATCAATAACACGGACTGACTTGAAGTCATCTGTCACTGTTGTTTCCTGATCAGTGTGTTTGTGTTCTCCCATGTAGTCACACTCTTTGTAGTAGTGAACACCTGGGGCACTTGGATCTATGGGTGGAGGTTTGTTTTCTTCTTCTTTTATCCCTAGATCTTTCTTGTATTTGAATAAAAGGTAAAATATCAAAAATACGATTGGAATGATGATTAGACCAAGCATCTATTATTAGTTTACAAATTTAATTCCAAACCTCTTTGACATAAACTTTTTGACACCCTCAAAGTCTGGATAACTCCAGAGATACCAACGTGACCAGAATCCCGCTCCGTCAATACCAGTGATTTTCCAATCCTCCTTGTCACTGGAATTGACATCAAGCATCATTGTTTGAATTTTCTTTGGATCTCTCTCAGCAATAATACGTCTAGGAACTCTTCCACCGTGCCTAAGAACATAGGAACGCATTCGTGAAGGTGTTTTATGTTTTGTGTAGTCTGAGTACCCACTGGCCCCAAAGTCAACAGTTCTTCCATCTTCAAGTGTGGCCCTGAATTTCTTTTTGCGATCAGGACTTCTTGTGATTTTGACCTGCATGTTACTATTTTAAAATATTTTAAATTATAAATGGTATTTGATCAGTCAAAAATACAATTCGTAACAAAGATAGCTCCGGGAATACGTGCGTTATTTTCGAATACTAGGGAGTCAAATCGGGTGGGGAGAGAACCATCTAGTGATATAGAACGTTTTATTAAGAAAAACATACTTATTCATACAGATGAAGATACGTATCATTTTTCAGTTGGAAAGTTTGGATTGTGTCTTAAGATGTTAGGAGAAGATGATATACACACATTACTCACGTTCTTTGACTCTATAAATATAACAATTCAAGATGTATTTAGAGAGGCAGATATAAATGCTCTTTATTTAACTGAAGATGAACTCAGAATAAAAACACTTATTGATAATGGAGATATAGAAACTTTTAGAGATTTTATGTACTATTAATTACTTACGGCACGCGCCGCAATATCCCTCCTTCTTCGCTTCTGGGAAGAAGAAGAGACGCTCATCACCACGCTTGAGGCGGTAGAGGTGATCGTACATGTGGAGCAGACCAATCGCGAGAGCCACAACGGACACAGCAGCGCGGTTCACCTTACGGACGGTCCAGGCATAGGCCAAGAGGAGACCGATGAGGGTGAGCTGGACGATGGTGAACTTGGGGAGCGCTGGCATCACAAAACGATGCTCAACAGTCTTAACTTCGTTGGTAGGTTCAGGGGTATACTTTTCCATTCGCTTTCCGCCGTAACCGGGCATTTTTATTTTATACCAAGAAATTAATGTGGCCCATCCTGGTGTTGCCTCTGGTCCTCGTACTCCACGATTATTTAAAGTCACCTATAGATAGGTTGTACTTTCAAACACCAATGAGACCCCTTGTGGGTATGAGGAACACCCTGATAGATCTCATAGACTGGTGTTCTGAATATCGCACAAAAGATTACCCGGGATTATGGCTCATAAAACTACATTACGAAAAGATTAGGGAAGAGTTTCAAGAAGTTTCAAAGACTGCCAAGAAATACCTCTTTCACGAACTTGATCCATGGTTTGACGAGAATTCAAATTATTACTATTACAAGGTGGAAGACTTTCCTGTATTAAATGGTCTCATCAAACAAATACCATGTATCTGTCACGATACAACCATGTTTGCTGTCATGGATGGACCCATGTCTATAGCACCACATCGTGCTGAAACAAACCTATGGCTTCGGTATCATCTCACTATAGAAAGTGGTGGTGATTGCACACTCTATACTGAGAAGGGGTCACATAAACATAGAGAAGGTGAAGACTTTTTGTTTGATCATGCAAGAATACACAGTGTTGACAAACAGGGAATACAAAGAAGAGTCGTTCTCATCTTAGACATCAAGAGATTCTAAATGTTTACGACATACGGCGATATACATATCACTTCCACCAATCAACTCAAGTTCTTTATTATCTACGATTCTCTTTGTAAATGGACCAGAGTTTCCGTTATTACAACGCATACATAAGGCTGAAAGCTTTGTAACTTCACAAGCCATCGGAATACAGTCAAGAATTTCTCCCCATTTTCTCTGAAATGAATCAGCGTCTAAACCCGCGACAATTACATCCTTTTTTTCAAAAAGGCAATAGTCTACAAACTTTTTAAGACGTGGGTAAAACTGGGCTTCGTCAATGGCGATAATATCAGCCATTTCAAAGTCATGTTTATGCACTAGATCAAATAGGTCATACACTTTATGACAATTAAATTTGACATTATCATGGGTTTTCAAAACTTCATCGGGAGACCTAGTATCTTTGGCTGAATTAACAACGAGAATATTCTTACCAATGACTTTCAGACGCTTAAGTCGTCTGATAAGTTCCGAAGTTTTACCTGAAAACATATTTCCCATAATAATCGAAAGACCCATTTCCGCTGATTATTATAATATTGTATTTTTTATATGGGTGAAATTCACAAGGCTTTTTTCAATGGTCACAGGGGATACTACAACCCAAAGACGGGTCGCGTGAAGTTTGGATCTAAAGTGTATCCAAGTATTGAGGTGGCTGTAAAATATCTCAGGGAAAAGTAAGATGACCCTCACAGATCAGGAGATATCTAAGAAGGTTCGTGAATTGCGTAAAACGAAGGGTCCAATCTATGCACCCCTTAAATATTTTAGGGGTCTCAAAACCCTCAAAGATGTGGAGACCCGCTACAAGAAGATGCTCAAAAAGACCTACACAAACTTTAAGACTGATAAGGGTATAAAGACCCGTACATCGTCTTACACCCAAAAATTTAGAAAGAAGTATGGCCAGAATGTCAAGTCTCTACCAGAGATTTCAAAGGCTACTGGGGTACCATTGAAAACTATCCAAACTGTGTACAATAGGGGTCTCGCCGCGTGGAGAACTGGGCATCGTCCAGGAGCCTCTCCACAGGCGTGGGGGTATGCGAGGGTTCATAGTTTTGTTATGAAAGGGAAGACGTACTACACGGCGGATAAGGATTTAAGAAAGTAAATTTCAACTAAAACCATGTATTTCACTATCGGGACTTCTCATCTGTTCTAGGATATCTGGGGGAGATTTTAGATATCCTGTCTCACGAATATCAGAACAGAAGTTGTCATTATTAAAATACCTGGAATCTTGTGCGGGTTCCCACTCTCGATTCGCACATCTTCTATAAGGAAGAGGGACCTTGGTTTTATACCTAAGATTTAAACGTAGATAACGTTTACCATAACCATTCCATAACTTAAAAATGTCGTAAATAAACTTATATTTTATGTTTTCGGGTGCTTTGTCCCATTTATATTTGTTAACTGATATCCACAATTCTTGATGTTCGTTTTTGGAAGAAGCTTCGTCAATACTAAATGCGTTAGATTCTCCAACTTCTATTATACCCCCAAAATATTTAAGTGCATACAGACCACATTTCAACCTAATATCATTTCTCACTTTTACAAGTCGTTCTATATCTTGTGAAGGATTGTTAATAATATAGAGTTTAATATCGATATCATTCGCTTGTTTTACACATGTTGAACAATATCTATCTCTTCTTATACAGTGCATATAAATATAGGCATCTTCAGTTTTTTTTAAAATTTCTTTAGCGTCAACTTCAAACCATGGTTCAGGTGTTTCACGAGTCGTTTTATGAGTGTTATAAATTTCAAAAACATATCTAACTTTCTCTTTATTCACCACGGCTACATCAACGATACATTTATCACTCACACGATACTCAACCATGACTTCATCACCGTCCTCATATTTAATTTGTTCGTCGTACGTACACCCTTTAGAACATGGGCATATAACCGTTCTGATTTTTCTCTTCCTTAATAAATCGGCGATGATGTGTTTTGACATTTTATGAATTTCACTTTCACCGGGATGATCATAGAACTTACAATCTCGTTCTCCGGGTTTATGAGCAAAATGATGAACTTTGACATTACCCTTTCTCACGATAACAAGTGCTTTACATTCTGGACAGACGTAATCTAAACCCTTTTCGGCATTACAAGGTAAACAATACTCACCGTTAAGTAAAGCTCCAAGAGGAAACTTAGTCATTTAACTTCAAACAACACATACCTTTATACGACTTTAACTATTCTTCATCCACTCCTCTTGAGATGGAAAGTGGGGATTATGACCAAGATATGACCCGACAATTTCTTCCCCAGTATAGAAAGGAAACTGTTCGTAAAGTTCCTTCCTATATTCTGGGTCAATTCGGTAGTCTCCAAAATCACATTTCTCGGGTGGTGGCACCTGGTTAAAGTATTCTTCGCGATCAGAACTCATTTCATAGTATATGACTCGTAACTTTAATTTGATTTCAATCTTATTTCAACCCACAAGTTCTTTTCAATTTTTACGGGTTGTAATACCAAATCCGTAGATTTGACTTTAAATGTGTGTTCAATCGCAATTTTATCTGAACCTCTAAAGGGAAATAATGAAATCTTGCGGTGTGCAACTACACTAGATTTCTCATTCTTATATGTGATTATTCCTTTTGTGTTATACTCTGTCAATTTCTCAATCACAAGTTTCATACCCTCTTCACATCTTTTAGTCTTTCCCATGTGTATAAGTTTTAAGAGAGCTACATCACTAAAGCAAACCATATCTAGGTGGGTGTCATCATTCCACATGAGAACCAACATGAATGGGGTTTCTATGAGTGACGATTCCGATAAATCTTCAATTTTAAATCCCGGATTATTGTTCAAAATACTGGCGAGGAGATTCAATGCATAGAAGTCTTGTCTAATGATTATCTCAGTCTTTTCTCCCTGATAATACACAACTTTTACTTCCATAAACCTATTCCTTTTGTACACAGAGAGAGATACACCCCCGTTTTCCTTTGCAGTGAGACCAATTCTCTCCCTAGAAACCATGATATCATTGGGGGGTGGGTTTATAAATGTTCCGGTATCTGATATAGCCTTCTCTGTGTCATAATATGTAAAATTAGTTAAATCGTCGTCACGCAAAACACCAGTCCCTTGTGTAGTAACATATGGTACATCTATCTCATTATCATTGGCGTAAAGAATATATGACAATGGTAGTAAGACATTTGCAGTTTTTTGTTTGGTTTGATCCTTTTTAGAGAGCGATATTTTGTCGGATAAACCGTACATTGTACTTACTTACATCAGAGAGTCATTCTTTTAAGATGTTTTCTTACTTCCTTTGTATATGTTAGAGTACAGATTGCATAACTGAAAAGATTGATGAACACCTGTCCACTCATAATATGAAGTCTCACCCAAAAGTTTTCATATTTGAAGTAGTACCAAAATAGAATAGTCAATAGTGTTTCGTAAAAAACTCTCAAAACTACATTGGAAATGAGATACATACGATTAATCGTCTTGTTTCCGTTGAAAAGTCGTCTTAGAATCAAAAGAGATGTGTCAAACTCAATAATACCAGCAATAGCTGTGAGGGGTGCATCCCAAGGTCTTAGCATGGGGTGAATGAGTAAAGTTAGAGCCGCCAAATGATGGAGAGCAATCAGGTTACGGAAAGCGGTAATAACTTGAGGTTGAACAAATATCCAAACGAGATCGTAGAACATGTGAAATGCAAGAGCGTGTGTTAGAAACAAAGGATAAATTGTGTAGTCAAATAGAGTTTCCATCAGACACATGAAAGCAAATGGTAGGATATATGCCACAGTTGCCACATCGTGGAAAAAAATAGCTTCTCTGGCCCTCATTTGATATTAACAATACTTTCATCTTTATAGCACTTTCACGTCCAAACTAAAGTCTTTGTCAAACTTTCCAAGTTCAATTTTTCCCTCATTAATGAGGGATTTGATCTTCTCACCAACCACAAGGTTATCATTGATGATCGCATCAAGTTTGGGATCTTCGGGGAGCTTGGGCATGAACATCATGAACGCAGTCATCTTCTTGTTCATGGGGAGCTCACGATCTTGAAGGATTTGCTTGACGACATTGGGGATGTTCTTTGGATCCATATTATAGGTTCTAATATCCTATTGTTTTTAATCCTTTTTATTTGGACGAATAGCCCACATATTTTCCTTGTTGAACTTCTCATAGTCAATCTCCTCAATCTTGAGTACATCCATTATAAACTTCTTGAATGGATGAACTTCTTTTTTATCTTCTTCTTCTCCCTCATCCCATGTAGGAAAACGACGTTTTCCTTCTCCGGGAGCTTCAGTGGGTTCAACAAATTTGTCTTTCTTGGCGCGAACTGTCACACGTGGACGAATGAAAATGGGTTTTATTGTAAGTAACATCACTTTTTGTATAGTTCCCGCGAAATCTTTAATACGTCTTATTAAGTAACATTTGAACACGGGGACTACCAAACTTTTTCAGTAATTTATAAGCATTTTCTTTATATCCTCTTATCCATTCACTCCATTTAAAATACCATTTTTTCTTATCACTGTCCCATTCACAATTAAGTTCTTTTGCAATATCTTTTTGTTTAAAAGGGACAAATAGATATATTTTATCGTAACATTGTGGACACTTTAGACATTTTTTACGATAATCTTCACAATAACATGGTTCAGTTGATGTGCCTAATGAAAATGGTCTATCATCTGTGTGACAGCTCCCACATTGGGTGGTGAAGTATGTAGATTCAATCAGGTTTCGGGTACATAAAGGACATATTCCGTGTTTGGTAAGAATATCATCATCAAAAAACTTTTCGATAATCGTCGGAAATATTTTCATTTATAGTTCAATGTGTTATTTTTTTAATAGTGAATAATTCCACCGGCTTCCAAAAGTGTTTTGGTGACCCCCAAAGCGATGAGTCCAACGGTAATATCTTTATACTCCATCTTCATGAAACGACCAGCAATAGTCATCGGCATAACCCAAGAAGTAAGTTGGAAGAGGCTGTAGTTGATGAAATCTTGATCGGGGAGAACAGAACGAACTTTAACATTTCGTACGGGACGATGAACGGGTTTCTTGTTCTTTGGTAAAATAACGCGGGTGTGTTGTGTATGTATAGGTTTAGCAAGAGCCAACATTCTCATTTCGAAAGAAATATAATCTTTAAACACCTAAGTCATCCCAAACCAATATAAAAGTATACAACTACAAACACTCAACATGACCATGAACTCTGCTTCCATTGCTACCTACATTTCCAAGCTTGAGAAGGAGAACAAGGATCTCCGTGCCAAGGTTGAATCCCTTACACAAGACAAGATTGATCTTCAACTCAAGATTGTTGAGTATGAGTACAACTCTGACTCCGAGTCTGTTGCCTCCAATGATGAGTATGAGTCCGATTCCGAGTCTGTTGCCTCCAATGATGAGTACGACTCTGACTCCGAGTCTGTTTCCTCCAATGATGAGTTCTTCGTCTCCTACAACACCGAGTTGGCCGATTTTCTTGACAGTCTCTCCATCGTATTCTCCGATGAGTACAGGAAGAAGGCTTACGAGGACGCATCCCACGCTGTCTATAAGCTCCCCTACAAGGTGACCAGTGGTGATGAGCTTGCCAGTGGTCCCAACAAGGTTCCAGGCATTGGCAAGAGCATTGCTGCCAAGATTAACCAGTTCCTCAGGGCTGATCCGAAGAAGGATATGAAAGCCATTTCCTTTGAGGAGACTGATAGTATCTGCCCTCTTAAGAGGCTGGAGAGGGACTGGTCGGTTGTTGATGAGACCCATGATGATTACTTCGCGGGTGGTCACAACGACGCTCTCGTGCGTCACCTTAAGAATGTGGCCTATGAGGAGAGCGATGAGTTTAAGGCTGCTGCCTACAAGAAGGCGGCAAATGCCATTGATGCTCTCAACTTCAAGGTGACCAACGGTGAGGAACTTGCCAAGGGACCTAAGAAGGTTAAGGGTGTTGGCAAGAGCATTGCCCGAAAGATTGATGACTTTCTTGCGCCCAACAAGAAGGTCTCCTTTGAACTTGAGTCCAACCCTGTCTCCACCAACGAGGAGATTGCTTGGCATCTTGATGTCCTCGCTTCTCTTGAGGCTGAGGAGCATGGTTCCCAGGATCCTCACAAGATTCGTGCCTACAGGGACGCGGCCGAAGCCATCCGTGACCTTGACTTTGAGGTGACTAATGGTAGTGAGATTTCCCAAGGTCCCAAGAAGGTCAAGGGTATTGGCAAGAGTATTGCCCGAAAGATTGATGAGTTGATTGTGACTGGCAAGATCCAGAGGATTCGCGACCTTTCTTAAATCCAGGGAGCTTTGGATTTGACTTTTTTCTTTTTGGGTTTTGCCCCAAGACGTGAGAGTAGATATAAATAGAAGATGACACCGTACCTGATGACCATCTCCCTTTTAATAAAGATGAATAATTTTCTTCACTAATAACAAACAATGACTCCAGTACTCGTATCCGTAGACAAGGCGGGTGATCTCAAGATTGGTCGTAAGAAGTGCCGTCTCTACAAGAGGGATGAGGTGGTGAAGGTTGCCAAGAAGTATGGTATTCGTGGAACCGAAAAACTTAGCGTCAGGGAACTCTGTGGTGGCATCAAGATGCGTGCGTCACTCCCTACGAACAACTACGAAACCTTGAGAGAGGCTAAGAAGAAGGCGGCCGCTAAGAAGAAGGTGGCCGCTAAGAAGAAGGCCCTTGACAAGAAGGTTGCTGCCAACTTCATGAAGGGTATGGTGACCAAGAACGCTAACATCGCGAAGTTGCGTCAACTTAACGTGAAGACTCCAAGCCCTGTGAAGCCCAAGCCCTCTAAGAAGGCGATGCCCATCACTAAGGAGGAGGCCATCAAGCGTATCGGTGCCATGAAGGGTCTCAACAGGGAGGCTAAGTTCAAGCTTGTGAGCCGCGTTAAGTCGGGACCCATGTCTCCTCGTCGTGTCGTCAAGGTTGCCCGTGAACTTTCCAAGTTGAACACCGTGGGTTATCGTGTTGTGATGTAAATTACATCTGTACGTGTATAGTTTTAGTATCAAAAGATGCTTTTTTCTTTCCGTCATAAACATTTACAATTCCGGAACTAATCATTTTATCGTTTACAGAAACGGAATCTCCTCTCTTTCTATAAACTGTAACAAGTGGTCTTCCATATTTATCCATTTTATCACATTCTATCCAAATCCATCCATTAACCTTATTTCTACACATAAAGGGGTTCCACACCTGATGTGGGGCACGGTCATTGAATCCACATTCTTGTTTGAATAAATCCCTGGCAAGTATAGCCATTTCTATATGATTCATACGATGATCCATATTCAAACTGGGCTTCATTTCAGGTGAGTCATAACCAAGTGTACGAAATTTAAACTTTAAAATACGACCATGTAAAATGATAGCCGCATTGAATGTGTCTCCATCATATACACTTGTTATTTTTGCATAGCCTTTATAATTTCTTAAATCAAAAATAGGGAGTGAATCGTCTACAGCAGATAAAACGCGTTTATTGAAACAACATAACATTTATAAAATAACAATAACAATCTTTAACTTTAAAAATCAACTTCAATTTCAACTTCACCATGTTGGTCATCACTCCAACCGGAAAGGTCATTATATTCCTTTTCACTCGTGTCGTAAGCCCTTTCACCATCTTCAATCATCATATCCTTGACAGATTCAAGTAGAACTGTGGAGAGTGCAAACTTATAGGCTAGGAAACCAACAAATGTGGCTCCATAATCAAAGTCAAACGCAAATGGTGCGTTGTTCCATGTCACTTCAAAAGCGGCGGCACTCAAAGGTGCCAAAAACTCTTTTTGAAACGTTGTCTTCTCAAGATTATCAACCCTATCGGAGAGTAGAGAAACGTAGGCATATGATGCTACAGCGCCTAGGGCTGCAGATACACCCTGTTCAGCACCTTGTGTAATGAAGTGGGATGCCGCAAGTGCTGTACCGTATGCACGTGTGCTTCTCTTGAGTGTATTTTTCAAGTCATTATATTCCTTGAGTTTGGCCCGAATTGGGAAAGTTTTAACGTAAGTGAGAGACATCTACTGAAATAATTAACAACGTAATCTTTATCTCAGTTATTAATAACAATGCCGTGTGACAAGTGTAGAAAGAAATGCGGAGTTCCTATTGATTGTAAATATTGTTCAGGTGGTTTTTGTTCTGGTTGTATTCAATTGGAAAAACATGATTGTCAAGGGGCAGATATTAAGAAGTTGAAACAACGCAAAGAATTAGAAGAAAAGTTGGCATTTGAACCACCACCTAAATGCTTAAAGATTTGAGAATAATAACAAATAGAATGGGAACCAGCTAGTTTTACTGAGATGCCCGAGTGGTCTAAGGGGACCGACTTAAGATCGGTTGGTGTTTTCACCTCGCGGGTTCGAACCCCGCTCTCAGTATCTATGGGCTTGTAGTGAAATGGATATCACTTTGGACTTCTAATCCAACATTCCGGGTTCGATCCCCGGCAAGTCTGAACATTACATTACACTATGAATAAGGATCTTATCATTCTTATTCATGCTGTAGTTACATGAAAATTACAATTATTCGTTTCACTTTTTCACACGCTTCTCAAGGTTCTTAATTTTATTTTCGAGGTTCTTAATCTTGAGCTTGTCAGCCTTTCTCATATTATTCACCTGAGCCTGTGTGTACATACGATTGGTTGTACCTGGTTTGACCGCGTTAGGGCCAAATAAAGATCTTCCATTAGACGCAGCCATTTTATTATGTGCATATATTTTAAATGTGGTTATTGATTTTAGCTGCACCTGTAATTTTATATGGAACCATATGCTTTGGTATTTATAGTGTATTTAGTTCGCGTCATAATCATGGTATATCTCCAAGATGTTCTCAAACTGACTTAAGGATGTGAAACTAATCTAAAGTAGAAATGTCTCTAGGTGTTAAGAAGCTCACTCAAGATGCTATTATTCCAACTCGTGGTTCTGATGGTGCTGTTGGATACGATCTGTACAGCAATGTTGACATTGTTGTACCATGTCAGGCAGGTAACGCACTTGTTGGGACTGGAGTAACTGTTGTTCTACCACCCGGTTGCTATGGTCGCGTGGCCCCTCGCTCTGGTTTGGCAGTAAAGCATTGCATTCAGGTTGGTGCGGGAGTCATTGATCCCGATTATACTGGTGAAATCAAGGTTGTCCTATTTAATCACGGCTCCTCTGATTTTGAAATCAAGAAGGGTGATCGCATTGCTCAACTTGTTCTTGAAAAGTGTATGACTCCACTCATTAAGGAGATCTCTGTCGTTGAAGAGACTGAAAGGGGTTCTGGTGGATTTGGCTCAACAGGGAAATAATTAAAACATATCTGCTTTGTCACAAAACCAGAAATCCTCTTTCATTGGCATAAATAAAATACCTTTCTGCATAGTCATAAACAATTTTGCGTGATTTATATTCGGGTAAGACCAAAGAATCCACCTTTCCCAATATTCTGCCCTAAAATAATCGTCCCAATCTTCTTCTGTACTTTCATCAACCATGAGCATACCTCGGTGAATTTCATATGGATCTGTTGCTAACCGTACTTTCTTAGGAATAATTGCACCCTTTCTAAGAAGATGCGCTCTCATAAGACGAGGATTACCATGTTCACTATAAGTTGTTGCCCCTTTATTACCAAAATCAATGGAACGATGATTTGGTAGAGTTACTCTGTATTTATGAGTTACTGAGGGACTGGGTTGAAATACAACGTGCATTAGTATAATTTAGATAAAGATTCTGTAATATTTACTCACATGAAAACATATGAATCCTTGGACGGTACTATTCTACGAGTTGGTGAAAATGCGAAAGAAAATGACCAACTCACAATGAATAGTTGTCCCAATGAATGGTGGATGCATGTATCTGGATTCCCTGGATCACATGTGGTTATATGTTATAAAGGTGAGATTGTCCCAAAAGAAACTAAGAGGGATGCAGCTGTTCTAGCTGTATACCATAGTAAGGCTTCACCCCAAAAGATGACTAAAGTTGATTTTGTCCGTCTTGATCAAATTTTTAAACAAACAAATACATGTCATGGTCAGGTTTCTATTAAAGGAAATGTCACCGAGCTCACCGTATTTATGAATAAGGAGAAATCAAGACTTGATAGACTCTTAAAAAATAGACACGATAATTAGATATATGAATCATCAGGATTGGAATCCTGTCGTCATCCATGGGAAAGCTGCCACTCCTGTTAATCGGGGCTCTATTTCAAAGCACCATGAGCGTACGAAGCAGCAGAAAATTGAAGATGAGGAAATTGGGACACACAACAAAGTTTCACTTTCCACGGCTAAAATGATTCAACAAGGGCGTATTGCTAAAGGTTTCAAAACACAAAAAGATTTAGCAAACGCGGTGGGTGTAAATGCAAGTGTTATCAATGCGTATGAATCTGGGCGGGCTATCCCTGATGTTCAAATTATGCAGAAGTTGAGGAGAGTTTTGGGTGTGAAACTAAAGTAGATTGTAAACTTAAAAAGCTAAAGCGAGTCACATGTATGGACAATGGTAGACATCTGGTCGTTGAAAGTCCCGATGGTTCTATCGCGATAGCATTTAACGAAGACGTTCAACCACCTTCAACACGAACGCGTGTCACTGTTCGTGTTATCGGATTCCGTTATACCCACGGTTCAAAACTTTCATCAAACATACTATTTTACATCAGTGTTTTCATGGTGGCATTTTTTCATAGAGCGATTGACATCGTCAATGCTGTCATGATTTTGATTACCATGACATTGTTGTATTCGGAGTGGCTCGTTTCTAAATCTCAACTTTTGTGCCATGGAATGGTGTCTTCTCTGATGTTCATCCCAGTTCTTTCAATTCATATGTGGGATCAGGTCGCATATCAATTGGGTTGTATAGTGTTGTGTTTTATTTCACATTACACTTCAGAAGATATTACTATTGAGCATCTTGAACATGAATAAATTTACTAGAGTAATCCTTTGTACGTTCCAGCAATGTAGTAGACTTGTTTAAAACCAAGTTCAGTTAATTTCTCTGCCGCAAATCTGGCCCTTTGCCCAGTGTTGCAGTAGACGAGTAGCCCACTTTTGGGAAGTTCCGAGGTTGTCTTTTCGTTGATCTTGTCCACTGGAATATGTAAAGCTCTGGGGTAGTGCCCAGCTCTGTATTCAACGGTTGTACGAACATCAATGACTTTCTTTATTTTACCCTCCTTGATGAGTCTCTTGGCTTCCTCCGAAGAAATGAGATTTTCACCAAGGAATGTATATGCTGTGAGAGCAGCGAGACCACCAACAAGAATGAATGGAATCATTTATATAAAGATAGCGGACATTTATTGTACAGAATGAACAAGAAGACTACTGATGTGTCCACTCGTCTCTCTCCTGATGAGCTTGCTAAGCGTTCAATGTCTGCTCGTGTAGAGGCGGCTAATAAAGCCATGCAGGGTGAGAAGGTCCGCTACAAGTCTTCCAGTGACCCGGAGAGGTTTCTAAAGTTCTTGGAGCATCGTCTCACCATCTGGGAGGAACTCAAGGATAAGACTTTTCACGGAAAGAGAATGTATGAAAAGACAAATGAAATTATCAACTCACTTAAATAATATCAGATTAACGTAACGTATGTATAAGACTACATATGACAAATCTGAATGTCAAACCGGTATAGTTCACATAGGATATGGTGCTTTTCATAGAGCCCATCAGGCTGTATACATAGATGATTATATGGAAAAAACTGGAGACCTTCGTTGGGGTATAGTTGCCGTCAATCTGAGAAATGAAGGTTTCAGGGAGATTGATGACTATATTGTGAAGACTCCGTCATCGTATAGAATGATTCGTTCCCATCTTGATTATATAGATTGGACTAAGAACCGAACAATTGCTAAGCATATGTTGGCCCTACCAAGTGTTCATCTGGTGACGATAACTGTGACGGAGAGTGGGTACGCACCCGGATCACCCCTATTTGAATACCTTGCATGTGGTCTACGTAACCGCAAGACACCTATAACTGTGTTGTGCTGTGACAATATTCGTCAAAACGGACGCGCTCTAGAGGCGCAGTTTTTGGCATATCTCTACCAAACAAATCAATATGAAATGGCAGATTGGGTGAGAGAGAATGTGAAGTTCCCATCGTGTATGGTTGACAGGATCACTCCACGTTCACATGATGCATTACGATACGAAGTTGAAGAACTTTTCCCGGGTTTTGGTCAAACTGCTGTACAAACTGAGGAATATACACAGTGGGTCATAGAAGACAATTTTGCTTCAGACTTTCCGGATTTGACACAAGTTGGTGTAACTGTGACACAAGATTTAGAACCCTACGAGGAGACAAAGATTCGTATTCTCAACGGTGGCCACACGTCTCTAGCCTATATAGGTGTTCTATCTGGTTATCAGACTTTTGATCAAGTTATGAATAACGAGGCGCATCGCAAACATTTCAAACAACTTCAAAAAGAAGAGATCATTCCATCAATTGATATGGAGCTTCCTTTTGACATTGATGAGTATGTTGAAACGGTTGAGGAGAGATTCTCAAACTCTACTAATGTTGATGACTTGGAGAGGATATGTATGGACGGGTTTACCAAGTTTCATACATTTATAGTTCCATCACTTCGTGTATGTTTAGAACAGGGAAAACGACCCATCCACACATATAGAAGTATTGCGGCGTGGTACATATATGCTAGGAAATTTGCTAAAGGGTGTAAGAAGATCAAGTATACAGAACCAAACTGGTTATTGCTTGAACCCCTGTTGCGTGACGGTGCTGTTGATGCTTTCGTTTCTAACGAGAGACTTTGGGGAGATATTCCTAAAACATATATTACATTCTCCAGAGATCTAAAAACTATTCTAATGTCACAAACCTATGAACAGGAGATTGATTTGCTCGTGGAGGAGTGATATTTTTAGCGTCTACGTCGCCTCGCCGCTCTTCTCGCCTCTCTCCTTCTTGCCATCATTCTTTCCCAATAGTTTCTGTAATTTTCGGCAGTGAAGGTATTTTTACTTAACATGAAAAAGGCAAGAGCTACAATTACAACAATTAAAAGTGTGACCTGATGTTTGTTCATTTTTATATATATACAGAGATAAAGTTTTGGAATGACTTATATCAAGGATAATGTTTGTCATCAAACCATTATGCATAATTAAACCTCATATATCACAACCCAAAAAAACAAATAAAAGATTTAAGATTTACTCAACGGCGTATAACAATGTTGATCCTTATCGTGAAACTTCTCTGCGATACATGGGATATGCAAATGAATTAGGTGAAGCTTTTACTTCCTACTTACCAGATTGGGGTTTACCCGCATCATATTGTGTAGCGGCTTCGTATGTCATGTTTGACACGATTGATAAGGGACAAAAGGCGTATGAAGCCGCTGATGAAGGTGAAAAAATTCAAGATGCAGCTAGGATTTCTTCTGAAACCCTAACATGGCAGCTACTCGCGTCTGTTTTTTGGCCAGGTTCAATCATTAGGGTGATTGTAAATCTGTCAGCCAATATGATGGTGAATAGACATTTAGATGATATTCGTTTCTTCCATTTTTTACCTACACTTGTGGGTCTCATGGCTATTCCCCTAATTGTAAAACCAATTGATACAACTGTAGATAAACTTATGGAAAAATCTATTTCTAAAGTGATTCGTGGTGAAATCAACACACCCGAAGATGCAGGTGCAGCGTTTACAACTGCCATGGGGTCTTTTAGTGTTCCACCGATCATGTATCTTTTTGCAGCTTTCATTAAAAAACTAAAAACCTAATTTACTGTACAAAGTTTATTGTTAACCTTTCAGGTAATCCATGTTGTTCTATGTGCTCTCTCAACTGCCCCATAGCTTCCTCGGCTGAGAGAGTCTCATCTTCGTTTTCGTCACCATTATCCGTTCTAGACCACTCTTCATGCAATTCCTGAAGAAACTCGTTCAGACCCGAGTCTTGATCAATCCACTCTTGTGGTTGCCCGGGAGTGGTAGGTACATATATAGGAGGTCCGTCTCTCGCCGGGTCGTAGTCGGTAATCCAAAGTGGGTCATTTTGATCAAGAAGAAATCGGGGTGGTTTCACCCTTTCGCGTAACTCCTTAATGGTGTTACAGATATCTACATAGTCACCCTCTGGAATGCACTCGGCATTCTTGTCAACTAAATCAATCAACTTGTGAAAGAGATCCATTTTGTTTTGATTTTTACACGAACAAAAACAACTTAGGTTACGTATCATTGAAAATCATGTTCAATCATATGTAATTTTTAAAATTACCGAGTATGTATAAATTTAGTTACCGAACGCTACACCGGCCATACCGTTCTTTACTCGTAAAATATTGTAGTTGACCGCGTAAACTCGTGCAGGTTTTGTACTATCCGCGGAAGTTACACTGTTCAAAAGCAACTTGGCGTTGTCAATACGCGAAAAGTTCAATGAACCACTTGGTTGAGACTTAGCCAATTCAAGGCAGAATGGCCATGTGTAAACGGTATCTTCATCGAGTGTACTGCTACCTATCGCTGTACAATGCATTTCTGGTACAACCTCATGGTGATAGACATTTGACATATTTTCAAAGAGGGCGGTGCCGTTGATATAAAGGGATGCAGTTCCGAAAGTATAGTGTTCATCCCAAGCAGAATCACCTCTATCACCCGGAACCAAGTGAATTGCCTTCACTGGGTGGTTAAAGTAGGTAAGATCAAATTCGGTGTCGGCTTGACTACCTGGTTGATATTGAGTTTGGGTAATCAACAATTCGTGTTCATTGTCAGTCAAGAACTTGCGTTCATCTGTATCCAAGTAGATGTAGTTGGCATAGATCTTTGGAGTGACAGTGGAAGAATATTGATCTTGTACCTTAATACGAAGCTCAACTTCGTGGTACTGAAGAGCCACCAATGGAAGGCACTTGGTCCAATCTTCACCAAAGAAGAAAGGGATGACAAAGTGATCACCCTTTGAATTGGATTGTATAGTCTCTATTGTATAAGCCACAGCCGCTTTCGCCGAATTGGTGTTATAAAGCACTCTATGAACACCCTGAATGAAAAGTGAATCAAGTTCACAGACTTTTTGACCACCAATCCACAATTGGAAAGTAGTTGGCTGGGACGCAGATTCATCAAACATGGCGTTGTTACCACCAGGTGTGGCAATACCTTCGGCTTCAATCCAGATGTAGCTCAAGAGATCACCCTTGGAGCGGAGTGGAACAACAATTTCGTTGGAAGCTCCGAAAGTACCGATGTAATCAAGACGTTCTGGGCGCATAGAAAAGTTAGTATGGCGCTTATAGTTTTGACGGAAAAAACTGACCTGAGGTTGGCCAGTGATGTACACATCCTGAGCACCTTTAGATACAAGGTCAATCAAAGCAGCTGACATTTTTACTAATAAAGTATATTAAAATTTTCAGCCGTTAGTTACACAACCCCGATATGGTCGTCTTCCAAGCACTCACATGGGAGGCTAGAGACGGCGAAGATGAACACTTGATTAGTATCTTCGGCAAGACCGAGGATGGGAAGTCTGTCTGTGTCACGACGGCTTTCACACCCTACTTTTTTATTAAACTCCCAGCTGGTATTGATTCCCAAAAGGTTCAGAGAATTTACAACATTCTCGGTGAAAAGTGCAAAGATTCTTTGGTTGCCTATTCGTTGATGAAGTCCAAAGATGTTTGGGGATTTCAAAACAATGAAGAGTTTGCATTTATGAAAATTAACTTTAAGGATCTCCAGGCTCGCCGCCTCGTAGATTCCTTCTTGCGCAAACCACTTGACAGGACCCCTGAATTGTTTGAACTTTTTGGTGTGAGGAATGTCAAAGTCTATGAATCCAATCTGGACCCTGTACTTCGTTTAATGCATCGTACTGGTATTCAGTCTACTGGTTGGTTAGACAGTGGTGAAAAATGTGTCCGGTCTCACCTTGCAAATGTGGATATTGATCTCTTCTGCAACGACTGGACGAGTCTCAAACCTGTAGCTAGGGATGATATCGCTCCATTTGTTGTGGCATCGGTGGATATTGAGTGTAACAGTTCTACGGGTAAGTTTCCTGATGCAAACATTCCCGGTGATGCTTGTTTTCAGATTGCAATCTCCCTGTGTAAGTTTGGGTCCGACGAACCCTACGATAAGACCTGTCTGTGTTACAAACAGACTGATTCCAAACTAGAGGGTTGCAACATTTGTAGCTATGCGACAGAGAGAGAAATGCTTGAGGCGTTTCAAAAGTATCTACACTCTAAGGATGTAGACATCATCACGGGCTGGAACATTTTTGGTTTTGATATGGAATACATTTATAAGCGTGCACAGATTAACAGGTGTCATTATAGCTTTTACAACTTGGGTAAGCTGAAAGATGTTGACTCTGAACTTGTGATTAAGAAGCTCTCATCAAGTGCTTTGGGTGATAACCTCCTGAAGCTTCTTCCGATGAGTGGTCGGTTTATTTTTGATTTGTTCCATGAAGTTAAGAAGGGGTACAAACTTGACAGTTACAAACTGGACAGTGTCTCCAAGCTCTACCTCGGAGATCAAAAGATTGACATGGCACCCAAAGAGATGTTTGCTCGCTACAAAGAGGAAGATCCTGTCAAGTTGAGAGAAGTAGCTGAGTATTGTATTAAGGATACCCTACTCCCACACAGACTCATGAAAAAGCTTTGTACTCTACTGAACTTGGTTGAGATGGCTAAGGCGACTTGGGTACCAGTTCCATTCCTCGTTGAGCGTGGGCAGCAAATTAAGGTCTTTTCCCAGTTGACCAAGAAGGCAAGGGAGCTCGGCTTCATGGTGCCAACCATTCGTTACGGAGCTATCCCCGAAGAACCCTACGAGGGTGCTACAGTCTTGGAGGCACAAAAGGGTGCCTACTATACTCCGATCACTGCCCTTGATTTTGAAGCCTTGTACCCGAGTATCATGATGGCCCACAACCTCTGCTATTCATCGTATGTGATGGATGAGAGGAAGTATGGTAACGTACCTGGTATCGAGTATGAGACTTTCAATATTGGTGATCGCACCTACAAGTTTGCACAGGGTGTACCAAGTCTCCTACCAGCAATCCTTCTAGAGCTCAAGCAGTTCCGTAAGCAGGCTAAGAGAGACATGGCTGCGGCGACGGGTTTCATGAAGGAAGTCTACAATGGTAAGCAGCTCGCCTATAAAATCAGTATGAACTCGGTTTACGGCTTCACTGGCGCTGGTAAGGGTATTCTTCCTTGTGTTCCAATTGCATCTACGACAACTTCAAAGGGTCGTTCAATGATTGAGGAAACGAAGAACTATGTGGAGAAGCACTTCCCCGGATCAAAGGTAAGGTATGGGGACACGGATTCTGTGATGGTTGAGTTTGATGTGGGTGATCGTAAGGGTGAGGAAGCCATAGCTTACAGTTGGGAAGTGGGTGAAAGGGCCGCTGAGGAGTGTTCGGCTCTTTTCAAAAAGCCAAACAACTTGGAGCTTGAGAAGGTGTATTGGCCCTACTTTTTGTATTCCAAAAAGCGTTACGCTGCAAAGTTATGGACAAAGGGTAAGGATGACCAGATGCATATGGACTACATTGATGTGAAGGGTCTCCAGCTCGTGAGACGAGACAATACACCACATGTTCGAGAGGTTTGTAAAGAGCTTCTAGATGTAGTGCTCACTTCAAGTGACCCTGGTCCACCAAAGGAACTTGCCAAGGAGAGGGCGATTGAGCTACTTTCAGGTGATGTCCCCAATGACAAGCTTGTATTGAGTCAGTCTCTCTCAGATTCCTATAAGGTTGGTGGTAAAGCTGTCTCTATCACGAGCCCCGAAAGTATCAATATCAATCAGTCCCACGTACAGGTGGTTACTAAGATGCGTCAGAGAAAGCCCGGTTCAGAGCCACAATCTGGAGATCGCGTACCCTATCTTCTCACAAAGACGGAGGATCCCAAGGCCAAAGCCTTTGAGAAGGCTGAAGACCCCAAGTATGTGGAAGAGAATGAGGTACCCGTGGATTATCACTACTATTTCCTGAACAAGTTCCTTAACCCTGTGTGTGACCTTTTGGATCCTCTCTATGACAACGTGAAAGAGGAGATCTTCGGTGAGATTATTGACCAACATAAACCCAAGAAGCCTCCGAAGTTGCCATCCCTCAGTGGTATGAAGAAGGATGAACTCATCAATGAATGTAAGCGTCTTGGTTTAGAGGAGACTGGTACATTACCCATTTTGAGGGCGCGTCTTAAGGAGGCAAGAATGAAAAAGGAGGAATCCGTTGAAGACCTATTTAAAAATTACGAGCTAACACAAAGTAAGGATGAGCATGTATGATAAAGTTGTAAAACTCATGGACGAAGAGTTGGAGGAGCGTATAAACATAGTCGTCAATGATTTCGCCGAGAAAATTTCAAAAAAGCATGGTATACCATTGGATCAACTTTTAAAAGACATCCCAGACTCTTATACGATTACGACATGTAAGGGTACAAAAAATAATGGTCAGAGATGTGGGTTCAAGGCATTTGAGAATGGATATTGCCGACATCACGCTTTACAAGGGCAGCGTGTTTGTCAGAGAACGTTTTCTAGTTCAAGTCTACACAACCACGGCCCAGAAAAAATGTATGTTAGAGGGTGTCCAGGATGTGAATCTTCTAACGAGCTTATAGATTTGGGGGTCTAATATAACAATGAGCAAAAACGATATTCTACTAACATCTATAAACAACTTTTATAACGACGAAAAGAATAAGACTACACTACTGAACATCCTAGACAAGTCAAGTGGTATCAGCCTCCGCAATTTGGAATGGTTTATCACTAGTTATGCGAAAAAGAACCACACTGCGTATCAGACATGTGACGGTAAACTATTTACGGTTCACTGCGCCTACAAGTCTAGTCTGAATGGTTACAGTAAGCAACTTTTTGATCCATTCTGTCGGTCCCAAAAGTTTGCCTATGTAGTCCCGGGAACATCTCATGAAATCCAAACGACTTTGGCTCAGTTGAATTTCATCAAATGGTGTATCAAGAATAACATCATTGACTATATTAGCAACAACAAGGATAAACTTTTTAGTAAGCAATTGACATGAATCCATTTTGGAATACGAAAGTCTGGTATCCCGTGTAGTACATGTGTAGAGAGAATGTCTCTGTTGTAATATCAATTATAGAAGTATCTAATTTAACTTCTATATTAGTCTTTTCAGATTGTATCTGACTAAAGTCCAAGTTTCCCGATGGTTCCACATTTATCGGATTCAACGAGAAACTATATGTGTAAATGTTCCTGATTGGCCTTGCCAATCTTTTTTGAAATGGAATTAAGTATTTGTAGTATGAGTGGTCCGTTTTACTCACATTTGGAAGCTTGTTTCCGTTTATATAGAAACTAGCCTCAGACATGAGAGGATAGAAGAATGTATTTTCACCTTGGAAATCAAGAGACGATGAAAAGTTAAAACGGTTCTGATAAAGGCGTTCACCGTCAGTGGCGGGTACGGGGTCCCCGACTGCCTCTGTTTCATCTTCAAACGTGGTGTTCCTCAAAAACCAGTGAATACACTTCACAGGAATGTTTGGAACAAGGTTGTTCTTTATGACATCCCTGTTGAGATCACTAACTATCACAGGGTGTTTCCTTACCAGGTCCGTTATCATCGTCTGTCGTTGAGATGCAAAGAAGTTTCTCTCTTCGGGACTCACAGTTATCTCCTCAGTGATAATGTTAAAGGATGGTAGAGTCACCGTGTCTGTAGTGTCTGTAAAAAATGTCTGTTCGTGGAACTCAAACTCAAACTCAATCTTCTGTTTGTGGATTGCACACACTGGGAAATAGGGTCTGTTTGGTTTGTTTGAAGAGTATTCGTCACTGGCAAACTTTCTAGAAAAGAAGAAGTGAATTGGAATAACCAAATCGGAACTATAACGAGCCACAGCCGCGTTATCTGGTGCATCATCAAAACCAAGGTTTCTGTTTACAAGGAATCTATTTGCTACCTTTTCAGACATTTCTAAATAAAGCTCGTCATATATAATTCCCCAATCGTCATAGATCTTCTCAACTTCAATGTCGTCAACAAACATCGTGACACTTTTGAAGATATGACGACCCAATTGATCCGCGTAATTACCATCGGTTATAGCGGGCATGGTGATACTCAAATACATGTTACTCAAGAGGTCACCCATATTTCTTGGATTGAATTCAACCTTGATGGTACGATTAAAAGGCCAACTGGCATCAGCGTTACCAGGTTTCAAAATACTACGACTTCTGTGATACTTTCTAAAATCAGAATGATTCCGATCGGTGGTATAATTAAAGAATGATTCGTCTGGATCTTTGGAAAGTAAGTAGGTGTCTTGCTTTCCAATAGCTTTGAGCGAAATTTTCGCAGCTTCACCCATACCTATCTATTGTCTACATATTTTTAATATCCATTTTCCACATGTCAATGTGTGAGGTGTTCTTCATCACTTCAAGTTCTTCCTTAGCCTGTTTAGACTCTTTGAGGAGTTCTTGCACACACTCTTCGGTGTATTGCACAGTCTTGATGTTGAGAAGGTAGTCATAAGTTCCACCAATTTTGGGAAAAGTCTGGGCCAACTGCCTCTCAAGGTCATCCTTCTTCCTCTTGAACACCACGATGTCACCCTCAATCACCATCATGACAAACTTAGACTTGTAGTCACACATAGTTGCCCTCGTTTGGAGAACCTTAATGAGGTGTTCTTTCCTCTTCACATAGTGATCAAGACGGAGTTCCACAAAGTCCTTGAGAATCTCCTCGGGACTAGAGTACTTGTGGATACCCTTCACGGGGTGGAATAGGTGCATGTTTGAGGTATGGAACGTCTTCCTCAACTTGAGATCCTTGATGAGGTCTTTACCACTGTATCCCATAATCTCAAAGTCAACATCCTCCGTTGTGGAGTTGTTCGTAAAGTTCGCGATCATCTTCTTCTCCACAAGGGTATCTAGATATTCCTTGTAGTCTTGTGTCCAGCGACCAGGTGGAAGTTCAGTCACTTTGAGACGCGAACCAGTGTCTCTCCAAACACCTTCGGTGACCCAAGATCCATCTTCCTTGAAAACCTTCCCCTTGAATCCCCGGAACCATGGAGTCATCTCACGAAGAGACATACCACTCAACATTCGCTGAATGTTATCCTTGATATCCTTGGGATTGAAGGGTGGCACATAGCAGCTGAAACCTGTACCAATACCCTCGGTTCCATTGACCAACACCATTGGTAGGGTGGGCATGTAGAAGTCTGGCTCAATTGGTCGCCCGTCGTCGTCCAGATAGTTAAGAACCGGGTCATCCCTGGCATCAAACAACTTCCTAGCTTCCTTGGCAAGCTTGGTGAAAATGTACCTCGTTTGAGATGCATCCTTACCACCCATGAGGCGGGTACCAAACTGACCACATGGCTCTAGGAGATTGATATTGTTTGAGCCTGTGTAGTCATTGGCCAGTTTCACAATTGTGTCAGCCAGAGAAACTTCACCGTGATGATAGGCACTCTTGTCAGCCACGTAGGCAGCCAATTGCGCAACCTTCATCTCATCTTTGAGATTCTTTTGGAAGCATGCGTACATGACTTTTCTCTGCGAAGGCTTGAGACCGTCCGCCACGTGGGCAATAGACCTCTTCAGATCAGCGAGGCTAAAATTCACCAGATCCTTGTGAACAAAATCTGTGATCCCCAACTGCTTCACATTTCCATAGGGAACCTCCAACTCTCTAGAGTCCTTTGCTGTACTCTCAAGAAGCCAAGACTTTCGGTCATCCGCCTTTTTCTTGTCAAATGCGAGAACAATAGACTTATCAGTCATGATATCGTGGTCAAACTTCACAGTCAGATCTTGAATCTTCTTGAAGTATTCCCGAGCCTCGGCACTTGTTGAGGTACCCAAACCCTTGTAATACTTAATGCGCCATCCCTGTTGTCCATTTCCATACCAAGCACGGAATGCCGAGTCAGTGTAAAAAGACTTTGTCTGAGAACCCTTTGTCGCTTTGATGATTGGTGTCACCATTGAGACCACAAAGCCCAACTTTAGGAGACTTGGCCAGAAGTAGTGGATCATGTTGAGAATGAGACCCTTGATGTGACTGCCATCATTATCCGCATCAGTCATGATCATGAGACGACCATAACGGAGCTCTGAAACGTCCTTATACTCCTTACCTTGTTGGAGTCCCAAGATCTTCTTGAGGTCATTGAACTCTTGGTTTGAAGTCAACTGTGCCACAGAGGCATCTCGGACATTCTTGCACTTACCGCGAAGTGGAAACACACCGTAGTGATCACGACCCACCACAGAGAGTCCTGCAACCGCAAGGGTCTTCGCTGAATCACCTTCTGTCACGATGAGCGTGCACTTGGAAGACTGAGCTGTACCAGCCTTGTTTGCGTCGTCAAGTTTGGGAATACCGGTGATTTTAGACTTACGAGCTCCATCAGTTTTCTTGAGTTCCTTCATCTCCTTGAACTTTGAGAGAGCTGTGAGTTCATCACTGATTCCAGTCTTGAGAGCATTCTTCACAAAGTTCTTGGGTGGTTCAAACTTGCTCCCAAAGTCTTGCACCTTTGAGGTACACTCCGACTTAACCTGACTGGAGAAGGTTGGGTTCTCAAGGGTTGCCTTCACAAAGATATTGAAAGTATTCTTGACCTGTTGTGGCTTCAACTTGATCTTCTTAGCCATCTCGTCAATGATTCCAGAGGCTAGATAAGATGCCACGTAGTCCACATGGGTTCCACCCTTGTTGGTGCAGATACCATTCACAAAAGAAACTTGCTCAAGGCCATTCTCAGAAGGTCCGACACAAATAGACCACCGATCTGTGGTTACTGAGCACACATCTGTGACACCTTCATGCATCTTGGCATAGGCTTCAAATGAAGTCTTCGGGAGAGCCTCACCTTGGAACTTGACCTTGCAGTTGGGAGTTGTGCAGATGTTTGCATCCCATACACGTTTCTCAAAAATCTTGTAGATGTTGATGTCCATCTCTTTCATCCCAAATCGCTTCCAATCTGGGGTGAAGGTAATAGACACCGAAGAGGTTGCAGCACTGTGCTTGGTGATCTTTGGTGGATGACAAGTAGTCATGTTGTCCGACCATTTTTGGGTATATGTCTTCTTCTCTTCACCATCTTTGATGACAACAGAAAACTGAGAAGAATAAATGTTTGTCAACTTGGCTCCATAACCATTGCGACCACCTACAATCCTCTTTTGAGAGTCATCATAGTTTGTACTTGTGAGAAGATGTCCGAAGGTGAGTTCGGGATTCCAAACTCCCTCCTTCTCATTCATCCTAACACCAATTCCACCAAGAGGTCCATTGTTTTCAATTGTGACTGCACCAGTTTCTTTGTCCACAGTGACAGCAATCTGGGTGACATTCTTAGAATGAAGGGAGTTTCGATCAATGGCATTGACGAGGATCTCATCAAAGATCTTGAGTAGGGCTGGTGAATAAGAGATGTTCTTCTTTTGAAAGTTCTTGTTCGTGTTATTCAGCAGCCAATAGGACTCATGCGTTTTGTCCACAGGACCGACATAGGAGTCGGGTCTCTTGAGGACGTGTTCAACGTGGGTGAGCTTTTGGACGCTCTCCATCTTAATTAAAATTTATACGTTTTATTTCTTTACTTAGGTTTAATGTTTACACACATGACCACCTCCGACGATATTGTTATTTACACGGTAATGATAATTACAGTACCAATCATGACAATAGGGACATTGCCGTTTTGGTGTATCGCTTGCACTGCACGTGCCTATAGCCTTAGTTGAACATTTGCGTTTTATGTTTTCTATTTCAATCGCTTTTCTTTTTGCCTCTTCTTCAGCTTTTCGCACGCGTTCTTTCTGATCAGCTTGTTCCTTTTCTATTTTTGCTTTTTCTTCGTCTGCTTTTCTTTTTGCCTCCTCTTCAGTTTTTCGTATGCGTTCTTCCTGTTCAGCTTGTTCTCTTTCTATTTTAGCTTTTTCTTCAGCTGCTTTACGCATAGCTTCTTCTAAAGCTTCTCTCTTTGTTCTTAGTATCTCTTCAATATCTTCTTTTGGTGGTTGTAAAAACTTTACTAAATCAAGAACACCAAAGTTTCTTACTTCTTCAGTATAATCATCATGTAGACGTATATACATATATCGTATCGCTACTTTTTGACTACTACTTACAGTTACATAACGCGATTCATTTTTAGGTATGATACCCACTTCAGGTTTAATGTTTTCAGCTTGAATAATATCTAGTGCCGCTTTACCTTCTAACCCACCCGTACCTATGGCTGCATCTATTTTACCTATTGCACTACCTTTGTAAGGATACGCTTCATATTTAACTTTAAAGTTACTTTCATTTTTGAGTTTGATTTTACTGAGAAATGGTTTCCAGAGACAACATTTAGCATTTGGTTCTGATTTTAACATACTCTACATTTTGTTAGATTTTTTCCTGTGTATAATACAAATGTCTTCCAACAACAACCGCGAAAAACTTAAAAAGTTGGAAAATGAACTTCGTAACATGAAGAGGAAACTTTTTAATGTTCAAAACAATTTGCAGGAGTTGAACAAGAATATCAGAAACAACAAAAACAAAAACAAGAATGTTACGACATGGATGAATGCTAATATGACGGCCACAAACAAGAATGGTATAAAGCCTTCTAAGCGTGCTTACATTAAAACCAATGTTACCAATGGTAAGATAAGAACGGTGTATAACAGAAATGGTTTGAAGAACTGGTTGACTCGTGCAAAGAATGCGAATAAGAACGCTAAACAACCCAGTCCCCTAACCCGTAAACCATTTGGTTACAATAACATCAAGAAATATCCTCCTAGACTTGTTGTCAAACTGAAGAAGTAATTTTCTTTAGTCTGTTAGAATATTGTATGCGGTAGCACCAGTTAAAAGAGTACCCGCGCCTTTTACCTTAAGTGTAACTTGGTAAACTATAAGTGATATTAATACCAAACAGATTCCAACAGCAATCAAACCAACACCAACACGTTTACCAGCCACTGAGTTAATTGTACTATCTTCCTTATTTTCGGGGTCGTAATATACAGTTACTTTTTCACCACTTTGTATCTGAGTTGAACTCTTTTTATAATTCTGTATACCCGTGTATACTGTTCCATCTATTTCATAAGTATAACTCACATTACATTCATAAAACTTAATCCCCTTTTTATCTTGTTTCACGTTACATTCCACACTGTCATAAACACCTTCTACCATCGAAGTATGTTTCCGTTTTCTAAATATTAAAGCGGTACCCGAAGAACTCAACGAGCATGCAAATAAGGTCGTCATAATTAGCCTAAAAAGAGCAATATTTTTACCAATTTGATTCCCCGTCTTGATGAAATCGTTCATATACTATACATTAATTTTTTTTCACAGTTACATGTAGAAGATGTATCTATATCTCATAGCCGCAATTTTTGTGCTATTTTTGATGATGCAGAATAAGACTCGTGGTATGAACAAAGCCATTGAAAAGTTAGTGAGACAATCAGCTCGCTACGCTACAGCGGCCCAACAAGATGCTTCCCCAGTGATTGCTGTACTTCACGCCAACTATGCAGCGGCTTATCTGTACGCCCTCAAAGACATTGCCACAGATTCCCAAATCCATAACGCCACTGGTATTGATGTGAAGAAGTTCAAAGAGCATGTCACAAATGTTCAGGATATGGTCACCCGAAAAACATCTGAGAAGTGCCCCGATTTTGTTGGTGAAGTTGATATTTACCTAGCTCAAATTGGAGGTGAAGCGTCCACCTAAGTCGGTCCAAAATATAGTAAAAAGTAACTAACAAAATGCAAGTGATTCGTGACACCCTCTGGAATGCCTGCCTCTCTGACGCGACAAGGATGTATCGCCTCAGAGAGCCAAATGATAAATGTTACCACCTCGCAGATGCTACATGGAAGATGAAAATGCGTTACAAAAAGATGGAGGAAATGAAAAAGAGTAATGCGACAATTATGCTTGACGCGCCACCCAAGGAGGTTGTGCCTAACCAAAGGACAAATCACAAGATTTGTTGTGCGACGACGATGACTGGGAAGCCGTGTAAGTTCAAGGCTGTTTGTGGAAACTATTGCAGGAAGCACAAGGTTTCGGATGTTGGGATGGGTAAGAAAGTGGATGTGAACAGCCTCTTGAGTCAGTTGGACGGAATTAAAATCAGTAGCTAATATATAAAAGATGATGTTAGATCAGGAGACTCTTAGACCTGTAATAATAGCAATGGCTCTTTACATCGCAATCAGCGTTATCGTCCCAAATATCGCGAAGAAGCCCACCGGTATTCAGCCAGTGGATGATCTCGTGATGACTATCATGGCCCAACAGGGTTCCCTAATGAGTGGCACCATTCTCATTGGTCTCATTGTACTCGGTACCAACTACATTCAAGAGGAACTCTTGTAAAATGTTTTCTTTTCCCACAAGTTTTTTAGTATGTTCGTGATTCATATAGCGTAGTTTTTTGTCGTATGCATCGCTCATGAACGCCAAGAGTTGATTCGGATTTGGTTTACCCCAAATCATTCCTTTCTTGAATAGGAAGTCGTCTCTCTCCAACTCTTGAAGTTCACATTGAATCGTGTAAGGTGTCTTTACATATTCAGGGGACCCCCCAAAGTTTGTAATGATCACAGGTTTATCACGAAGTGCTGCTTCAACTGGTCCCATCCCAACACCTTCGGACTTTGAGAAACTCACGTAACAATCGCACCGATTGTGTATTTTATTCATCTCTTCATCTGAGACGAGACCATTAATAACTTCAACATTTGGCAACTTTATCTGAACATCTTTGTTACATGTAGCCTTGACGACAAGTCTTGCATCGGGTTTATTCAGGCGCATGAATGCTTCCAATATTCCATGAAAGTTCTTTCTATCATCCATGACATTTCCAATGTGATAGAATGTGTAGGGTCTTTTTGGTGGTGTGGGAATGTGTGCGTGTATGATGTGAAACTCGTTGTCCGGGAATTGCCTAGAAAAAACGCGTTTACAGAACTCGCTCGGTACCATGATCTTTTTAGACTCTTTCATGATTAGACCGTAGTCCTCATGTACAGTCTCGGTCTCACAAACAGTCATCAGGGCTAGATTTTTCACACGCGTTCTCGCATACTTAATGTAATCTACATGGGGTTTAATGGGTAAAAGGAACAGGAGACCGTGTTCACTCTCAGGGAGTTCAGAACCGATCATGTGATACGAGGCATTGTCAAATACTTTTGTATACTTTGATGCATGTTGACCAATGCCACTACCGAGGTGGGCTCCTATGATGATCATATGAGTTTAAAGATAATCTTTCTTTTATATATATTACAATGGACTCTATTCGCAAAGAAATCGAAGCTGAGATTAAGCGCGCTCGTCTTGATAAGGGTCGTCTCTATGAACTACTCCTGAAGATCGTTGACTCTGGTGTTGGTGGTGGTGCCGGTGCCCAGGGCCCTGCGGGTCCAGCGGGTGCTCAGGGTCCAGCGGGCCCCCAAGGCCCTCAGGGTCCAGCCGGTGCTCCAGGTGCCGCGGGTGTTTGCAAGTGCACTTGCCCTTGCAGCAAGGCTGAGAAGGAGAAGCCCAAGGCTGTCGCCCCAAAGAAGACTACCACCAAGAAGAAGACCACTACTTCTGCTTAACACCAACGTTCTCCCCATCTAGTTAGAAGTTTGTTCCAATAATAATCCCTCTCATTTTTACATTTGGAATCTAGGACTAATGCAATCTTGAGTTCAGTCTCAACAAGCATTTTTTCACTGAAACCTTCGCCGATGTCAACATATGCTCCACGTATTTGGTTATATGTTGGAATTTCATCGTCATTTTCAAAAAGTTTAACAATGTCTTCAATCATTTATTGATATAAATAACGAACTTTTAATATCAATAAATGAAAATTATACAAATCATATTTCTTTATTTAAGCTGACGACCCTTTGTTGACCCACCATATGAATCCTCCAAAGAGGGCTGCTAAAATTGCCACGAGTAGGCCGAAGGAATACTTTTCCTTTGGTGGCTCTGGTGGTTTGTCTGGCAACTTCTGTACATTCTGGTTGAGGGTATCTATCTTTTTGAGCAACTCCTGAAGTGCCTGGAGTATTTGAACTTCACGATTCTTTGGCTTTTCCTTCACATTCACTGTGGTGATTTCAAGAATCATATACCACTTAGCATCTGGTTGAAGTAATGTGTAGTCTCCGTCATCTTGATGTTCATAAATCTTGAAGTTGAGCTTCTTGATGGAGATGGGATTGAAGTAGTTTGTCTTACGACCAAACAGTTTAGCTTGTTTATCTCTCAAAATAATTCCACTACTACCCGTAAAGTGTCGCTCTAGGGGTATCCTCGCTAGAATTTGTCCATGTCTCTCATCAAGTATTTGAGCAACTTTGGGGACTTCTGGACACACTATGTCAATAAACTTTGCGACATTTGAGTTGATGCCATCATTTTCACCGATTTGTGTGACGTAGAAGTCAACCATCTTGATACCAAGAACACGACTCATGTCTTCAACGTGGGTATTGGATTCGAGTTGAAGATCCAGAGAAAATACATTGTTCGTACCGTTCACAAAGTTTGAGTCAATTATGACATATTGTGTCTTCTTCGGTATGTCGTCTAATGACATTCTGAAGTATACTAACATAAAAAATATTCTGTTTTCATTTCAGGGGTAAATGATTCCACCTATAGCAAAGTTCACGATAGGATTAAATACAACTTTAGCAGTTTTAGTAGCAGTTGATGTATATAGAGGAATGAACAAATATAAAAACATCAAACCAAAGTAGAATAAAATGTACCTCAAGGCTATTTACCTTACCCTCATTTCTATGACCCCCTTCTACGTTGAGAACATTTGTAAGTGGGTCAGGGCAGCTGTCTGGGATGCCCCGTACCGATTCATTTTGGATGTTGATCTTGAGCGAATTAAGCTCGAAAGAGACCTAAGTCGCGAGGATTCTACCGAAAATGTAAAAAATGACTGAATACATCGTTCCTATTCACGACCTTCACGTTCACTCAAACCGACCCTTTAACGGTATCTCCGGTGTCGCATCTGACGACCTCCGAATTGCATTCCTCCAAGCAACGTCTCCTTTGTGTAGAGACGTACAAGAAATCATTTGGAAAGAAGTCCTGTACTGCACTGTTCCCATTGAACCCCCACCTACACCAAAAAAATGTTCTCCTTATTACAGAGTATCTACGATCTCGTTGCCCCAAAACCTGTACAAACCAAGGGAACTCTTTATGACAAAATGATACAAAATGATTTGATTGAAACTGTTAATGAAGTTGGCGAAAAGAGATACATAGAGATGCCCAAAAACACTTACACTTCACGACGCGATAAGTTGGAGATTCTTCTCAAGAAATCACAGAGTTTATTAGACTTTTGTTTGAAAATGAGAAAATCTGAGGATGACATGTCATGGGATCTCGTTAATCTTATTGATAGAGCTCGTGCTTCACAATATAGAAATAATGACATCAAACCACTCTTTGATGAATTTGAGGGAATTGAGAAACGATGTAAGAGGAGATCTATGTCTTATTTAAATCTCACTAATATATAAAGAAATGTCTACACTTTCACCAGCTCAGATGCAGGAACTACTTAATACACCAGAGGCTCAAGCTGTTCGCCAGGCATTGGTTAAATCGGTCGGGAACAACCCAGATTCGGAACCATCAGGTTACACACAAGATGACACGGATGATGATGAGGCCCAACCGGCTGCCGATGAAGATGCGGATGCCGATGAAGATGCGGATGCCGATGAAGACGCGGACGACGAAAAAGAGATATCTAGTGACGACGGGTTAATTATTATTTCAAGTTTTTCTAGTTCTTTATGTTGTATAATTGTAGTTATACTTTTTGCGGCGTTCTTTAGAAAAGGGATGTAACCTAAGTAGCGTAAAGATATTGTAATTTTAAGTAAAATGCAAGAACTTATGAGCCTCATAGATGAAAACTCCCAACGAATCCCAGAAGGGGACTATATCAAGATGTGTGAATGTATGAAGAACCTCAATAAGGATCAAACAACTCTCCGCGTAACACCGGATGTCGTGAGTGATGATTTCATTATGACATCTGATGCTTTCAATAAGTGCCATAAATGGATTGTAGCCGTTGATGGCCTCCGTGACGCTTATATTGACTACAGTAACGACCCAGATAGTATTGAAAAACTGAGAATCCTTACTTGTGTTCGTGAAGCATGTAAAACTTTTTGGAGGGAGCTCACACAGACTCAAGGATATGATGAACTCATGTGGTTTGTTCATCGTGGAACGTTGGCTCAGAGAGATTTTAGACACTACTGTATTAAATCAAACTTAAGATAGATAAGGACTGAGATTGTAATTGAAAATAGATGAATCGTCAACAACTTGAAGACCTTCGTTTGAAGTGTGAAAATGTACTCTCACATTTCAAAAAGAGACATTGTGAAAACTTTGTAAAGTTTGGTGACACCCAATATGATGCTCAAATTCAACGAATCTTGACTCTCACTACTAAGATTGATTCCATTCTTGTGGATCAACTCTACGAGGAATATTCAACTCTAGAGAAGAGTGATGAAGAACTTCACGATGAACTTATTGAGAGTTTACAAGTAGAGTTTGAAAACACTGAAAAGGGACAATGGTACGAAGACAATTTTGAAAATTGGAGGGGTCTACCCGAGAGACAGGATTGTGATGAGTATCCCCTCTCTCAAAGGTTACACTATTCTAAGTGTCGCACAAAAATGTTTGACCACGTTGAAAAGGAATGGAAGAAGAAGACATTTCCAACTCTACACAAACGTCTAGAATTTTTTGAATGTATATAATAAAATTAAAACATCATGGGAGGAGAAAATCCCGTTTCCGTAATTACGGATCCCATTGTGGATTTTGTCGAACCCGTTTCCGTAATTACGGATCCCATTGTGGATTTTGTCGAACCCGTTGTTGCTCCCGTGGTTGATCCCGTGGTTGCTATAGTAGCACCACCACCCGCACCAGAACCTTGTGAAGGTACGTGGAGTGATTATGGTGAGTGTAGTGCATCATGTGATGGTGGTACACAAACAAGAACATGGACCACCACAAAAAATCCTAAACACGGTGGCACCGCGTGCCCCAGTCCAACTACACAAAGTCGGGCGTGTAATACACAACCATGTCCTATTGATTGTGAAGGTGGGTGGAGTGATTATGGTGCATGTGATGTAACATGCGGTGGTGGTACACAAACAAGAACATGGACCACTACAACTCCATCTGCTCACGGTGGCGCTGCATGCCCTAGCCCAACTACACAAAGTCAAGCGTGTAATACACAACCATGTCCTATTGATTGTGTAGGTTCATGGAGTGACTATAAGCCATGTAATGTACCATGCGGTGGTGGTACACAAACAAGAACGTGGACCACTACAACTCCATCTGCTCACGGTGGCGCTGCATGCCCTAGTCCAACTATGGAACTTAGAGAATGTAATACACAAGCATGTGATACATCCTCGGGACAATCACCCAGGCCATCGTCGGAATCTGGTGATAACTATAATAAATTATACATAGCATTTGGGTCTATTTTGTCGGTGTGCTGTTGTATGTTGATAATGATTCTACTTTTATCGGCGGGTGGTACACCACCGCCACGTAGGAGATTTAGGAGATAATTTTTTGAATGTATAATGTAAATGGTTCAACAAGCGGATGAAGAATTTTTGGATCAGATCAGACAACAACAACAAGCAGCGGAAGCTGAAGCGGGCGGAATAGGAACGACAGAAGGTAGTGTAGACGAGGCCTCACCGGTCCCCGACGAAGAAACACCTGATTCAAATAATAATGACAATGGAATGATTATTATTTCAGGTTTTTCTAGTTCTTTATGTTGTATAATTGTAGTTATACTTTTTGCGGCGTTCTTTAGAAAAGGGGTGTAATGAAAAAAAAATAAATATGTCAGGTCTTGATGTGTCTTTATGCTGTGTAGTTGTGGTCGTAGCACTCATGAAGATGATAAAAAGGTAAATAAGGAATAGACTTGTAGAAGAAGTAAATAAGAAAGATGTCTATCAGTATTAAGTGCAAAAAGTGTTCTCGTCCTCAGTTTATCATTTCCAATCATGACTATTTTGATTCCGACACTGAGTCTGAGTCGGAGGAATGGGATCCCCGGGACTCTGACACCGAGACTGACCTTGATTCTGAGAGTTCTGAAGATGGAACGGATTACGAATCTGAATCTGAACCGGATTCTGATTCCGAGTCCCTAGATGACCCCAAGCCTTATTACGGAAAGGGTTTCAGGGTCTACTTTGACAGTAAAGAAGATAAGAGGTTTTTCATGCGAGCGTTTGGATTTAGCACCTAAGTTAGAATTTAAAATATAATATTATAATAATATTCTTTTGCACGGGATTATAACACTCATGGACAAGAATTCTTATTACCCCCCTTTGAAAATTTTGATTTTGGAAACGACCGACGAAGATGATGATATGGTTGAAATGGGTTCACCTGTGGCAAATGTAAGACGTTAAAGTTACTTAGAAAACACGAGATTTTAATATATAAGTATGGATGATCTTAGAAATGCTATGAAAATTATAGATGAAAACTCTGATAAATTATCCGAGGGAGACTATCTTCAGTTGTGTAATTTGTTGAAAAATGTGTATAAACAAGAAGACCAGAAAGATTTTAATACTCTATTTGATTATGAATCATTTAATCTGTATGTACCCGGACAAACTGATGAAGCTTTAGATCATTTTTATGATCATTACTTCGCGACATCAATTGATAACGATAAATATTTGTTGAGATCACAAAAAAGATTTTTGGAAGACGAACTTGATGAAAATAAACCTATACAACGTGTATCTAAATATGTAAAAAGAGATGCAATCCGACACTTTTGTATTATAAATGATATTACTCTTCCCGAATATACACCAGAAAATCTTAAAACGTATCAAAAAACAAATAATGTATTCAAATGTGAAAAAAGTTTTAATAAATTTATACAGAGACTTTCTAAAGGATATATTCACATAGAGAATACGTATAGGATTATGTATCGTGGGGTCATCACGGATAGGCTTGAAAGAATTGAAAGTTGGTTGTACTATGTTGATAATATTTGATTATATTTCTCCTAAGTGTGCACAATTCATAAGTAAATATATAATCACTGACCATGGAGGCCCTCACCAATATGATGTCCATCATTGACCTCAACTCCGAGTCAATCCCAGAGGGGGATTACTTGAAGTTGTGCAATTTTATGAGAGACTTACACAAAATCGTGCCTAAAACTGTTGTGAACAGTCCACCCCCTCTTTTTTCTCCCGTTCTAATTCCAGAGGATCTTAGGATTGCGCGCGATAATTGGCAGCGAGAGTTGTGTCGTGTCACCGCGGAGTTGAAATTGATCAAGAGTCGTATGAAAGCGTTGAAGATTCGGCGCAACATAACAGAGGCTGTTAGACGTGAGGCGATCAGGGAGGCTGCAAACAGGTGGGGTGTGAGACTCCAGCATTTGACAATTCAAAATCTTCGTGAAAATGGAGTTGTATTTGATTCTCCTTATCGTCTTTTCAAAGAGTATTTGGATAAAACAAATGCAAATACCCAAGAACTATTGGACAATTTGACGGCACAATACGAAGAAAAAATGCGAGAGAGAGATGATATTAGTGAGGCAGAATTGGGAATTCATCAGGAGATTCGGAACTGGCAAGCTGCGCATTAGACAAGGATTTCAAAATATTTGTAATGAATAGATGAATCGTATCGCCATTGAACTAGATGAAATATTATTCCCCTTTATCAAACCCATAACAAAACATTACGATATAAAATTACCAACTAGGAGATTACATCACTACACACATAGGGAACTTTTGGGTGTAAGTAATACCGAATGTAATCGGATGGTAAAAGAATATTTTGAAACAGATTCTTTTAAAATGACAAGACCCCTTGATGGTTCTGAAACTATTCTTCGTTTATTAAAACCTCGTTTTGAAAAGGTTTATTTAATTTCTAATAGACCCGATTACATGAGAGATTATACGGAGCAGTGGGTAAATTTTTATTTTCCTGGTATTTTTGACGACATTATATTTGCTAATAACTATTTACACCGCCAAGAACTTGAAAAAAGTGATATTTGTAATTCATTGAGACTAGATACATTAATTGATGACGACGAACTTGACTGTGCTATATGTTTTCACAGGGGTATGAATGTTATACACTTTGCCGGGGAGAATGGTAAAGTGTATCCATGGTCTAGATATGATCAATGGAGTGTTTTGGGTTGGAATGAAGTATACTCACGTGTTCACAATTTTGATAAACATAATCAAATTGAAATTGTTTAGTAAGTTTGTGTACACCACCATTTGTTCCCCCCTGTATATTCAAAGATGATATGGATGAGGGCACCTGCAATGAGGTGTAGAACAGGTGTGTCCAATTTGAGATTCATTTGATTGATACCAAAAATAAGCGCGGCATTCATAACACCAATGACAAGAGCTTCCACGAGAACATTGGATACAGGTCGGTTCATTTAATATACTGTTGAGAAGAAAATTTTAACCTAAGTCTCTTCACTTCCTTCCACAAAATCAATTTCATAACAATGGAGGAACTCCGTGAAGAATTGAACAAACTTCGTGAAGAAGTCGCCGAACTTCGTCTTCTTCACAAGCCGACAACGAA